>LAHS01001825.1_pt1 | contig 22049 bp, 16 predicted proteins | sample 329651 | NCBI WGS metagenome assembly LAHS01 (sample SAMN03275699, study PRJNA271635) | activated sludge metagenome | isolation source: sample C-1 Sludge from hydrolytic chamber (first chamber) of Anaerobic... | reverse complement strand
CGACCAGACCATCATTGCCAAACTAAAATAAAAAACATACGGCCCCACCCCTGCTGATTTCAAGACAGGGGTTGGGTCTTTTACTTTTCTATCCAGCGTATTCTATATGAGTATCAAGAAGTATATCCCCAACTCCATTACCTGCTGCAACCTCATCTCAGGCTGCATCGCTACCTGTTTTGCGTTTTTCCATGAGCCCCAGCTGGCCCTGATGTGGATCGTCATAGGTGCTGTGTTCGACTTTTTCGACGGAATGGTAGCGCGGATCCTTCACGTCTCCTCACCCATCGGTAAGGAGCTCGACTCGCTTGCAGATGTGGTCACCTTCGGCGTGGCACCCTCTACCATCATCTTTTCACAGCTTCTGGTGATGGAATACCCTGCCTTCCTGCAGCCTGTAGGCGATTATGTTCCCTTCGCAGCCTTCATCATGGCAGCCTTCTCCGCACTGCGCCTGGCCAAGTTCAACCTTGACGAGCGGCAGAGCCTCGGCTTTATCGGGCTCCCCACTCCTGCCAATGCCCTCTTCTGGGGCTCACTCATCGTTGGTGCGCACAGCTGGATAGATTCAAACCTCTCGCCCCTGCTCCTCATTCTGATGGTGCTGGTGAGTTGTTACCTGCTCGTAGCCGAGATACCGATGTTCGCCCTGAAGTTCAAGCAGTGGGGCTGGAAGGGCAATGAGGTGAAATACGTTTTCCTCCTCTCGTGCATTCCCCTCCTCTTTATATTCCGGGTATCGGCCTTTGCCATCATCATCGCATGGTACGTACTGCTGTCGGCTGGTGTCAGCTGGTACAACAAGAGCCACGCAGTAGCTGAGAAGTAATTTACGGGAAGGCAAACTCTCATGATTGGCAACATCTTGTTACTTCTGCTCTTCATCTTTCTTGCGGGGATCTTCATCATTATTCTCCTCGTAAGAAACCTGCTACGCGCTTCCGGTCTCGACCAGTTGTTCCATTTTTTCGGTCAGCGTCCGGGCGGCAACACACGCCATCAGGGCTCCACGCAGCGGCAGCAGAACCCGGAACAGCGCCATACCACGACCGCTACGGGTGAGGTAATCATAGACCGACGCACTGCGGAAGAGGCCAACCAAAAGATTTTTGGTGAGGACGAAGGCGAATATGTAGACTATAAAGAAGAGTAGGACGCAAGTGACACTTTGCGCATCATTTTGCCCGAAAAGCTATCAAAGTGTCAAAATGGTATACGCCCAGAAATCGCTTCCTCGCAAAAACTAAGGTCCTCGTGCGTTTCATCGGCCTAAATTTCGCGTTTTTGTTATTATCTGATAATCAGAATGTTACGCTATAGCACCCTTACAGGCACTGCGATTTCAGCCCAATTCACCCCTCAAAATGCCTGATATTCCCCATTTTTTGGCATGATTTAGGGTCAAAATAGTGCTTATCGGCGTTACCATTCAGTATTAATCGCGATGCGAATAAGTATTAATCGCGTTGCCATTCAATATTAATCGCAATGCGAATAAGCATGAATCGCAACCTCGCTCCTGTTTTTCGCCCCTCCGACGAGCTGGAACGCACCTTTTGGTCGACCGTTTTCAGAAATCAAAATGTCGCTAAAACAGGCATTTTGCTTTCATTTTGGTCAACGCAAAAACGGAGCGTGCCCCGCCCCCGAAACACCGGACCCATGCGGTATCCGTATTTCGGACGGCGGAGCGCGCTCCGTTTCAGTTTTTGGGAAAGGGGTCATGGGTGCACCAGCGTGCCGATCTCCTCGCCCTGCATCACCCGTTTCAGGTTGCCCACCACGTCCATGTTGAACACGTAGATGGGCAGGTTGTTGTCCTGGCACATACAGATGGCGGTGAGATCCATCACCTTCAGCCCGCGGTCGAGCACCTCCTTATAGCTTATCTCCGTGAACTTTGTGGCTGCGGGATCCTTCTCCGGATCGGCCGTATAGATACCATCTACACGCGTACCCTTGAGCATCACGTCGGCCTCGATCTCGATGCCCCGCAGCGAGCTGCCCGTGTCGGTGGTGAAATAAGGATTGCCCGTGCCGGCCGAGAAGATGCACACCGTGCCGTTCTCCATCGCCTCGATGGCATTCCACTTGTTATAGAACTCGCCGATGGGCTCCATCCTGATGGCGGTCATCACCTTGGTCTTCACGCCGATAGCGCCGAGTGCACTGCTCAAGGCCAACGAGTTGATCACCGTGGCACACATACCCATCTGGTCGCCCTTCACCCGATCGAATCCCTTCTGCGATCCGCTCAGTCCGCGGAAGATGTTTCCGCCGCCGATCACGATGCCGATCTGCACACCCATCTCACTCACTTCCTTGATCTGGCGGGCATAGTCGCTCAGACGGTTGGCATCGATGCCGTACCCCTGTTCACCCATGAGGCTCTCGCCGGAGAGCTTCAACAATATTCTCTTAAATCTTGCCATAAATGTATTATATAATGTATTCTACTTCCTTAAACGCATAACTCCTGATCCTTCCCGCACGGTCGCGCAGCACGAGATGGCCGTCGTCCTCCACCTCCACGAGTGCAGCCTCAAACTCACCGTAGCTGTCGCGATACCTGTAAAAACCGCTCTGCCGATAGAGGTAACTCTGATACAGGGTGGCAATATCGCCGTACAGCCCGCTCTCGCTGCCCCGCAGGTAACGGTCGAAGCGCGAAACGATATCCTGCAGCAGCTGCTCCCGGTCAACCTCATGCCCGAGGATCTGCGCCAGCGACATGGGATTGGGCGCATCACCACGGAATACGGTCTGGTTCACATCGAGGCCCACACCTATGATACAGTCTTTGATGTGCCCTCCCTGCAGGCTGTTCTCGATGAGGATACCACACACCTTCCTGTCGCGATAATAGATGTCGTTGGGCCATTTGATGGTGATACCGTCTGTCAGCTTGCTCAGTACATCTCTGATGGCCAATGCTATGCACTCTGACAGGAGAAACTGCGCGGTGACAGGAATCCATACCGGGTGACACACCACGGAGAAAAGCAGGTTCCGTCCGCGCTCACTCTCCCAGGTGTTGCTTCCCTGACCTTTGCCGGCCGACTGGTATTCGGTGGTAACAACCGTGAGTCTGGGTTGTGCGTTGCCAGCCTGCTGCTCCCGCAAATCCTCACGGCAGTAGCGGTTAGTGCTATCGGTCTCTTCGAGATGAATGTAGCATACCTCTTGCTGCCTTTGCGGTTTCTTACCTCTATTAAATAAGGAGCGGATTGAAAGCATCTTCTATATGATTGAAATTAATGTTTGCGCTACCCGGCTGTCCTATAATGGCGATGATGTCAAACCGTAGCTCTTCCACCACGTCGTGCATCTTCACATACGCGTCGGCAGCCCTTCCGATGTGGCGGATCTTTTGGGAATCCACCGCATCCTCCGGGTCGAGCAACTGTTCCGAGGCACGTGTCTTTACCTCGACGAACACGATCGTGCGTCCGTCTCCGGTTTTGCAGATGATATCTACATCTACTTTGCTCCGCCCATACCGCCAGTCGCGCTCAAGGATAACATATCCCTGTCGGGTCAGATACTCCGCGGCGTAGTCCTCGCCCCAGGTGCCTAAGTCATTGTGAGCTGCCATATTATGATATTTTCCCGGTTTCTATATACTTGTTTCCTCCTTTTCTCCTTTAGCATTCATATTGCAAATATAACGATTTTTCGTGATTAGACAGAGCCAAAGGGCTGTCAAATAAGAGGAAAAATGATTTTATGCTTCATTTACGAATTAAAAATACCGAACAGGACAATAGGCCACCAGAATGTGCCACACCGCAACCATGTGGCAAGCAGAGCCTGCAAGCACAAAGAAATGGAACACCGTGTGCATATATTTCTGCTTGTGGAGACTATAGAAGATGGCCCCGGTGATGTAGCATACGCCTTCTGCCACAATCCATGACACGGTTGTCGTGGAGACGGTGGCCAGCAAGGGCTTAAACGCCAAGAGCACACAGAGCCCCATGCCGATGTAGCAGAGCGTCTCAAGGTTGCTGTGTTTCTTCAGCTTTCTAAAGGAGTAGACCGTTCCTACTACCGCACAGAGCCAGACAAAGACGAACAGCGACCACCCCCAGTAGCCCTGCTCGCGCAGCGGAAGCAGGGTGATGGGAGAATAAGATCCGGCGATATGCCAATAGATGGCAGAATGATCCCACTTGCGGAAGCGCTCCTTCCATACGCTACCCGCACTCGTGGCATGATAGACCACACTGGCCAGATAAGATCCCATCATACCGAAAAGATAGAGTATCACGCTCAGCGTAGCCCAGCTGTTATGGCTGCCCACGCTCCATGTCAGAAAAATCGCCCCCATCACGCTGCCCATAGCTATGCCCACGGCATGGCTGCAGGAATTCCAGCGTTCTTCGGAACGGGTGAAAAATGCTTTTTGAGATAAGGTGTCCATCTGGGATCTCCTATATTTTGGGACAGTGAAGCGATCGGCTCATCTGCCCCTTATGAATGAATGTCAATTTATTACACTCCTGCTATCTTTGTCACCTGCTCTTCAAATCGTGCTCTGTCTATAGCCCTCCGTTTCACTGCCGACCGATAATTATATACCGTCTGGGGGGTATAGAAGAGTAATGTGGCGATGGCGGAGCTCTCGGTGATGCCCAGACGAATGAGAGCAAGGATACGCAGTTCGGGCGTAAGGCGCCCCATTTCTTTTTGGATAAGCGGATTATCGGGATCAAGAAGGGTATTGACCTGCTCTACAAAGTCGGGATAGAGTGAGAGGAACGACTTGTCGAAGCGACTGAGAAAGTCGGCCGATTCCTGCTCGCTGAGCACTGTGGTATTACTGTAACTCATCAGGTCAGCCGCCTGTTTGGCCTTCACCTTGCGCTGTACCAGAGCACGATAAGCATCAAACTGTGAGATATTGACCACACAAAGGTCGAGAAAGATATGTATCTGTCGTTCGCGCAGACTGTTGGCCGTGGAGAGTTTCTTATTAAGATGGCCGATCTGCTCGTTGTTCTTAACCAGCTCCTCACGCTGCCGGGACACCATGTTACGGCTCTTCCGGAGATACACTACGCCCACGATGAGCGCGATAGCAGCCAGTGCCATGATGGCAAACAGTACGGTGACAAGACTGTTGTAGCCCGATAACTTCTGCTGATAGGCATCGATAATACCTGGCAAGATGTTCGATATCTGTGCCATACGTAACCGATTGTTGTAGAATCGTGCATCTTCCAGCGAATAGCGGATATACCGATCTGCCCGTTTCACCTCGTCGGGATAGTGCTCATGCAGGTAGAGCGCATACTGTTGCAGCGCAAGATTCTCCTTCAATGGACAAACCACATCACTGATCGCTGCCTTCTTCACAAAGTATTCGTACTCTGCCATCATGCCCCGATCCTTATAACAGTTGGCCAGACTGAATGCCGTCATGGCATAAAGTCGCTCGTTCACCCTACATTGGGCCAGACATTGTTTGAACAAGTGACAGGCCTGGCTCAGCTCTTCTTGATCATAAGCCAGCAAAGCGCGGTAATACACGTTCCACGTCTCTGCCTTGGGGATATAGCGCCTGTAACGCGGATCATCTGTGATTGCTACACACCTCCTTTTATAATATTGGTTCTCCGCCTTATACTTCAGGCGGAACCTCGTACCCTTCTCAGATTCAACCATGTAGCTCGTTGCCCAGAACATGGCCTCGTAGAATTTATATTTCAACCGGTCATCTATATGAGTGGTATCGATAGTACTGATAAGCTCATTTGCCTCGGTGAAGAAACCGCCCGTGCTAAGCTCTACGATGGAGTGCAGCTTGACAAGTTCCTGATAGTACTCATTGCCCGATTTCTCAGCCAGTGCACGCATCTGGTCGAGACAAATCATGGTGGAATCGAAACGGAAAGTATATTGCTCTGTAAACAAATTGTCCATCAGTTGCAGTTGCTCCAACGTGTCTGCCGTGTTGCTGAGCTTCTCGTTGAGCCGCTGAATGCGTACGCGTTTCTTGTCAACAAACTCATTGCGACGCGCCAGATAGGAATCAAGTTCTGCAAAACGATGGTCATCACAACTGACCATAAGCATGAACAACAGCAACAAGGGAAGCTGACAGAACAAATGTTTCAGGCATGAACGATAATTCATAGTTTGATCGTCTAAAGGATTTTATTTGCAAAATAAATAAAACATCCTGATTTAACCAAATATACTTAGATCTATTTTTTACTCATAACTAAACTATTTATAATCAGCACTTTAATATTTCAGTGCATCTACATCTACCTACTTAGAAACTACTACGGCTTGACTTGTATCAAGAACTCCCCTAACTTTGCCATCGAAATTAATGCGATACCTAAAATAGACCTACAATGAACAAGGCAAAAACCATTATCCTGACGATTTCTCTGATGCTCACCACAGCATTACACGCACAGCCTAAAGCACCGCTTATGGGCTGGGCCAGCTGGAACAACTATCATGTAGCCATCAATGAAGACATCATCATGGCACAGGCTAAAGCCATGGCTACCAACGGCATGAAGGCCGCGGGCTACCAATACATCAATACTGACGATGGGTTCTTCGGCGCACGCGACAAGGCTGGCAAGCTCATGGTTCACCCCAAACGCTTCCCCCATGGCATGAAAGCCCTTGCCGACTATATCCATAGTCTGGGCCTCAAGGCAGGTACCTACTCAGATGCCGGTTACAACACCTGCGGGTGCCATGCCGACAACGACACCGTAAGTGTGGGTTGCGGACTGATGGGGCACGAATGGGAAGATCTGAACCTGATGCTCAAGACATGGAATTTCGACTTCATCAAAGTAGATTGGTGCGGCGGCATACGCTTAGGGGCAGACGAGGAAACACGCTATACTTACCTGATTAATATGGCACACCAGATCAAACCCGATGTCGTTTTCAATGTCTGCCGATGGCAGTTTCCTGGAAAATGGGTAGTCAACAAAGCCGATTCGTGGCGCATTTCAGGCGATATTCTCGACGAATTTGACCACATCATGCGCATTGTCGATCTCAATGCCGACCTCTGGCGTTATTGCATGCCAGGTCACTACAATGACATGGACATGCTGCAGGTGGGACGTGGCATGAACTACGAAGAAGATAAGACACACTTCACGATGTGGTGCATGATGGTCAGTCCGCTGCTGGCCGGTAACGACCTCACTACCATGTCGAAGCAAACCCTCGAACTCCTGACCAACAAGGACATCATAGCCCTCAATCAGGATCCCCTCTTTTATCAGGCCCGACGCATGCAGGACTACGGAGATCTCGAGGTGTGGGCTAAGCCTCTGCACGACACCATGAGCGGCGAGGTGGCCGTAACACTGCTCAACCGTTCGAAGGTGGAACAAAATATCACCTTCGACCTCAAGAAGGTGGGCATCACGGCAACGGCTGGTTACACCATGAGAGACCTCTGGACCAAGACCACCTACGGCAGAAGTACCGAGGCAGAACGTACATTTAAGGTCTCCGCGCACGGCGTGGTGGTGCTCAAGATCAACGGTACTGCTGAGAAGTATAACGTGTTTCAATACGAATAAGGTTACCATCACAAATCATATATAGATTTTTATTCATCAAAGTTTCACCATGTTAGATTTAGGTTGCAATTAGTATTATTAGGTTTGTAATTATCAAGAATCAATAGGCAGTAGTCTCCTTCAATGGGTAAAAGATTGTATCAGGTAACATAAAGCGAAACGACGAAACACCATATAACAACAACTCTATAACAGCAATTATGAGAAAAACCTATCTAATGAACAGCAAGGTGATGGCCATGACTATCGCCCTGTGCAGCGCAGGCAGCATTTCTGCCGCCCTACCCCACACTCAACCCTTAGCCGTCACTCAGCAAACTTCCGACGGCATTACCGTCAAGGGTAAGGTTCTCGACGATACCGGCGAGCCCGTTATCGGCGCAACGGTGAAGGAGAAAGGCACCAACAATGCCACAGTGACCGATCTCGACGGCAACTTCTCGCTGAAGGTTCCCGCCGGGACAACGCTTCAGATATCCTACATCGGCTTCACCACCAAAGAGGTGAAAGCCTCCACCACACCCCTGAAGGTCACGATGGGCGAAGATAAGCAGTCGCTCGACGAGGTGGTGGTCGTAGGTTATGGCACGCAGAAGAAAGCCAACCTCACCGGTTCGGTCTCTGCCGTCGATTCCAAGGACCTCGGCGACCGTGCCCTCACCAGTACAGCCCTCGGCATTCAGGGCAAGATGGCAGGTGTGACCATCGTCAATCCCGGCGGCACACCAGGTCGTGATGATGGCGGTACGACCATCCGCGTGCGTGGTACAGGCACGTTCAACAATGCCTCCCCGATGATTGTGGTGGACGGTATGGAGAGCACGATGTACGACATCGACCCCAACGACATTGAGTCTATCTCCGTTTTGAAAGACGCTGCCTCTGCCGCCATCTACGGATCGAAAGCCGCCAACGGCGTGATCCTCATCACTACCAAGCGCGGCAAGGTGGGTAAGGCCGTAGTTTCTTACGCCGGTACCTTCGGCTGGCAGAGTCCTACCCGCCTGGCAAAGTATGTCAACTCCGCACAGTATGCCCGTCTTACCAATGAGGCCCGAGCCAACGAAGGTAAGTCGGCGATGTACACCGAAGAAGATATTGCCCTCTTTGAAAAAGGTACAGATACCGGCGACCACGCCAACACCGACTGGTACGACCTGTTCTATGACCAGAGCGGATTTCAGATGACACATAACCTGCGCATCTCAGGCGGCACCGAGGCTGCACGCTACATGATGAGTGCAGGCTATACCGACCAGAACGGTATCGTGCGGAACTCCGGGTTGCAGAAGTATAACTTCCGTATCAACCTCGATAGCAAGGTGAGCGACAGGCTCGATGCTGCCGTCAGCATGGTCTATACGCGTGAGGACATCAAGCGTCCGTCGGGACCTAACAACACCGACTACAACTACTATTTCTATGTTCTCAACAAGCTCTCGCCCATGGTGCCCTGCTACAAGGAAAACGGCGACTATGGTTATATCGGCGATGGTAACCCCATAGCATGGTTTGACAACAATTCTGTGCAGGACCAATTTCGCAACAACCTACAGGCAAGCGGATCACTCACCTATCACTTCCTGCCCGAACTTTCTCTGAAGGGCACGGCAGCCTACAAGCTCTACTTCGGCGAGTCACACAACATGCACAAGGCTGTACGTTACGATGACACCTACACGCAGGGATCTGTAGATAAACTCACAGAGAATGTCTATCGTGATGACCGCATCTCGGGCGACATCCTCCTGAAATATGAGAAGACCTTCGGCAAGGCTCACAACGTCAGTGCCATGGCCGGTTATCACGCCGAGCTCTACCGCAATCACTCGGTTGATGCTTATCGCGACACCTTCGCCAGCAGCCTGCTCTATGATCTTGATGCTGCCAGTGCTGCCAATCAGACCGCCACGGGCAACCGTCGCCAGCTCGCCATGACCTCTTACTTTGGCCGTGTAAACTACGACTACATGGGCAAGTATCTCTTCGAGGCCGACTTCCGTTATGATGGCACTTCGCGTTTCGCCCGCGGTCACCGATGGGGAGCCTTCCCTTCCGTGTCGGCCGGCTGGCGCATCTCCGAGGAGAAATTCTTCGAGCCGCTACGCAAGGTAGTAGATAATGTGAAGCTCCGCGCCTCGTGGGGTAAGCTCGGCAACCAGGACGTGGGCAGCTACTACCCCACCATCTCTACCCTCTCACTCGGTCAGAACTACGCTTTCGGCGGTACGATCCATACAGGTGCCGTCACAGTGAATGCCGTCAACCCGCTGCTCATGTGGGAAGCTACCACCACGTGGGGCGTAGGACTTGATGTCAACCTCTTCAATCGTCTGAGCCTTGTGATGGATTACTACAACAAGACCACCGACGGCATCCTCATGACCATCAACACTCCTATTACCTACGCCTTGAGCAACTACTACGACAATGTGGGCAAGGTACGCAACACTGGTTTCGAGTTCTCTGCTACGTGGAACGACCGCATCGGCAAGGTGGGTTACAGCATCGGTGCCAACATCTCGTTCAACCACAACCGCATTGAGAGCATGGGCGGCAGCGGCGACCAGTACAATGTAGATACCAACGGAGCCACCTACGGTATCATGCGCATCGGCGAAGCTATGCACAGCTTCTATGGCTACAAGACCGACGGATTCTTCCAGAGCGAGGAAGAGATTGCCCAGGCATATCCTAAGGGACACATTCAGTTTGGCGGCCGCGATCCACAACCCGGTGACATCAAGTATGTTGATGCCAATCATGACGGCAGGCTCGATGCCAACGACCGCTGCGTCCTCGGTTCGTGGGATCCAGGTATCACCTTCGGCTTTAATCTCGGTGCCAACTGGAAAGGCTTCGACCTGATGGCCGTGTTCCAGGGTGCTACCAACGTCAAGGGCTATGTTACCCGCGAGGGTGTGGGATACATCAACGGCGACACTGCCAAGCCCACCACCCTGTGGCTGGACCACTGGACTCCAGACAACCGCAATGCCAAGACTCCCCGCCTCATTCAGGGCATGGAAGGGTGGAGCATGCCTACCACCGTCAGCGACTTCTGGATGCAGGACGCCACCTATCTGCGCCTCAAGACCCTGCAGGTGGGCTACTCGCTACCTAAGTCATGGCTCAACAAGATCGGCGTGGCCGGCGTCCGTGTGTTCTACACTGCCGAGAACCTCTTCACCCTCACGAGCTTCATGGACGGCTACGACCCCGAGGCTCCCGTGTCTGACGACAACATGAAGGGCAACTATTACCCACAGACCAAAACTCATTCTATCGGTATCAATGTAACATTCTAAAAAAATTGCTATTATGAAACTCATCAAGATATTATCTTTTGCAGCCCTCACCCTGATGGCATCAGGGTGCTCTGAGGGTTTTCTCGACCGTGTGCCCACCGATGCTTTGTCACCCGGCACCTTCTGGAAATCTGAGAATGATGCCGACATCGCCCTCACCGGCTGCTACCGTCAGCTCTACAGTCCCTATCGTCCCGAGGAGATGTGGTCTTGGGAGACCGCCAGCGACAATGCCTTCTGCTACCACAACAATAAGGACTACCGCGCCATTGGCAACGGAACCATGGCTGCTTCGGGCGTGTCGGTGCACAACTATTTCACCTATACACAGATCCGTGCCTGCAACGAATACCTCAAGATGGAGAATACCATCAGTTTCTCCACCGAGGCCAAACGCAATCAGTACCGTGCCGAGGTACGTATGATCCGTGCCATGTCACTCTTCTTCCGTGTACATGTCTATGGAGACTTCCCCTTCTCCGAGGATCTCTATACCACCATCGATGAGTCGAGGGTGGGCCGAGTGGATAGAAAAACACTGCTCGATTACATCAAGAAGGAGATGGAAGATGTGATACAGTATCTGCCCGCCGATGCAGAAGCCGGGCGTATCACCAGCGGAGCGGCACAGGCTTTCCTCGTGCGGGTATGCCTCTATATGGGCGATTATGCAGAGGCTGCAAGGGTGGCCAAGCAGGTGATGGACAGCAAGAGATATAGCATGCCCGAGCTGAGCTACGAGGAGTCGTTCCTCAAGAAGAACCAATACAACTCAGAAGTGATTTTCTCCTTCGAACACAACAAGGCTGGCGGATTCGGTATGTGGGTGTTCGAGTTTCTGCCCAACGGAGCCTACGGCGGTTGGTCATCAGTAGTTCCCACGCAGTCGCTGCTCAACAGTTATGAAACCAAAAATGGTCTGACCATCGACGAGGATCCCACCTACGATCCGGAGAATCCCTATACCAACCGTGACCCGCGCCTTCGCGCCACCATCGTTTATCCTGGACAGAAGTGGGCGAAATATGCTGATGAGGCTAAGTATCCTCACGGATATCCCTCAATTGTCAAAGGTGAGGGCGACTATTGGAGTGATGCCGACAATGCTACCCATACGGGTATGAACTTCAAGAAGTTTTATGCCGATCCCACGGAATATCCCGATGTGCAGAGCTGCGACCGCAACTTCCCCATCCTGCGCTATGCCGAGGTGCTGCTGTCGTACGCAGAGGCAAAAATCGAACTCAACCAGATCGACCAGACAGTCTATGATGCCATCAATCAGGTACGCCATCGTGCCGGCATGCCTAATGTAGATCAGGCTAAATACAACAATCAGACCAAGCTGCGCGAACTCGTGCGCCGCGAACGTCGCGTGGAGTTTGCCTACGAGGGTCTGCGCCGTATGGACATTCAGCGTTGGGGTATCATGAAAGATGTGATGACGGAGACCATCTACCATACTAATGGTACCATACTCAGCACGAAAAATGCCGAGGGCGACTTCAACGTGAAACTCCAGCCCTACAGCGATGTAGAGGAGAAGCGACAGTTTACCGTCGGCAAGAACGAACTGCTCCCTGTGCCGCAGACGGTCATCGACGTGAACGACAAAATTACCCAGAATCCTAATTATTAACCAACTTCTCGGTCACTCCCCCGCTCAAGGGGGAGTGCTTCAACTAAAACGGATATGAAAACAAGACATATAATCATTACTATTATGGCCTGGCTGACAGGTATCCTTGGCGTTAAGGCTGCCGACAAGGTGGTCATCACTGTCAGCACCAATAAGACAGACATGGTGCTGCAGGTGGGCGAGAACGGGCGGCTCTATCAAACCTATCTCGGCCAACGCATGGCCAACCGGTCTGACCTGCGAAACTTCAACTGGTATAACAAGGCGGCCAGCGACGGCAGCGTAAGCCAACGCGGCTGGGAGGCATACGCCTGCCAGGGCAGCGAGGACTATTTTGAGCCTGCTATGGCTATCGTTCATGCCGACGGAAACCGTGCCACTTACCTCTACTATAAGCGACATGAGGTGAAAGACATCACGGGCGGCAAGGAGACGGTAATCTATCTCGCCGATAACAAGTACCCCGTAGAAGTGGCCCTCCACTATCAGGCGTATAACGAGGAAAACATCATACGCACATGGACGGAGATAAGCCATAAGGAGAAAAGTGCTATCCGGCTGGACGCATACGCCTCGGCCATGCTCTACTTCAACCGCAAGGACTATTGGCTCACACAGTTCAGCGGCGACTGGGCCAACGAGGCAAACCTGCTCTCTCAGCAGCTCAAGTTTGGCAAGAAGATCGTAGATACCCGGCTGGGATCACGTGCCGCCATGCACACCCAGCCCATGTTCGAGATAGGCCTCGGCAACAAGGTCAACGAACAAAGCGGCGAAGTGCTCATGGGCACGCTGGCCTGGGTGGGAAACTTCCGTTTCACCTTCGAAGTTGACAATTCAGGCTACCTGCGCGTGCTGCCTGCCATCAACCCTGCCATGAGCGACTATCTGCTCAAACCTGGTGAGACTTTCCGTACTCCCGACTTTATCTTCACCTTGTCACAAAACGGTACCAGTGAAGGCTCACGGTCGTTCCACCGCTGGGCACGACTCTATCAAGTGAAGAATGGAACGGGCTCGCGCATGACCTTGCTCAACAACTGGGAGAACACCTATTTCGACTTCGACCAGCAAAAACTCAGCGGACTGATGAAAGAGGCTAAGGACCTGGGCGTAGATATGTTCCTTCTCGACGACGGTTGGTTCGGCAACGGCGAAAACGCACGTAACAACGACCATGCCGGACTTGGCGACTGGGAGGTGAATCACGAAAAGCTGCCCGGAGGTATTCCTGCCCTCGTCAATGCTGCCAAGGAGAACGGCGTGAAGTTCGGCATCTGGATTGAGCCCGAGATGATAAATCCGCAGTCACTGCTCTTTAAGAATCACCCCGATTGGGTCATCAAGCAACCTAACCGTGACACTTATTATTTCCGCAACCAGCTTGTTCTTGACCTGAGCAATCCGAAGGTGCAGGACTATGTCTATGGTGTGGTCGATAAGATTATGACTCAGAATCCTGATGTGGCCTTCTTCAAATGGGACTGCAACTCACCCATCACCAATGCCTACTCACCCTATCTGGGCAAGAACCAGGGACAGCTCTTCATCGACCATGCCCGTGGCGTCTATAACGTGATGCAGCGTGTCAATGCCAAATACCCCACTCTGCCCATGATGCTCTGTTCGGGTGGCGGTGGCCGCTGCGACTACGAGAGCCTGAAATATTTCACAGAGTTCTGGCCAAGCGACGACACCGACCCCGTGGAGCGCATCTTCATTCAGTGGGGCTTCTCGCAGTTCTTCCCCGTGAAGTCGCTCTGCGCACACGTCACCTCATGGAACAAAGTGTCAAGCATCAAGTTCCGTACCGATGTGGCCAGCATGTGCAAACTCGGCTTCGACATCGGCCTGAAGAGTCTCTCGCAAGACGAAATAAGCTATTGCCGTGAAGCGGTGAGCAACTGGAAGCTGTGGGAGCCCACCATTCTCGACGGCGATATGTACCGTCTCGTATCTCCCTACGACGGCAACCACATGGCTGTGAACTATGTGGCAGAGAACAAACAGAAAGCCATCGCCTTTGCCTACGACATCCATCCGCGCTTCAACGAGAAGATTATGCCCCTGAAGGTTCAGGGCCTTGACCCGACAAAAAACTACCGGGTGGAGGAGATCAATCTCATGCCTGGCACCAAGTCAACCTTACTCGAAAATGGAAAGACCTTCACAGGCGGATATCTCATGCAGGTGGGCCTGAATGTCTTCACCTACAGTCAGTTGAACAGCCGGGTGATCACCCTTACAACCATTGACTAAACTTCTACTCATGAAAATCAGGTTCTCTTTTATATTGGTGGCTTGCCTCATGTCATGTATAGGGACATGGGCAAGCCCCATTGCCCTTACCTCGCCCTCTGGCAATATTAAGGTAGTTATAGATGCCGACAACGGTGCCATAAACTACAGCATATATCGCCATGGTAATAAACTTATCACGCAAAATAATCTGTCGCTTGTCCTGGCCAGCGAGACGCTGGGCGCAAATCCCCGCGTCACCTCTGTTTCCACCGGACAGGAAGAGCGCACGCTCCACCCAGTGGTGGCACTGAAGCAGTCGTCCATCACCAGCCGCTATCGCTATGCCGTGGTGAACTTCAAGGGAAATTACAGCCTGGAGTTCCGCGTCATGGACCATGCGGTGGGCTATCGCTTCATGATCCACAAAAGAAATCTGGTCGAGGTGATACAAGAGCCGGTGACAATTACACCATGTATCAGCGTCAAGGCTACCGTACAAACGGCAAAAGCCTTCCGCTGCAACTATGAGGACGCTTATGTAAACTTCGTGCCCAGCCAATGGTCCAGCGACCAAATGGCCACGGCACCCTTATTGCTTTCAGCCACCGACGGCAGCGACCTGCAGATACTCGTGGGGGAAACTGACGTGAAAGACTATCCCCGCATGTTCTTCCGCGGCAATGGGCAGGGCGACATTGTCTCGGCCTTTCCCCGCGTACCGATAAAGTGGACAACAGCTGCCGACGGAGGTCAGGAGATTGCAGAGGAAGCACCCTACATGGCCCGGACAAATGGAAAACGTACGATGCCGTGGCGTTTCTGCGTTATCGGCTCTGCTTCCGATCTGATTACACAATCCGTCACTACCGAGCTTGCCGCCCCATCAGAACTGACCGATACCCGGTGGATAAAGCCCGGTAAAGCCGCATGGGACTGGTGGAGCCAGTGGGATATTTATGGCCCTGACGTTGACTTTGTAGCAGGGCGCAACACCGAAACATATAAATACTTTGTCGATTTTGCCAGCAAAAACGGTCTGGAGTATTATTTTATAGACGATGGGTGGGCCAAAGATAGACGCGCACCGTATGAGGCTCGCGACGAAGTAGATATGAAGCAACTCATCAGCTATGCCAACCAGAAACACGTAGGGCTGATGCTATGGGTGCCATGGTTCGCAATGGAGAACCACCCCGACCTCCTCCGCATCTATGACTCATGGGGCATCAAGGGTGTCAAGATAGACTGGATGGATCGTAGTGACCAGTGGATGGTCAACTACTATGAGCGCATAGTGAAAGAGGCGGCAAAATATCATCTGCTTGTCGATTTCCACGGGGCGTTCTCGCCGTCAGGACTGGAGTATCGCTATCCCAACCTCATCGCCTACGAAGGTGTGCGCGGACTGGAGTATCACCACGGCTGCACCCCCGCCAACTCGCTCTGGCTGCCGTTTATACGCAACGCCGTGGGCGCAATGGACTTCACCCCCGGTGCCATGCGCAGTCAGCAGCCGGAGTACTATTTCTCTAAAGAGCCTAACTATGCCGCTCTCGGTACGCGCGCCTACAACATGGCCATGTATGTGATATTTGAGAGTGGTGTGCAGATGCTGGCCGACAGTCCGTCGAGTTATTACCTCAATGCCGACTGTATGCACTTTCTGGCTTCCGTGCCTGTGACATGGGACGAAACCCGTGTGCTGGAGGCTCAGCCCGGACAAGCTATCCTTATGGCCCGTCGCAAGGGTAACAAATGGTTCGTCGGCGGCATGAATGGCAACAATGACCACGAGTGCAAACTGAACCTTAGCCTCAACTTCCTAAGTTCAGGTACCTACCGAATGACCGCATTTGCCGATGGTGCCAATGCTGCCAGGCACGCCGAGGATTATACCTGTCGCACGCTGACGGTGGATAAAAGCACTACATGGCCTGTAACCATGTCGCGTAATGGTGGATTCTGTGCCGTAATAGAAGAGAGTGCAGATAATACCAATACAGTGCGTCCACAATGAACCGGGGATTGATACAATTATCAAATGACTGAAAGTCCCCATTTGGGGGGCATGACTTGGGTTCTAAATTGTCTTATATCGGCGTTGCGATTCGATATTAATCGCGTCGCGAATAAGTATTAATCGCAATGCGAGTAAATATTAATCGCGATGCGAATAAGCATTAATCGCAACGCCACCCTTGTTTTTTGTCGTCTCGTCGGGCTGGAACACGCCTCCAGGTCGGCAATTTTCAGAGGTCTGAAGGTTAATCACACAGCCCACCGCCTCACGCTGGTGCATCAATCAAATAGGGGTAAAATAAAATCGGGAACCCTAAAAAGGATTCCCGATAGAGGTGCCTGGCGGAGTCGAACCGCCTTGAGCGGTTTTGCAGACCGGTACCTAACCGTTCGGACAAGGCACCAAATTGTCTTCAGTTAAGCGTATGCAAAGGTAATAATTAATTTTTACCTTACAAAACTTTAGCCATGATTTTTTAAGGAGATAACCGAAGAAACACGTAACCATCGCCATGACGGGCACCTAAGATTTAGGCCCAACCGATCTCATATCGTCGATCGGTTGGGCCTAAATTCGTGGCAATTCGTGAGATTCGTGGTTAAAAACAGATTCCACGTCAGCCTTGTTCGGCAATAAAAAATAATTCTGTCAGCAAGGTTATTCTATTCTCATGACAAGGGGTGGCAGGAGGAAGAGGCTACCAGCTTACAGTGTTCCTTTGGTCGAGGGCAACTCATAATGGTAGATATCACGCCTTACCGCCATCTTCAGGCTACGGGCAAGGGCCTTGAAGATACCCTCTATCTTGTGGTGTTCGTTCTCTCCCTCGGCCTTGATGTTGAGGTTCATGTGCGCAGCATCGCTCAGACTCTTGAAGAAGTGCAGGAACATCTCCGTAGGCATCTCGCCCACTTTCTCACGGTGGAACGCCGCATCCCACACCAGCCAGGGCCGGCCGCCGAAGTCGAGTGCCACCTGACACAGACAGTCGTCCATGGGAAGACAGTAGCCATAACGCTCTATGCCACGCTTGTCGCCGAGGGCTTTGAGAATACATTCGCCCAGCGCGATGGCCGTATCCTCTATGGTGTGATGCTCATCAACCCACAGGTCACCCTTGGTCTGAATGGTGAGGTCCATCATGCCATGCTTTCCGATCTGCTCGAGCATGTGGTCGAAGAAGCCGAGCCCTGTGGATATGTCCGTCTTGCCCGACCCATCGAGATTGACCTTGACATAGATGTCTGTCTCCTTCGTCGTGCGCTGCACCTCAGCAATACGCTCCCCGGCAAAGAGAATTTCAGCTATCTTGTCCCATGTCATTCCGTCGCGGCCCAGTATCAGCGACTTGCAGCCTAAGTTCTTCGCCAGCTGCGCATCGCTCTCCCGGTCGCCGATGACGTAACTGCCAGCCATATCTACCTCGGGATTTCCGATATAAGCCGTGAGCATACCCGTGCCCGGCTTGCGCATGGGGGAGTTGTCGGCAGGGAAATGGCGATCAATGAGGACATCGTCAAACCTGATGCCCTCGCCTTCGAGCGACTGGAGAACGAACCGGTGCACTGGCCAGAAGGTGTCTTCGGGGAACGACGCCGTGCCGAGACCGTCCTGATTGGTCACCATCACAAGTTTGAAATCGAGGTGCTGTGCTATGAAGCCCAGATTGCGAAACATGCCTGGGGTGAACTTCAGCTTCTCAAAGCTGTCGATCTGTTCGTCTTCGGGCTCCTCGATAAGCGTGCCGTCACGATCTATAAATAATATTTTCTGCATTCTACAATAATTTAATTTCGTTTCTAAATAGTTTGTTTCGTAGGCTTATGCCTGCTTCGTCATCTGGAGATTCTTTCTGGCTGCAAGCTTCGCCTCGATACTGCCGTACGCATAATAGAAGATGAGGAACACCCATATACACACATACACCCACGCCGTGACACATAGACATGTGGTGAAGGCCATGAGTACCGGCATGTAAGAAGGCAGCCCGCTGGGATCGCCCATCTGCACTCCCACGGCCGAATAGATCTGGGCCGAGAAAACAATCTGCATGGGGATCATCAGAAGCGCATAGATGATAGCCGCGAAGAGCAGGGTGAGCAGGGCCAGAACAAACAGGAAGCCCCAATAACGCCAGCCCTCTCGGTACGACCTGCCAAGGACGATGCCCAGCCGCTGCGTAGGCTCGATGAGATATTTCATGGAGGAATAGAGCATGGGTAACAGCACCAGCAGGAAAAGAAGATATACCAATCCTGCTGATCCAAAGAACAACAGCAGTCCCGTCATGCCATCCTTGAGGTGGAGCGAATAGATCCATAGCATGCTAATACCCGCAGAAGCGGCCATAACCACGATGCTGATGCCGACCCACAGGGCCATCTGGCGGAAAGCACGGCGAAGGTTCGGCTTGCGGGGCTGGTTGTTGAGGAGGGTCGTCACACAGCCCATCAGCCAGGCCTCGGCCATCAGCAGGGGCACGAGCAACAGACAGGGCCACAGGCTGTTGGCCGCATCTCCATTCAGGATGCTGGACGTACCGCCCGACATGGATACCACCACGAGTAGCGCAGTAAGCAGTCCTATGGTCAGGGCCGCCTTCCACGTATGCCTGACGATGAGTTTCAGGTTGCCGATAAAAAGATCGGTGGCAGCCTGAACACATTTACCTACTCCACGCATCTTATAGAGTTCCGACTCTATCTGCCTATCCTTAGTCTGGATATCTGTTACCGTTTCTTCCATAATTCAATCTTTTTCAAAAACTAAAACAATAGACCGCATCTACCCTCTCCGCCTGAATTCCGCACAGGTTATGGCCGTGGCGATGGCCACATTGAGGCTCTCGGCCGTGGCGCGGTCTGCAGGGTAACTGGGAATGAGGAGCCTGTGGCTGACCAGCCGCCGCACCTCCGGCGAGATTCCCTTACCCTCATTACCCATCACGATCACGCCTCGGTTCTCGAGGGTGCCAGCATAGATGTTCTCACCATCGAGCAGAGTGCCATAGACAGGGATCTCCTCGGACAGCGCCATAAGCCAGGCAGCCAGATCGGTGTAGTGCAGCTGCACGCGGGCTATGCTGCCCATCGTGGCCTGAATGACCTTAGGATTATAGACGTCGGCCGTATCCGAGGAACAAACGATGTGCTCTATCCCAAACCAGTCGGCTATGCGGATAATCGTACCAAGATTACCCGGGTCCTGAACGCCATCAAGGGCAAGACAGAGTTGACGGGCAGGGGCAACGCCGGCAAGCGTGCCTTCGGACAGGTCTATGGGGAAGAGCCCCATGACCTGCTGCGGATGCTGCAGGAAAGAGACCTTCCGGAGCTCCTCCCCCGTCACCTCGCTCACCGCCGACTGAGGACAGGCGGACACCTCCGCACGATGTTCATGCAGCCACGACGCAGTGGCAACCAGCTGCCGAGGCTGCATGGTTGCCATGAGGTCGCCCACAACCTTAGGCCCCTCGGCCACAAACAGCTGTTGCTGAACTCTGAACTTTTTCTGTTCGAGAGAGCGTATGAGTTTGACGAGTGCTCTGCTAATCATGGTACAAAGATAGTCATTCTTTCCAGAAAGCTGAGGTAAAAGTGAGTGAAAAAAGATTTAATAGCAGGGTAAATTGTTATACAGTCGTGCCCTTTTCTTGAAACTTTTCCATACCTTTGCAATATGAATCGCTTATTCAGTACTATCATTTGCCTTTTATGTTTCACTTCTGTCATGGCACAAAGCTATCGCACGGAATGTGAGGATACGTGTAGGCATATACATGGCATAGATCTCAGTCATTATCAGGGTGATGTGTTCTGGGAAGCCGTGGGGGAGTCGAAGATGGCATACGTCTATCTCAAGGCGACCGAGGGTGGTGACCGAATTGATGACAAATACAAGCAGAACATCGACCTGGCACACCGCTATGGCCTGAAGGTGGGGTCGTACCACTTCTACCGTCCCAAGATCAGCCAGGAGACGCAGCTGCAGAACTTCATGAACCAATGCCGCCCGGGCGATCAGGATCTCATACCGATGATAGATGTGGAAACGCGCAGCGGACTGAGCGTTGAAGAATTTCAGGACTCGCTCTTCAAGTTCATTCACCTTGTAGAGAAGGCTTACAAGCAGAAGCCCCTGATCTATACGGGTGCCAACTTCTACGATCACAGCCTGCTGGGGACGCTGAGCGACTACAAGGTGATGATTGCGCAATATACAGCAAGGGAGCCGATACTGAAGGATGATCTGGACTACACCCTGTGGCAATACACGGGTAAGGGACATCTGAACGGCATCAGCGGGTATGTGGATAAGAGCAGATTTATGAATCAGCATCAACTGAGAGAAATAAGATTCAGACATAAATAGAAACCAGACTAAACATTATATCAGAATATGGCTATCATCAAATGTCCGGAATGCGGCCGCCAGATAAGTGACAAAGCACCGGTTTGTCCTAACTGTGGAGTAGAGATTGCAGGCAAAATCATCAAGTGTCCACAATGTGGTGAAGTTTATTTCAAGAATCAGCAGGTATGTCCCAACTGCCATCACCTGACCTATGCACCCGAGCATCACGCCCAGCCCACCATTGTCAGCCAATCCGAGAAGACAGCAGAGCGGCACGAACCGGAGATGCCGACCGTTGTGCCGCCCGTTCCTCCCGTCGCAGGCAGCAGCGAAAAACAGCCGGGAGCCCCGCAGCCTGCACCCAAACGCCACTACACGGCACTCATCGTCTCGCTGTGCATCGCCCTCGTAGTCTGTGGCGTATGCTTCTATTTCTACAACAATGCCAAGACCAGCAAGGAACAGGAAGCCTATGAGTTCGCCATGAAGAGCGACGACCCCCTCGTGCTCCAGACCTACCTGGACAATAACCTCGATGCTCCCGAGGCTCACCGAGACTCTATCATGGCTCACCTTGACGCACTGAAGAAACAGGACAGCGAATGGGCCAATGCCGTTGCCAGCGGCTCGAAGGGAGCCCTGCAGGACTATCTGGCCCGTCACCCAGAGTCGGAACACGTGGCAGAAGCCAAACATAAGATCGACTCCCTCGACTGGTTGGAGGCAACCAACGAGAATACCCTTGAGGCCATGCAGCTCTATATGGATCAGCATGCTGACGGCGAGCACATAGATGAAGCTACCGACAACATCAAGAAAATTAAAGCCAACACCGTGCAGCCAGAAGAGAAGACGCTGGTGCAGAGCATACTGCGCAGATTCTTCCAGAGCATCAATGCCAAAAGTGAGGACGAACT
>LAHS01005809.1_pt1 | contig 22109 bp, 11 predicted proteins | sample 329651 | NCBI WGS metagenome assembly LAHS01 (sample SAMN03275699, study PRJNA271635) | activated sludge metagenome | isolation source: sample C-1 Sludge from hydrolytic chamber (first chamber) of Anaerobic... | reverse complement strand
CGCTCCAACCCACGGCTATCAAAAGGCTGCCCTCTGGGCAGTGATTACCGGCGTAATGGACATTTGGTAGGCTGAAAAAGCTCCAAATGTCCATTACGCCTGTTTTTTATTCATAGGTTTTCAAATGGTACAAAGGTAATAAATAAAGGACATTTGGAGCTTTTCAGCCTACCAAATGTCCATTACGCCTGATTACCCGCATCAAACGGTCTGTAAGACGCGCGGAAAATAATGTCAGAGTGTTATTGTCTTATAAATCTGTGGCTCTGTCTCCCCGTATAATACCCGAAAAAGCGTGGCAGCGTATTATTATGTTTTGTAAACCTGTGGATATGTCTATCCAAATAATACCCGAAGAGATTGTTAGCGCGTAATGATGTCTAATAAACCTGGGGATCTGTCTCTCCATATCATATCAGAAAACGCAAGCATATCTCCCTAAAAAAAGCATCGTAACACCAGGGCACGCCTGCCCTGATATTACGATGAACCTAACTAAAATATAACAACTGCTAACTGTTGACTAATTCTTTGTGGTGGCATAGAGCCCGATGCAGTTACCGATGAATCCGCCCGACTGATGGGTGGAAAGGTTGCTGGCATCTACACCGCGTGCCATGAGCTGCCACTCGCCGTCGCCTACGGCATAATAGAAGTCATAGTAGCGACCCTTGCCTTCCACCTTCAGGCGCACGGGCTGACCGGCAGCAACAGGAGCGCTGGCGATCATGGGCATCAACCCTGTGACAGGCCTGCGCCCACGCGACTCGGGCATCATGGGAACCTCGGCCCGAACGAGCGTGACGACGGGCTGACCGTGACGCAGCGTCTTGCCGAAGACGAAATGGTGGGTCTCCTTCTGCAGCAGTACCATGCCGGCCAGCTCCTTCTCGCTCGACGGGTTGAAGTCGACACGCGTCTCGGCGGAGAAGTTGGTGTGCTGCTGGCGGGCGAAGACGGCGGCGGGATTCTCCCTCTCAGTCATGTTGACCGCTTTGGCCGTGAGCTCCAGTCCGTTACCCACCTTATAGAAATTGCCCTCGGGGTTGCGCAGGATCATCCAACGCGTGTTGAGCTTCGGCGCATCAAAGCGGTCGGTATAGGTGAAGTTGCCCGTGAGGTAAGGCACGCGGTCGAGGTTCAGTCCCGGCTTGTCGACCACGGTAGGCACGGCCTTTCCCTTCTCCAGAATGGTGGGCCAGCCGTCCTTCCACGTCACGGGGAGCATGTAAGTGTCGCGCCCCGTGTTATACATGTCGCCCTCGTAAGGCCGGCACCCGAGGAACACCGCCCACCACTTGCCGTCGGTAGCCTCGACGAGGTCGGCGTGCCCGGTAGAGGTCACGATGTCGGGGCGGTTGGGATCCAGACCCGTACGCTGCGTGAGTATAGGGTTGCCGGCGGTAAACTCCTCCCACGGGCCCTCGGGCTTCGGCGCGCGAAGGATCACCTCGCTATGCCAGTCGCCCGTGCCACCCTCGGCACACATCAGATAATACATCTTGCCCACGCGGAACAGGTGAGGTCCCTCGATCCAGATGGGGTGCTCCTGCACATGGGTTCCGCCGCGCAGAATCTCCTTCTGGGGGCCTACGGTGCTGTCGCCCTTCACATCGAACTTATGCAGGAAGATGGAGCGCTGACCCTCGTAGTCGTGTCCGCCTACAGGCTCATCGTTGTTGACGATGTATCCGTTGCCGTCCTTATCGAAGAAGAACGAGGGATCGATGCCACCCACATGAGGCAGGCGGATCGGCTCGCTCCAGCCCTTCTCGGGATCTTTGGTCTTCACGAAGAAGTTGCCCCACCCCACGTTGGTGGTGATCATATAGAAGGTCTTGTTCTTCGCATTATAGCTGATGGCGGGGGCAAAGATGCCGCCGCTCACGTTCTGACGGCGCAGGGGCAGCTGGCTCTCGCGGTCGAGCACATGGCCGATCGACTTCCAGTTCACCAGATCGGTGCTCTTATAAATAGGTACACCGGGGTAAGCGGTAAACGAAGAGTTGACCAGATAATAGGTGTTGCCGGCGCGACAGATCGACGGATCGGGAGCATAGCCGGCGAGGATAGGATTGAAATACTGCCGGCTGTGGTCGATGGGCTTGTCGAATCGCGCATCATTGCCGGTGTAGGTGAAATAAGAGAACCGTGCGGTCTGAGCCGAGGCGGCGACAGAGAGCAGCAGGGCGGCGGCAAAGGTTATTATTTTGTTCATGTTCGTATGGAGTTGATTTCGGTTTGATTCGGTCTGAGGCAGCGGGACGGGATCATGCCGACACACGCGAACAACTGCACGAAGGTCTGCGGTTCAGTCACGATCCTCTCTCCTGTTTTTTTGCAAATTTAGCCGATTTCATCGAAAGGAGACCTCTCATAAGTTTCAAAAACTTTCGTTTATATATCATCTTGCAGCATTAACGCCGATCATGCTGCGAGAAGAACCACAGATTACACAGATTTCCCAGATTATTCTTAACCACGAATGAACTCGAATGGAACACGAATGGAAGATTCGTGTAGAAAGATACACTACAGATTTAGCAGATTGAACAGACTTTTTTGACCAAGAAGGAAGGACGAAGACTACAAGAAGAACCACAGATTACACAGATTTCCCAGATTATTCTTAACCACGAATGAACTCGAATGGACACGAATGAAGGACGCTGGCGGTGAAAAGAATAATCTGAGAAATCTGGGGAATCTGTAGCGCACCCTGTAGCATGAGCCCACCATTCGTGTCAATTCGTGTTCATTCGTGGTTAAGAATAATCTGGGAAATCTGTGTAATCTGTGGTTCTTCTTGCCGCCTACGTCTTTCATTCATGCTCATTCGATTCATTCGTGGTAAGAAAATTCTGTTTAATCTGCGTAATCTGTAGCGTTTCCTTCGCCGTGAGCACTCTGTTCGCGTTCATTCGTGGCTAAGATAATCTGAGAAATCTGGGGAATCTGTGGTTCGTTGAGCCGTCTCAGTCATCAGAGTGTTCCTTCGCAGCCGGGAGGTTGCGGCGTTCTATCCACCAGTCTATGCCCAGTTTGTTGCCCTGCATACGTTCCACCAAGGGCACATCGGGAGTGCGGCGGATCCACATCTCGGAGCCGTCGAGGTCTGAACGGACGTGGATAAGGCTGTCGCTGCGGTCGAGTTCGCGCCACGTCAGACCGTCATACTGCATCTGATGCCGCGCCTCAAGACTATGATAAGCATCGCGTGAGATCATGAGGAAGGTGCCGGAACAACGATACCGGCTGTCGAGGTCGGTGGGACGCTCCCATGCAAAGGTCGTGGCATGGTCGAGCACACGCTGTGGAATGATGTACTGCGAATGGAGACAGCTGACAGACAGCCCTTCATCTTCATACCTATAAGATAAGGGCCACGTGCGGTACTGACGGTTAAGCGTGAAGTGAACGGCATAATCAGCAGGGGCTGGAGGTACGGCAGGCAGGGACTTAGGCTGCGGCCGCCGGGCCTGAACGGTGGTCGAGGCGAAGTGTACGGGTGCGATACTGAGGTACGTGCCCTGCCCTGCCACGGGATATCTGCCCAGCATAGCCCACAGCAGCCATGCCGACATGGCCCCGCTGTCGTCGTTGCCCGGCAGTCCGTCGGGAGTGTCGGAGAAGTTCTCGCGCACGATCTGCGCCACCCGACGGCTGCTCAGGTCGGGCCGCCCGATGTAATGATACAGATAAGGCGTGAGGAACGAAGGCTCGTTGCCCACGTTGTAATGATGGTTTCCGAAGAAGATGTCGAGGCGGCGGCGGAATGCCGAGTCGCCCCCGCAGAGCCCGATGAGCGTAGGAACATCATGGGGGACAGAGAGAGAATATTCGGCCGAGAGTGCCTCGTAGAAGAATGTGTCCCACCAGGCGATATGCCAGGGAGCCACCTTCGTGTCGGGCTTGTAGGCTATGAGGTGGTGCCCCGCCGCCGAACGGCCCCACATCACGGAGTCGAGCCATACGCCGTGGGCATCGCGCGGCATGATGAATCCGCGCATACCCTGCCACTCATAGTCGCCGCGCCAGAGGTTTCGCCAGTTGGAAGAGCGCCGCAGATACTTCTCGTAGAGATCCGTGTAACCCAGACCGCGTGCCACCTGCGCTATGCACCAGTCGTCGTAGCTGTACTCCACGGTGCGTGTTCCGGCACGTGCTATGCCGTAGGGAATGTAGCCCAGACGGTTGTATTCCGCCAGTCCGCCACGCCCTTCCTTCTCATCGTCGGCCGGGACAACCTCGGCATCGTGGATCATAGCCCTGAGCGCGAGGTCATAGTCTATGCCCTTCAGCCTCCGCGCGAAAGCCTCGGCGATGACCACCTCGGCATTCGACCCGCCCTGCGTGCGCCCGTTGCAGTCGCCGCTGCGGGCATCGGGCAGGTAGCCCTCGTGCCTGTAGATGTTGAGCAGACTGCGGATCATGGCCGCGGCACGCTCGGGATAGTACTCCATCAGCAGCGGAAAGGAGGTGCGGTAGGTGTCCCACAGCGCGTAATAGTCGTCGTAATAGTCCTCCGTGCCCCACCCCGCGCGCTCGCCGGTCTTGTCGATAGGCATGAGCAGGGTGTGGTAAAGAGCGGTATAAAACATGCGCCTGTCTCTCGGCGTGCCGCGGTAAGGCACCCGCTGCAGCATGTCCTCCCACTGTCGACGCAGCGCAGCCACCTGACCGTCGAAGCTGCCGGGCACGATGTTGCGCCGCGCCTGTGCCTCGCTGACATAGGAGATGCCCACCTTCAGACCCATCGTCCCGCTGAAATAGAGTATGGCATGAAGGCTGTCGGCACGCGCCACCTCTACAGGACCATCGGCCTGCAGACAGAAAAAGACGGTGTAAGGCCCGCCATTGTTCCACCCTCCGCGTACGGTGGTGTGGCCGCACAGCTCACGGGGAGCCGTCGGCCGTATGTCGGAGCCCACATATTGCTGCGCCTCGCGCTTGTCGGGTATGGTGTCCATACCGAGAAACGATGCCGCATCGACCAGCAGCGCCGTGGCCCCACGAATGCGATAGAAGGCACAGCGGTCGGCGGCAGTGACCTCGGCGCTGATTCCGTTATCGTAGGTGCAGGCATAACGTCCCAGCTCCATCTGCTCCTCCGTGCGCTCATAGCCATAGACAGGAATGGCCGCCCTACGGCCATCGGGCAGAAGCAGTGCTTGGATAACAGGCTTATCCTGACGCAGGAAGGGCTGAAGGAGCACGTTGCCGTATTTCTGTCCGCCCCCGGTGCCGCTGACATGCGTCTGCGAGAATCCCTTGATGGCTCCGGGCATAGGTGCCCACCCTGCATTGGGCATGCTCACGGCGTCGGGACAGGGCTTCACCATGCCGAAGGGAGCGCAGGGTCCTATGAAGGTCCTGCCCTCGCCCTCGCTGCCTATGCGCGGATCGACATAGGTATGGAGGGGTACGGAGACCGTGTTGTACCCGCGCGGAGACAACTTCGGACGGACGGCGGTAGCAGTCTGGGCGTGGGCCGCGGTGCATAAGGCAAGACCTGTAAGGAGGGAGATCAGCAGCTGTCTCATCGGTTCAGAACTCATGGGTATAGGCAGACGGGGGTAACAAAAAGAGGGTAACGGTCTTATTTCACGATCCACTCGAACAGTCCGCACGAGTATTTTTCGGGTTGGCCGACCATGAGTCGCACGGCGGCTGTGGTTACGGGAGCGAAGGATATGGTGCAGGCCTGCCCCTTCCTGACGGGATATGGCCCGTCGGCAGCAACGTCCTGCCACTGGTTTTGCACATCTTTATATTGCACCTTCCAGCTCTGTGGCACCTTGCATCCACCCCACGGCTGGTCGTCGAACCAGTAGACCGTGGCCGACTTCACCTCCTTGCGCTCCTTGAACGTGTAGGTGATCCACTGTGTGCCGCCCTGCTTGGGCCACCAATGGAAGTAGGGCATGGAGCGGTCAGCCTCATCGGCAGGCACCAGTCCGTCGGCAATGCTCATGAGTGTGGGCGACGGAGAAGACGACGCTATCGTGGCCTCGGAGGCGAGAGAGGCTTGCGTTGCCGGACGGGCAGCCTTCACGTCCTGCGCTATCCATACCTTCATGTTACCCCGTCCGCGGTGAGCCCATGCGAAATAAGGAATGAGGTTCATGCTCACCGCTTTCGTGGTGAGCTGTCCCTGGGCGTCGAAGGCAAGCGTCTGAGCCTGGGTCGAGAGCGTCGTCAGCTTTTGAGCCTTGTAGAGCGAGAGCCTTGTTTTCAGCGAGTCGGCGATAAACGGGTCGTAGCTCATGGTGGAGAGCGAGAACGACGGAGCCTGATTGATGAGACTGTTCATAACGTTGAAGTCGTTGTCTTTCCATTCGGCGCAATATACTATGGGGCCACGCTCTATGCTGACCTGCCCTCTATCGGCCTCCACCTTGTTGTTGGCACGCACGGTTCTCACCTCCATATCGAAGTGGACCCTCACCACATCGCCGTTCTTCCACTGGCGGTCGATGGTGCAATAGCCGTCGGGCGTGGTGGCAGGATCGACGGCCTTACCGTTGACGGTGAGGGTATAGCCGAGCCGTTTGCCGTCGGTATAGCTGTATAAGTCGGACGGAAGGGGCTGACCTTTTACCCAACCCGGAATGCGTATCTTCATAGCGAACCTTCCGGCAGTGTTCTTTCCCACCCTGATGGCGATGTCGCCGTTCCACGGATATTGCGTTTCCTGACTCAGGGCGACCTTCCGGCCGGCCACGTTCAGCTCGCTGTGGTTGGCAAGAAACAGGTTGACGTACACGTTTCGTCCATTCACCGCATATACATATCCAGGCAGTGACGGCAGGAAGCGGCATATATTGCTCGGGCAGCAGGCACAGCCAAACCACGCCTGACGCTGATGTTGCCCCATGCTCTCGAGCGGATTAGGATAGAAAAAGCCGCCGCCGTCCATGCTCACGCCGCTGATCAGCCCGTTGTAAAGCGTACGTTCGAGCACGTCGAAATACTTGCTCTCGCCGTGGAGGAGGAACAGCCGATAGTTGACATACACATTTCCGATGGCCGCACAGGTCTCGCAGTAGGCACTCATGTTGGGCAGATAGTAGTTAGGTCCGAAGGCCTCGCCGTTGCTGGTGGCACCTATACCGCCTGTGATATATATCTTCTTCGATACGATGTTGTCCCAGATTCTGTCGATAGCCTTGATGTATGCGCTGTCGCCTGTCAGTGCGGCAACGTCTGCCATGCCTGCATACATATAGGCGGCACGCACCGCATGCCCCACGGCCTCGCTCTGTTCCACCACCGGTATGTGACTTTGCGAGTACTCCTGCTTGATGCTTGTCTTCCCCCTATAGTCGAGGAAGAACCTGGCCTCATCAAGATATTTCCTGTTTCCCGTAGCCAAGTAGAGCTTGCAGAGAGCCATCTCGGCAATCTGATGACCCGGAACGACGCATGCCTGACCGGCCTTCGGCCCCACCTCGCGCACCACACAGTCGGCATATCTTATGGCGATGTCAAGGAATTTACGGCTACCCGTAGCCTGCCAGTGTGCCACGGCACCCTCCACCATGTGCCCGAGGTTGTACAGCTCGTGGCTGAGGTCCTCCTCGGCCACCCACCGTTTGTCGCCCGACCACGGGTGCGGGTGCCACGGATTCTGTGTCCTTGCGGTGTATAAGTAGCCGTCGGGCTCCTGCGCCGCACCTATTATATCCAGCACACTGTCTATATAGGCCTTGAGCTTCTTGTCGGGATAGGTCTGCAGGATATAGCTTGCGCCCTCTATGGTTTTGTAAGGGTCGGTGTCGTCGAAGCTGAAAGGCATGAGCTTCTCGATGTCGTAGTCCTTGCTGGGGTGCGTGGCGCGCTCAAAGTTCTTGTACCTTCCTTCTGTCTCACACCTGCTGAATGCGAGTGGAATGGTTACCCTGCGGCTCGTTTCCAGCCGTTGTCCCCAGAAACTGTTGTCCAGTACCTTGACCGATGTGAACGGTACGGGAGTGATGGGATAACCATGAGCTGACGACTTGGTAGCGGCGTTGGCAGCGACGGCCATCGACATCGCCATCGCGACCATAGAAAATGTAGTAAATAGGTTCTTTTTCATCATATAGAGTTGGGATAGTTTGCTTTAGCTCCTGTTGCCATTGTGTACCCTAATGGCATAGGGGGCTGGTGTACCACAGAGAATATGGAGGGTGTTCCCTGCACGAGTACGCAAAGCAGTGCTTATCACTTCGATATCCTTGATAGTTATAGCGTATCTATAGAAAGCTCCTCCTGCAGGGTTGTCAGGTAGAATGGCGTACAAAAACTGGGCTTGCCCTGTTATTTTGACCCGTTTTCCACTATATTGTCTGTATTCTTCTTTCATATTATTGATAAAGACAGCTACACTTTCTTCATCTCCCAACATCGTGGAATGAAAGGCCTTATAGTCATCAGGCCTAAAAATCCATTTGTTGTCGGACAGATAGATTGTGCCCTGCACATCTTTAACATTGAATTGTTCATAGCTGATACCCTCAGGGTAGAATACGCTACTGTCTTCCGTATCCTTGCAACCGAAGAGAACCAACAATGTGGCTAATACCAACAACGTGGCGTGCCAGTAACCAGTGTGAAGAAATTGTTTCATTATAAGAAGGTTTCTTAGGTGATGATACAAAGTTAGCTAATTTTTGCCCACAGCCTATACAAAAAGCGTCCAAACCTATCAAAAAATCGTCCAAAACACCGCCACAGATGATATTTTGGACGATTCTGCTATCTTGTTCGACGATATTTGTATGGGGTCTGTGCTTTTTCTCCTTACTTTGCAAACAGATATTCTACCACAAACCATTACAAACCGAAATCATCATACTGACATGACAAAAGCTACCGTATTACTAATAGGTGCAGCCGCCATGGCCGTGACGCTGCAAGTCTCTGCGGCGAACCGACAGAAGTCAGGCCACAGCATGGGCATTGTGGAGGTCCCCTTCACGCAGGTACATCTCAACGACTGTTTCTGGACACCCCGCATCGAGACCAACCGCACGGTGTCAATCCCGTCCGCCTTCAGGCAATGCGAGCGCAACGGGCGATTCGACAACTTCGCCATAGCTGCCGGACTGAAGAAGGGTGAGCACAGGGGCGACTTCTCTTTCGACGATACCGACCCCTATAAAGTGATAGAAGGCGCAAGCTACAGCCTGGCGGTGCACTACGATGCCAAGCTCGACCACTATCTCGACAGCGTGATCAGCATCATCGCCGCTGCCCAGGAACCCGACGGGTATCTCACCACCTGCGTCACCAACAAGTGCTATCGCCTCTCGGGCTGGTGGGGAACCCACAAGTGGGAGAAGATCAACAGTCACGAACTGTATAACAGCGGGCACATGATCGAGGCTGCCATAGCCCACTATAAGGCTACGGGCAAGCACACCTTTCTCAATGTGGCGATCAAGAATGCCGACCTTATATGCAAGACTTTCGGCCCGGCCCAAGGGCAGATACACCGTCCGTCGGGGCACCCCATCGTGGAGATGGCGCTCTGCAAGCTGTACAAGGTGACTGGAAACAAAAAGTATCTCGACGAGGCGAAGTACTTCGTGGAGGAGACCGGACGTGGAACCGACGGCCACAAGCTCAGCGAATACAGTCAGGACCATAAGCCCATACTCCTCCAGACAGAGATCGTGGGGCACGCCGTGCGCGCCGGATACCTTTACAGCGGAGTGGCTGACGTGGCTGCCCTGACTGGCGACACGGCTTATTTTCATGCCCTTGAGCGCCTGTGGGACAACATGGCAGGCAAGAAACTGTTTATCACCGGAGGCGTGGGGAGCCGTGCTCAGGGTGAGGGATTCGGCCCGGAATATGAGCTCAACAATATGACGGCCTACAGTGAGACGTGCGCCTCGATCGCAAACGTGTTTTGGAACCAGCGCATGTTTCTTGCCACAGGCAACAGCAAATATGTAGATGTGCTCGAACGGACACTCTACAACGGCGTACTCAGCGGCGTAAGCCTGTCGGGCGACCGCTTCTTCTACGACAATCCGCTCGAGAGTATGGGGCAGCACCAGCGTGCGCCGTGGTTCGGCTGTGCCTGCTGTCCGGGCAACATCACGCGCTTCATGGCGAGCGTACCGCAATATCAGTATGCCGTTCGGGGTACCGACAACGTGTACGTGAACCTATATATACAAGGTGAAGCAGACGTAAACGGAATGAAGCTGCGCCAAACCACCCGCTATCCGTGGCAGGGCGACGTGACCATCGAGGTGATGCGTGGAACCAAAAAGCCGACCACCATGCGGCTGCGCATACCCTCGTGGGTAACCCCGCGCCCGCTGGCCACCGATCTCTATGCCTATCAGGACAAGGCCAAGCCATACACCGTGTTGCTGAATGGGAAGCAGATAGAGCCTGCCGTGGTGGATGGCTATGCCGTGATCAACCGCAAATGGAAGAAGGGCGACAAGCTCGTGCTGTCCTTCCCGATGGACGTGCGGCGCGTGGTGGCTAACGACAACGTGGAAGACGACCGCGGGAAGGTGGCTTTTCAACGCGGGCCGGTGATGTATTGTCTTGAAGGACAGGACCAGAACGACTCCACGGTGTTCGACAAATATATCACCGACGATGCCGTCATCAGCGCAGCGTTCCATGCCGACAAGCTCGGAGGGGTGGTAGAACTGACGGCCCCAGGCCAGCAGGTCCTTGCCGACGGACACGTGAAGGAGGTTACCCTGCGCGCCATACCCTACTCTACATGGAACAATCGCGGTGCCGACCAGATGGAGGTGTGGATCCCGTCGTCGCCGGCAGGAGTCCATGTGGCTCCGCAACCTACCATAGCCAGCAAGGCGAGAACCCTATTCTTCCAAAGTGCCATACAGAAAGATGCACCCGAAACGGCTGCCGTAGAAGGCGAGGCGTGGGGCGTCAACGACCAATGGGAGCCCAGGCGCAGCAGCGACATCTCAAAGCCTTACCACTACTGGTGGCTGAAAAACGGCACGCCTGAGTCTATAGCCTACGAGTTTGATAAGCCTTACACGGTAAGCAACGTGCAGGTCTATTGGCTGGAACTGGATCACTACGACGGTAACTTCCGCGTGCCCGCAAGCTGGAAACTCTATTACAGGGATCAGGGCAACGAATGGAAAGAGGTGGAAAACCACTCGCCCTACGGGGTGAGGCGCGACTGTTACAACAGCGTCGACTTCCGACCCGTCACCACGTCAGCCCTTAAGATCGTGGCTCAGCTGCAGCAGGGAGAGAGCGGAGGAGTGATAGAGTGGAAAGTAAACGAACCGAACAAAGCTAAAGACCCAAAACCAGAATATTAACAAACCTAACAAAAAACAATGTCAATCATGAAGAAAGCACTATCTTTTAAAAGGCTAACGCATAGCGGGACGCATGTCAAGGCCACGACGTGTATGCTTTTGACCATTGCCACGGCTGCCCCCCTATGGGCTGATACTGCCCCAACGGAAGCGACTGCGATTGTACAACAGAATACGGTCGTCATCAAGGGTACCGTCGTAGATGCAAATGGTGATCCGATCATCGGTGCCAGTGTGATGGAAAAAGGCACACAAGGCAATGGCACGATAACCGATCTGAACGGTAATTTCTCGCTCAACGTGAAACGCGGAGCCACTGTAGTGGTGTCTTACGTGGGCTTTGTATCGCAGGAGACTACGTCAGGCGGAACGATAACCCTTGCCGAAGACCTGAAAGCCCTCAACGAGGTTGTCGTGATAGGTTACGGTACACAGCGCAAAGGAGACATCACGTCGGCTATTACAAGTGTGAAAGCCGACGACTTCTCGCAGGGTAACATCAAGGACGCCGGCGACCTTATCAAGGGAAAGGTAGCCGGACTTACCATCACCAATAACAGCGGCGACCCCAGCGTAGCGTCAAGCATCAGGCTGAGAGGCGTCATCTCGCTCGAGGGCGGTAACACGCCGTTGGTGCTGATCGATGGCATTGAGAGCGGACTCTCTACCGTTGCACCCGAGGATATAGAGAGTATTGACGTGCTGAAAGATGCGTCGGCAGCAGCCATCTATGGTACCCGAGGTGCTGCTGGCGTGATAATCATCACTACCAAGAGCGGCAGACGTGAAAGCAGAACGGTGGTCAACTACTCCGGCTATGCTGCCGTGTCGGCCTTCGGAAAGAAACTCGACATGATGGACGGCGGCGATGTGCGTGCCGGACTGACGCAGTTTAACGACAAAGGCTACGACACCGACTGGCTGGACGCCGTGACTCGTGTGGCCTTCACGCATAATCACAACATCATGATCAGCGGCGGTAACAAGACAACAACCTACAATGCCGACTTCACTTATCGTGATCAGAAGGGCGTATTCATCAACACTTATGCCAACGAGATGAGGTTTAACGGCGGACTGTCACACTGGTTCTTCAATGATAAGGTGAAGCTCGCGCTCAACATCAATAAGCGGTGGCACACCAACGGACCTGTAGATGCTGCCGGCACACAGGTGTACCGACAGGCCATCATGCGCAATCCCACAGAACCGATCTACAACGCCGACGGCAGCTATTACGAGAATATGGCCATCAACAATTATATGAACCCTATGGCCATACTCAAAGAGCACACGGGCGAGTATAAGACAGAAAGCACCCGCATCGTGGGAAACATCATGGTGGAGCCCATCAAGGGCTGGCAGACCAACCTGATGCTGAGCACCGACAGGGGCAACAGCCACGACAAAGGCTACTACACCTCAAAATCTTACGATCAGGTGCTGAACCATCACACAGGCTATGCCTACCATAGCTTCGCCTACGACCGCAGCGATAACCTGGAGCTCACGTCAACCTATAAGCACCAATGGGCACTGCACAGGTTCGAAGCCTTAGTGGGATACAGCTATAACAAGAACCAGTATGAGGGCTTCAATGCAAACAACACCGACTTCATGAGCGACTTCTTCGAGGACAACAACATCGGGATAGGTAAGTTCCTGAAAGACGGAAAGGCAGGAATGGGAAGCTATAAGAACGAAAACAAGCTCGTGGGATTCTTCGCCCGGGTGAGCTATGGATATGCCGACAAGTACAATGTGCTGCTGAGCATTCGTCGTGAAGGGTCTTCCAAGTTCGGAGCAAATCACAAATGGGGTAACTTCCCGTCGGCATCTGTGGGCTGGACCATCAGCAACGAAGAGTTCATGAAGTCAACCCGCTCGTGGCTGTCAAACCTCAAGCTGAGGGCCGGATTTGGTGTTACGGGTGTCATTCCCTCAAGCAGCTATCAGTCGCTGACCCGATGGGACCTCGGTGATCCATACTATTATGATAAGGGAACCTGGGAACAGGGACTGCAGATTGCCTCCAACCCCAACCCCGATCTGAAATGGGAGAAGTCCACAGAGTTTAATGTGGGTATCGACTGGAACGTCCTCGGCGACCGCTTAGGCGGCAGCATAGACCTCTATCACAAGAAAACCGTCGATATGCTGTGGTACTACGATGTCCCCACCCCACCCAATCTTTACAATCGGACCCTTGCCAATGTGGGCGAAATGCGCAACATGGGTATTGAGGTTGCTGTCAATGCCGTGCCCGTCCGCACCAGGGACTTTGAGTGGAAAACCGTCGTTACCCTAGCCCACAACGCCACCAAGCTGCTCAGCCTGAGCAACGACCTGTATCAGACGGCCAACGAACATAACGAGGCTGGCCTCGGCGAACCCATCAGCATTTCTACTCAGAGAATGGAAGTGGGCAAGCCTTTGGGTCAATGGTATGGCATGAAGAGTGTCGGGGTGTCAGAAAAGGGACTCTGGATGATTGAGAACAAGGAGACCGGCGAGGCCGAGGAGTTTACCGACAACATGCTCACCGACGACAAGTATCATCAGTATCTGGGTAATGCCATACCCAAGGTGAACCTTGGCTGGAGCAACAGCTTCAGATATAAAGACTTCGATCTGAGCATGCAGTTCACCGGACAGTTCGGCTTTAAGATCCTGAATGAGGCACGTGCCTACTATGAGAACAACGCCGTGGTGTACAACCGGCTGAAGCGTGCAGCCGAAGCACCGTATGGAGACCACGTGCTCTCGGTGGCACAGAAGCAGACGTTCGTGAGCTATTATCTTGAGAACGGAAACTTCCTGAAGCTGTCCAACCTGAACCTTGGATACAATGTGCCCCTGCAAAAGAACCATTATGTGAGCCAGCTGTATGTGTATCTGTCGGCCGACAACCTCTTCACCATCACCGGTTACTCGGGGCTCGACCCCGAACTGTCTAACGGTGACCCCCGAAGCTCGGGCATAGACTGGAGAGACAAATATCCATCTATCCGCACCTTCTCTATTGGAGCCAAAGTAACTTTCTAATTATCTACAGATATGAAAACAATATATCATAAACTATTCCTGTCTGCCATGCTCGGTGCCAGCACTTTGGCATGGGTAGGCTGTACCGATCTTGATGAGAAACTCTATGACACCATTGCCACGGAGAAGCATGAACTCACACCCGAAGAACTTGCCCACACCATAGCCCCGGTGTACAGCAGCCTACGCAATGTCTATTGGGCCTGGTTCGGCATGAGCGACATCATGGACATGAGCAGCGACGTGTGGGGCGTGCCCTCACGTATAGGCATCGGCTGGGGCGACCTGTATGTGTCTATGCACAAGCATCAGCTCAACTCGGAAATAGGCTTCTTCCAGGTCAACTGGGAAAACAACTACGCCGGCGTGAATGCCTGCAACAAGATACTCTCTAATGAGGCCATCGCCTCAAACGATGACGTGACGAGCCAGGTAAGGGCCTATCGGGCACTGTACTATTACAATCTGTTCGACCTTTATCGCCATATCCCACTCGATACGACATACGTTCACGAGGCGGGCTGGACACCGGAGCAGGAAGATCCGCAGAAAACCTTCAGCTGGATAGAGAAAGAACTCAAGGAGGTGGCAGACAAGTGCCCGTCGAAGATAGAGATGGGCAAAATCAACAAGTATGCTGCCCACATGCTGCTTGCCAAGCTCTATCTGAACCATAACGCATGGTTTAAGGACGATACCGACAAGAGCTGGTACCGCAGGAGCCTTGCAGAGATAGAGAAAGTGATAGAGGGGCCGTTCTCGCTGGCTGCCAACTATAACGACAACTTCATGGAAGACATCTCGTCATCGCCCGAAGTCATCTTCGGTATTCCGCTTGAAAACAAGTATGCCGGCGGCAACTACATGGCTAATATGTGGATCCACAATGCCGGCCGCTCAAGATGGAACTTCTCCGGGTGGGCTACCGGTGGCGGAATCGTGTTCCCACAGTTCCTCGATCTATACGAGGAGGGCGACACCCGGTTTGAGAACACATGGACCGCAGGGCAGCAGTATGCCACCGATGGCAGCCCCATCCTCGTCGACGGCGAGCCGCTGGTCTACACCAGGGAGCTCCACAGCATCGACAATCCCGGCTGCTACCCCTTTGAGAGCTACCGCCTCATCAAGTACGAGATCAAGAGCGGCGACTTCGGTACGAGCTATGACGACGTGCCTTACTTCCGTCTTGCCGATGCCTACTTCATCAAGGCCGAGTGCCTGCTGCGCTTAGGAGAGAACGAAGATGTCGCGGCACAACTCATAACCAAGGTGCGCGCACGCAACTTCAAGGCCAATCCCGACAAAGCCACGATCACTGCCGCCAAGCTGAAAGGCGGAAGCAAGTACGACTACGGGCACCGCGAGAACCAGGGCAAGATGGGCGAGGCCGATAAGTGGATCGTCACCCACGAGGGCGGGGCCGACATTGAGTTCGGCGGACTGCTCGATGAATATGCCAAGGAGTTCGTCTGCGAGGCTCACCGCCGCGATGAGCTTGTACGTTTCAACATCAAAGGCACCAACATGAACGTGTATAACGGCAAGTCGTGGTTCTGCAAAGATGCCGTAGACAACCGCGACGGTGACCTGTTCCCTATCCCGAAGAGTGCTATGGACGGCAATCCCAAACTGAAACAAAACCCGGGATATGCGTCAAAATAGTCGTTAACAACTTAAAACAGAATCCACATGAAAAGATATATCTTATTCGTACGCGCGGCATTCGTAGCGTCAGCCATGGCGCTCTGCCTGTCGGCGTGCAGCGATGAGCCGGCAGATGCCGTGAGCAAACACGTCTATTCGGATACCGAGAACGTGTATCTGCGTACCGATGCAAGTGCAACGGTGAGCCTCGGGGCCGAGTTCAGGAAAGGACATATTGCTCCGAAGACCTTCTCTCTGAAAGACTACGCGGAGCAAATACAGACCAAGACCGGTATGACAGTAGATGACCTCGTTGCCGGAGTGGACGCTGGCAAGGTGACTTTTAAGTGCATCAGCACGGCACGGGCCGTCTGGCTGAACGACGCGCCCGGCGTGAACGGAGCGGGGTGGTGGTTTGACGCTTCGGGGGCTGTCTCCGATCAGGAGAAAGGTGTGGCCACGGTGGAGCTCGACAAGGCCGCCAGGGCTCTCGTGGTTACAGTGCCCGAGGACGCCGCAGCAGGCGTAGCCATCACGGCGAACGTGGGCTTTGCCGTGATCAACGGTACCGACTACGACCGCTACGTGCGCTTCAACGTGAGCGTCTCGGTAACCGATCCGGGTACAGTCATTAAGGATGTCACCATTCCCGCCGGCGGCTACGCCTCGTATGAGCTGGAGTTCCCCGGTGTGGACAATGCCATCCAAGCCTGTTTCGGAATGACCTCCGCAGAGTTTATGGAGAAGATCAGCGACCCGGAAGGACCTGTAGCCATGTATATCGTGGACGAAAAGGGCAATTGGGATAAGGCCTCTCAGTACACGGCAGGAGGCATAGGCTACTGGATGGACAAAGACAACAAGGTGACAACCTGGAAAGGTGGCGGCTGGAATGACGGCAACATGTACTTCATCGAGACCCACACCACCGACGGCGGAAATTCCGTCGGAATAGGGCGGGCACCCAATGTACCTTCAGGCACGACGACCAAGGCTCACTTTGTATATGCCGACAAGACCGACAACAGCAAGTTTATAGAGTTTGTTTTGAATCTAACTTTTGAGTAGTCATAATCCTCTGTACGTGTCGGAGCACACCGCAGGTGCCTCCGGCACGCAACAGGGGTAATTCAGTTTGACCTATGAATACACTAAACAGAATCCTATCCCATGTGGCCTGTTTCGCCCTGTGTGCGCTGAGCCTTACCGCATGCGCAGACAACGACGAGCTTCCGGTGGGAAATATCATCATCGCCGAGAGCGAGCTGAATAAGACCATAGAGTGGGACGAGGTGGAATCGTCCATCTCGTTCACGGCTAATGCGCCGTGGACCGCTACCGTGTCGGACGTCACGACACGCGCCACCGACACGCGGCTGTCGTGGCTCACGCTGACCGTTGCCTCCGGTGAGGCGGGCGACACAAAGATGCCTTTCGTGGTAACCCGGAACGATAACGACACGTACAGGGAGGCACAGGTCACCATCAGGTGCGGCGATAAGACCTCGGTCGTTACCGTCCATCAGAACGCCAACCCCGATGCGGTGCACATCATGGACGTGGCTAAGATACCCGACTACGATAAATATTACTGTCCGGGCCCGGGGAACGAAGGCTTTGAGAAGGGTGCCGCCAACATGCTGCGGTCGGATGCACGCTACTCCTGGTGGCGCAGCAGGCAGAGTGAGCACTTCTTCGTGTTCTGGGAGCCGGGCTTTGGCGACGACCCCAATGCAGAGACGGTGCCCGAGGCACTCCGTGTGGACGTCGACGACCTGCTGGCAAAGGCTGAACAAATGTATAAAACGAACACGGAGAAGCTCAAGATGGCAACCGTGGGACAGGGCAGGTCGCAGCTGGACAGATACAAGATGGAGATCTATCTGCTCTATCAGACGGAGTGGCTGGCCACCGGTTCGGGCTACGACAACGTGATAGGTGCGCTGTGGGTGAACCCCTCTACGTGTAAACCTGTGGGGCAGACCATCGCCCACGAGATAGGCCACTGCTTCCAGTATCAGGGCTACTGCGATAAGATCATGAGCGGAGGAGCCGACGACATGCACAGCAACTTCCGCTACGGACTGGACGGAAGCAACGGCGGTAACGCCTTCTGGGAGCAGTGTGCACAGTGGCAGTCGTTCCAGGACTATCCCGAAGTGGCACTCACGGGGTATGACATCAACGTCTGGTTCAGCAATTGTCACCGTCATTTCGAGCACGAATTCATGCGCTATGCCAGCTACTGGCTGCAGTATTACTGGGAAGAGAAGCATGGGGCGACAGCTCTGGGGCGCGTGTGGAATGAGTCGAAATATCCCGAAGATGCCATAGGTGCCTATCTGAGGATATTCTGCAACAACAGCTACGGCACGCTTCAGAAGGAACTCTATGAGTATGCCGCACATGCCGCGACGTTCGATTTTGATGCCACCCGCCAATATGCCGACCCATACATCGACCGTTACGCCACCAAGATGTATTCTGCCGGCAACGGTTTTTACCAGGTGGCTTACGCTCAGTGTCCCGGTGCCACCGGCTTCAATGTTATTCCTCTCGACGTGCCTAAGGCCGGAACCACGGTTACCGTAGAGCTGAAGGGACTGCATGCGGGTGCCCCGCTTGCCGCCGATGACCCGGGGACGATAACCGATACCGACGGAAAGCCCGTAGGCACCACAGCCACCTACAATGCCGTGGGTGCCGACCAGGGCTGGGCTTACGGCCTGGTGGCTCTCAAAGACGACGGCCGACGGGAGTACAGTGCCATGAACCTGACTTACTCCGACAGCAAAGCCGAGTATAAAGTGCCAGCCGGTACAGCCAAGCTTTTTGTCGTGGTGCAGGGCTCGCCGAAGGCTTATCACCAGAGTCCGTGGGACGAGAAGGCCGACAACGACCTGCAGTGCCCCTACCGGCTGAAGGTCTCGGGAACGGCACTGAAGGGCTATTTCAGCGTAGATACGCATGCCGAGCCGCAGGACTTAGACCTCGTTTACAATCTGAGCTGCAACGCCAGATCGACGGAATACCAGCAGGGCACCATCAACCTGATGGACAACGGCGACATCAGGAAGGTGTGCAAGGCCCTGGCTATGGAGCCATCGACCCTGAGCGGTAAGACGGCCGGCATAGCAAACGGCGAGACCGGCACGCCCGAAGAGGGAAAGGTGGTGCTCGGATTGGAGAATGCCGACGGACAGATGGCCTACCACTACACCTCGAACACAGGCTTCTATGTAGCCTCCGACGGATCCGTGGGCAGCTGGGCCGACAACGCTCCCGTATGGATGGAGTATGATCGGAACAACTTTGTGATAACCTTCGGGCACAAACCGGGTGCAAGTGTAGCAGGGAGAAAATACACCATGCGTCCCGTCCTCGTGTATATGAAGAACGGCCGACTGTATAAGGTGAAGTTCACCTTAAACCTTCAGTTTTAGATTCTGATGCGATCCGAGGTCTGCTCATTGTCCTGCCATGAGATAAAAGCAGGGCGGTGGGCAGACTTCTCCAGCTCTTCGTGCAAATCGTGTGGTGTGAGTAACCTCTGACAGCAGCTTCACAACTGTAGGAACCAAGGATACCTTAACCACGAATTCCACGAATTGACACGAATGAATATCGTAGCGCAAATCTTCTTCAACCACAGATTCCACAGATTACTCAGACAGACTGGTGCACGGGCTGCAACGGTGGCTCAGTAGAGACGGAGCGTAATCTGTCTCCTATCGCCTGTCCAGACAGTCTGACGCTACGAATAACTCTCTACAGATTTATCAGATGGTTCAGCAGAATGGCCTGTTTTTGCTTGTCTTACCCGGCGGAGGCTACGCGTAATTCCCACCCCGGGGCAGCGTCTTGATAGCCGATGGGGGGAGCTATGACCCCACGGTTTGTACCCCACAGCACCCGAAGAAGCAAATGACAATTTGCACATCATTTTACCGAAAATGCTGTCACTTTGAAAAAATGAATGGTCTCAGAAATCGTATTCTTACAAAAAACTCAACTCCTCGTGCATTTCATCGGCCTTCAATTCGTATTTTTGCCATACACTGATCCTCAGAACGTTACGAAAAACAACTTTTCGGGGCACCATAATTTCGGCCTGTTTTACCCCTCATTTTACCCGAAATATCCCCTATTTTGACATGATTCGGAGTCAAAACGGTGCTTGCCGGCGTTGCGATTCAGTATCATTCCCGATGCGAATAAGCATGAATCGCGATGCCATGAAGCATGAATCGCAGCACGAATAAGCCCTATTTTGCCCCCATAGCCTTGCCAAAATAAGGGCAAAAGAGGCTTTATGGAGGCGAAATAGGGCTTTATGGAGGATAAAATTCGGCTTTATGGGGGCAAAAACGGCTGAAAAAGCGGTTTCCGCGAGGTGTCTTTGGCGTAACATTCTGAAGATCAGAGAATAACAAAAACCTCGAGATGAAGGCCGATAAGACGCACGAGGAGATGGGGGTTTGTAAGAACGAGATTTCTGAGGCTTGATGATTTTTCAGAATGACAGCATTTTCGGCGAAATGGGGTGCAAAGTGTCATCTGCCCTATATGGTGCCGACGACGACAAAACGGTGAATTATCGCGCACGAAAAACGGTGGGGCAGGACAGCCGGACGGTTTATGCGGCGTTCCGCCGGCGGGTTCAGCATATAACCCACCGCGATCGCTCGAAGGGTCATAACATGCTGCTCACGGTGAGCCCGATGGCGACACAAAGCCCGAAAAGGAAAATGTTGCGGGCCGTGCGCCCCAAAACCCTGTTCAGCTCCCTGCCATGATCTATGCGGCACAGCTCGCGGTAGGCAGAGACATGACAGCTGCCATACACGGAGACGAGGAGTGCAGCCACGAGCCAGTGACGCGGAGCCACGCCCACGATGGCGAGGAGCACTGCTGCCAGGCCGAGGCCGAGGTAGAGCCGCCGGCCCCACAGCTTGCCGATGAGCACGATCAGGGTGTGCTTCCCGTCGCGCCGGTCGTTGTCGATGTCGCGGTAGTTGTTCACCACGAGCAGCGCATCTACGGCAAGACCGCACGCTACCGATATGGTGAAGACCGATGCCGGAGGCAGGGTGCGGGCAGCGGCGGGGAGAGAGAGGTAATAAGTGAGGCATACGGGAACGAGTCCGAAGAACACGAGTACGAGCAGGTCGCCGAGCCCGAGATAAGAGAGCGAGGTGGTGTAGAGAAAGCAGAACAGCACGCAGGCCGCCCCGACGGCGATCATTGTCCAGCCTCCGATCCAGGCCAGGGGCAGTCCGATGACGCATGCCAGAGTCGTGGTGACGGCGAGCGCCCACTGCATGGCCCTGGGCGTGACCCACCCCATGGAGCAGGCTCGGGCAGGTCCGAGACGTGTCGCGGCATCATCGTTGCCGCGACGGTAATCGAAGTAGTCGTTGACGAAGTTGGCATCAATCTGCATCACGAAGGCAAAGAGGAAACAGAGCAGGCAGGGCAGCCACTCTATCTGCCCGGCATCGGCATGAGCCATCGCAGCCCCGATCATCACGGGGACGGCAGCCCCAGTGAGGGTCTTGGGGCGAGAGGCGAGGAGCCACGCCTTCATGGAGTTGGTTTTTACGGGAGATTCGTTCATAACTGGCTGCAAAAATAGAGGTTTTTGGGGAGAAAAGCAAGCAGAAAGGCGAGGATTTGACCTGTCGGTGAAGGGAGTGGGGTGACTGTAGGGGGTGGGCTGTCCATTCGTGGTTCACTGTTTTCTCACGTTAGCCTCAATTGCGTCATCTGCGAAATCTGCGGTTGAGATATTGGTGAATAGTTACAGCTTATCGTAGAATATAAGGTGCTGTTCGTTTCGCTCATATTTCAAAATATCAAAGCTTATTTAATTCAATCTTACGGGTACGATGATGTCTTCCTGTTCCGCTCCTATATAGACGGAGTAATCATCACCAGCCATACACCTTTATTCATATCTTGGCGTATGTATCCCCTGTCCTCCAGACGCTTGATCTGCTTTTTGACCGAGACAACTGAAATGCCAATTTCTCTTGCCAGATCTACTTGGGCAATATCAGGCTTGGATGCCATCAAGTGGAGCATCTTGCTTGTGGTGGC
>LAHS01003212.1_pt1 | contig 22260 bp, 25 predicted proteins | sample 329651 | NCBI WGS metagenome assembly LAHS01 (sample SAMN03275699, study PRJNA271635) | activated sludge metagenome | isolation source: sample C-1 Sludge from hydrolytic chamber (first chamber) of Anaerobic... | reverse complement strand
GTATAAATTGCACAGAGTCTTCAAGTATAGGACGCTTATTTGATTGCGTTGCTGCGCTTGTTCTAAAAATTGATAAAGTATCTTACGATGCCCAAGCGGCTATTGAATTAGAAAGTATTATCGATAAAAGAGTTTCAGGTTGTTACCAATATGAAATTATTACTGGCAATACATATAGAATAGATTATAAAAAAATACTTATTGGAATTGTGGAAGATATTGATAAAGATATAGACCGTTCAGTAATATCAGCCAAGTTCCACAATACAATCATTAATTCTACGCTTGAAATGGTGAATAAGATATCCTCAGAAAGCGGAATAAAAAAGATCATTCTAAGCGGCGGAGTCTTTGAAAACACATATCTTCTCTCTGGTATATTAAAGGGTCTTACTAAAAAAGGATATGAGGTTTATTTTAACACGCAGATACCTATTAATGACGGCGGAATATCATTAGGTCAAATAGCTGTCGCAGCAGCAAGATTAAAGGAGCAAAAATGTGCCTTGCAATACCCGCTAAAATAATCAACATTGAAGACAACTATGCAATAGTGAATATTATGGGAATAAGGCAAAAAATAGATATCTCTTTATTAGAAGAGCCTTGCATCGATGATATGGTTATTGTTCATGCAGGTTATGCAATAGAAAAGATAGATATGAGTTATTACGATTTTCTTTCTGATTTTTATTTAAAGGAATTGAAGGCTGAAAATGATAAATAAAGAACTGCTGGATTATCTTAATATTTACATATCTAAAGCCTCTAATCTTGATATAAAAATTATGGAAGTATGCGGAACGCATACAAGAGCTATAGCTAAATCTGGTATAAAACAACTTTTAACTGAAAATATATCATTGCTTTCGGGGCCTGGTTGTCCCGTATGTGTGACTGATGATTCTTATATTAATTTATTAATGGAAATATCAAGAGATAAAAATATCATATTAGTTAGCTTCGGCGATATTATAAATTATAGAATAAAAGAGAATTCTCAAAATAATATTCGTATTGCTTATTCGCCTAAAGAAGCGCTTAATATTGCAATCCAAAATAAGGATAAACTAATCGTTTTTGCCGCCTTCGGATTTGAAACCACTGCGCCGATAATAGCATCTTTAGTTATTGAAGCACAAAGTAAAAATATAAATAATATAACTTTTTTTACAGCCCTAAAGGTTATGGAACCGGTATTAAGATATATATTAGATAATAAATCTAACAAGATAAGTGCATTAATATTGCCAGGGCATGTCGCAACGGTAACAGGCTCAAATCACTTTAATTTTGTAAGTGAGGACTATAACATTCCATCGGTAATATGCGGTTTTGAAAGTTTAGATATAATTTCGGGGATAACAATGCTATTAAAAGAAATTATCGAAAAAGATTTTAAACTATATAATTTATACCAAAGATGCGTTAGAAAGGAAGGCAACAGAAAAGCCCTTTCCATTATGAATAAGGTTTTTGAAAAAGCTGAGGGTATTTGGCGTGGGATAGGAGCAATTGAACAATCCGCATTAATAATAAGACAGGAATATGATGAGTATAACGCTATGAAAAGATTGGGCATACAGCTAAAAAATGATGAAAGTTATGAGTGTAAGTGTTCAGAAATATTATTAGGTTCGAAGACACCTAAACAATGTGTTTTCTTTGGCAAAGAATGCACTCCGGATAAACCCATTGGCCCTTGTATGGTGACATCTGAAGGCGCATGCGCAGCTTATTATAAATATGGAGATTTATATGGAAGATAAAATTCTTTTATCACATGGAGACGGCGGTTATCATACCTATAAACTTATTCAAGATGTTTTCAGCTCTTATCTTTATAATCCCAAAAGTATAAGTTTGGATTCCTATATTTTTAATAATGCAAACAAGCTAGCTTTTACAACTGACAGTTTTGTAGTAAAACCCTTGTTTTTTAGAGGCGGCGATATAGGGAAATTATCCATATGCGGAACGATTAATGACCTTGCAACAGTTGGCGCATCACCTCTATATATTAGCGCAGGTTTTGTTATTGAAGAAGGTTTTAGCATAAATGATTTGAAGAGAATAGTGAAATCAATGAAAGAAATTTGTGATAAGACTGGCGCTCAAATTATAACAGGTGATACAAAAGTTGTGGAAAAAGGTTCTATTGATGGTCTGTATATAAATACTTCAGGCATAGGGCAGGTAAGCGAGCATTTCTCATATCAGAATTTAGAATTAGGTGATGAGATTATAATAACAGGCGGGATAGCAGAACACGGATCGGCGATAATGTTAGACAGACTAGCTATGGAATTCACCACAGATTTAATCAGTGATTGTACGCCTTTGAATAACATAATTAATATTCTCGGTGAAGATATCAAATACGTAAAGTTAATGAAAGACCCTACAAGAGGAGGGCTTGCTACTGTTTTGAATGAAATAGCCGCTAGCGAGAAGGTATGCATTGAAATTATTGAGCAATCATTACCGATTAAAGATAAAGTAAAGGCGATTAACAATATTTTAGGTATAGACCCCCTATATCTAGCTAGTGAAGGAAGAATGGTAATCTTAATCAAAGGTGGTTATGGCGATAGAATATTGAAACTGCTCAATAATAATGGTTTTGATGAAGCTGTTCTTTTAGGTTCTATAGTAGTTGGCGGCTCATCTATGGTTTACTTGATAACAGGAATTGGAACTAAACGGATTATACCTATGCTCGAAGGAAAAATGCTTCCAAGAATTTGTTAATTTACACATTCGCAACAGCCTATAGAATATTATGTAATATTACATATAGGAGTTAAAACATAAATGAACAATAGAATTGGTATTATAAATGAAATATACAATGATATAGAATTATTATATATCATACCTTGTGCCTACACCAGAAATTTTATATTAGATAGAATAAAAAAAAAATAGAGATATTGGAAGAAACATGCACAAATACGTCAATTGAAAGACCTATGCAGCGAATAGGAAGAAGCTTAATACCCATACAAGAATTACCTTCATCAAGAAATCAAAGAAATTTTACAATAGAAGAGTTATCTAGATTCGATGGAAGAAATGGAAATCCTGCATATGTTGCAATAAATGGAATAGTATATAATGTTACAAATAATGCAACATGGGCGGCAGGCACACACTTTGGACTTCAAGCAGGAACAGATGTAACAGAATCTTTTGCATCGTGCCATGCAGGTCAACCTATATTAAATAATTTAGAGGTGGTAGGAGTCTTGAGTTAATGAGTAATAATTGTCCTGAATATAACTTTAGGTTAAATAAAGCCAAAGAGCTGATTGATAAAGCTAAAGGCAAATTTTCTGAAGGAAACATAAAAAAAGTCAATCTGATATGGCTTGAGACAACCGGATGTTCAGGAAATATTATATCTCTTCTCAACGGCTTAAATCCTGATTTTACATATTTAATAAACGATATGACCAATTTTTATTATAACAACAGCCTTTCTGCATCAGAGGGCGATTTTGCTATGAATAAATTGTTTAGTCTGCTGAATAAAGATTATATACTAGCTGTTGAGGGCGCAATCGCCACTAGAAACGACGGGCTATTTAATGTTATAGGAAGATGGCAAGGAAAACCGCTTACAGCAATGGAGGCGGTAAAAATATTCGGCGAAAAAGCTAAATATGTAATAGCAGTAGGCGCTTGCGCTACACATGGAGGTGTGTCCGCCGCAAGACCAAATCCTTCAGATTGTGTTAGCGTGCAAAGCTTGCTTGATAGAAAGGTAATAAAGCTGCCAGGCTGTCCTTGTCATCCAGACTGGTTTATGGGCACTCTTGCAAGTATTCTATTATTTGGGGATATTGAATTGGATGAAAGAGACAGACCTACTTTATTTTATAGCACATTACTTCATGATATATGCCCTAGAAGATCATATTTTGAAAAAGGAATATTTGCTGAGAAGCTTGGAGACAAGACCTGTATGTTTAAGATAGGCTGCAGAGGACCTGTTACCCGTATTGATTGTCCGCTAAGACAATGGAATCAGTATGTTAATTGGCCCATAAAAGATGACGCGCCATGTATCGGATGCTCTCAATTTGGTTTCCCTGACGCTATGATGCCTTTTATTAGATATGATACGACAAGGGAGGATTAAATGAGAAAAAAAATTGTTGTTAATCCTGTTACAAGAATCAGCGGTTTCATGCAGATTGAGGTAATAGTAGAGAATAAGAGGATTATTGACGCCAAAACTGAAGGCCTTATGTTCAGAGGTTTTGAAGAAATGTTGAAAGGAAGAGCGCCTTTCGACGCTGTTTATTTCACACAGCGGATTTGCGGTATATGTTCTACCGCTCATTCTATAGCGTCTTCGCTTGCACTAGAAGATGCCCTCAATATTGTTCCCTTAGAGCAAGGTAGATATTTGAGGGATATTTTGCATTGCGCAGAATATCTGCAGAATCATTTAAGACATTTTTATCAATATACAATTCCCGACTTTGTAAAGCTGCCTGACAAATATCCTTTACTTCAAACAGCGCATAGCGACTTTAGGTTGCCTAAAGATATTAATGATAAGATAGCGAGTGACTATTTCGCTTCACTTGAGTTTAGCAGAAGCGCGCATGAAATGCTTGCAGTGCTAGGAGGAAAAGCTCCACATAATCATGGCATATTTATTGGCGGTATTACAGCACAGGCAACAACAGATAAGATAATAAAAATAAAGTCTATATTAACATCAATTAAGAGTTTTGTTGAAGATATAATGATATCTGATGTTTATTTAATAGCTAAATATTATAATGACTATTTTGATATGGGAAGAGGCTACGGCAACCTGTTAAGCTATGGCTGTTTTAATAACTATCAGCAACTGGGAACACTGTATCTTGAGCCTTTAGTCTACACCAAATCAGCAAATAGAATTGAGCGGCTTAATCTTGATTTTATAGATGAAGAAATAGATTATTCTTGGTATAAAGAAGCTGGCAGTGCAGATAAAGATAATATTCCAAAAACAGAACCGGATATGACTAAGCCAAATGCGTATTCATTTGTTAAGGCGCCCAGATATAAAAATCTGCCTTTTGAAACAGGTCCTCTTGCAAGACAGTGGCTTAGCGGAGAATATAGGAATGGAATTTCTATGATGGACAGAACCATAGCAAGAGTTCTTGAGGCAAAGAAAATAGTATCAATAATGTTTACTTTACTGGAGAATCTAATACCCAATGTAGATGTGCAATCAAAATACAGCATCCCTAATCAAGCAAAAGGCAAAGGGCTTGTCGATACAATAAGAGGAGCGTTAGGGCATTGGCTAACAATTGAAAACAGCGTAATATCTAATTATCAAATTATTACCCCATCAGCTTGGAACCTTTCCACGCAAGGTGATAAGTTTAAAGGCACAGGAGAAAGGGCTTTAATTGGCACATATATAAATAATGAAAATGACCCGGTCGAGATAGGCAGAATTATACGCTCGTTTGACCCTTGTATCTCGTGCGCTACTCATGTTTTTATGGATAATAATCTATATAAATCTATTGTTATTAATCATTAAATAATTTGATTTGAAAATTATGATATGCCTCGCTATTTGGTCCTGTTCTATTTTAATATATTTAATATTATTAGAGGATAAGTGCATTTTGTATTCTTGGAAAAGTTTAACTCGTTTCTGCAAAAGTGGTTGACAGCTGGCACGGTTGGATATGGATAACTTGGCAAAGCTATGAAAGAATTGTTTGTTAATGTATTGTCTATGATAATAACATAATATGAAACAGACCTTATTCTTAAAATTTAACCAAATCAAGTTTGACCACTTCACAAGTATAAACAGATAGTGGAAGTTAAGACTTAATTTTTGAAAGAATTTATTTTTTTATGAATTTTTAAATTGTTATTGACATACTATGCAATGTATAGTATTATGCATACAGAGGTATCCAATGGACATACAATTAAAAAAAGGTTTGCTCGAAGTTTGCGTTCTTGCCGAATTACAAAGGCAGGACAGTTACGGATATCAAATCGTAAAAGATATTTCCCATATTATAGAGATTTCGGAGTCAACTCTATATCCTATTTTAAAGCGTTTGGAAAAGAAGAAATATCTTAATACCTACACTAAAAAATATGAAAGCAGACTTAGAAAATATTATAGAATAACCGCCGAAGGTAAAATTAAAATCGAAGAATTTTGCAATGAGTGGCAGGCGGTAAACGACGTTATCGATTTTATAAGAGGATATAAATAATGAATAAACAGCAATTTTTGAATTATTTAAAAAACCAACTCAAACGTTACGGCCGTAATAACGCCCAAGATGCCGTAAACTATTACGCCGAAATAATCGAAGATAAAATAAACGACGGAATGAATGAATACCAAGCTGTCGCTTCTTTGGGATTTCCGGAGGAAGTTGTCAGATCGGCGGCTTCCGAAATGGTAGCGAACAATAAAGTAAAAAATCCCTCTGCCGCGGCGCATATCGTATTAACCGCGCTTTCGCCGGTAATTTTACCGATGGCGATTGTTATATTTATTTTGTATATCGTTATTTTTACGGTATGGATTTCTTTATTTGTATCGTTTGGCGCGTCGGCGATAGGTCTGGTTGCGTCGGCGTTTTATTTTGTAATTGTCAATCCAAGTATCGGTACGGGATTAATTATGGCAGGAGGATGTTTAATTGCGGCGGCGGTTATGGGGTTGTTGACTGCGCTTGTTTTTAGGGGAGGCGAACGGTTTATCAATCTTATTACGGTACGGTTGTTCAAAAAAATCAGAAATAGAGAAGTGAGGAAATAAAAAATGAAAAAAACGTTTAAAGTTATAATTATAATAGTCCTATGTTTGGGCGTTATTCTTATCGGCACGGGATTGGTTATAACCAAAGGCAATTTAAAAGGAATATTTGAAGAAGAAACCCGCGTAAGCAAGCGCATCGACGAAACGGTTGCCGTTACTTCGTTGAGTCTTGAAATCGCAAGCGACGACGTCGAATTTTATACATCGGAAGATACAAACGTTCATATCGATTATTGGGACAGCGACAAGCGGCCTTATGTATATACCTGCGAAGGCGGCACTGCCACGTTAAAGCAAAGCTTAACCATCAAAAAATGGTTTAATTGGTTTGGAATCTGGAATAAAAAAACGGTGAAAGTCTATCTTCCTGCCTCGGTGAATCAAAATTTGTCGGTGAAAATATCTTCCGGTGAACTTAAAATAGAGGAGTGTCCGGTCAACGTAAATATCATGAATATCCATATTAGCAGCGGAGACGTGAAAATTAATAACGCTTGCGTCAATATAGCCTATATAAATATGAGCAGCGGCAATATTACTCTCACAAAGTTTACAGCCGAAAATATCAATGCAAACTTATCAAGCGGACATTTCTATTTGACGAACAGCACGGTTATAGGAAAAATTGATTTGAATCAGTCGAGTGGAAGCAATCAAATCAACGGTTGCACAATCAACGAACTATCAGTTGACATGTCGAGCGGTAAACTGAATGCGGGTAATTTGATAGTTAATTCTGTGAATGCCGAGCTTTCTAGCGGTGACGTCAATTTACGAATCAAAGGAGAACCCAGCGACTACCGTATTGAAATCGATTTGAGCAGCGGAAAGTCCAGTATCGAAGGAAAAGGTACAAATTTCAGCGGCTCCGACTTGAAGTGGGGTACAGGCTCAAAGATCATTGATTGCGAAAGCAGCAGCGGAGATGTAAAAATTACGTTCATAGATTAATTTTAAAATCCATAATTCCCAAAGGCAATAACGTTTCCGTTATTGCCTTTTTTTTACAAAAACCGTCAAAAAAATTAAATAACCCTTGAAACAAACGAAAAAATGATTTAATATTAAGTAAGCATTAAGGAAGTTTTGGTGGGAATGATAAAGTGCAAGATATGTGAAAAAAATCCAATATAATATTTACGGAGGAGCGTATCATAATCGAGATAGCAAAGTCTTAACTCCTAGAGCTATTTTTTTCGCAATCCCGCAACGCTCTCCCGCGACCTCACAAAAAAATTAATAAATTTTCATACAAAGGGGGAGAATTTGAGTTTTTTAGAAAAATATAAAAAAAATATGGATGAATTGTTTAATTTAGCAGTTATTAAATATGATGTAATTCATAATATTTATGAATTTATTCCTTATTCTCATGCACCAATTACAAAAAATTGGGATGATAATTTATTAAATTTATTAATTCATAATATTATAAATTATTGTTATTATCAAGAAGAACTTTCTGATGAAGAATATTTCGATGCGAATACAAATTTAAATGATTTAATAATTCAATCTATACAAGAAAGATTAAATAAAAAAGAAAGAAATTCTAATCCAAAATTTTGTTCCGATGTATCACATGATGGTTTAACGGGAGAATTATTGCTAGATATATTAATTAGGTATAATTATGAAAATTCTAGTATGTTGCATTGTAGACCAATTTATCAACAGATGGGAAGAGAAAAGCAAGAGTTAACTAATTATGATTTATTATATTTTATTGAAAAAGAAAATAATATCGAATTAATACTAGGGCAAGTAAAAACTGGAGAACAAATTAATTGTATAACGGGAATAAAAAGCGATCTTAATTTGAAATATAATTCGAATTATTTTGGAAACGCTATGTGTTATATTGCTCAACGTGATATGAAAACACATACAAGCCCTATTTTACATCAAATCTTAAGGAATATAAATAAAATTAGTAGAGAAAATGCCATAAAAGGAGAAAGGGAAAAACATCTAGCAATTACCAAATATCTAAATGATAAAAATATTAAGGTAATCATTCCTTGTTTATTATTTTTTAAAAATGAAGAATGTTATCTAAATGATATATTAATTGAAAAAAAAGTAAAATCAAAAACAGCAGAAATAATTAAGCTATTACAAACAGACTTTACAAATATAGAAATAGTTAATTTTGAATTATATTTTTATATTTTTCCTTGCTATGCAGTTAATGCAATAAAAGAAAAGTTAATGAAAATAAAGGAGAACAGTTATGAAAAAATATAAATTAATTTCACAAGACGAGGATTTAGTGAGCTTATTAATTGATGAAATTAATTTTTTTGAAGATACAGATTCGTCTAGAGATAGATTAAAAAATATAGTTTGTATTGTTTCGGAAAAAAACGAATTAAAAAAAGATTTAGCGGTTAAGGAGTTGCTTTTTATTGCAAGTAATTTATTAAAATCTTACGGATATAATTATATGAATAATATAGATGATAATATTAACCAAGATATTATTTCTTCTATTTCTTTTTCTGCAATAAAAAAAGCAAATACTTCTTCGGTTATTCTTAATGGGAAAAAACCAATTTTGGATGGAAAACAAAAAAAGATAATTGATACATTTGAAAATATGAATGGTAATAAAAGAATTCTTGTTAGTGCTCCAACTTCTTTCGGAAAAACTTTTATTTTACAAGAAATTATCTTTCTAAATAAAGAAAAATATAAAAATATTATGTTAATATTTCCTACTATAGCGTTGTTGAATGAAAATGCAAAAAGATTCACGATGTTAATAAAGGAAAAAAACTTTGATTATAAAATTATTTCAAATAATTTTGAAAAAATAATTGAAGAAAATAAACATATCTTTATTTTTACACCAGAGAGAGCTTTAAAATTTATGGGTAAAAATCCGAATCTTAGAATTGATTTTTTCTTTTTTGATGAGGTTTATAAAATTGATGAAGATTACATAATATCTGAAGAAAACGAATCAGATATTGATGATAAAAAAAAATTTTTTAGAGGTAGAGGCTTGGCTTTTAGAACATGTCTGTATTTACTTTCAAATTCGGTTAAAGATTATTATATATCAGGTCCTTTTATCTCATTTGATAAAGAAAATATAAGTGGAATTGAAGCATTTTTATCAAAAAATAAAATTAAAGCAATATATGCAAATTTTGATCCAACAGTAAGGTTTAAATATCAAGCTTGGCAAAAATTGGGAATAACTGAAAAAAGTGAAATATTCCCAGATAAATATTATGAATTTGAAGTGAATAATAATTCAAAAAAAAGTTTGGTTAAAAGAGTTGGTGAATTTATAATTCAAAATCAGTTTGGTAAAACAATATTTTATTGTTTAAGACCATATGATATTTTAAATTATGTCGATATTTTGCGTAATAATTTTCCAAAAAAAGTTACTGATCAAAGATTACTAAAATTTATTGAACATTTAGAAAATAAATATAATTTAAATTATAGATTTGAAAATATTAACTTTAATACAAAAGATTATTGGCATGTTATCCAATGTCTTAAAAACGGCATCGGAGTTCATCATGGTAAATTACCAAAATATATTCAGAATGAAATTTTGGAAAATTTTAATTGTGGCGAACTTGATTATCTATTTTGTACTTCAACAATAATTGAAGGAGTAAATACAGAAGCTAAAAATGTAGTTATGATTAATAACAGTCCGGGAAATGGAGAATCTAAAACATTCTCTTTAAAAAACATTAAGGGAAGAGCTGGAAGATATTATCATAATTTTATAGGGAGAGTTTTTTATTTAGAAAAAAGTCAAGATGATTTGGATGAAGCTGCTTCTAAAAGTGGCAATTTAAGTTTAAAATTTATTAATTTTCTTGATGTTGATTTAGATGTAGTTGATATTGATATAACAAGTGAGAAGGATTTAGCATTAAGAAATAAAATAAAAAAGGTTGAAAGAAATTCAAATTTTAGGCGTGATTTAGTGCCAAATATAATTTATATTCAAAATATTTTGATTGATAGAGTTGTTCAAGAAAAAATTGTAAAATATCTATTAAAAGAAGAAACAGTTTTTTATAATTTATTAAGTCGTGTTAGAAGGGTTACAAATCTTAATACAGGCTATTACGATTTATTTGAATCTATTATAAAACTTTATATTGATTGTGATATTTTATGTAAAGAAAGTATGGACCATTATATATATACTGTAAAAAAATATAATGAGCGCAAATTTAATGGTTTACTTGATTATCAAATAGATAAATTATTTCGAAAAAGGATTAAAAATCAATATTATTATGTCATAAATAGGAATATTGATTTTTAATCCTAATTGATGAATGTTATAATACTGTATTTAAACAAATAAGAAATATAATAGAGTATGAAGTTCCTAAATTTATAAGCTTATTTCAATCATTATTTTACCAAGTTTGTAAAATTAAATATATAGATTTTGGATCGGATGATTTAGAAGAATATATAAGCAATTTTGAAATTGGAAACAATTCTGAAATTGGCAGATGGTTGATAGAGAGTGGATTTCCAAATTCTTCTGTAGCTGGATTAATAGAAGAATTAAAATCTAAGGTTATAGATCTATCATTAAACTCATTAAAACATATAGCAGAAATTGCAAATAGTCTTCAATCAATAGACGAATATGAAAAATTACTTCTAAAGGAAATTATTTACAAAAAAATTTAAATTTTTGCTTAATAAATAAGCTTAAGAAAATAATTAAAATAAAAAGACTTAATTTAAACCGTATAAGGAAAGCGACAGGGCGGATCTGTATCGTCCTTAATGACACCGCGCAAAAATTTTATTATTGATAATATAGAAAAAATTATATCCCCCGACAGAGCTAACAGTAATCAGAAAAATTAATAATATAGAAATCGTAACAGTGGTAAATATTGTTATATCGTAAAATTTATTGGAAAAATGCTAGCGTACGAAGTATAATTAAATTTGACGTTATCGGCGAATAATTAAAAGTACAGAAGGATTTATGAAAATAGTTAAAAAAGAATTATATATTCTTTGCATTATAGTCTTGTTATTGTCGGTGATAAGTTTTAGCGGATGTAACAAAGACGTTGAAAACGGCGAAAGTCTTCTTTCTATTACAGAAGATTTTATCCAGCCTTGGCTGTGTGCAGATTGGACTGCGGAGCAATGGGAACTTCATTTGAATACACTAAAAAGCGCAGGCTACACGACGATTATTTTGCAAAGCTCTGCTGAAGTTCAAGACGGCGTGCTTGCAAAAACCTATTTCATTGATGAAACCATAGACTGTGAGCAAACGCCGACAGTTGAACGCTTGATCGCCGCGTGTGAACGTGTTGGATTTAAGGCAAGAATAGGGTTGCTTGACGACGATGATTGGTGGAATGGGATAAACGAAGAAAAAGTCAACAAATGGAATGAACTTGGGGCAATAGTAACCAATTCAATATACGAAAAGTTGTCCGCCAATTTTGCATTTGTCGGTTTATATTGGACTTTTGAATTTTATACTCAAAACAAAGGATATGAAACATATTGGGCAAAACTTATAAACGCGCAGATCGAGGTAATGAACGGATTTGAAATAGAAATTCCGCTTTTGTTTTCTCCATATTACAGCACTTACTACGGTTTGAGCAAGGACGAGTGTAAACGAATGTGGACGACATTCTTCAGTTTGTGTAATTTTAGAAGCTTCGACATTTTTGCTCCGCAAGACGGATATGGCGACGGAAAAGTCGAAGCTACTTCAAAGATTGATGAAAGAGTCAGAGCGCATCTTGAGGCGGCATCGACGGCGTGTAAAGAAAACAGTAAGGCGCAGTTTTTTGTCAATATAGAAATGTTTACGGATACTGACGGCATTTATGCTTCACAGGAGCGGATATCACATCAAAAAATGGTAGCTTCATCCTATAATGCGGTAGGGCTGATTAGTTTTTCGTATTCACATTACTATTGCAATTAATTTACGAAACGAAAAAAATCGCTTTTCTGATAACTTTCTTACTCTTGAATAATATAAAAAAATCGCCCGATTGAGCGATTTTTTATTTTTAGCGATTTTTTTTATTTTTCGTTTCTTTGGCTGGCTTAAGATAGTTTAGAATATTAAGTGAGTCCTTTTTTATAATGGATTTATTATTTTTGCGCCATAATAATCCGATTTTTTAGATTTGATATATGTTTTACAATCTGAATTGACTGATTATTCCCTGCGCCATATAGTCCGCCATTTTCATTGCTTCGGCTTCTATTCTGTCAAATTCGACTACGCTTTCTTCGTATTTTCCGGTGAGTAGATCAACAGCTTCGTTTTCGGTCATTTTGAGGTGATCGTATAAAAGAGCCTGCCAGGTTTTTGCGCTCCAGTAAGGGTTTATGCTCGCTAAGAAAGTTGCGATTTCATCTGCGTTAGCGTACCATTTTACGCGAAGTTCATCCGCCTTTTTCGTGTCACCCGCTTTTGCGGCATTTACAAAATCCGCTGCAATCGAAAGGTGTTCGGTAAGTAGTTTTTCAAATTGATTGGCTTTTTGTTCACCGTAAAAAGGTTTAAGCACCTTCGCAAAATCTTTTGGATTTTGAAGAAGCCTTTTTGTCGATGCATCCAAATCTTTAGTGTCGAATGCGGTGCCGGTTAGAAAAGACCTTGTCCACATAACATGTTCAAACCAAAGGGTTCGAAATGTATTAATAGTTTGAATTCTTTTTGTTGATATATGATTGGTATTAATGTCTAAATTATTATTATAATTATTTTGCCAATACATGTTTTACCTCCGAGTTATAATGATATTTTTCATAATATGAAACAATATGCAACGAGGTTGACGGATATGCAACGCCTACGCTAAGTAATATTTTTACTTTGTTTCTTTTTATCGGCGAAAAACTGTGTTATTATAATATTGAGGATGCATGTGCGCTTATTTTGGCGAAAATCTCACATATGTAATCTTTATACCGTATTTGAAAAAAGCAAAATGAAAAAAGTATCAGGGAGTAAATATGTTGACAAAACAGGAAATGAAAAAACTAATCGCCGATAGCATCAATCCGCCGAAGATATGCAGAGTCTACTTTAAATACGATAGCTATTATTATTATTTTTTTCCGATTAAATTTAACGATATGCTGTTCTTGGGTATGGAAGAAGATGATTTTATACTTGATGGTTATTCCATTAGACGGTTCCGTGACGCGACAAAAATCGAAATTAAAGACGATAAATGTTTGGAAATCAATATTCGCGAAGGGAATATCAAAAAGTTGACAGTTCCCGATGTTGATATATCGAATTGGGAAACCGTTTTTACAAGCTTGAAAAAAATCGACAAAAAAGTCATTGTTGAAAATGAAAATGTCGATGAGGAAAAAAGCGAGTTTGCGATTGGACAAATTGTAAGTGTACACAAAAAGTTTATTTATTTAAGATATTTCGATGCAGATGGCATATGGGAAAATGACTTATACAAAATTTATTATTCGAGCATTACAAGCGTGACTTTCGGCTCAAGATACGTCGATATCTTTTCAAAGTATCTTTCTTCCGCGCCGGAGAATAAAAATAAGTAATGCAAAAGAAAAAAGAGTGAACTTGTATTAATACCAATTTTAGATAGATTATTATGAATTGACTTTATATACGAAAAGAAATATAATTATGGCATAGGTATAAATTTACGGGGGGATATATATGGTTAAAAAAATAATTTGTATTGGGGTAGCATTGATTTTAATTTTTTTGCTTATCAGTTGTAGTCATGATAAAACCGACAATAAAGATTTAGAGATAGGACAAGATTTAATTGAATTACAAATAAGACAAGATTTCTTGAGTGATTTGCACGCAATCGGCGAGACAAATTTAGAATTGGACGATATACAAATTGTAAAAAATTTTGGCACTTATGGTGAGTGTGTTGTTGTAAAAATGAATAGAGGCGCTTATTCAGAAGTTATTACCCTTATTGATGATGTGACTTTTAATTATAAAGATTCTTACCCTTTAATAGTTTGGCGAAATAGACATTTTTATGATTTGGAAGATGCATACAATAATAAATATTTAACCAAATCAGATTTAATTTTAATTGCAAATATCCAAAACAAAGAAAGCCAATCCACGGAATTTATTTTGACAGACTATAAAACAGTGCTTGAAATTACCGTAGGAAATAATAAGCTTCTTTTTTACAGTTGGTATACCGAAGATATGATTTACACCTATCAATTGATAGATGAGGATGAAAAAGATAATGAAATCTATCAAGCAAAAATAGATGAAGAATGGTATCTGTACGAACAGAATAATTTTGAGTATTGGACACGTTCACTAACTATGAATCCCTACGACGATGAACTTGATATAAAACAAGAGGATTTCTATTTGGATTCCGATAGCTATTATGCTATAAAACCCGAAAAAATGGAGTATTACTCCAATATGTTTAATGACTTTGAAGATGTCGACATCTCCGGTATACGTGTCAAATTTAACGATAATGAGTTACCCGTTGAAATGCTTATTTCTATATATTATAGTGAATATGATACCTACGCCGATGGTAAAATGACATTTGAATACAACACAGGCGAAACTTTTACTTTACCTGCGCAATATGTTCCTTCATATAATATTAAAATTACCACAGTTTCCAATTACTCTTCTACTGTAAATAATTGTTGGGTGTTAGACAATGTTGCATATTCGTTTTCTTTAAAAAATGACAGCGGTATTGCTGAAAGCCGTTCGCTTGAAATCGATGCATATGGCACATTTATTGATGCTAATTGGTATAATAACTCATGGAATTATAATAACATGGATATGCCTTATAGCACCGGTTTTATTATGATTAACGCAATGAAACTTATCGATTTTGAAGATTTTGTACAAGAAGAAGAAAATCTTGTATTGATTGCTTCAAAACTTAATGAGTATTCGCGAATTATTTTGCCTACTGCTAATCCGGATACTGTTTTTTTAAGCGATCTTCGGATAAAAGTCTTTAATGGAAAAATAATCGAAATGAAATATACTGATTATTGTATAGAATTACCTGAGAAAGAAACATATACAACAACATTGACATTTGAATATGATGTGTTGACATTTGAAGACTTCCAATAAGCAAGCATGGAGATTTATAGTTTAAGTTTAACAACTGATTGGATAAGGATCTGTATAAAATTTGAATGCGGCATAAGCCGGCTGGTTCAATATGATTGCATATAAGTTATAATTTATTAGCCCTATCGTCAAAAACTTTAGAGGAGATTTAAAACTATGAAATTAGACGGGTTTGGAATTTTTGTTAAAGATATGGGCGCGATGGTTCGTTTTTATCGGGACGTGCTAAAGTTTGAAATCAAGGAAGAAGAAAATGCCTCGAACGTATTTTTAGTTAAGGACGGAACATTGTTTTTATTATACCGCAGGTCGGATTTTGAAAAAATGACAAGCAGAACCTTTGACTATGCAAATAATATAAACGGGCATTATGAAATTGCCTTAAGTGTCGACAGTTTTGCTGAGGTTGACAAAACGTTTAAAGAGGTCGTATCAAAAGGGGCGATTCCCGTAATGGAACCTACAACAGAACCTTGGGGACAACGCACTTGTTATATTGCAGATCCGGAAGGCAATTTAATCGAAATAGGCTCATTTAATAAATAAATTTGACATATGAAAATAATTAAAACTGAAAGGCTAGAAATCAAACCGTATAAAGAGGGCGACCGCGCGGCTTTGGCGGAGATTTTGACGAATGAGAAAATCAAGAAAACGTTTATAATTCCGAATTTTGAGAGCCAAGAAGAGCTTGATAAAATGGTAAATAAGATAATTGATTTTTCTTATTTGGAAGAGCATTTCGAACGCGGAATTTATCTAAACGATAAATTGATTGGCTTTGTAAACGACGTTGAAACAGATAACGGCGAAATCGAGCTAGGATATGTGATTCATCCTGCGTTTCAAGGGCTAGGCTTTGCAACCGAAATGTTAGGCGCGGTTATTTATCATTTATTTAAAACAAAATATTCAAAAGTTATAACCGGCGCATTTATAGATAATTTAGCCAGTATTTCAGTAATGAAAAAATGCGGAATGAAAAAAACCGAAAAGGAAGAAAATATAGTCTATCAAGGAATAAATCGCAGTTGTGTCTACTACGAAATTGAAAAACAAGGTAATTAATTATTTAATAACCGTCTTAACGATGACGGTTTAAATCGGGAAATAAAAACAAGTTTACTAAGAGGAAATTGTTATATAGAAAAAAGGGATGTTTATAAGGCAAATAATAACCTTCTTTCGATGCGTAAATTAGATATTTCCCTTTTTTTAATCCATATATAAAATATTCTCCTTCATCATTTGTTTGTGTTATTGCTACGCATCGGCTGATATTGTTATCTTCTAAAATCATTAGATTGACATTAGCTAATTTTGAATTGGTTTCATCATATACCGTGCCGTAAACTCCGGTTTGAAAAATCGCATTTTTTAAACAAATAGATATAAATAAAGGTTTGTTTTGACAAATCAGTATTTTGCAAGCTTCCGAGATTTCATACCCTTCTGCCGTCGCGACAACAAAATATTCTCCCGGAAGAAGGATGTTTTGAAAAATAAAACATCCTTCGTCGTCGGTTAGCGTATGGGCTATCGGATTAAATAAAATATCAAATATTTTAACTGTCGCACCAGGAGTCCGCCCGCATTTTCCGCTAACGGTTCCCATTAAAAGGGTACAAGGCTCTTGCGGCTTTTTTTCAAGCGCTAGATCAACCGTTATTTCTTGCCTTCCCGCGAGAGTGAACGGATCGGAAGCTTTAAGTTTATAATTATCCTTTATTCCCATAGCGCAGCAACTTACGGTGTTGTAGTTTGCGCAACTGCTTTTACAATATAATCACCGGCTATAACATTGCCAAATAAATATCTTCCTCCGCCGTTTGTTTTAGTTATTTGCACTATCGTTTCAATTCCGCCTACAATCGAATACAGGGCAACGTTTGCATTAGCAATAGGAAGCGACGTAGCTATATCTGTAATAATTCCGCTTACTGTACCTACATTTTGTACCGTGTTTACTTGCAGCGTGAGCGAAAGGGGCTCGAAATCAGATCCGGGCAAAGTTACTACCGCGCTTGTATTCTGTTCATAACCAATTTTATTTGCGACAACGACATAATTTCCCGAAGGCAGTCTTGGCGCAAAATATTGTCCGCTGCTGTTTGTAAATGTAGTAAGTGTCAGCGTTTGAACTCCGCCTGCATCCTGATAAATATTTACGGTGGCATCTTCAATCGGAGTCAGTACAACCGCTTGGCTTATAATGCCATAAAGCGCATTTTTCGTTGCATCAGGATCGGGCGATATCGTTATATTTACGGTAGTCGGTTGACTAGGGGAAACAGTCAGGGGAATGGTAACGGGTGTTAAATATCCGGGTTTTGCGGCTGTTATTTTATATGAACCGGGCACAATTCCGGTAAGAGTGTATTTCCCTTGAACATTGGTTATTGCATGCACGATGGGAAGATCGCTTGTATTAAAAAGTTTTACCGTTGCGCCTTCGACGGGCGAGCCGCCTGAAGTGACTGTTCCTGTTACAACGCCTACTGAACTTGCGGTGCTTGCCGCAAGTTGAAGGTTTTCGGTTAATTCTTCGGTGCCTGCAAGCGGAAATTGCGCACTTGCTTTTAAATTATATTGATCTATTATTGACATATGTAAATCTCCTTTTTTATCTATTGAAATAGTTTTCAATCCATAATATGATTTCCCTATAAAACGGTGTTCGTCAGCAAAAGTTACATATTGAATCATTGTTTACAAAATCTTCTGAATTTGGTATTATTTAATAAGGATGTGGTAAATGCTGTAGCGATTTTTTTTAGAAAAAAGTGGTAATATGATTATTGGCAATTTCAATTTGATAAAGCAAAAAAGAAACAACACTTGCGGATATGTACCGCTGCTATGATGATAAGATTTATAGAAGAAAATGGAAAACAATTATAAAGTATTAGATTTAGAAAAATATTACAGAAAAGGTGTATACAATCATTTTACTAAGGATTGCAAATGCTCCGTATCGATTACCAATAAGATTGACGTTACCGCGCTTATTAAAAAATCAAAAGAAACTAATTCAAAGTTTTACATCAATTTTTTATATTGTTTGGGTAGGGCGCTCAATTCCCGCGACGATTACAAAATGGTGTATAGTTGGCAGACGGATGAAGTTTTGATTTACGACAAAATAAATATCACGCATTACGTCTTTGACGAAGATTCGGAAACCTGCACACCGGTCTATACCGAGTTTGACGAAGATTACGAAGCGTTTTATCTCCGTTGCGAAAAAGACATCGAAAAAGCAAAACATACAGACGGATACAACCTCGATAGCGAAAATCACCCTAATTATTTCGATGCTTCATTCTTGCCTTGGATTAGCTACGAGTCGTTGAATATCGAACTGCCGGACGGACATTTATATTATCAGCCGATAATAAACTGGGGCAGATATAAGGAAGAAAACGGAAAATTCTTAATGCCTGTAACGGTAAGGCTTAACCACGCCGTTGCAGACGGTTATTTGATTTCAAAAGTATTTTTGACGTTGGAAGAGGAAATTAAAAAGCTTTAATTGTGACGGCATAAAAAATGGCAAAAATCGAATTATGTAATATTGAGGATAAGGATATACCGTTATTTAAAAAATGGTTAAATTTGCCTCACGTTTCTAAGTGGTACCGCGAACCGCAGGATTGGATTAAAGAAATAGAGCAGCGCGACAGAAAATTTTCCTTTATTCATTATTTTATTGTGGAGGCGGAAGGTCAAAAGATAGGCTTTTGTCAGTTTTATGAATATTGTAAAAGCGGCGAAATCTGGCACGGTGATATCGAAACTGAAGGTACGTATAGCATTGATTACTTAATAGGCAATGTTAATTTTTTAAAAAAGGGTTATGGCAAAGCTACGATAAAAAGCTTGGTTGCGGTTATTAAGACGATAAAAAATGCAAAAAGAATAATAGTTCAACCCGAAAGCGATAACAAAGCGTCGTGCAGTACGCTTCTTTCCTCCGGATTCTGTTTTGATAAAACAAACGAATTATATATTTTAAAATTATGACAGAACAAGAATTTATGAATTATTGTTTAAATAAATGCGGCGCGTATTTGGATTTTCCTTTCGGAAGCGACGTTGCTGTTATAAAGGTCGGTAAAAGAATTTTCGCTCAGCTTTTTGAGCTTAAAGGCATAACGACGGTTACCCTAAATTGTACTTTTGAAGGAGGATTATACTATAGAAGCACATATCCTGATATCGTTACAAGAGGCTATCACTGTCCGCCGGTTCAACAGCCTTATTTCAACTCTATGCCTTTAGAAAAGCTTTCTGATGAAACTCTTATAGAAATGATAGAGCACAGCTACGAAACCGTTTTTAATAAACTTCCGAAATATAAACAAAAGGAAATAAATAATGGATAAATACGCTTACGGATATTGCGGAATGCCCTGCGCGTTATGCACAAGATACAGAACGGAAGGAAAAAGTAGGTGTCCCGGCTGTTCTTTTGACGGTTATTATACAGAACCGTGCAAGGTTCATCATTGCTGTAAGGGCAAGCAACTAAGACAATGCGGACAATGCGGAGATTTCCCTTGCGTACGGCTTGGAAAAATGGGTGATTTCAGCGATTTGAACACAAACCGTGTAAAAGAGCGTACAAGTCAAGCAATTAATGAAAAAGGATTTGAGGAATGGTATAACGAATATATAAAGCGCGCGGATTTGTTGACCGAAGCCCTTGAAAAATACAATAACGGACGGATGAAAAGATATATTTGCGAACTGTTTATTCAAAATGATTTAAAAGCGTTAAACGAAATTATGCTGGATGCTAAAAATCTTAACGGAACACCTAAAGAAATCGGTAATGAATTTAAGAATATAGTTGAGCTTTTCACCAAAAAATAGGAGATACATTTATGGAACTTACAAAACAGATATGGACAAAAGAAGACGGCGAGGAATTTCAAAAATATTTAATTTCGTGCGGCAGACCCGAAAAAGCTTCTTGGGCGCAAAATCTTATAAATACTAAGATGCCGGTGCTTGCGGTGCTTACTAAAGATATGATTGATATTTCAAAAAAAATAGAAAAAGGTAATTTTATCTCTTTTATTGATTTATGGCTTTGGGAATTTTATGAAAACACCCCCTTAATCGGCGGCTTAATAATGAAAATCAAAGATTTTGAAACAATGAAATCATATCTTTTCAGGTACTCTGAAAGAGCGGATAACTGGGCGAGCTGCGATGTATTAAAATTTCCTGTTGACAATAAATCCGAAAAGCAATTTTGGGATTTGTCGCTTGAACTTATAAAAAGCGAAAAACCGTTTGCAAGACGCATCGGAGTAAATATATGGTTTAAATTTATCGAGCGCAAGGGCTTTCTTTCTAAAATATTCGAGCTTATCAATACTTTCCGAGAAGAAAAAGAGTATTACGTCAATATGGTGTTAGCCTGGCTTGTTGCGGAGTGCTATGCAAAAAACCGCGAAGCAACTCTCGAATTTTTTAAAACAAACAATCTTAACGATTTTACCTTAAATAAAAGCATATCGAAATGCCGCGACAGCTTCCGAGTGACAAAAGAAGATAAAGAGATGCTTCTTAATTTTAAACGGAAAAAGAAATAAAATTTTTAAGATTGACTGCTAACTTCGCACTCCTTCGATATGAATATATCTTATTTTCTCGTAATAATAAGAAGACAAAACCCTGTCGAAGCAGTCCGTTGTATGGCAAGCTATATAAATTGAACTTTCTTTCGGCATGCCTTCGATTCTAATAATTATCAAAGAGTGATAAAATCCGTTTTCACTCCCCAGTTGTATAAAATCGCCTATTTGCATTTTATCAATAGTGCTACTTTCAGCGTGAGGTCCTATGCCTTTGTTACTTATTAAAAAATTATAAAAATAGGGTACTCCCGTCCAAGAAGGAGATTTTTTGTTTGCGTTAATATAATACCATCCGTACTGGGGGGTATAATTCATAATTTGGCTCCCCGCATAAAGACATTGAGAAGCAAAATTAGTGCAGTCTCCTCCTAAAGCGTCAAAGTCAAAATACTTGGGATTTCGCGAGTTTGCCCACTTCTTAGCATAATCCACCGCAGCTTCGCGGTTATACCGTCTATCTATAAGAGTCATAAATTATCTTATGCAAAGGAACTTATAAAAGTTTGATTTTAATTCTTTTTAAAAGCTTGTATTTACAGTAAAAGTATTTTTTGTTATTATTGGATAAACCAATTCATACGTTTTTAATAAACGTACAAAAAAAGGAGGAGAAAAATGTTATTTGGCAATCCTATTTTTAAAGATGCGGCAGACAAGGTAATTGTAAG
>LAHS01003671.1_pt1 | contig 22267 bp, 20 predicted proteins | sample 329651 | NCBI WGS metagenome assembly LAHS01 (sample SAMN03275699, study PRJNA271635) | activated sludge metagenome | isolation source: sample C-1 Sludge from hydrolytic chamber (first chamber) of Anaerobic... | reverse complement strand
TCGCAGGGATTCGTGTCTATTCGTGTCATTCGTGGTTAAGAAAAGCTCCTCCACCAGTTTCGTTCTGCGATAACAATTAATTCTGCCAAAAGGTTTTCTATCTATAAATAAGCACGACGCTGTTTCCTGTTTTGATACATCTTCTTCCTGTCTTTGCACTTTGTCGGCAAAACGTCCATATTTGTGACATTCTGAAAAACACAACCCTCGCAGGAATCGCTCCGTTTGAACCAAGCTCCCCTTTGGCTCCGAGGATCGCAAAAACGAGATTTTTACATAAAACCTTGCTATACAGACGATTAGTCTGAGATGAGGCGTTATGACCCGTTTCCCGTCTCTCCCCGTGATGGAAAAAATGTGTTCAACATGCCATAAATACCTAATAATAAGTCTATTATAGTCTATCAGCGTTGCGATTAATACTTAGTCGCATTGCGATTCTGTATTAACCGTAATGCGACTAAGTATTAATCGCAGCATGAATCATACATAAACGCGACGCATGACCGTCGTCATCGCATCCTCCCGGAGGGTAAAAAGTGACGATCGGGAGGCTTCCTGAAGCTGTGAAAGGATAGGAATGACGATAGTTTTACATTTTTACCCCACCCTTTCTATAGGCTGGAAGGGCTGGGAAAGGGTAAAAAACGGTTTTTCAGCCCTATTTCCTATTTTTTAGACTCCTGTTCATGGCGCAGACCAAGAGAGCAGAGTGTCAGCAAAAAGCCGATTCTCCTGACATTCTGATTTCCGCGGGAGAAACGGCAGGAGGGACGGAGCCCGACGGCCATTCGTCCATCAGCATGTATAGATATACTGCATAAAAACAAGCATAAAGCAATAAAAAGAATACAAAACAAGTAATTTTATACCGCATTATTTGGCTATTATAGAAAATAGTAATACTTTTGCAAACAGATAAGCATAAAAATACATAATATGAAGATGAAAGACCGAAGGCTGGAAGCCATCAAGATGATTATTTCCAGTAAGGAATTGGGAAGTCAGGAAGACGTGCTGGCAGAACTGAAGAAAGAGGGATTCGATCTTACACAGGCTACCTTGAGCCGCGACTTCAAACAGCTGAAGGTGGCCAAAGCGGCAAGCATGAACGGCCAATACGTATATGTACTGCCCAACGAGACGATGTACAAACGCGTACACAAGCCGCTTTCGGCCACGGAGATGATGCAGACGCCCGGCTTCCTGTCGATCAACTTCTCGGGAAATATCGGCGTGATACGCACGCGCCCGGGATACGCCAGCTCCATAGCCTACAACATAGACAACAGCAGCATACCCGAGATTCTCGGTACCATAGCCGGAGACGACACGATATTTATCGTGCTGAAGGAAGACACCGATCGGAAAGACTTCATGCGGGGTCTGAACGACATCGTAGAATTTTAATCATAAATAATGGAAGAAGTAAACGTGATGGTGGCCGACGAGAGCCATATCAAATATGTCGATACTATTCTTACTACAATAGCAGAAGCTGCCAAAGTACGTGGCACGGGTATCGCCAAGCGGTCGCCCGAATATGTAGCCACAAAGATGCGCGAGGCCAAGGCGGTCATCGCGCTGCAGGGAGAGAAGTTCGCCGGATTCAGCTATATAGAGACATGGGGCAACAAGCAGTATGTCACCACCTCGGGACTGATCGTGCACCCCGATTTCAGGGGCATCGGACTGGCCAAACGAATCAAGAACCTTACCTTCACCCTGGCACGGGTGAGATGGCCCCATGCCAAGATCTTCTCACTCACCAGTGGTTCCGCCGTGCTCAAGATGAACACCCAGCTGGGTTATCACCCGGTAACCTTCGGCGAGCTCACCGATGACGAGTCGTTCTGGAGAGGGTGCGAAGGGTGCATCAACAAGGATATCCTGCACCGCACTAACCGTAAGTACTGCATCTGCACCGCCATGCTCTTCGATCCCGACGAGCACCTGCCGGCAAAGATTCCGGCAGAGGTGCTGGAGAGAATTAAGAGAATTGAGGAACGGGCCCACCCCTAACCCCTCCCAAGGGAGGGGAAAGCAATGGAAAAAGGATAATAAAATAAGAAGAGGAGAAGTTAAATTGGGGATAAGGATAAGGGTATAAAGATAAAGATATAAAGATAAAAGTGAAGAGATGGAGGCTGACAGAGGAAGTAAAAAGGCAAGTTGGCAAACAGCTGACGGGGCGGTATATGGCAAGCTGAAGGAGTTTGCCGAACACAACCGAAAGAATCCCACCGAGGCCGAAGCCATACTCTGGCAGTTTCTCAAGGGCAGACAGCTTAATGCAACATTCAGAAGGCAGCATGTCATCGGGCCTTTCATCGCCGACTTCTCTTGTCCTACACATCACCTCATCATCGAGATTGACGGTGGCTATCACCAGTTGCCCGAACAGCAGACTTCAGACCAGCATCGCACGGCATGGCTCGAACAGCAAGGCTATACCGTCCTGCGATTCACCAATGACGAGGTCGTGGGAGATACGAGGAGGGTGGTAGAGGAGATAAGAAGAACAATAGCCCACCCCCGAAAGACCCTACAGCCCACCCCCAGCCCCTCCCAAGGGAGGGGAGAAACAATAGCGAAAAAATAATATAAAATACCTACGATATGGAAACAAAGAAAACAGTAAGCCCCGAAACAAATACAGTGTACAACTCATCTGCATCTCCCCTCCCTGGGGAGGGGTCGGGGGTGGGCCGTGTCGTTGTCGCCTTCAGCGGCGGACTTGACACTTCATACACTGTGATGAAACTCGCGCAGGACGGCTGGGAGGTCTATGCTGCCTGTGCCAACACCGGCGGATTCAGCGCCGAGCAGCTGAAGACCAACGAGGAGAATGCCTACAAGCTGGGCGCAACAAAATATGTGACGCTCGATGTGACGCAGGAGTATTATGCCAAGAGCTTGAAATACATGATCTTCGGCAATGTGCTGCGCAATAACTGCTACCCCATATCCGTTTCGTCGGAGCGTATCTTCCAGGCCATCGCCATTGCACGCTATGCCAAGGAGATCGGTGCTGATGCCATTGCCCACGGCTCTACTGGTGCCGGCAACGACCAGATCAGGTTTGACATGACATTCCTCGTGATGGCTCCCGGCGTGGAGATCATCACGCTCACCCGCGACCACGCCCTGTCGCGCCAGGAGGAAGTGGACTATCTCAACGAGCACGGTTTCTCGGCCGACTTCACCAAGCTGAAGTATTCTTACAATGTAGGCATCTGGGGCACCAGCATCTGCGGTGGCGAGCTGCTTGACCCCACGCAGGGGCTGCCCGAATCGGCTTATCTGAAGCATGTCACCGCTAAAGAGGAGGAAGCTGAGCTGCGCATCACCTTCAAAGAGGGTGAGATTGAAGCAGTCAACGGAGAGCATTTCGATGACAAGATTGCCGCCATACAGAAGATAGAGGAGATCGGTGCAAGCTACGCCATAGGCCGCGACTGCAACGTGGGCGACACTATCATCGGCATCAAGGGGCGCGTGGGCTTCGAGGCTGCTGCGCCGATGCTGATCATTGAGGCTCACCGTCTGCTGGAGAAATCGACCCTCTCGAAGTGGCAGCAGTACTGGAAGGACCAGATGGCCAACTGGTACGGCATGTTCCTGCACGAGAGTCAGTATCTCGAGCCTGTGATGCCCGACATGGAGGCCTTCCTCAAGAGTTCGCAGCGCCACGTCAACGGCACCGCCATTCTGAAGCTCCGACCCTACAGTTTCCAGACCGTGGGCGTAGATTCAGACGATGACCTCACGAAGTCGAAGCTCGGCGAATATGGCGAGATGCAGCATGGGTGGACCGCCGAAGATGCCAAGGGATTCATCAAGATCACCTCCACACCGCTGAGGGTGTATTACGGCATGCACCCAGAGGAGGAAAGGTAAAAAGCCTCTCCCCCTGCCCCCTCCCCGAGTGGGGAGGGGAGATTACCTTCAAGGGGTTGGTGAGGGTAAGAAGCAGGGGCTGATTGCTCCGATTAGACTGATTGGCCTGATTAGCCAGATTAGCCAGAGTCTCCATCATCCCTATCAAAAAAAAACACAGATTGCAACTAAACCCTTCCGGGCATCGTCAAAGAAATATAACCATTAAAACAGTAACGATTATGTCAAACGGAAGAAAATTGGTGAGATCAAAGAATAAAGTGTTGAGCGGTGTCCTGGCTGGCATAGCCGAATACCTCGACGTCGACCCGACAGTAGTACGTGTGGTTTATCTCGTGCTGACGGTGTTCACCGCATTCAGCGGCGTGATACTCTATCCGCTGCTCTGGCTCGTCATTCCCGAAGACCGGTAAAACCGGCAAGGGTGACGGGGCTGTGCGCGGACGGCAGTGGCGGAGCCACACACAACAGCAAACCATTATGATCAAAGTAGGAATTCTCGGAGGTGCAGGATATACGGCGGGCGAGCTCATTCGCCTGCTGCTCAACCACCCCGGAGCAGAGATTAAGTTTATCAACAGCGAGAGCAATGCGGGCAATCTCATTACCGATGTGCACGAAGGACTCTACGGCGATACCGATATGAGGTTCACCTCGGAGATGCCTTTCGACGAGGTTGACGTGGTGTTCTTCTGCTTCGGGCATGGCAAGAGCGAGGCTTTCCTGCTCGAACACAACGTACCTGAAAACGTGAGGATCATCGATCTGGCGCAGGACTTCCGTCTGCACCCCACCGCCGACGCTGCCACGCTTGCTGCAGCAACGGCCCAAGACCTGCAGCACCCCACGCCTGCCATTCACGATTTCGTGTATGGTCTGCCCGAGATCAACAAGGACAAGATAATCCACGCAAAGCATGTAGCCAACCCCGGCTGCTTTGCCACCTGCATTCAGCTCGGTCTGCTGCCGGCCGCGAAGATGAGGCTCATCGCCCAAGATGTGAGCGTGAATGCCATTACCGGCAGTACAGGAGCGGGCGTGAAGCCCGGTGCCACCACCCATTTCTCGTGGCGCATGGGCAACATGAGCATCTATAAGGCCTTCAGCCATCAGCATGTGCCAGAGATCCGACAGAGCTTGGCACAGGTGCAGGGATCACTCGAGGCAGCCATCGACTTCATTCCTTACCGCGGTGACTTTGCACGCGGCATATTTGCCACCGAGGTGGTACGCACCGATGCCCACATCGACACCATCGTGGAGGGCTACAAGGCTTTCTACAAAGATGCTGCCTTCACCCATTATGTGGATAAGGCCATTGACATGAAGCAGGTGGTGAACACCAACAAAGCACTCGTACACTGCGACAAATACGGCGACAAGCTCCTGATCACCTCATGTATCGACAACCTGCTGAAGGGTGCCGTGGGGCAGGCGGTGCAGAACATGAACCTCATGTTCGGCATCGACGAGGCAATGGGGCTCAGACTGAAACCCAGCGCGTTTTAGTTCCACGCCCCATCCTTCTTCAGGGCGAGGGAGAGCAGAAGCAGAGCATCATCTATCGGGAATGTCATCTCGTCAGCTCAAGGTACAAAGACAACAAGGAGGCGAGCAGACAATCCCTTAAACATAAAGCAAATGAACTTATTCGACGTATATCCGCTCTTCGACATCAACATCGTCAAGGGCAAAGGCACAAGAGTTTGGGACGATAAAGGCCAGGAATATCTGGACCTTTACGGTGGGCATGCCGTCATCAGCATCGGTCATTGTCACCCCCACTATATAAAAAAGGTGACCGAACAGCTCAATCAACTCGGTTTCTATTCGAACAGTGTGATCAACCACCTGCAGCAGCAGCTGGCCCAAAGACTGGGCAAGATCAGCGGCTATGACGACTATCAGCTGTTTCTGGTGAACAGCGGTGCCGAGGCCAACGAGAACGCACTGAAGCTCGCCAGCTTCACCAATGGCCGCACACGCGTGCTGTCGGTCGATCATGCCTTCCACGGCCGCACCTCGCTGGCTGTGGAGGTGACGGGTAACCGCAAGATCGTGGCACCCATCAACGACAACGGACACGTGACCTTCCTGCCGATGAACGACCTCGAAGCCTGGGAGAAGGAACTGGCCAAGGGTGATGTCTGTGCCGTGATCTTGGAGTGTATCCAGGGCATCGGCGGCTGCATCATGGCCACACCGGAGTTTGCCCAGGGGCTCGCCGCCGCCTGCAAGAAGTACGGAACCATTCTGATCTGCGACGAGATACAGTGCGGTTACGGCCGTAGCGGTAAGTTCTTCGCGCATCAGTGGCTCGGCATCAAGCCCGACCTCATCACCGTAGCCAAAGGCATTGCCAACGGTTACCCAATGTCGGGACTGCTCATCTCGCCGGAGTTCAAGCCTGTTTATGGCCAGCTGGGAACCACCTTCGGCGGCAATCACCTGGGCTGTGCGGCAGCCCTCGCCGTGCTCGACGTGTTCGAGCAGGAGCATCTGGTGGAGAATGCACACAAAGTGGGCGAATATTTCATCAGTGAACTGAAGAAACTTCAGCAGTCAGAACCCCACATCACGGAGGTGCGCGGCCGTGGACTGATGATCGGACTGGTGCTCGACATGCCTCATAAGGAGATACGCTCGAAGCTCATCCACGAGCAGCATGTCTTCACCGGCTGTGCTGGTACCAACATTTTGCGTATCCTGCCACCACTCTGCCTCACCAAAGCCGAGGTAGACGACTTCATCTACAGGCTGAAGCGTGCCTTCGACCAATAATATTGACCCAAACCAAACACCAGCAATGAAAATATCAATCATAGGAGCAGGCGAGATGGGTGGTGCCTTTGCTGCCGGCCTGCTGAAAAGCGACCTGTTTGACACGAGCGACATCACCGTGGCCAACCGCCATGAAGGCAAGCTCCTGCCCTTCGCTCAGATGGGAGCCAGCGTGACCACTGATAACCGCGTGGCGGCAGAGGGGGCCGACATCGTAGCCATCGTGGTGAAGCCCGACATGGTGAAGACGGTCATCGACGAGATCAAACCCGTGCTCGACCTCGGCCGACAGCTCATCGTCAACATGGCGGCATCGGTCACCATCGATCAGCTGGAAGCATGGCTCAGCGATGGCAACGCCAAGCCACAGCTCTATCAGGTAATACCGAATATCGGCATTGCCGAACAGGCCTCCATGACCTTCATCGCGCCAAACGCCAACGGTGCCGCCAATATAGATAAGGTGAAGGATCTGTTTGATGCCCTCGGGCTGACCATAGTGACCTCCGAACAACTCCTCGTGGCAGGAACGGCGATGGCAGGCTGCGGCATTGCTTATGTCATGAGATTCCTGCGGGCAGCCTCCGAGGCAGGTGTAGAGTTAGGGTTTAAAGCCGATGAAGCCAAGGACATCATGCTACAGACGATGCTGGGTGCCGTCCGACTGCTGCAGGCCAACGGCAATCACCCCGAGGCGGAGATCGACAAGGTGACGACCCCCGGCGGCATGACCATACGCGGGCTCAACGCCATGGAGCGCAACGGATTCACCAACGCAGTGATAGAAGGCATCAAAGGGTCGCTGAAGAAATAAGGCCGGCCAAGTGCAAGTGGGATATAACCAAGACATAAGATAGCATAAACAAGGTACAAGATGCGGCGTCTGTCTGACAGCGAATCATTTGAAGCTGCTCACAGATGCCGTTACTTTTTTTTAGAGATCGACACTAAATTGTCGACACTTTGAAAGTTCTTTTTGCCATTTCGGCAATTCTTTGTAACTTTGGTACATCAAATCAAAAACAGAACAATATGGAAGAAGAAGCCATCAAGCAGATAGGTAACCGACTGAAAGGACTCCGTGAGGCCCTGAATATTCCCGTTGAGGAGATAGCACAGCTCTGTGGCATCACGCCCGATGAATACCAGCACATGGAGAATGGAACAGAAAGAGGATACCTGCACGTGAGCAGCCTGCAGAAGATAGCCAGCCGTTACGGTATAAGTGTTGACGAACTGCTCTTCGGCGAGGAGCCTCGCATGAACCGATACTTCGTCACCCGCAGGGGCAAGGGACAGACCGTGGAACGGCAGAAGGCCTACAAGTACCAGAGTCTGGCAAGTGGTTTTCGCGGGCGGAAGGCCGATCCCTTCGTCGTAGTCATCGATCCCAAGCCCGATGATGCCCCGGCAAGCAGGAGCTCGCACCACGGACAGGAGTTCGACATCGTGTTCAAAGGCAAGCTGGAACTCACCCTCGGCAACAAGAAGCTCATTCTCGAAGAAGGCGACAGCATCTATTTTGATTCTACACTGCCCCACAGCCTGAGAGCCCTCGAGGGCAAACCGGTAACCATGCTGGCTATCATCTTACAAGGATAACAAAAAAGACTCAACACAATGATTGAACGATTTCTGACGCAGACACACTTTACCTCGGAGGAAGACTTCAGGGAGCACCTGCATTTTAACATACCCGCCCATTTTAATTTTGCCTACGACGTGATGGACGTATGGGCAGAGGAAGCACCCGATAAGGTCTGTCTGATCTGGGCAAGCGAACGCGGCGAGGAAGTACGCACCACCTTCGCACAGTTCAAGGAGCAGACAGATCGCACTACAGCCTATCTGCAGAGCCTTGGCATAGGGCGCGGAGACAAGGTGATGCTCATTCTGAAACGACATTACCAGTGGTGGCTGTCGATGATGGCACTCTGCAAACTCGGTGCCGTGGCTATTCCAGCCACACACATGCTCACCTCTAAGGACATCACTTACCGCAATGAATGTGCTTCGATCAAAGCCATCATCTGCGCCAATGATGAGTATATCACCTCCCAGATCACGCAGTCTATGCCTACGAGCCCCACGGTAAAGATCCTCGTGGCCGTCAATTCGATGGCACAGGCAGGCCATGCCGTACCTGAAGGCTTCCACGACTGGCAGAAAGAATGGCCCGAAGCCCCTGCCTTCGTTCGTCCTGCACAGGTCAACGACAACGAGGACACCATGCTGATGTACTTCACCAGCGGTACCAGCGGTGAGCCGAAGAGCGTGGAACACGATTATCTCTATGCACTCGGGCACCTGGCAACAGGCGTGTTCTGGCACAATCTGGGTCCCGACAGCCTGCACCTCACGGTGGCCGACACGGGCTGGGGCAAGGCCGTATGGGGTAAGCTCTACGGCCAGTGGTTTGCCGGGGCAGCGGTATTCGTGTACGATCACGAGAAGTTTACGGCCGAGAAGATCATGCGTGCCATGGAACATTACCGCGTCACGTCCTTCTGTGCACCCCCGACAATCTACCGATTCTTCATTCAGGAGGACTTCTCCAAATACGATCTCTCGTCGCTCAAATACTGTACGACGGCTGGAGAAGCCCTTGAACCAGCCGTGTTCGCACGCTTTGAGCAACTCACAGGCCTCAAGATTCGGGAAGGGTTCGGTCAGACCGAGACCACGATGACACTCGGAACTTACCCCTGGGTTAAGCCCAAACCGGGATCGATGGGCAAGCCCTCACCACAATATCATATCCGGCTGCTGCGTACCGACGGCACCGACTGCGAGGACGGAGAGAAGGGCGAGATCTGCATCGACACACGGGAGGGGAAGCCCATCGGACTCTTCAAGGGTTACTACCGTGACGAAGAACTTACGAGGAAGGTATGGCACGACGGCATCTACCATACGGGCGACCTCGCCTGGCGCGACGAGGACGGCTACTACTGGTTTGTGGGACGTGCCGACGACGTAATCAAGAGCTCGGGATACCGCATCGGTCCGTTCGAGGTGGAGAGCGCGCTGATGACCCACCCTGCCGTCATGGAATGTGCCGTGACGGGTGTTCCCGACAAAATACGCGGCATGGTGGTCAAGGCTACGGTGGTGCTGACTGCCGAATACAGGCAGCAAGCCGGCGAGAGTCTGGTAAAAGCGCTGCAGAATCACGTGAAGCACGAGACGGCTCCCTACAAATATCCGCGCATCATCGAGTTTGTAGACGAACTTCCGAAGACCATCAGCGGGAAGATACGCAGGGTGGAAATCAGGGAGAAAGACGCCTCTACTAATTCTTAATTCAAAATTCATCATTCAAAATTATTAATTCTTAATTCAAGATTATTAATTCTTAATTCAAGATTCAAAACTGAGAATTGCATGAAACGCATCGTTGTCAAAGTAGGCAGTAACGTGCTGTCGCGGCCCGACGGGCGGGTCGACGTGACGCGTATATCTGCCATTGTCGACCAGATAGCATGGCTCAGGCAGCACGATTATGAGGTCATTCTCGTATCGTCGGGCTCCATTGCCTGCGGACGTAACGAACTCAGCGTGAGCCATAAGCTCGACAGCGTGGAGCAGCGCCAGCTGTTCTCGGCCATCGGGCAGGTGAAACTCATCGGACTTTACTACAACCTCTTCCGCGAAGCAGGCTATCACATCGGACAGGTTCTGACCATGAAGGAGAGCTTTGCCACACGCGCCGACTACCTGAACCAGCGCGCCTGCATGAAGGTGATGCTCGAAAACGGCGTCATTCCCATCGTCAACGAGAACGATACCGTGAGCGTCACCGAGCTTATGTTTACCGACAACGACGAGCTCTCCGGCCTCATCGCCTCGATGATGGACTGTCAGGAGCTTGTGATCCTTACCAATGTAGACGGTATCTACAATGGCGATCCTAAAGAGCCCGGCACCCGTGTCATTCCCGTTGTCAACTATGACCACGACCTCAGTGAGTACATTCAGACGCAGAAGAGCGGCTTCGGACGCGGCGGCATGATCACCAAGGCACGTACTGCCAACAAAGTGGCCGACGAAGGCATCAAGGTCATCATTGCCAACGGCAACACCGAGAATATCCTTATCGACCTCGCCACCCGTCCGCAGGAAACGATGCACACCGAGTTCCGACCCAATCCTACCCCTGCATCGACCGTCAGGAAGTGGCTTGCCCACAGCGAGAGCTTCTCCAAGGGGGTCATTCGCGTCAACGAGAAAGCCTCCGAGAAGCTGCGTGGCGAGAAGGCTGCCAGCCTGTTGCTCGTAGGAGTTACCAGCATCAATGGCGAATTTGAGGAGGGAGACATCGTAAGTATTGTTGATTCCAGGGGGCAGATGATAGCCCTGGGACGCAGTGCCTACTCTGCCGAGGAGGCACGGGCACATATCGGTGAGCACGATCAGAGGCCATTGGTACACTACGACTATATGTATATGGAATAGTCTGGGCAGACAGACATATCAACAGAACAACATAAGAGAAGAGATTATGGCATTAGAACCAATATTGAGCAAAGTAAAGCAGGCCGGCAAGAAACTCGCCCTCATGAGCGATCACGAGCACAACAGACTTCTCCATTGGGTGGCCGCGGCCATCGAGCGGTATACCGACCAGCTGCTGGAAGCCAACCGGCAAGATCTTGCACGTATGGATCCCGCCAACCCCATGTACGACCGCCTGATGCTCACGCCCGAACGGCTGAACGAGATTGCTGCCAGCATGCGGCAGGTAGCCACGCTCCCCTCGCCCTTAGGCCGTATTCTCAAAGAGACGACACTCGAGAACGGACTCCATCTGCGCCGCGTCAGCGTGCCTTTCGGCGTGATCGGCGTGATCTATGAGGCCCGGCCCAATGTCACCTTCGATGTCTTTGCCCTCTGTCTGAAGAGTGGAAACGCCTGCGTCCTGAAGTGTGGGAAGGATGCCTACGACTCATGCCGGGCAGGAGTGGAGCTCATCCAGACCGTGCTGCATGAGGCAGGCTGCGACACAGGCATAGTGGAGCTGCTGCCGCCCACCCACGAAGCTACCGCCGAGATGCTTACGGCCACCGGCTATATCGACCTCTGCATACCGCGGGGCAGCAAGCGTCTCATCACCTTCGTGCGCGATACCGCCAAGGTTCCCGTCATCGAGACCGGTGCGGGCGTGGTGCACTGCTACTTCGACAAAGACGGAGACCTCTCGATCGGGCGCGATATCGTATGTAACGCCAAGACCCGGAGGGTCAGCGTCTGCAATGCCCTCGACTGCCTGCTGATCCATGAGGGCCGCCTCGCCGATCTTCCCTCGCTCTGCGAGCCCCTTGCCCAGAAGCAGGTAAAGCTCCACGTCGACACCCGCGCCATGAAGGCCCTGCAAGGCCATTATCCTTCCGAACTGCTCACACCCGTGACCGATGACGAGGAATGGCATACGGAATGGCTGAGCATGCAGATGGGAATCCGCACCGTCAGCAGCCTCGACGAGGCTATCGCTCACATCGACACCTACGGCAGCGGGCACAGCGAGAGCATCATCACAGAGAACCACACTGCCGCCAGTACCTTCCAGGCCACGGTCGATGCCGCCTGCGTCTACGTCAATACCCCCACGAGTTTCACCGACGGCGCACAGTTCGGGCTCGGTGCCGAGATAGGCATCAGCACACAGAAGCTCGGCGCTCGCGGTCCCATGGGGCTCGAAGAGATGACCACCTACAAGTGGCTCATCGACGGACACGGGCAGGTTCGCCCCTGAAACGAGGAAAGACTGCGAGGGCAATCCGGCCAAGCCGACCTCCCCCGCCAGCTTAACCGACAGGACTGCCCTATCTGATCCTTCCCATCTTATTACAACATGATCATCACTAAAACATACCATCATTATGAAAACATTCTTCCACGTCAGTGACATAGGCGACCTCTCCCAGGCCCTGCAGGAGGCACAGGAGGTGAAAGCCAACCGCTTCGGTTATCAGCATCTGGGCAAGAATAAGACCCTGCTCATGATCTTCTTCAACAACTCGCTGCGTACCCGCCTCTCCACACAGAAGGCAGCGATGAACCTCGGCATGAATGTCATCGTGCTCGACGTGAATGCCGGCGCATGGAAACTGGAGACAGAGCGCGGCGTTATCATGGACGGAGACAAGAGTGAGCACCTGCTTGAGGCCATACCCGTGATGGCAAGCTACTGCGACATCATCGCCGTGCGCTCGTTTGCAGGACTCACCGACCGCGACTACGACTATGCCGAGACCATCGTAGGGCAGTTCGTGCAGTATTCGGGGAAGCCCGTCGTGGCCATGGAGACCGCCACGGTGCACCCCCTTCAGGCCTTTGCCGACCTCATCACGATCAACGAGCACAAGGAAACCAAGCGTCCGAAGGTTGTCCTCACATGGGCACCCCACTGCCGTGCATTGCCGCAGGCCGTACCCAACTCGTTTGCCGAGTGGATGAATGCCGCCGATGTCGACTTCGTGATAACCCACCCCGAGGGCTATGAACTGGATCCACGCTTCGTCGGCAGTGCCCGCGTGGAATACGATCAGCACAAGGCTCTCGAGGGCGCCGACTTCGTTTATGCCAAGAACTGGAGCTGTCCGGGCGTGACCTGCAAGGCTGATTACGGTAAGATTCTGTCCAAAGACATGGGCTGGACCATTGATTCCGAGCACATGAGTTGGACCCATGACGCCCACTTCATGCACTGTCTGCCCGTGCGCCGCGGCCTCATCGTGACCGATGATGTCATCGAAGGTCCCCGCTCGCTAGTCATTCCCGAGGCTGCCAACCGAGAGATCAGTGCCCAGGTAGTGCTCAAGAGAGTTCTGACCTCCCTCGCCTGATTCCAGGAAGGAGACATCTAACCTTAAAACAAGAACTGTATAATCCCACCGATAATGAAACATCTGATAACCGTCGTCCTGATGATGGCAACGATGAGTACCGCCTCCGCACAGGAGATCACGGGCTCATGGAAAGGCACCTTAGATGCCGGGGCACAGAAGCTGGAGATGATCTTCAACTTCACTCAAGATCCTGATGGCAGCAGCCAGTGCACCATCGACGTGCCGGCGCAGGGCGCACAGGGCATTCCGGCACAACTTCTCCACCTCTCTGCCGACTCGGTGAGCATGCAGGTAAAATCCATCGGCATGTCTTACGCCGGCAAACTGACGGGGCAGACCCTTCACGGCACGTTCCGTCAAGGTCCCGTCACGCTGCCTTTCGACCTGAAACCAGGCAAGGCGACGACGCCTCCGCGCCCGCAGGAGCCGAAAGCGCCCTTCCCCTACACCACCGAGGAAGTAACCTTCAGCAATCCCACGGCCAACGCCACACTGTCCGGCACACTCACCTTCCCCGTGGGTTACAAGTCGGGGCAGCGCGTTCCGGTGGTGCTGATGGTAACCGGCAGCGGCCCGCAGACACGCGCCGAGGGGGTGTTCGACCACAAGCCTTTCCTCGTGCTGGCCGACTATCTGGCACGCAACGGCATCGCCTCACTCTGTTATGACGATCGGGGCGTAGGGCGTTCCACCGGCACCTTCAAGGGGACAACCTCGCGTGGCTTTGCCGATGATGCCAAAGCGGGGCTCGACTACCTTAGGAGCCGCAGACAGTTCGGCCCCGTGGGACTGATCGGCCACAGCGAGGGCGGTCTCATCGCATTCATGCTGGGGGCCGAACATGCAGCCGACTTCATCGTGAGCATGGCCGGACCGGGCATCAAGGGCGACTCCCTGATTGCCGAACAGACCAACGCCAGCCTGCGACTCTACGGCCTGCCAGCTAGGCAGAACGTGCAGAACCTGCGCCGGGAGCTGGCTTCCCAGCCGCAGGACGCATGGATCAACTATTTCATCGACTGCGACCCGGCAGTCTATATCCGCCAAGTAGATATTCCGCTCATGGCCATCAACGGCAGCAAAGACCATCAGGTGCTGCCCGGCAGCAATCTCAAGGTGATACGCGAACTGCAGCAGAACGGCAACAAGCTGAACCTCATCAAGGAATATCCGGGCCTGAATCACCTCTTCCAGCACTGCACCACAGGCGGCCCCAACGAATATTTCCAGATCGAGGAGACCATAGCGCCGGAGGTGATGGCCGACATGGCCGCATGGATCAGAAAAATATCAGATAAAATAACTACTCACTAATATTTCGACCACAGATTGCACAGATGACACAGATTAGCTGACGCAGAGATTGAGATTGGCTTTAGATTTCACAGATTGAGCAGCGAGCAGAAAAGGTTTGACCCACTTATCAACTCTGCTTATCAAATCTGAGTAATCCGCAAGAAATTAATGTAGTACGGCCGAATCTGTGTCATCTGCGAAATCTGTGGTTTTAAATATATAGACGTATAGTTATCAGACAAGAAATAAAAGATAACCGACAGTTAAGAAGGAAACTTATTGTTATGATTTCATTTGAGAGTGACTACAACAACGGGGCTCACCCCAAGGTATTGGAACATCTGATGGAGACCAACGGCAGGCAGAGTCTCACCTACGGATTTGACGAGTGGAGCGATGCAGCCAAAGCGAAGATACGCCAAGCGTGCAAGGCTCCCGATGCCCGCATCTATTTTCTGAGCGGCGGTACACAGACCAACATGACCGTTATCGACGGCATGCTGGCTCATCACGAAGCCGTTATCTGTGCCGAGACCGGACATATCAACGTGCATGAGGCCGGTGCCGTGGAGTTCACGGGGCACAAAGTCATTGCCCTGCCTGCCCACGAAGGCAAGATGAAAGCCGAGGAACTGGCCGACTACATGGACTGGTTTGTGCACGATGAGAGCACGGAGCACCTCGCACAGCCCGGAATGGCCTACATCACCTTCCCCACAGAGTATGGCACCATCTATCAGGCCCACGAGATCGAGGGCATCTACAGCGTGTGCCGGCAGTACGGTCTCAAGCTCTTCATCGACGGTGCGCGCATGGGCTACGGCCTCGCAGCCGACACGACCGGCGTAGACCTGCCCTTCATCGCCGCCCACTGCAACGCCTTCTACATCGGCGGCACCAAGGTGGGAGCCCTCTGCGGCGAGGCCGTGGTGTTTCCCACGGCAGCCGACGAGCCCCGCCACTTCTTCACCATCGTGAAGCAGCACGGAGCCCTCATGGCCAAAGGCCGCCTCATCGGACTGCAGTTTGATGCCCTTTTCACCGACGGTCTCTACCTCGAAATCGCGCGTCATGCCGTCCGTATGGCCCAGAAGATGAAACAGATGTTCGTCGACCGCGGCTACCGGTTCAGCATCGACTCGCCCACCAACCAGCAGTTTGTCATCCTGCCCAACGACAAGGTGAAGCAGCTGGAGCAGCAGGTGCAGTTCACCCATTGGGCACCCTCGGGCAAAGATGCCTTCGAGTGTCGATTCGTAACGAGCTGGGCCACCACAGAAGCTGATCTGGAGACCCTGAAAGAGGAACTCGACAAGCTGCAATAAGCCCCTGCCTACACGACAATATCGGAGATTATACCAAACAGAAAGCCACCTTCCGCAATACGGAGGGTGGCTTTCTGTTTGTGCGATAGGTACTCCACTTCGGGATTGGTAATGCTCTTTCTTTTGTTTCCTCTGATCATTGCTCATCACGATAAGGGCGGGCAGACCCCGCCCCTACAGTCCATACCCTCAGCATGGCGCATTAGCTGATCACCCCGAGTTCCCTACCCACCTTGACGAAGGCAGCTATACACCTATCGAGTTGCTCGCGGGTGTGGGCGGCACTCAGCTGAACGCGGATACGCGCCTCGCCCTTGGGCACCACCGGATAGTAGAACCCGGTGACGTAGATACCCTCCTCGAGCAGGCGGTTGGCATAGCGCTGCGACAGCGGGGCATCGTAGAGCATCACGGCGCAGATGGCACTCTGCGTGGGCTTGATGTCGAAGCCGGCAGCCATCATCTTATCGCGGAAATAGCCGACGTTCTCCACCAGCCTGTCGTGAATGCTGTTGTCCTCCTTCAACATCTTGAAAACCTCCAGGCTTGCCCCGATAATCGAGGGTGCCAGCGAGTTGGAGAAGAGGTAGGGACGCGATGCCTGGCGCAGCGTGTCGATGATCTCCTTACGGCCGGTGGTGAATCCGCCCAGTGCGCCACCGAACGATTTGCCGAGCGTGCCGGTATAGATATCGACCCTGCCGTATGTTCCACAGAGCTCGCTCACGCCGTGCCCCGTGGCTCCCACCACGCCGGCCGAGTGCGATTCGTCGACCATCACCAGGGCGTCATACTTCTCGGCGAGGTTGCAGATCTTATCGATCGGCGCCACATTGCCATCCATCGAGAACACGCCGTCGGTGCAGATCACGCGGAACCGCTGGGCCTGGGCCTCCTGCAGGCAGCGCTCCAGCTCTTGCATGTCGGCATTGGCATAGCGGTAGCGTTTGGCCTTGCACAGACGCACGCCGTCGATGATCGAGGCATGGTTGAGCGCGTCAGAGATGATCGCGTCTTCCTCGGTGAGGAAAGCACCGAACAGGCCGCCGTTGGCATCGAAGCAGGCTGCATAGAGAATGGTGTCCTCGGTTCTGAAGTATTCGGAGATGGCCGCCTCAAGCTCCTTGTGGATATCCTGCGTGCCACAGATGAAGCGCACCGATGACATGCCGTATCCACGGCGGTCCATCATCTTCTTCGCTCCCTCGATCAGTCGGGGGTGGTTAGACAGTCCCAGATAGTTGTTGGCACAGAAGTTGAGCACTTCCTTGCCCTTCACCTTGATGGCCGCACCCTGCGGGCTCTCGATGATGCGTTCTTCCTTGTAGAGTCCTGCGTCTTTCAGCTCAGCCAGATGACTGCTGAGGTGTTCTTTTAATTTTCCATACATAATCGCTTAAATTTAAAGTTACCTATGATAAAGTTTCTGTTGTCAGGAGGTAGGTCGTCGGCTTTCGTTTTTACAGGCTTATCGATCTATTTACAAAGTAAGGTAATATTTTTGAGAAAGAGAACAATCGGTGAAGTCTTTTTTCGATGAGATGCAAAGAAAAATAAAATTTTCTGGTTTTTTATGCTGTATATATCCCCAAAAATGATTAATTTGCGGTCAGTAAGCACAACTTTAAATTTAATAACCCAAATGAAAAATGTATTGGTGATAGGAGCAACAGGTCAGATCGGTTCTGAGCTGACTCGCGAATTGAGAAAGATCTATGGCAACGGACATGTCGTGGCAGGCTATATACCCGGTGCCGAACCCACGGGCGAGCTGCGCGATGCAGGTCCTTCGGCCATCGCCGACGTGACCCAGCCCGAGCTCATAGCAGATGCCGTGAAGAAATATCACATCGACACCATCTACAATCTTGCCGCCCTGCTCTCCGTGGTGGCTGAGTCGAAACCGCACCTGGCATGGAAGGTCGGCATCGATGGACTATGGAATGTGCTCGAGGTGGCACGCGAGAACCACGCGGCAGTGTTCACCCCCAGCTCCATCGGATCGTTCGGTCCAAGCACGCCTCACGTCATGACGCCGCAGGACACCCTGCAGCGTCCGAAGACCATCTACGGCGTGACGAAGGTCACCACCGAACTGCTGAGCAACTACTACTTCCTGAAATACGGTGTCGATACCCGCTCCGTGCGCTTCCCCGGCGTCATCTCCTACGTCACGCCGCCGGGCGGCGGCACCACCGACTATGCCGTAGATATCTACTATTATGCCGTGCGCGGCGAGAGGTTCGTGTGTCCCATCGCCGAGGGTACGCTGATGGACATGATCTATATGCCCGATGCGCTGAAGGCTGCCATACAGCTTATGGAGGCCAATCCCGACCGCCTGGTGCACCGCAACGCCTTCAACATCGCGTCAATGAGCTTCGCCCCCGAGACGATCTATGCCGAGATCAGGAAGCTCCGCCCGGAGTTTGAGATGACCTACGACGTGGATCCGCTGAAGCAGTGCATCGCCGACAGCTGGCCCGACTGCATGGACGACAGCTGCGCACGCGCCGAGTGGGACTGGAATCCTGTTTACGACCTCAGCAGCATGACGGCCGACATGCTCGAGAAGCTGACTCTCAAGCTCGGCAACCCGCGCCCATAGATCCCTCCTGCAGCGAAGCGAGGCTGTGGCTCCGAAGACGATGGGCACGGTGGGGAAAATGCACCGAAATGGTGTTTCTCTGTGATCCACGTTGCGATTAATACTGATTCGCAATGCGAATAATACTGATTCGCGATGCGATTAATGCTTATTCGCGATGCGATTACTGTTTAATCGTAGCGCGAATAAACCTAAAAACGGGACTTGTCGGCCATAACGTGACAAAAAAATCCTGCATGAACCAATATTCATGCAGGATTAATTTTATAATCTACTGATAATCAACGTATTTTAAAAAGTCCAGAAAAAGGGGCTTATTCCGCCCGACAGGTTTTATTTTTCAAACGTAGCGACTCCTGCGAAGGGTTGAATTTTCATGTTGTCGGCAAAGCCATGATGTTGCTGACAGTGTGATCTGACGCAACCGACCAGCAGGAAAACCCGTCCGAGGGAAACTCCTCAACCCATCATCTGCTCACCACCCACGACCGCTCACCCTCATAGGTCGTGGCCGAAACCTGCAGCGGCGTGCTCCCGGGCAGCAGGGACAGCGGCACGCTGAGATAGGCATGAACCGAATAATACTCGGGCATGCCGTTCTGGGCATGGAGCAGCCGGAGCTGCGTCAGCCTCTGCCCGCTGCCGTCTGCCGACACTCCCAGACTTCTGATTGCCAGCACCTGACGGTGGTCTATACTGTCACCGGCCGACCCTGTCTTCACTATGAGACTCATGTTGAGGTATCCGCCACTGGTCCACACGCTCTCCACCGTGAGGGGATCGGCCTTGTCGAAGCGGTCGTTCCTGCCCAAAGGCTTCAGCACCATCACGGGAGTGGCCGAAAAGAGCGTGCCCTCGTGATCATCGTGGTAGGCCAGCGCGCGATAGAGCGTGTCGGGGCGGCTGGCCCACGACACGTGCTGCGCCGCGGCAAAGGCTATGGAGTCGCCGTCATCAGTGAGCATATAGTCGGCCTGCCGCGCCTGACGGGTATGCAGCATGGCAAAGTCGGCGCGCAGATACGAGTATCTGCCGTCGCCCGTCTCATAGAGGTCCGACGTGCACGACGGCATGCCGCCCACGGCACCGAGTGCCAGGAGCACTGCCGTCAGCAGCTGCTGCCAACTCCCCGCGCGCCTCATAGCTCACCAATGGCCTTGAGGTGATTGATGGCCGGATTGGCATACATCGTCAGGATCATGCGATGCAGGAACTCGTCGTCCTTATTCGGCAGCTCGATCTTAGCCAGCTGCCCTGCCACATACCGGTCGAAGCGTGCCCGGTCGTCAGCCGTGTAACGGTCGGCGTGGTCTGTCGCGCCACGCAGCGCATCGAGGGCGATGTAGTTGTTGGGGTAAAGCCGATAGTTTCTGTGGATCTCCCGGTCGATGTGTTCGGCCACGAGACGATAAAATTCGGCCTTAGGGGTATCGGCAGGCAGGTGGTCGAGAAACACGTCGATGCACGGGGCGCAGTGATAATGCACGTGGCCCTTCATGCCGAAGATGCCTGTCTGCATGGAGACGAGGTCGTCGTTGGGTCCCTTCTTCCAGTCGGGGTCATCGCGTCGGCCCTGCAGCTCTGCCGCCTTGAGGTAGTCGCAGGGGTCGTACTCATAGGAGATGCTCAGCGGGGCGATGTGGAGCTGGCGCAGCCTTTCAGCCGGAGTGCCTTCGCCTCCCATCGTCATCATCTTCAGCACGGCCTCCGACGTGCGGTCGTCGGAGTCCTTGGCACGTCCTGACCGCTGTGCTATCCAGATGTTCTCATGCTTCGCGGCAATGGCGTAGTGCATATACTCCGACAGCAGCCGGCTCGCCACGAGCATCTCGCGCATGGGCAGTCCGCGCTTCACGATGAAGCTCTTGTTGAGCCGTGCCATATCCATCACCCACGGCAGGGTAAGCAGGTTGTCGCCGATGGCGATCTCACAGGTGGTGGCACAGCCTGCATCGACGAGCATGACATCGAGGATCGCCGGGTCGAACACGATGTCGCGATGGTTGCTCATGTACGTATAGCGGCAGTTCATGTCCAGCGCCGAGTGGTCCATCTCGTACCCGTTGGCCGCCTTCTGCAGCACACCCCTGACGAAATCGTAGCAGAACACCTTCTGGAACTCCAGTCCGCTCCTGCACGTCTTCATTTTCTGGGCTACGGCTTCAAAGGGTACTCCGGGATAGAGATAAGCCACCACGCCATGAAACTGCTCGTTGGCTATCAGCCGGTCATAAACCTCGGGGAGATCCTCCGGCTCATAAGGGCGGATCTCGTCAAACTTTCTCAATGCTGCATCCATAGGCTATAGATAGTTTAGGAGAAGAGGGCAGCGACCTCCTTCCTCCTTACAGGAGGGGCCGTTCCATCTCTCAAATTAGACAAAAAAAATGACGGGAGGATACGACATATCCTTCCCGTCAGATCATTAGAACTGGTTTTCCACGATGTCGGTCAGCACGTCCTTGATGTCAAGGCCTGCCGCGCGTACCTGCTGCGGTATGAAGCTGGTGGCGGTCATGCCCGGCGTGGTGTTGATCTCAAGCATATTGATCACGTCGTGGCCCTCTGCATCCTTAGAGATGATGTAGTCGATGCGAATGATGCCGTTGCAGTGCAGCACGTCGTAGATACGGCTCGTCTCCTCGGCCACGCGCCGGGCCGTCTCGGGATCGATACGCGCGGGCGTGATCTCCTGCACCTGTCCGTTATACTTGGCATCGTAATCGAAGAACTCATTGCTCGTTACCACCTCGGTTGCAGGAAACACCACCGACTTCTCACGCGTCTTATAGCAACCGATGGAGATCTCGGTGCCGGCCATATAGCCCTCTATCATCACCTCGTCGCTCTCCATGAAGGCCACGCGGAGGGCAGGAGCGAGCTGGTCGGCATTCTTCACCTTCGACACGCCGAAGCTGGAACCGTCGGCAGCAGGCTTCACGAATACCGGCATGCCCAGGCGTTTCTCTATCTCCGTCTCATCGTAACTGTCGTCGCGACGCAGCAGGATACTGTCGGCCACACGTATGCCGAAGGCGCGCAGGTAATTGTTGAGCACATACTTGTTGAAGGTCATGGCCTCCACGAGTACGCCGCTGGTGGAATAAGGCAGATGCAGCAGGTCGAAGTAGCCCTGCATCATGCCGTTCTCTCCCGGCGTGCCGTGGATCGTGATATAGGCATAATCGAAGACGACGACTTTGCCGGCCTGATCGACGAACGAAAAGTCATTCTTGTCGATCTGGGCCACCGAGCCGTCCTCGAAGGCTACCTGCCAGTTTACACCTTTCACATCGACGATGTAGATGTTATAGCGCTCCTTGTCGAAGAAGGAGTAAAGTCCCTGCGCCGAGCGCATAGATACGTCGTGTTCCGACGAATCTCCACCACACACGATGGCGATATTTCTTTTCAGTTTGTTCATGATCTATAGTGTTGTTATTGTTGTCATTTTTAGGGGATCGGAGGGGTAATCTGGCTAATCGGCCCTATCGGCCTTACCTGTCTGC
>LAHS01001136.1_pt1 | contig 22290 bp, 15 predicted proteins | sample 329651 | NCBI WGS metagenome assembly LAHS01 (sample SAMN03275699, study PRJNA271635) | activated sludge metagenome | isolation source: sample C-1 Sludge from hydrolytic chamber (first chamber) of Anaerobic... | reverse complement strand
CACCTCTACACCCGTACCCGCGATTTCTACAAAGACTTTGCCGACGCTTTGAGCCACTTCGACGAAGTGATCCTCACCGAGATATACCCTGCCCGCGAGCAGCCTATACCCGGTATCACCTCGCAGATCATCTACGACAACCTCAGAGAAGACGTGGAGAAGAGCATGATACAGAAGGACGACGTGCTCGATCTCGTGAGACAGCGTGACTTCGACGTATTAGTCGTACTCGGAGCAGGCGATCTTGACAACTATGTGCCACAGATGACACGTCTGCTCGAAGAGAAAGAATAACTCATGATCTCCCGCTATGGGCGCAAGAAACAGAATAAAAAGAAACATAAAGCCACCAGCCAGAAACTCTCATCAATAGCATGCCATGCGTATCAACTGGAAGAAAACTATCATCGTTACCCTCGACTTCATCATTGGAGCCTACGTCGTCACAGCCTTTGTGGCGTGGGATCGCCCCAATGCCGTGACGCAGGTGTGCAATCAGGTAGATATCAGCATACAGGATGAGACGACCAATGGCTTCATCTCTGCGCAGGAAATCAAGCACCGACTGGAGAAAAGCAAGCTCTATCCGCTGTCCAAACCCATGAAAGAGGTGAAAGTGAGGACGATCGAGGAGACGCTGGAACAGAGTCCGTTTGTGAAGCAGGTCGAATGTTACAAGACAGAAAACGGGCACCTGCACATCACGCTCACGCAGCGTACACCCACCCTTCGCATCAAGGCTGCCAATGGAGACGACTATTATCTCGACGATAACCACAGCATCATGCCTAACTCCAACTACACGAGTGACATCATCATCGCATCGGGATATATCAATCGTTATTTTGCCCGCAACTATGTGTCGTACCTCTCCGAGCAGCTCATGGCAAGCGACTTCTGGCGCAATCAGATCGTGCAGATCAACGTATTGCCCGACCGAGGAATAGAACTCGTCCCACGGGTTGGTAACCACATTATATATATAGGGCAGCTGCCGGAGACGCACTACGTGAAGCAACGACAGAAACTGATAGCCGATTATGTGCAGAAGAAGATGGACCGACTGGAAAAATTCTACAAGTACGGTCTCTCACAGGCCGGCTGGAACAAGTACTCCTATATCAATGTCGAGTTTGACAACCAGATTATATGCAAGAAAGTATCATTGAATAGATAAAGAATAACACTTATGGCAGAATTTATAGTAGCAATAGAATTAGGCTCCTCCAAGATTACCGGCATCGCCGGCAGGAAGAATCTCGATGGCAGCATCAGCGTTCTGACCGTTGTCAGCGATGATGCTTCCAACAGCATTCGCAAGGGTGTAGTTTACAATCTTGACAAGACCGTACAGACACTGACCAACATCGTAAAGAAGATGGAGACTACCCTCAAGACCAAGATCAAGAAGGTGTATGTGGGTGTAGGCGGCCAGTCGATACGCAGCGTGCGCAACTCCAATGTGAAGGATCTGCCATCAGATAGCATCGTGAGCCAGGAGATGATCAATGAGCTCATGGATGGCAACCGCAGCATGCTCTATCCCGAGCAGGAGATCCTCGATGCCGTGACGCAGGAATACAAGGTAGATCACGTGTACCAGATCGATCCGGTGGGCGTGCAATGCTCACGCCTCGAAGGAAACTTCCTCAATATTCTGTGGCGCAAAATGTTCTACCGCAACCTGAACCGCTGCTTCGACAATGCACACATTGCCATTGCCGAGATGTATCTGTCGCCCTTGGCACTTGCCGATGCCGTACTGACCGATAACGACCGCCGTGTAGGAACCGCCCTTGTGGATATGGGGGCCGACACTACGACGGTATGTGTCTATTATAAGAATATCCTTCGTCACCTCGCCGTCATTCCATTGGGCAGCAACAATATCACCAAGGACATTGCAACGCTACAGATGGACGAGCAGACCGCAGAGGAGATGAAGCTCAAATATGCCAGCGCATACACCGATCCGCAGGATATCGATAAGAGCAAGAGCTATCCTATCGATAAAGATCGCACCGTTGACATGCAGACCTTTGTAGATCTCGTGGAAGCCCGCACCAAGGAAATCATCGAGAATGTAGCCTGTCAGATCCCCACGGAATACAGCGATAAGCTCCTCGGTGGGCTGGTTCTCACCGGCGGTGGTTCCAATATGCCGAATATAGAGCGTGCGTTCCGCGAGAACACCGCCTTTGACAAGGTACGTACCGTACACTCTATCACCACTCCCATCAACTCGAAGAATCCTTCCATCACCGCCAACGATGGCACGATGTGTACCATTCTCGGACTTCTGGTCAAGGGTGACATCAACTGTGCCGGTGAGGAATTCCACCAGGATCTCTTCGGCCAGGAAGCACAGACCGCACCCGAACTTCCTCACACCGGCACGCAGCCTGTTCCTCCCACAGGAACAGGCGTGGTGAAGACCGAGGCTGAAAAGGCCGCCGAAGCCGAGCGTCTGCGCAGGCAACAGGAAGAAGAGGAACGACTCCGACGCGAGCGTGAGGAAGAGGAGCGGCTGCTTCGGGAGAAAAAGGAGAACTCTCCGATCCACAAAGCCTTCAAAGGCCTGAAGAACTTCTTCAACAAGATGGTTGACGAAGAAGAGGAAACCAAGTAATCATTAACTTCAACAACGACAGACATGAATCCAGATAACAGCAACGCTACAGATAACCTGAAGCCGTCTATCCTCGACTTCGGAGTGCCAGACAAGAAGAATAGTATTATCAAGGTCATCGGTGTGGGTGGCGGTGGCGGCAACGCCGTAAACCACATGTATCGTGAAGGCATACACGATGTGTCGTTTGTGCTCTGCAACACCGACGCGCAGGCACTCAACGACTCGCCTGTTCCCGTACACCTACAGCTCGGAAAGGAGGGGCTCGGAGCCGGAAACCGTCCGGCAAGGGCACGCGAGGCCGCCATGGAGAGCATCGAGGATATACGCCGAATGCTCAACGACGGTACGAAGATGGCCTTCATCACCGCCGGAATGGGCGGTGGTACGGGTACCGGCGCCGCTCCCGTCATCGCACAGGTGAGCAAGGAGATGGGTATCCTTACCGTAGGTATCGTCACCATTCCGTTTAAGTTCGAAGGTCCGAAGAAGATCGACCAAGCCCTCGATGGCGTGGAAGAGATGGCCAAGCACGTCGATGCGCTGTTGGTAATCAACAACGAGCGACTGCGCGAGATCTATCCCGAGCTGACGCTCATCGATGCTTTCGGCAAGGCTGACGACACCCTGAGCGTAGCTGCCAAGAGCATTGCCGAGATCATCACCGTGCATGGCATCATCAACCTCGACTTCAACGATGTGAAGACCGTGCTGAAAGATGGCGGCGTGGCTATCATGAGCACGGGCTACGGCGAGGGCGACGGCCGCGTGAAGAAGGCCATCGAGGACGCACTCAACTCACCGCTGCTCAACGACAACGACGTCTTCAACTCGAAGAAGATCCTCCTCTCCATCAACTTCTGCAACGGAGAGCAGGAGCAGCAGGAGTTTATGATGGAGGAGATGAACGATGTCAACGATTTCATGGCTAAGTTTGGCGATGACTTCGAGATCAAATGGGGTATCGCCATCGACCCCGAACTGGGCAAGAAGGTCAAGATAACGATCCTCGCCACAGGCTTCGGCATCGACGACGTGGAGCCGATCGAGCGCCGCCAGCGCCGTACCCAGGAGGACGCCGAGCGCATCGCCGAGGAGGAAGAGGCCGCTGCCGCCGCCCGCGAGCGCCGTCATCGCTACTACGGTACCGACGATCCCAATAAGCCTTTCAAGCGTCATCTGCACATCTACCACTTCTCGCAGGACGACCTCGACAATGAGGACGTGATCCTCGCCGTGGAGAATACGCCGACCTACAAGCGCACCAAGCAGATGCTCGAAGAAATACGGCATCAGGCAAACGGCACTGTTCAGAAGATGGAGAAAGAGGCTCCGTCAGACAAGGCAGGCGGCATCATCAGCTTCGTATAGGCTGAAGACCGTAACTATAACATAGAAAAAAGACAAGATGAGGAGCGTTACGCCACTCCTACAAAGCAATTATAAGGAATCATCATTATGGCAACACTATTCGATCAAGTGAGCAGCGACATTCGTACGGCTATGAAAGCCCACGACAAGGTACGGCTGGAAGCACTGCGTAACATCAAGAAATATTTCCTCGAGGCTAAGACAGCACCGGGAGCCAACGACACCCTGGAAGACGATGCGGCACTGAAGATCCTGCAGAAGCTGGCCAAGCAGGGCGAAGACAGCGCAGCAACCTACCAGCAGGCCAACCGTCAGGAACTGGCCGATGCAGAGCTGGCGCAGGTAGAAGTGATCAGAAGTTATCTGCCGAAACCGCTGACCGAGGCAGAAATCGAAGCCCAGGTGAAAGACATCATCGCCCAGACGGGTGCCGAAGGCATGAAGGATATGGGTAAGGTGATGGGCTTGGCTTCCAAACAGATGGCTGGCAAGGCCGATGGAAAGACCATCTCCGCCATCGTGCGTAAGCTGCTGGCCTGACAAGCAAGGCAAATTCTCTGATCAGCTAAAAAGCAAGAGCCGATAGAACAAAACGATCCATCGGCTCTTGCTTTTTTTTGTACACTGGGTAGTCAAAGTTGCTCGAATAAACTTCCCTTACTCCAAACCGACAAACACAATCAGCCGATTGAGCCAAAAATAATCCCGCCAATGGACAACCGTAACATCATTCTAAGAGAACAACGACTGCAGGACCTCCAGCGATTTCAGCTCCGGGAAACCAGGAATATGCAACCTATAATAATACAATATCAGGTCTATACACCGGTTACGCTGATCCCGAGTCATGCGGAAGAGGTGCATGTTCTCGTAGTTCATACGCATGAGCGTACCGATGACCGAAGCCTCCGAGGGCCGGAGACAGTCGGAATGAGATGGGTGCTGCAAGGTGAAGTTACCATTACGAAGGTCAAACCATGCACCGGGCACGTTGCCAGAGAGATTCGGAAAGAAACCGATGAACTTCGACAGATGCATCATGAACACCAGATGGAAGTTGCTGAAGTTCTCCGTCACCCCATCGAGCCATGCCATGCTGTGCACGATATAATCGAAGAGCAGCTGGTTATGCTGCTCGTCTCGCGTGGCATAGGTGAGAAACTCCGACAGAAAGAGGGTTATGCTGAGCTTATACGGATCAAAGGGTACAGAGCTATAAGGCTGCGCCATGTGAACCTCGGTGAAACGCTGAAGCTGCAGGGTGGCACGATAGTCGTACACCACATCGAGAATCGTGAGCGACTGGAAGAACTGCTTCTTCACCTTCCCCCCTCTCCCCGAGCGCGGAAGGTAGCAGATAAACGACACTCTACCCTGCTCGCGGGTCAGCAGATCCACGATCAACTGCGACTCTCCATATTTCACGGCACGCAGTACCAGTGCTCGGCTCTTCACTTCCATATCATCGCAAAATTACGAAAAATCAGGCGTTTACCGAAAGATTTTCGTACAATTATTTGGTAGCATCAAATTAAAGCAGTAACTTTGCACCCGCTTAAAGTAGCGATGGTCCCTTCGTCTATCGGTTAGGACGAGAGATTTTCATTCTCTAAAGAGGAGTTCGACTCTCCTAGGGACTACAATCTGAATAAAAGAAAAAAGTAAAGATGGCAAATCACAAATCATCAGTAAAGAGAATTCGTCAGACGAAGGTTAAGACTTTGCACAACAAGTACTATGCAAAGACTATGCGTAACGCCGTGCGCAAGCTCCGCGCTATCACAGATAAGGAAGAAGCTGTAAAGCTCTATCCCACGGTTCAGAAAATGCTGGATAAGTTGGCTAAGACAAACATTATCCACAAGAACAAGGCAGCCAACCTCAAGTCGAGCCTGTCGCTCCATATCAGCAAGTTAGGATAAACCTGCCTTGCGTTGAGAAATAAAGGTCGTACATCATTGATGTGCGACCTTCATTTGTTTTAAACCATAGCAAAATAATCCATCTTTTTATTTTGTTTGTCCATTGGGGGCAAAGATCTAATCATCTATCTTTGCCGCAGAATTACTTACGCACTACTTAACCAAACAAGACAAACATGAAAAAAAACTAATGTTCGGCAGAGAAGCTGGCCAGAAGAAATGTCTGAAGGATACAAACTTTATAAGTCGATCCATGGTTAAATAGATTTCGGTAAATCATCAGTTGATTAAAATAATAATTTTCTATGAATCTGAAAACCCTTTTGTGTTCATGCCTGACGGCAACGGTGATGCCCATAATGGCTCAAGAGTTCCACATGGGTACAAGCACATCGCCGAGGGGCGACACTTGGACCGTGGACGCAACGAGCCTGCTACACAACGGCAGGAGAGTGATACCCGTGATGGGTGAAATCCATTTCTCGCGCATACCACAGTCGGCATGGCGCACGGAGCTGCTGAAGATGAAGGCCGGAGGCGTGAACATCATAGCCAACTACGTGTTCTGGAACCACCACGAAGAGATCGAAGGGCAGTTCGACTGGAGCGGACAGCGCGATCTGAGAAGATTCCTGCAGACCTGTCAGGAACTGCAACTGCCCGTCATTCTCCGTATCGGGCCGTTCTGTCACGGCGAGGTACGCCATGGCGGCATACCCGACTGGGCTGTGAACCGCGGCGTGAAGCTGCGATCCACCGACCCCCGTTTCCTCGAAATGGTGGGCAACCTGTATCGCCAGATCTACTCCCAGGCGCAGGGACTGCTGTGGAAAGACGGTGGCCCGGTCATCGGAATACAGTGCGACAACGAATACCGCGGGCCGTGGGAATATCTCATCACACTCAAGCATCTGGCGCAGAGCGTAGGCTTCGACGTGCCCATCTATACGCGTACCGGGTGGCCACAGCCCACCACTCCCGCCACCTTCGGCGAGCTGATACCCCTCTATGGCGACTACAGCGACGGATTCTGGGATCGCGAGCTCACCGATATGCCGGGCGATTACAGTGGCTGTTACTTCTTCAAGTCGTATCGCGGCAGCACGGTCATTGCCACCGAGCAGCTGCCACAGGAGAGCCGGCGCGGCAAGGAGCGGGGCTATCCCTTCCTCACCTGTGAGCTCGGCGGCGGCATGATGACCAGCTATCACCGCCGGGTTTACATCTATCCCGAAGACAACTATGCCACAGCCCTCGTGAAGATTGCCAACGGATCGAACCTCCCGGGATATTACATGTACCACGGCGGTACGAATCCCGAGGGCAAGCTCACCACGCTCAACGAGATGCAGCGCACCAAGGTGACCAACTACAACGACCTGCCGGTGATGACCTACGACTTCCAAGCTCCGCTGGGTGAGTTCGGACAGGTGCGTCCCCACTACCACTCGCTGCGCATGCTACACCTCTTCCTCGGTGAATGGGGCAGTCAGCTGGCGGTGATGCACCCTGTCTTCCCCGTGGCAGAGCACAAGGACTACAGCTGGGACGACTCGCTGCGCTGGAACTATCGCACCGACGGCAAGGGCGGATACGTGTTTGTCAACAACTACCAGCGCCTGCGCCGCCTCTCCGACAAGGCGGGCGTGAGGTTCACGGTGAAGACCGATGCCGGATCGCTGACGTTCCCTTCGAAGCCCGTCAGCGTGGCAAGCGGCGAATCGTTCTTCATTCCCTTCGGCATGGAACTTGCCAAGCAGCACTTCGATTATATCATGGCGCAGCCGATCACACAGATTCAAGTGGGCAACCTCACTACGGTGTTCTTCAAGCGTATCCAAGGTATTCCGGCAGAATACAGGCTGAACCACAGAGTCGGGACGCTGCGTCAGGGCATCAACTCCTTCGGCAAGACGCTCCGCGTGGTATTGCTGGACGACACCGATGCACACCGACTGTGGAAGGCCGAGCTGGCAGGCAAGAGCCGAGTGCTGCTGGCCGACGGCAGTCTGCGCTTTGATCACGACCGCATCATCATGGCCGACACCACCGCCCTCTTCCGCATAGGCATCTACCCTGCTGATGTAGAGGTAAAACCTGCAGCACTACAGCTCACAAAGTTCGGCATGGCAAAAAGCGGGATCTTCACCGAATACAGTGTCCAGACCTCACAGCCCGTGCGCACATCAGTGGCTCTCGACAAGCTCCGTGATGCCGAAGGGCTCCGCAAGATCACCATAGGAGTGAACCGGGTAGCCGAGGAACCCACCGACAGCGACTTCGAGCAGGCTGCCGTATGGAAGCTGTCCGTACCCGCTCGGCAGACCACCAGCGAGCCATCAGCCATTGATACCCCCTCCGATCCCGACCTCACGGTACAGCCGTTGCTCGACATCAGTTATCAGGGCGACGTGGCCCGGCTCTATGAAGGCGCGAGGCTGATCGATGACAACTTCTATAACGGTCGTCACTTCTTCTATGATCTCAACCGGCTGAAGGGTACCGGCGACCTCACGCTCCACATTCTGCCCTATCAGAAAGATGCACCGGTGTATATCCAGCGCGCCTTCGCCATTGAGCCGGGTATTCATCATGTCAGTGCCCGGGTGGTGTATGTCAACAGCGTTGCTCTGACTCTTTCGCAGAAATAAGGGTGTCGCCCTCTTACCTCTGCCGAACCAACCTGTAGGGTTCAGTAGAAATGCAGAATGGCCATAACCGAAAAAAACCTCATCTGCACCCGAAAAACTCTGCTGTTTTATTGCTTCTTTCAAAAGAATATCTTATTTTTGCATCGATGTCTGACATATGTGTCAAACAACCGATATACAGTTTACGTTCCGAGAGTAATCCTGGAATAACCGTAAAAGGAAGGATATGGAGCAGAAGACAGCAAGGTATAGTGTAGGTCTTGACGTAGGATCAACTACAGCCAAGATCGTGGCCTGGGATAATACTACCGGCAAGATAGCCTACGATGACTATCGACGTCACAAGGCAGGCATAGAGCAGTGCGTGGCAACGCTTTTCGAAGGGCTTGCCCGCGCCATCGGCGGCGAGCCCTTTTCCATCAGCATCACCGGTTCGGTAGGCATGGGAGTAGCAGAAGCTCTCGCAGTTCCCTTCGTGCAGGAGGTGGTTGCTGCCTGCGAAGTGGTTAAGCACCGGGGGGCGGAAGCATCTACCGTCATTGATATTGGCGGCGAAGATGCCAAGATCATCTTCCTCGACCACGGCAAAGTTTCCGACCTGCGCATGAACGGCAACTGCGCCGGTGGGACAGGTGCGTTTATTGATCAGATGGCCGTCCTGCTGGATGTGCGCCCGGAAGACATGAACACCCTTGCCGAGAAATCCACCCAGATATACCCCATTGCCTCGCGATGCGGCGTATTCTGCAAGACCGATATTCAGAATCTTATTGCCCGCAATGTCAGCAAAGAGGATATTGCGGCCTCGGTGTTCCGTGCCGTTGCCGTACAGACCATCGTTACCCTTGCCCATGGCCACGACATAACCCCACCCATCATGATGTGCGGCGGTCCGCTCACCTTTATCCCATCGCTACGAAAAGCCTTCGTCAACTTCCTTCAGATACAGGAGAGCGATATCCTCCTGCCTGATCGTCCCGAACTGGTTCCCGCCTTAGGGGCTGCACTTCTGGCCCACGGCGACAGCATGACGGTCAGCGATCTGCTGTCGGCTCTGCGGCAAGCCACAGATAAAGTAGAGGCTAACGCAGGCGACTGCCTTGCTCCCCTCTTCAAGGATACGGCCCACTATGCGCAGTGGCGCGCATCGTTACCGGGAAGGCATATAGGAAAGGCCGAACTACGTCCCGGGGTAAACGAGGTGACCCTTGGTATAGATTCCGGGTCGACCACCACCAAAGTGGTAGCCCTCAACCAGCACCGGCAGGTGGTGTTCTCCTACTATTCGGACAATGACGGCAGCCCGATCAATGCCGCCAGCCGCGGACTCGCCCTACTAAAGCAGAGGTGCAGCGAGATCGGTGCCACGTTATGGATCAAAGGCAGCGCTGCCACGGGATACGGAGAAGACCTCATCAAGACAGCCTTCGACTTTGACAGCGGCATCGTGGAGACCATGGCCCACTTCACGGCAGCCCATTATGTCAATCCCGACGTATCCTTCATTCTTGACATTGGCGGACAGGACATGAAGGCCATCTTCGTGGATCATGGTGCCATCAACCGTATAGAGGTCAACGAGGCATGCTCTTCCGGGTGCGGATCCTTCATCAGCACCTTTGCCCGCTCCCTGAATCAGTCGGCCGAGGAGTTTGCCCAGGCAGCCTGCATGGCTACCGCCCCCCGCGACCTCGGCACGAGATGCACCGTGTTTATGAATTCCAAGGTGAAACAGGTGCTTCGCCAGGGAGCCTCCATTCCCGACATAGCCGCCGGCCTGTCCTACTCCGTGGTTCGCAACTGCCTCTACAAGGTACTGAAAATAAAGGATATCAGCGAGCTGGGCGAGACCATCGTGCTGCAGGGCGGAACCATGAAGAACGACTCCATCGTGCGGTGCTTCCAGCTACTTACCGGAGCCACCGTCAACCGCAGCGACATGCCCGAGCTGATGGGTGCCATAGGGTGTGCACTCTATGCCTGTGACCACGCTGCCCGATCCGCCGTCCGCGCCTCATCCGAAACACAGCTTGTGCCAAGCCCATACGCCACGACCCAGTTACACTGCAAGGGGTGTGAGAACCAGTGTGCAGTGACACGCTACAGCTTTGCCAATGGCAACCATTATTATTCAGGCAACCGATGCGAGAAGGTTTTCAACCATCAGGGCAAGAATGCCTATAAAGGCCACAACACTTACGAGGATAAGCTCCAGCTGCTTTTCGGCCGCACGGCCGAGCATCATGCCGATGCGTTGACCATAGGGCTGCCCCGTGCCCTGAACACTTACGAGGAATATCCCTTCTGGCACACACTGCTCACCCGCTGTGGACTGAACACATGCCTGTCCGATGAGTCTCACTTTGCCCAGTATGAGCACAGTGCCTGCAAGGTGATGACCGACAATATCTGCTTTCCAGCCAAGCTAACGCACAGCCATATCGACAACCTTATAGGTAAAGGTGTGGACCGTATCCTCATGCCATTTGTCGTTCACGAGATGAGCGAGAAGGGCGAACAGAACAGCTATAACTGTCCGGTCGTGTCGGGCTACTCGCAGGTTATCCACAGCGTTCATCAGAGCAGCATACCCATAGACTCGCCCGTGATCTCGTTTAAGGACGAGGGCAGCCTGCAGCGTCAGTGCGTAGACTACCTCGCCACGCTGGGCATCGACCGGAAACGGGCTATCCGGGCCTTCAGGTCGGCCCTGGCAGCGCAGCATGAGTTTTCACGAAGGCTGGCAGAAATCAACCGGCAAGTGTTACAGGAGGCTCGTCAGCTGGGGCACCGTGTCATCGTCCTCGCCGGCCGGCCCTATCACACCGATCCGCTGATACAGCATAAGGTGTCGCAGATGGTGGCAGCCATGGGGATAGATGTCATTACCGACGACATCGTGAGAGGTACGCCCATCGACCTGCATACCGCCAACTATCTGTCGCAATGGTCGTTCACTAACCGCATCGTAAAGGCTGCCCGGTGGGTGGCAGCCCAGGACGATCAGGTGCAGATGGTGGAGCTCACCTCCTTCGGCTGCGGTCCCGACGCATTCCTCATCGGAGAGATACGCCGTATCCTGCATGATGCCGGCAAGGCCCTGACACTCCTGAAGATCGACGACATGAACAACATCGGGTCGCTCAAGCTCCGCGTCAGGTCGCTCATCGAGAGTCTCAGGCTCAACCCTCATCATCACGGCGGCGACAGCCAGCCTATCCATCTGCCGCCCTATACCAAGTCGGAGCGTCGCAGAAAGATCATCGTACCCTTCTTCACCCCCACCATATCGCCCCTGCTGCCCGCCATCATGCAGGTGGCCGGATACGACGTGGAGTCGCTGCCGATGAGCGACGAGCAGAGCGTGGAATGGGGACTTCGCAGCGCCAACAACGAGGTGTGCTATCCGGCGACGCTGATCATTGGCGACATCATCAAAGCCCTGCGCAGCGGGAAGTACGACCCCGACCGCACCTGCGTGGCCATGACGCAGACGGGCGGCCAGTGCAGGGCCAGCAACTACCTGCCCCTGCTGCGCAAGGCACTGATGGATCACGGCTTTACGAATACCCCTGTCATCTCGATCAGCTTTCTAAGCGGGCTGCAGAATGAGCAGCCAGGGTTCAAGATCAACTGGCCGAAGATACTGCCCCTGGCCCTGATGACGATACTCTATGCCGACGCAATGGCCAAGTTCTATTACTCCACCGTGTGCCGTGAGAGCCAAGCCGGCTCGGCCAGACGCCTCCTCGGCCACTATCTCAGCGAAGGCCGGAACGCCATCCTAACCCAGCGGCCCGACAACCTGCTGACCCTCCTGCGCCAGGCGGCGGCCGACTTCGATGCCGCATGCACCGATGCCCAGTGCCCCCAGGTGGGCGTTGTCGGCGAGATCTTCCTCAAATATCACCCCTTCGCCCAGAAGAACCTGATCCGATGGCTGGTGGAGCACGGCATCGAAGTGGTGCCGCCCGACCTTATCGACTTCTTCATGCAGGCCTTTGTAAACGAGAAAGAGAACCGTCGCACGCACGTTGAGCATACGAACATACCCGAATGGATCTACACCCTAATCTTCAGGCGCACACAGAACACCATAGAGAGGGTGAACCAGGCCTGCAGGGGATTCCGCTGGTTCAAACCCTTCGGCAACACCTTCGACAAGGCGCGCCGCGCCGAGAAGCTGATTACGCTCAGCGCACAGTTTGGCGAGGGCTGGCTCATTCCCGCCGAGATGGCGACCCTCGCCGCTCAGGGGGTGACCCATGTGGTGAGCCTGCAGCCCTTCGGGTGTATTGCCAACCACATCGTGGAGAAAGGGATAGAGAACAAGATCAAGGCTGCCTATCCGAATCTGAACATTCTCTCGCTCGACTTTGACAGCAGCGTCAGCGAAGTGAACATCATCAATCGGCTGCTGCTCTTCCTTGACAATCTCGGAGCAGAAGACGAAACCAATAAGGCTATGCAATAATTATGGTACAGGTACAGACAGATATTGAGAAACAGATCATTCGGATAGCGAAGGACACCTTTGTGAAATCCGGATACAGCGAGACCAGCATGAGCGAGATAGCGCAGAAGGCTGGCATAAGCCGCACCGTGCTGAACTATTATTTCCGCAGCAAGGAACGGCTCTTTGCGGCCATCATCGGCGACGTGGCCCACGACTTCTTCCCTGGGCTGCAGACCATCGTGGAGACCTCCCCCACGCTGCGTTCGTGTCTGAACCGGGTCATTGATGCTTATTACAACGTGCTGAAGGCCAACCCCTGCCTTCCGATGTTCATGTTGAGGGAGATGCATCGCGACCCCCGTGCCTTCTACGAGCTCATGTGCGAACTCAAGGTTAACATCGTCGTGTCACAGATACAGGCGGCCCTGCTGCACAGGATGGACGACGGCACCATGCGGCGCCTGCCCCTCGAGCACGTATTCCGCGCCTTCTACGGGCTTGTGATGACGCCCTTCCTCACCAGGCCCATTACCGACATGATCTTCCGTCATGCCGACAAGGCCACGGAGGAAGACCTGTCGGCATGGAAGGAACAGGTGGTGGCATTGCTCTACGGCATGCTCAAACCTGAAAATGAAGAAGTGACAGAAAAACAGGCAAAATGCTGACATTTTGATTTCTGAAAATGAACGGGAAAAGTGCTCTAAAAAGTCAAGAGACAGGCCTTGCCGACGCTCGGAAGTGTTGACCGGGCTCCCATTCTTACGTCTTTTTACCTCCTCCACACCCTCTGTTTGCACGTTTTCACATCATTCGCACTACGATTTCTGCTCCTCGGCATTACAATTAGTGTTTATTCGCATGGCGATTAATGCTTATGCGCGTTGCGATTAATAATCCTTCGCATCGCGATGAAGTATTAATCGCAACATCATGGATCAGTCATCGCCTCGAAAATCCCTGCATCATCGCATCATGATGCAGGGATATTCTTGTAACTATGTTATAATCAGACAGTTGCAAAACCATTAAAATACAGCCCCGTTTTTGAACCACCGGCTTCTCTTTTCAGAAAACTGCGATTCTGGAGGGATATTGTTTTGACACTTTGACAGCAAAATTTGTCATCTGCTGACAATGTGATTTTCTGCACGGGGAGGTAAGCCCACGCCCAGAAGCACGCCACCCTTCAGCCCCCATGCCACCCGTTACGACCTTGTGAAGCCGCGCCTGGGCTTGCCCTTGACCATGTTTGTAAACTGATGAGCACGTGTACCTTCCGACGAAGGCGAAAACAAGCCTGTTCACATCAGGCCGATCCAAGGGTCACACCGCATTTTTTCGATTCAAAATCTTTCGGTAGTTCACGCTTTTTTAGTATCTTTGCATCATTAACACTCAAAGAAATCAAATGGCAGAAAATCTGAATCCAGAAGATAATTACTCAGCGTCCAACATCCAGGTGTTGGAAGGTCTGGAAGCCGTGCGCAAACGCCCGGCCATGTATATCGGAGACATCAGTGAGAAAGGTCTTCATCACCTGATCAATGAAACGGTAGATAACTCTATCGATGAAGCCATGGCAGGATACTGCCAGAACATCGAGGTGACCATCAACGAGGACAACTCGATCACCGTGGAGGACGACGGACGTGGTATCCCAGTGGATATGCACGAGAAACTGCACAAGAGTGCACTCGAAGTGGTGATGACCGTGCTCCATGCCGGCGGCAAATTCGACAAGGGTTCATATAAGGTCAGCGGCGGTCTGCACGGTGTGGGCGTGAGCTGTGTGAACGCTCTCTCCACCCACATGACCTCGCAGGTCTTCCGCGACGGCAAGATGTATCAGCAGGAATACGAGAAGGGTAAGCCCCTCTATCCCGTGAAGGTCGTGGGCGAGACCACGAAGCGGGGTACGCGCCAGCAGTTCTGGCCCGACAAGACCATCTTCACCACCACCACCTTCCAGTGGGACATCGTGGCCCGCCGCATGCGCGAGCTCGCCTATCTGAATGCAGGCATCAAGATTACGCTGACCGACCTGCGCCCCAACGAGGACGGCAAGACCCGGCAGGAGGTGTTCCACGCCAAAGACGGACTGAAGGAATTCGTGCGCTATGTGGATCGTCACCGTCAGCATCTCTTCGACGACGTGATCTATCTGAAGACCGAAAAGCAGGGACTGCCTATCGAAGTGGCCATCATGTATAACACCGACTACTCCGAGAACCTCCATTCCTACGTCAACAATATCAACACCATAGAGGGCGGTACCCACGTCACGGGATTCCGCCAGGCCCTCACCCGCGTGCTCAAGAGCTACGCCGACAACGACCCGCAGATCTCCAAGCAGATAGAGAAGGCCAAGATAGAGATTGCCGGAGAGGACTTCCGCGAGGGCCTCACCGCCGTGATCTCCATCAAGGTGGCCGAGCCTCAGTTTGAGGGTCAGACCAAGACCAAGCTCGGCAACAGCGAGGTGACGGGTGCTGTAAACCAGGCTGTGGGCGAGGCACTTACCAACTATCTGGAGGAGCACCCCACCGAGGCCAAGCAGATCTGCGAAAAGGTGGTGCTGGCCGCTACGGCACGTATCGCCGCCCGTAAGGCTCGCGAGAGCGTACAGCGCAAGACGGTGATGACCGGCGGCGGACTGCCGGGCAAGCTGGCCGACTGTTCGAACAAGGATCCCAAGCAGTGCGAGATATTCCTCGTCGAGGGTGACTCGGCCGGTGGTTCGGCCAAGCAGGGCCGTGACCGCTACACCCAGGCCATTCTGCCGCTGCGCGGTAAGATCCTCAACGTGGAGAAGGTGCAGTGGCACCGCGTGTTCGAAGCAGAATCGGTGATGAACATCATTCAGAGCATCGGCGTACGCTTCGGCGTTGACGGCGAGGACGACCGCGAGGCCAATACCGACAAGCTGCGTTACGACAAGATCATCATCATGACCGATGCCGATGTCGATGGCTCTCACATCGACACGCTGATCATGACGCTCTTCTACCGCTTCATGCCGAAGATCATAGAGGAGGGTCATCTCTACATCGCCACCCCGCCGCTCTACAAGTGTACCTATAAGGGTAAGGTGAGCGAGTACTGCTACAACGACGCACAGCGTCAGGCATTCATCGACAAGTATGCCGACGGCGACGAGGGTGCCAAGAGCATTCATACCCAGCGCTACAAAGGTTTGGGCGAGATGAACCCCGAACAGCTCTGGGAGACGACGCTCGACCCACAGAACCGACTGCTCAAGCAGGTAACGATCGAGAATGCGGCCGATGCCGACGAGGTGTTCTCCATGCTCATGGGCGACGATGTGGAGCCCCGCCGCGAGTTCATCGAGAACAACGCGGCTTACGCCAATATCGACGCTTAGTCTAAAACAGAAAAATGCCTCTTCCTAAAGGCCGATAGCTGGAGAAACAGCTGTCAGGAGCCTTGGGGAAGAGGCATTACTATATATGTATGAGGCAATGAAAGCCTGTCCACCATGCCACATTTGGTAAATTCTCTGTCATCATGAAAAAAATCGCAATACTTCTGTTGGCCCTCGGGCTATCCCTACAGACCCAAGCACAGCGCCCGAAGCTGCGCCTGTGGTACAATCAGCCCGCCACCCGCTTCGAAGAGGCACTGCCTCTGGGCAACGGCAAGCTGGGAGCACTGATCTACGGAGGCGCCGACCACGACTCCATCTGTCTCAACGACATCACCTTCTGGACCGGCAGACCCGTGGATCTCAGCACAGACAGTACGGCTCATCAGTGGATTCCCGCCATACGCAAGGCGTTGTTTCAGGAGAACTACGCGCTGGCCGACTCGCTGCAGCTCCATGTGCAGGGGTACAACAGCCAGTATTACATGCCGCTCGGCATGCTGCACCTCGACGACCTGAACCCGGGTAAGGTGACCGACTATCAGAGGGAGCTGAGCCTCGACAGCGCCATCTGTCAGGATCGATATACCCGTGGCGGTGTGACAGTGACGCGGCAGTATTTCGTGTCGCACCCCGACAGCATGATAGCACTGCAGATCCGCGCCTCGCAGCCGGGTACCCTGCGCTTCCGCATAGCGCTCACCTCACAGGTGAAGCACCACACCACGGTGTCAGATCATCAGCTCATCATGACGGGCCACGCACTGGGCGACGCGAAGGAGAGCATACACTACTGCACCATGTTGCGCGCATCGGCCGACGGCGGCAGCATGACGCGCGAGGATTCTACCCTCCTCATCGAGGGCGCTACCGTGGCAACGATCTATGTAGTCAACGAGACGAGCTTCAATGGCTACGACCGTCACCCCGTGACAGAGGGGGCACCCTTTGTGGAGCGGGCTGCCGACGATGCCTGGCACCTCATCAATTTCACTTACGACTCACTGCGCACCCGCCACATAAACGACTTCAGGCGCATCTTCAGTAGGGTCGATTTCAACCTGCAGGGCGCACAACCCAATACCCTGGAGCCCACCGACTCGCTGCTGAAGCACTACGGGCGGAATAGCGATGCCGATCACTATCTGGAGATGCTCTATTTCCAGTATGGCCGATACATGCTCATCTCCAGCTCGAGGACCCCCGGAGTGCCGGCCAACCTGCAGGGACTCTGGAACGATAAGCTCTATGCCCCGTGGCGCGGAAACTACACCATCAACATCAATCTGGAGGAGAACTACTGGCCGTGCGACGTGGCTGCCATGCCCGAGATGTTCGCTCCGCTGGCCACCTTCGCCCAGCATCTTGCCGCAACAGGGCATCGCAATGCCTACAATTATTATGGTATCGCCGACGGCTGGAGCTGCGGACACAACTCGGATATATGGGCTATGTCCAACCCTGTGGGCGAGAAGAACGAGAGTCCGACATGGAGCAACTGGAACATGGGGGGCGCATGGCTCATGCAGAACATCTACGACCATTATCTCTACACACAGGATCGCGACTACCTCAGCCACACCGCCTACCCCCTGATGAAGGGTGCCAGCAGCTTCATGCTGCATTGGCTGATACCCAATCCCCGGCATCCCGAGGAGCTGATCACCGCTCCCAGCACCTCGCCCGAGGCTTTCTACGTGAACCCTGACGGCTACAAGGGTGCCACCATGTATGGCGGAACGGCCGACCTTGCCATCGTGCGCGAGCTGCTCGGCAATACGCTCGAGGCAGCGCAGACGCTCAATGTCGATAAGAGTTATCAGGACTCGCTGCGCCAGACCATCGCCCGCCTGCACCCCTACACCGTGGGCCGTGAAGGCGATCTGAACGAATGGTACCACGACTGGCAGGACGAGGACCCGCACCACCGCCATCAGAGCCATCTCATAGGCGTGTATCCGGGTCATCAGATCACGGCCGACGGTACGCCTGCGCTGGCCCAGGCCGCCCTGAAGACGCTGGAGCAGAAAGGCGACCAGACCACAGGATGGAGCACAGGGTGGCGCATCAACCTCTATGCCCGGCTGCATCAGGGCGAGAAGGCTTACCATTTCTATCGCAGGCTGCTCAGTTATGTGGATCCCGCCCATACGCGGAGCCAGCACGGCGGCACCTACCCCAACCTGTTTGACGCGCACCCTCCCTTCCAGATCGACGGGAACTTCGGCGGCACGGCAGGCGTATGCGAGATGCTGATGCAGAGCCGCAACGACACCATCATGCTCCTTCCCGCCCTCCCGGAGACATGGGCCGACGGTGAGATCAGCGGACTGCGGGCACGGGGAGGCTACGAGGTAAGCATCACATGGCGCAAAGGTCAGGTGACACAGGCCGTCATCACAAGTAGAAGAGATGCCGAACCCACCATCGTCTATAAGGGTAAGGCCGTCAGGGTAAAGCTCAGGAAAGATAAACCGGAGATCATCAGATGAGGAAAGCCGCAGCCATCTTGTCTCTGATGCTCGTCCTGGGCCACGGCCTCAGCCTGTCGGCGCAGGACTATCGTGCCTCATGGATAGCTTCGCCCGCCACGGACAGCACGTCGCACGAGTGGTTCCGGCAGACCTATCTGGCAGACGGACGGCCGCATAACGCATATCTCAGGATAGCAACAACAGGATTTGTCAAGATCTACGTCAACGAATACAATGTCGGTACCGCACCGTTCTATCCTGCCCGCGAGCCGCATGACGACTCCGCCATAGCCCTGACGTTCGACATCACCCCCTACATGAGACCCGATACCAACGTGGTGGCCATCATCTATTCGCCCTCATACGCCCACCTCAACAACAGGCAGGTGGCAGTGACGATGTGGGGACACGACGGCAAGGGGCAGCCATTCTGCGAGAACAGCGATGGCAACTGGCTCTGCAAGAAGGCCAACTCGGCCATCAGCAGTGACGGAGGAGAGATCATCGACGGGCGAAAGCACGATACGTCGTGGCGTTCCGCAGCCTTCGACCTGGCACTATGGCGCTCCGTAGAGGCCGTGAGCGACACGGCATCCCGCGGGGCAGACGCGAGCATAGGGCTGCCAATGATAGAGAAGGTGATAAGAAGGCGCGCGCCTTACTATTTCGACCTAACGACAGAGGGGGTGGAATATGAATTCGGAACAGGGTTCCGGGGCTGGGTGAGGCTAACCCTGAGAGAGGCCGTACACGGTGAGCACATCGACTATGGTAAGGTACATTACATCTGCAATGGGTTGCTCGACGAACAGGCTTATCCTGAATTTTACATCGACACCCACCGTAGGGTGAGGATAACAGGCGACAAGCATTTCAAGAGAGAACAAATAACAGATATAGAGGGTATCGAGACAGCTACGATAAAACATTCTGAAAACGATAGATAACAATATATTTTAATGGACGAATTTAAATTATCTGATATTTCCATCAGTACCGCACGAGAGAAGGTTGAGGAAGGAAATTACATTGGTAATGACTTTGCACTTATTGATCAGACTATTCTAATGTCATCCCTTTCGGAGCCACGCAGGCTTACATGCCTGGCGCTCGCCATCTGCACGAAGGGATCGGCCGACTATCATCTGGGTACCATCGAACACCATGTGCAGACGGGTGATATCATCATCATCAACAGTGGACAGGTAATAGACGAATACCGGCAGAGCGATGACTGCAAGGCCATCGTCTTACTGCTCGACGAATCGTATTTCTATGAAATCGTATCAGGTATCCACGATCTCTCCAAGCTCTTCACCTTCTCGCGCATGCACCCTGTCTTTCATCTCAATGAGGACGAGACACAGAGCACGCTGGACTATCTCAGGTTCATCAAGTATAAGATGATGGAGACGGAGCATCAGTTCCGACGCGACATCGTGAGGGCACTGATCCTCGCTCTGATCTATGACATCGGTGAGGCTATAGCTCGCATTCAGAACGACAACTCCACGCATAACACGCGTGCCGAATCCATCTACATTGAGTTTTTACAGCTGGTGGAAGAGAATTTCCGTCAGGAACGGCGGGTCAGCTGGTATGCCAAGGCGCTCTCCATCACGCCCAAATACCTCAGCGAGACCATCAGACAGGTGAGCCGCCGTACGCCGAACGACTGGATAGACTATTACGTGGTGCTTGAACTGCGCGTGCTACTCAAGAACACTACCAAGACCATCAAGGACATTACCCAATACATGAACTTCCCCAACCAGAGCTTCCTCGGCAAATATTTTAAGGAACATGTTGGGGTAAGCCCTTCGGAATACAGGAAGTCGTAAGAACCTCTCCGCCCTATATCATACCAAAGACTCGTTCCATTCTCCGGCCATAAATATCCAGGTACATGACCTGAAGCCGAAGAAGGGAACGGATCTTTTCTTATGATGAAGAGTCAGGCGGCCTCTATGACGGGTCCTGACACCTATATCGTGTCCGTCCTAATAGCCTAACTGTACTGCCACCAGGCAAAGTTCCTGATACCATTCCTCGCCGAAGCGACGGATAAGGGGCTCACGAAGGAACTTGTAAAGGGGCAGGTCGAGTTCTTTTCCCTTCTTAACGGCAGCCTTACAGATGTCCCAACGATGATAGTTTAATCCGTAGAGGTCATGGTCGAAAGCCTTCTCGCGCAGCGGATAGAGCGCACACGAGATGGGTTTGCACCACGATGTGCGCCCCTCGCGATAGGCACGCTCCAGCGAACAGAGGCAGCAGTGACTGATCGTGTGCCCGTCCTGCCCATCGGTGAGGTCCTCGTAACAGGTGAAAACGCAGTCCTTGCCACCCACGATGCTTGTCACCAGGTCGCCCTCGGCATCGCTGTAAGCCACGCCCTGACGGTCGATGACGCTCTGAGCCTGCGCCGAAAGATCGGGCCATACCTCGTCGAGGCAGTCCTCCGCCTCAGCAATCTCGTCAAGGGTGATCGGGCTCCCGCCTCACCCTCGATGCAACAGGCGCCCTTACAGGCATCAAGGTCACAGCAGAAACGCTCCGTAAAGAGGTCGGGCGACACCAGCACGTTGCCTACTTGTATAATATGAAGCTGTTCCATACTCACCATTCTATAGGTTCTATACCCTGTTCCCTGAGGTATTCGTTGCATCTTGAGAACTGGTGCTGGCCGAACCAGCCACCCCGGTTGGCCGAGAGCGGAGAGGGGTGCACCGACTCGAGCACGAGGTTGCGCTGCTGATCAATCAGTCCACGCTTACTGCGCGCATAGCCGCCCCAGAGCATATATACGATGTGTTCACGGTGGGCGCTGAGCGCACCGATGGCAGCATCGGTAAAGATGCTCCAGCCTAATGGCTGATGACTGTTGGCTTCATGGGCGCGCACGGTAAGGGTGGCGTTGAGAAGCAGCACACCCTGTCGAGCCCATCGCGTGAGGTCGCCGTTCGTCGGCATCTCCTTGCCGAGGTCATCGTGTATCTCCTTGAAGATATTGACGAGCGACGGCGGCATCACTACTCCCTCGGGCACCGAGAAACTCAGCCCCATGGCCTGCATAGGCTCATGGTATGGATCCTGCCCGATGATCACCACCTTCACCCTATCGAAAGGACAGAGGTTAAAGGCATTGAAGATCAGCTTCCCCGGCGGGAAGCACTCGTGAGCATGATACTCCTCACGTACCTTGGCAGTGAGGTTGGCAAAGTAGGGCTTGGCAAACTCTTCTGCGAGGTATTCATTCCAAGAAGGTTCGATCTTGACATTCATAATAGCAGGCCTCGCTAAGCCCTTCCGGCAGGAAGGGTGCCCGGTGCGAGGTGATGGGGCATCGTTATTTCGTGGTAGGCAGGGGCAGAGCGTGCACCGTCTCCCTGCAATGCGTGC
>LAHS01000759.1_pt1 | contig 22296 bp, 18 predicted proteins | sample 329651 | NCBI WGS metagenome assembly LAHS01 (sample SAMN03275699, study PRJNA271635) | activated sludge metagenome | isolation source: sample C-1 Sludge from hydrolytic chamber (first chamber) of Anaerobic... | reverse complement strand
ACCACTGCGGCAAAATCATCCATTATAAAAGAAAGGAGGGCGTGACCGAGAAGCCTTTTAACAGCCGCGGAACAAACAAAAACAACAGAAAAACAAACTAACAACAGGCAAAACGACTAATAAAGCCGACAATCCGCTTGCATTTTATCAATTAATCGCTATCTTTGCAAGCAAAATTACAGGATTAAAGTTAGTAGTTATGAGTAAACTGATTAAACCGGAAGGCTACCACGCTCTGCTCGACAAACGAGAGACCGAGCAGGGCATTAAACTGATAAAAGACTTCTTCCAGCAGAACCTCGCTACCGAGCTGAGGCTCCGCCGCGTAACGGCACCGCTCTTCGTGCTCAAGGGATTGGGCATAAACGACGACCTGAACGGCGTGGAACGGCCTGTCTCCTTCCCCATCAAGGACCTGAACGACGCCCGCGCAGAGGTGGTTCACTCGCTCGCCAAGTGGAAACGGCTCACGCTGGCCGAGTACGGCATAGAGCCGGGCTATGGCATCTATACCGACATGAACGCCATCCGGGCCGACGAAGAGCTGGACAATTTGCACTCGCTCTATGTTGACCAGTGGGACTGGGAGGCCGTTATTACGCCCCAGGACCGCACGCTGCAGTTCCTCGAAAACGTGGTGGAGCGCATCTACTCGGCCGTACTGCGCACGGAATATCTGGCCTGCGAGTGCTATCCACAGCTCAAACCGTTCCTGCCTCGTGCCATTCACTTCGTTCATAGCGAAGACTTACTGCAGATGTATCCCGACTTGAGCGCCAAAGAACGTGAAGACGCCATCTGCCGAAAGTACGGCTGCGTGTTCCTCATCGGCATAGGTGCCAAGCTGAGCAACGGCGAAAAGCACGACGGGCGGGCGCCGGACTACGACGACTGGTCGACTGTTGCCGAGAACGGAAAGCAGGGTTTGAACGGCGACATACTGATTTGGTACCCCGTGCTGGAGCGCTCGTTCGAGCTTTCGTCGATGGGTATCCGCGTAGACAAGGAAGCACTGCTGCGCCAGCTGAAGATTGAGGGCGAGGAAGAAAGGGAGCAGCTGTACTTCCACCGGCAGCTGCTCGAGGGCAAACTCCCGCTGAGCATAGGCGGTGGTATTGGCCAGAGCAGGCTCTGCATGCTCATGCTCCACAAGGCTCATATAGGCGAGATACAGGCCAGCATCTGGCCTGCAGAAATGCGTGAGGAGTGTGAGCACGGCGGTATGCCGCTCATTTAAGGGTTCAGGTGAGTTCGAGGTTCAGGGCGTTGCGTAGTTTTTCGATGGCTGTGTTCTTCTTTCTGATTTCATCGAAAACCTCTCGCTTGGTCAGTATCTTCTTCACTTCCTCGGGCTTGGCCAGGCGTATGGAGAGCTTCATGTCGCTGTTATGCAGTCCGCGCGACAGCGTGGCATGGACTCGCCCCTCTATTTGCTTGATGTCGTCAAGCAGCAGTGGGTTGTCTGCAACTATCTCCACGTTGGGGTAGTTGGTTATGACGGGTGTCATGTTCTTCATGCGCTGCGCCAGTCCGGTGTACTGTCGGGGCATGCGGTTGCACATGGCAAACCACTGCAGTTCCAGCTCGTCCTGGGTGAACGCGTGCTGTTCATCCGGGGCGAGCTGTTCTTCTTCCTTGTCCTTGGCATAGTCGGGCTTGTCAGGACCTCGCAGGATGTCCTTGAAGGTCATGCCTATGGAGCCCAATTTCAGCACGGGCTTGGAGTTGGCAGCAGCAGTTTCTGCTGGTTTAGGGGTAGCCGAAGGCGTGGCGGTAGCATCCCGGTGGCGCGCTGCCTTCGTGGGGCGGGCTATCGGTTTCTCAGCGGCAACCACCCTGGAGGCTGCCTGGGGCTGAGGTACTATCAGGTTCTTGAACAGGGATTTCAATCTCTTGGGGCTGCGCCCCGCGCCGGGCACGTCTTCTTCCTCGGGCTGGGTAATCTGCGCAACCTGTATGAGCGTGAGCTCTGCCAGCAGCCGTTTGTTGCTGCTCTGGCGGTAGTTGATGTCGCAGCTGTTGAGTATCTGCAGCGCCTTATACAGGAATGTAGCCGGGCACTTCTGCGCCTGCTCGCTGTACTTGAGCCGCTGTTGCTCACTTACCTCCAGCAGGGGCAGCGTCTCGGGGTTCTTGGCCATGAGCACGTTGCGCATGTGGGAGGCCAGCCCATTTATCATGTTGCCGCCGTCGAAGCCTTTCTCGATAACGGAATTGAACAGGAGCATGATGTCTGGAACCTTGTTCTGCAGGGCCAGGTCGGTAATGCGGAAGTAGTTGTCGCTGTCGAGTACGTTGAGGTCTTCGAGCACTTTGCGGTAGGTGATGTTGCCCTGGCAGAAGCTGGCGGCCTGGTCGAAGATGGAAAGGGCATCGCGCATGCCACCGTCGGCCTTCTCTGCTATCACGTTCAGGGCCTCCTCCTCGTAGCTTATGGATTCCTTCTGGGCCACCATCTTCAGGTGGTCGATTATTTCGGAAACCGTCATCCGCTCGAAATCATATATCTGGCAGCGGCTGATGATGGTGGGTAGAATCTTGTGCTTCTCGGTAGTTGCGAGGATGAAGATGACATGTGCGGGCGGCTCCTCAAGTGTTTTGAGGAATGCGTTGAATGCAGCCTGCGACAGCATGTGCACCTCGTCGATGATGAACACCTTGTACTTGCCCGTCTGCGGCGGTATTTGCGTCTGCTCCATCAGGCTCTTGATGTTCTCTACGGAGTTGTTGCTGGCTGCATCGAGTTCGAAGATGTTGTACGAACGGCCCTCATTAAAGGACTTGCAGCTCTCGCACTGGTTGCATGCCTCGCCGTCGGCCGAGGGGTTCTCGCAGTTAATGGCCTTGGCAAAGATGCGGGCGCAGGTTGTTTTGCCTACGCCGCGCGGGCCGCAGAACAGGTAGGCGTGGGCCAACTTGCCGCTCTTCACAGCATTCTTCAGCGTGGTTGTAAGGGCCGCCTGGCCCACAACGGAGTCGAATGTCATCGGGCGGTACTTGCGTGCCGATACGATATAGTTTTCCATTTTATTTTCAGCTTGTTGCTTGCAAAAGTAACTAAAAAAGTCGAGAATCTCAATTATATTTCCTATTTTTGCACCCGGAAAGAGAAACAATATGAACAGTCGTTTACGTGTAGTTTGGAGTTTCCTCAGCCATTATAAGTATCTTATCGTGGTTGTGCTGGGCATTCTTGTCGTTGGGTTTCTCGACGAGAACAGCTTCATGAAGCGAATACAGTACGAAATGCAGATAGACGACCTCGAAGCACAGATATCCAAGTACAACAAACAGCACGATGCCGATGCCAAGAAGCTGCGTGAAATCAAGCGAAATCCCAAGGCCATAGAGAAGATAGCACGCGAGCGCTACTTCATGAAGGCATCGGATGAGGATATCTTCGTACTGAGCGACGACGAGAAACCGACTGAAGAACAAAATGAAACAACTGAATAAGACTCAAAGTCTGATATTTCTGGCCGGAGGCGTGCTGATGGTCATTGGCGCTGGTTGCTACGCTTTCATGTGGCAGGAGAAGGTTATGTGCTGGGTGTTCCTGCTGGGCACGGTGCTCTTCTCGCTCATGCAGCTCATGCAAAGCTACGAGGGCAACAACCTTGTTATCCGCAGGTTGAAGAACATTCAGGCCATAGCAGACTTGTTCTTCGTGCTCTCCGGCATCCTCATGGCCGACTCCGCATATCAGTTCTTGCTGCCTCTTTTCAACAACCGGAGTGGCAGTGGCTATCTTAACTACATCCAGTACGTGTACAACAAGTGGGTAATTCTGTTGCTCATAGCCGCCATTCTGGAGATATACACCACCCACCGGCTGGCTCATGAATTAGGGAAAGAAGAGGGAAAAGAATGAAAATCCCAAAAAATTATAAAAGAGCAAGATTTTCATTTAATTTGCATAAAAATCTTTCTCTACATCGATTATAGATAGTACCTTTGTCAGACAAGAACAAGAAAACCGTTTATGAATAAAGTTTTATACGCGTTTATCACTCTGTTGGCGCTCACTTCGTGTGCGGATACCTTTGATATTCAGGGCAGCTCAAATGTCTCCACCCTGGATGGACGCAAGCTGTACCTCAAGGTTCTGAAGAATAATGACTTCAAGAATCTGGATTCCTGCGATGTTGTGCATGGCCAGTTCAGCTTCTCCGGTACCGTAGATTCCGTGCGCATGGCCAGTATCTTCATGGATGAAGAGAGCGTTCTGCCGCTGGTTCTGGAAGGTGGAGACATCCTGATAAAGATAGACAACACCCAGCAGAACGTGAGCGGAACTCCTCTGAACGATAAACTTTTCAAGTTCTTCAATAAATACACGCAACTTAAAAACCAGGAGGCAGAACTCGTACACAGGCATGACCAGGCCATCATGAATGGCGGCGACATGGATGCCGTTAATGCCCACCTCAATGCCGAGGCCATGAAACTGTCCAAACAGGAGGACGATTTGGTGACAAACTTCGTGACAGATAACTTCGACAACGTACTGGGAGCAGGCGTGTTCTTCCTGGTCACCATAGGCAACGAGTATCCCATGCTCACTCCCTGGATAGAAGACATCATGAGCAAGGCCACCGATAACTTCAAAAAAGACCCCTACGTGAAGGACTACTATCAGAAAGCACAGGAGAACGAGCTGATTATGAACGGCCTGAAAGAGACCACCGCACCGCCGCCTCCACCAGCAGCAGTGCAACCGGAGACGACTCCCGCTCCTACGCCCAGCGACCTGGCAAAGCCGTCGGAAGCCCCGCAGGCTAACTGACAAGTAAGAAACGAATGACAAATAGATGAAGATAAGGATTGTTGGTGGGACGGTAGTAAACGAGGGGCGGTCATTCAAAGCCGACATCGTGACAAACAACGACCGTATTGCCGAGATTATCGAAGATACGAAAACTCCCCGTGGAAGCTACAATCAAGAAGTAGATGCCACGGGGTGTTTTGTTTTACCGGGCGTCATTGATGAGCATGTGCACTTCCGGGAGCCCGGACTTACGCGCAAAGCCGATATCGAGAGCGAGAGCCGGGCAGCCGCCTACGGAGGCGTAACTTCCTACTTCGAGATGCCCAACACCGTGCCCCAGACCACTACCCCGGAGGCTCTGGCCAGCAAGTTTGCACTTGCAAGCCGGAAGAGCCACGTTAACTACAGCTTCTTCTTTGGCGCCACAAACGACAATGCACCACTCTTCAAGCAGCTGGACTGCCACAGCATTCCCGGCATCAAGCTCTTCATGGGAGCCAGCACGGGCAACATGCTCGTCGACAAGACGGACTCACTGGCCCTTGTATTCCGCACCGCAGCCCGTTTAGGGCTTCCTGTAATGACGCATTGCGAGGACACCGCCCTCATCAACCGCAACATGAGCGAGGCCAAAGAGCGGTTTGGCGACGACCCGCCCATAACGCTCCACCCGCTCATCCGCTCGGCCCAGGCCTGCTACAACAGCAGTTCGCTGGCCGTAAGGCTGGCCCGCGAGAACGGCACTCGCCTCCACATAGCCCATGTAAGCACTGCAGCAGAATTGGAACTGATAACTGCCAACGCTCCTGCCGAGGCTCTCCCGCAGATTACGATGGAAGCTACGCCGGCCCATCTCTTTTTCTCCGAGGCCGATTATCATGACCTTGGCGCACGCATCAAGTGCAACCCGGCCGTGAAGACGGATGCCGACCGCGCCGCATTGCGCAAGGCTCTGGCCGACGGACGCATAGCTTGCATAGGCACCGACCACGCCCCCCACGAGCTTGCCGACAAGCAGGGCGGATGCGCCAAGGCCGCCTCGGGCATGCCGATGGTGCAGTTCGCGCTGCCCCTGATGCTGGAGCTGGTTGACCGGAAGGTGCTCAGCATCGAGCGGCTGGTGGAACTCATGAGCCACAACCCGGCCCGGCTGTTCGGCGTAAACGGCCGCGGATACCTCCGCAAGGGCTGCAAGGCCGACATTGTTATCGTGAAGCCGCATTCGCCCTGGACCGTTACAGAGCAAACGATACAGAGCAAATGCAAATGGAGTCCGCTGCTGGGGCACCGCTTCAGCTGGCAGATACGGCAGACGCTCTGCAACGGCCGCCTGATTTACAACCTGGGCCAGTTCGACGAAAGCAGCCGGGGCGAGGCCATCAACTTCAGATAACGCGCCCTTGCCCGGGGCATACACAAACGAAATGGAACTGAAGAAGCACATAGACTACAGCATTAACGAGATATCTCCTTACATCAACTGGATTTATTTCTACCATGCCTGGGGCCTCAACGGCAAGCCCGCCGCCGAGCGGGAGAAGCTGCGCGCCGAGGCCGACGACATGCTCCACGAGTTCCAGGGGCGCTACCTTACGCATGCGGTGTTCGGCATCTTCACCGCCAACAGCGACGGCGACGACCTTCTGGTGGCCGATACACGCATACCGCTGCTGCGCCAACAGCGCCCTGCACACGAGGGCGAACCCAACCTCTGCTTGTCCGATTTCGTCCGTCCGCTCTCCTCCGGCAAGCCCGATGAGGTGGGTCTCTTTGCCACAACCGTTGATGCAGCCATGGAACAGGACTACAAAGGCGACGCCTACAGGCAGCTGCTGTCGCAGACACTGGCCGATCGGCTGGCCGAAGCCACGGCCGAACGCATGCACCAGCAGGTGCGTACAACCTACTGGGGCTATGCACCGGCCGAACAGCTCTCCATGAGCGAGCTGCACCAAGAGCACTATCAGGGCATCCGCCCGGCCGTAGGCTACCCCTCGTTGCCCGATACGAGCCTCAACTTCATCCTCTCCGGCCTCATCGGAATGAAGGATATCGGCATCCGACTCACCGAGAGCGGCATGATGACGCCCCACGCCAGCGTCTCCGGTTTCATGTTCTCTCACCCCCAATCACGATATTTTGACCTCGGAAAGATAGGCGAAGACCAGCTAACTGACTACGCCCGCCGCCGCGGCATACCCGTTGAGCTGATGCGGCGCTTCCTTGAATCGAGCTTGTTGAAAAGATGATAGCACGCATTTTCATACCTATCATATTGGCGATAGTGCTGCCCGACCTTTATATATACGTGCACTATCTGAGCCGCCGCAACAGAATGAGGTGGTGGAAACGGCTGCTGTGGTGGCTGCCGGGCCTGCTTATGATGGCCTACACGGTGGGGCTGACCTCCATCCACAACTTTGCACCCGACGACATCTCGTGGCTCAACCTCTATCTTATCCTCGTTGGGCTCTTCGTGATGCCCAAAGCCATCTTCGTACTCTGCTCCGCACTGGGCCTGGCTTGGTGCCGCCTGCGCCACTCGCACCACAATTGGGGCAACCTGGTGGGGCTCCTGCTCGCCGTGTTTGCGGTGTATGTGCTGCTCTACGGGTCGCTGCTGGGCTACCGCAAGCTGGAGGTTAAGCACGTTGACGTGTATTTCAAGGACCTGCCCCCGGCGTTCGACGGCTATCGCATCGTACACTTCAGCGACCTGCACCTGGGCACTTTCCAGGGCGGATACGAGCAGTTGGTGGAGCGCGACATCGACAGCATAAACGCCCAGCACGCCGACCTGATAGCCTTTACGGGCGACTTGCAGAACCTGCAGCCGGCCGAACTCTACCCTTTCCAGGACATGCTGGGCCGGCTCAAGGCCAAGGACGGCGTCTTCTCCGTACTGGGCAACCACGATTACAGCATGTACATAGACGCCGACCCGGCCGTGAAGGTGGCCAACGAGCGCGAAACTGTGTCGCGCCAGCGCCAGTTCGGCTGGAATGTACTGCTCAACGAGCACCGCTCCATCTACCGCGGACAGGACTCGATAGTCATTGCCGGCGAGGAGAACGACGGCAAGAAGCCCTTCCCCCGCAAAGCTAATTTGGAGCAAACGCTGCAGGGCGTGGGTGCAGGAGCCTTCGTGCTGCTGCTGCAACACGATCCTTCGGCGTGGCGGCGCACCATCCTCTCGTCCTCTGAGGCACAGCTCACGCTGAGCGGCCACACGCACGGCGGGCAGCTGTGTATCTTCGGTTTCCGCCCCTCTCATCTGGTTTGCCGCGAAGACTGCGGCCTCTACATGGAGGCCGACCGTGCCATCTACGTTTCTGCCGGTCTGGGCGGACTCGTCAGGTTCCGCTTTGGCGTGCCGCCGGAGATAGCAGTCATCACCTTGCATAAACTCCAATAACATGAAATACCTGTACCGTCTCTATCAGCTCTTCATTGTGTTGCCGCTCTTCCTGGTGGCATCCGTGCTCACCTCCCTGGTAACAGTTATCGGCTGCCTCATAGGCAACGGCCACTTCTGGGGCTACTATCCCGGCAAGTGGTGGTCAATAGTTGCCGTGCGGCTGTGCCTGCTTCCCATCCGCATCGAGGGCAGGCAGAACCTCGACAAGGGGCAGTCGTACGTCTTCGTGAGCAACCATCAGGGCGCGTTCGATATCTTCGTAATCTACGGGTTCTTAAACCGAAACTTCAAATGGATGATGAAGAAGAGCCTCCGCCGCATCCCGCTGGTGGGCATAGCCTGCGAGGCAGCGCACCACATCTTTGTAGACAGGAGCGGCCCCAGCAAGGTGCGGGCCACCTACGACAAGGCCCGCGAGATACTGAAGGAGGGCATGTCGCTCGTTGTCTTCCCCGAAGGCTGTCGCACCTTCACCGGTCACATGGGCTTGTTCCGCCGCGGTGCCTTCATGCTGGCTGATGAGTTGCAGCTGCCGGTGGTACCACTAACCATCAACGGGTCGTTCAACGTGCTGCCGCGTATGCGCGACTGGCGCTTCGTAACCTGGCATCCGCTCACCCTGACCATCCACAAACCCATCGCACCTAAGGGCAAAGGGCCCGACAACGTGAAGCAGACAATGGACCAGGCCTACACCTCCGTGATGAGCGGACTGGTGCCTGAATACAGGGGTTACGTAGAAAATCCGGACCAGTAGCAGGCCTGCAGCAAAGCCGGTTGGGGCAAGTGCAAAAACGGGAGCTATGCTTCAAGCCGCCTGAAGGTACCGTTCAAGGGGCTTGAAGGTACCGTTCAAGAGGCTTGAATGATACCTCTGCTGCAGCGCCTGCAGGCAGGCAGTTCCGGCGGAGCTAAAAAAATATCCTCCCGCCCGGCTGTAATCACCAATCTTTTACTATCTTTGCAACTATTAAAAGCGATACACCTATGGAGCAAAACGACAGCATCGTCATTATTCCCACATACAACGAGAAGGAGAACATCGAGAAGATAATCCGCGCGGTATTCGCTCTCGAGAAGCAGTTCCACATCCTCATCATCGATGACGGCAGCCCCGACGGCACCGCCTCGATAGTTCACCGCCTCATGGAGACCGAGTTCAGCGACCGCCTCTTTATCATCGAGCGCAGCGGCAAGCAAGGACTTGGCACGGCCTACATAGCCGGTTTCAAGTGGTCTCTGGCCCATCAGTACGAGTATATATTCGAGATGGACGCCGACTTCAGCCACGATCCAGCCGATCTTCCGCGCCTTTACGCGGCCTGCCACGACGAGGGCAACGACATGGCCATAGGCTCCCGCTACGTGAGTGGCGTGAATGTGGTGAACTGGCCCATGGGTCGGGTGCTGATGAGTTACTTCGCCTCGCAGTACGTTCGGCTCGTTACGGGCTTCAGCATACACGACACTACGGCCGGCTTTGTGTGCTACCGCCGCCGTGTTCTCGAGACCATACCGCTGGACGAGGTACGTTTCAAGGGCTACGGGTTCCAGATCGAGATGAAGTTTACGGCCTACAAGATAGGCTTCCGCATCAAGGAAGTGCCCGTGGTCTTCGTGAACCGCCGCGAAGGAACAAGCAAGATGAGCGGCGGCATCTTCGGCGAAGCCTTCTTCGGCGTGATACGCTTGCGCCTCGACGGGTGGTTCCGCAAGTATCCCACGATAAAGAATTAAACCCTACCGCGAGCGCCTGACCGGGCACTCACAGTGCTGTGGGCCGGCTGCGCATTGCCGGCGGCACGGCGGGTCGGGCGTTTCGGTTACGCTGCATGCCTCCGCCTGCCGGGGGCCTCATGAGCTATCCGATGAATATAACAGACATCATTCAACTTTACGGAGCGTCGCCAAAGGCCGGAGCGCTCCTGAAGACCTTGCAGGAAGACTCCGTTCAGAGCGTTTTCCTGCAGGGTCTCGTGGCCTCATCGGCCCCCATGGTCTTCGCTTCCGTGGCCTCGCGGCTGCGCCGCCCCGTGCTTTTCATGCTGCAGGATGCCGACGAGGCCGGCTATTTCTACCATGACCTCACACAGTTGTTGGGCCAGGAGAGCGTGCTCTTCTTCCCCTCCACCTACCGCAGAGCTGTGAAGTACGGCCAGCGAGACAGTGCCAACGAGATACTGCGGACGGAGGTTCTGGCCCGCCTCTCTGCCCTCTCCGGGGGCAGCAACGGGCCGGCGGGCTCGCTGTTCATCGTTACCCATCCCGATGCACTGGCCGAGCTGGTGGTGAACAGGCAGCGGCTGGACGAGCGCCGGCTCTCTCTCAAGGCCGGAGAGCATGTTGCCGTAACCGCTGTTGAGCAGACCCTGCGCCGGTTCGGCTTCCAGTTGGAGGACTATGTCTATGAACCAGGCCAGTACGCCGTGCGCGGCAGCATCCTCGACGTGTACTCTTACTCATGCGAGTTCCCGTTCCGCATCGACTTCTTCGGCGACGAGATTGACACCATCCGCACCTTCGAGGTGCAAAATCAGCTGTCGAAAGACCGCCGCGAGGAGGCAGAAATCGTGCCCGAACTGGCCTCCATCGAGGCAGAGAAGATACCTTTCCTGGGCTTTCTGCCTGCCAACACGCTCCTTGTTGCCAAGGATTTTGAGTACATTCGCGATACGATAGGCCACATCTACGGCGAGGGTTTCTCCGCCCAGGCACTCACCGAACAGCTCGAAGGGGCCACTGAAGTTGAGCAGGAGCAAATCAGGCGCAGCCTCGTCAAGGAGAACATGCTCTGCAGCGCCACGCAGTTTGCCGAGTCGGCAGCACTCTTCAAGAAGATTGTATTCGGTGCGGCGGCCTCTGTCTCGGCCAAGCAGAAGAGCCTGCTGGCCACATCCGGCACTGCTGCTACTGCCGGACAGGCCACGCTCAACTATCAGATTTCGCCGCAACCGCTGTTCCACAAGAACTTCGACCTGCTGCGCCAGTCGCTCGAAGACTATCTGTTACAGGGCTACAAGCTCTACATCCTGGCCGACAGCAAGAAGCAGCAGCAGCGCTTGCGCGATATTTTCGACGAGATGGGAACCGACCCCGAGCGCTCGCCTTCTAACGAGCAGCGGTCTTCCATCTCCTTTATGCCCGTAGACAAAACCCTGCACGAGGGTTTTGCTGACAACGAACTGCGGCTCTGCTTCTTCACCGACCACCAGATCTTCGACCGTTTTCACAAGTACAGTCTGCGCAGCGACAGCGCCAGAGCTGGCAAGATGGCGCTCACTATGAAGGAGTTGCAGGAGATGGAGCCAGGAGATTACATCGTGCACGTTGACTTCGGCATCGGTAAGTTTGGCGGTCTGGTTCGCGTACCCACACCAGAGGGCGGCTACCAGGAAGTTATACGCATCATCTACCAGAACAACGACAAGGTTGATGTTTCCATTCACTCCCTCTACAAGATAAGTAAATACCGCAGCCAGGACAGTGGAGAGGCGCCGCGGCTAAGCACCTTGGGCACTGGTGCATGGGAGCGGCTCAAGGAACGCACAAAGAAAAAGATTAAGGACATAGCCCGCGACCTCATTCGCTTGTACGCCAAGCGGCGCCAGGAGAAAGGTTTTGCCTACAGCGCCGACTCGTTCATGCAGCACGAACTGGAGGCCAGCTTCCTTTATGAGGACACACCCGACCAGCTGAAGGCCACCCAGGAGGTGAAAGGTGACATGGAGAGCGCCCGCCCCATGGACCGGTTAGTATGCGGCGACGTGGGCTTCGGCAAGACCGAAGTGGCCGTGAGGGCGGCCTTCAAGGCAGCCTGCGACTCCAAGCAGGTGGCCGTCATGGTGCCCACTACGGTGCTGGCATTCCAGCATTACCAAACTTTCAGGGGCCGGTTGAAGGACTTTCCCGTCAGGGTAGACTATCTCTCGCGGGCCCGCTCGGCCAAACAAACCAAGCAGGTGCTGGCCGATTTGGAGGCCGGAAAGATTGATATCCTCGTGGGAACGCACAAACTCATCGGCAAGAACGTGAAGTGGCACGACCTTGGTCTGCTCATCATAGACGAGGAACAGAAGTTCGGCGTCTCCACGAAGGAACGCCTCCGCACGCTTAAAACCAACGTCGACACCCTCACCATGAGTGCTACACCCATTCCGCGGACGCTCCAATTCTCGCTTATGGGTGCCCGCGACATGAGCATTATACGCACACCACCGCCCAACCGTTACCCTATCCACACCGAACTTGCTACCTACGGACACGACGTGATAGCTGATGCCATCAACTTCGAGATGAGCCGCAACGGGCAGGTATTCTTCGTCAACGACCGCATCTCCAACCTTCCGGAGATAGCCAACCTCATCAGGAAGCACGTGCCCGATTGCCGCATAGCCATCGGCCACGGCCAGATGTCGCCCGAAGAGCTGGAGAACATCATCATGGGTTTTATCAACTACGACTACGACGTGCTGCTTTCAACCACCATCGTAGAGAACGGCATCGACATTCCCAACGCCAACACCATCATCATAAACGATGCTCACCGCTTCGGACTCTCGGACTTACACCAGATGAGAGGCCGCGTGGGGCGCTCCAACCGCAAGGCTTTCTGCTACCTGCTGGCACCGCCCAAGAGCGTGCTCACGCCCGAAGCACGCCGCCGACTGGAAGCACTCGAGACCTTCTCCGAGCTGGGCAGCGGCTTTAACCTGGCCATGCAGGACCTCGACATACGCGGAGCAGGCAACCTGCTGGGTGCCGAACAGAGCGGATTCATGGAGGATTTGGGCTACGAAACCTATCTCAAGATTATCAAACAGGCCATGGCCGAGCTGCGTAACGAGGCCGACACGTACCTTGATGAGGGCAACGAGAAGGGCCGCGAGGCCGTGGCAGCATTTGTGAAGGATGCCTCCGGCGACGATTTTGTTGACGACTGCGCCATCGAGAGCGACCTGGAAATGTACTTCCCCGACAGCTACGTGCCCGGTTCCAGTGAGCGCATGCTGCTTTACAGGGAACTTGACAACATCTCGGACGACCGCGATTTGGAGGCTTACCGGCAGCGTATGATTGATCGCTTCGGGCCTGTACCCAAGGAGGGGGAGGAACTCATGCACGTTGTAGCACTGCGCCGCATCGGTAAGAGGCTTGGTTGTGAGAAGATAACCCTGCGACAAGGGCGCATGAACATGCAGTTCGTGGGCAATCCGCAGAGCCTTTACTACCGCAGCCAGGCCTTCGACAGCATCCTTGCTTACATCGGGCGCAACCCCCGCCGGTGCAACCTGAAGGAAATAAACGGCCGCAGACTGATGCACGTCAGCGGCGTGGCATCGGTCGAGGAGGCCGTGGCCGTACTGCGGGAGATAGAGAAGGGGCAGGCTGAAAGCTGACGGCGCGGTTGCAGAAGCCCCCCGTCAGGCAGCCTGAATAATTGAAAAAACGGGGTTGAAGGATAACTTCACGAACTTTCGACACTTGTCGCACGATCTTTCGACACCTGTCACACAATCTTTCGACAAGTGTCGAAAGTTCACGAAGCACGTCTTTTGAAAGCCATCCGGCCAATTCCGGCAACCGCAGGGCAGGCTTCCCGTCCCCTTCCCCACTTGTTTCTGCACGCCGCCAACAACAAAACAGCCGGGCAACAAGCATCTCCGCTTGCTGCCCGGCTCACTATATAATAAGGTAACAGGCCGCAACTGTTACACCTGCGGCACAGCCTTGAGGTTCTCGGCTATCTCCTCATCGGTTACTGTATAGTTGTTCAGGTCGCCGTTAATGTAGCTGTCGTAGGCCGTCATGTCCAGCAGTCCGTGGCCTGATAGGTTGAAGAGGATAACCTTCTGCTCACCCGTTTCCTTGCACTTCTTGGCCTCGCGTATAACCGCAGCTATGGCGTGACTGCTCTCCGGAGCCGGAATGATGCCCTCGGTGCGGGCAAAGAGCATGCCGGCAGCAAAGGTTTCGAGCTGCGGTATGTCTACGCCGTGCATGTAGCCGTCCTTGAGCAGCTGGCTGATGATGACGCCCGCACCGTGGTAACGCAGGCCTCCGGCGTGGATGTTGGCCGGCTTGAAGTCGTGCCCCAGGGTGAACATGGGCAGCAGAGGCGTGTAACCGGCCTCGTCGCCGAAGTCGTATTCAAACTTTCCACGGGTGAGTTTGGGGCAGCTGTTGGGCTCTGCCGCGATGAACTCGGTATGTTTGCCGTCCTTGAGGTTGTGGCGCATGAAGGGGAAAGCTATGCCGCCGAAGTTGCTTCCGCCACCAAAGCAGGCGATGACGGTATCGGGATATTCGCCTGCCATTTGCATCTGCTTCTCTGCCTCCAGCCCTATAATGGTCTGGTGCAGGGCCACATGGTTGAGTACAGAGCCCAGGGTGTACTTGCAGTTGGGTGTGGTGGTGGCCAGTTCTATGGCCTCCGAGATGGCTGTACCGAGCGATCCGGGGTGCGTGGGGTCGCGGGTAATGATGTCTTTGCCGGCACGTGTCGACATTGATGGCGACCCCTCGACCGTTGCACCGAACGTTCGCATGATGAAAGAGCGGTAGGGTTTCTGCTGCAAACTTATCTTTACCTGGTACACGGCGGCCTCAAGACCGAAGATTCTGGCCGCATAGCTGAGCGCTGCTCCCCACTGTCCGGCTCCCGTCTCGGTAGTAACATTGGTCACGCCTTCCTGCTTACAGTAGTAACATTGGGGCAAGGCAGAGTTTATTTTGTGCGAACCGAGCGGATTGGTGCTCTCGTTCTTGAAGTAGATGTGGGCCGGCGTGTCGAGTGCCTGCTCCAGTTCATAGGCCCTCACCAGCGGTGTGGAGCGGTAGAACCTGTACTTCTCGAGCACCGCCTCGGGTATGTCAATCCATGCGTGCTGCTGGTCAAGCTCCTGTTTGGAGCACTCCAAGTTGAAGATATGGGCCAGGTCGTCGGCTTTCAGCGGCTCACGCGTGGCCGGATTGAGGGGCGGCAGAGGCTTGTTAAGCATGTCGGCCTGGATGTTGTACCACTGTGTAGGGAGCTCGCTCTCCTGCAGTAAAAACTTTTTTTGTCGCATATTCATTAGGCGTTGGTTAGATTTTTACACGGACAAAGGTACTAAAAATAGTTCTATCAGAAGCCTTTAATCGGCAATCTTTTCGTAATTTTGCACGCATGATTATCATTCTCACCATCTTGCTGTACTTCTGCGTGCTGCTGGTATTCAGCAGGCTGACGGCCCGGACGACCGACAACGAGACCTTCTTCAGGGCCAACCGCCAGTCGCCTTGGTACATGGTGGCCTTCGGCATGGTAGGAGCATCCATCTCGGGCGTGTCGTTCGTCTCGGTTCCGGGCATGGTTCTGAATACCGGCATGACCTACATGCAGACCTGCATCGGCTTCATCTTCGGCTATATAGCAGTGGCTTTTCTGCTCCTGCCCGTATATTACAGGCTCAACCTGACCACCATCTACAGCTATCTGAGGCAGCGGCTGGGCCGGCGGTCGTACAAAACGGGCGCGGCATTCTTCCTCCTTTCGAAGATGACGGGTGCCGCCGTGAAGTTCTATGTGGTGTGTATCATCCTGCAGGAGTTCGTACTCAATGCCCTGGGAGTTCCCTTCGCGCTTACCGTAACGGTGCTGGTGGCGCTCATCTGGCTGTACACACGCAACGGTGGAATAAAGACTTTGGTGTGGACGGACGGCTTCCAGACGCTCTGCATGTTCACGGCACTGGTGCTGATTATCGTACACGTAACGGGTGCCCTGGGCCTCACGGCGGGCGAAGCCATTGAGGCAGTGGCGCACGACGGCCGCAGCCGCATGTTTGTTTTTGACGACTGGGTGTCGAAACAGAACTTCTGGAAGCAGTTTCTCAGCGGTATCTTCATCGTTATCGTGATGACCGGACTCGATCAGGACATGATGCAGAAGAACCTGACCTGCAAGACTCTGCGCGCTGCCCAGAAGGACATGTGCTCTTACGGGCTGGCTTTTGTGCCGGCAAACCTGCTGTTCCTTGCCCTTGGCGTACTGCTGGCACAGCTTGCGGAGCGTGAGGGAATGGCGCTGCCGGCATCGGGCGACGAGCTGGTAACCATGTTTGCAGCCACCGGAAGGCTGGGAGAAACGGTGGTGGTGCTCTTTACCGTGGGCATTGTGGCTGCCAGTTTCTCTACTGCCGACTCTGCCCTTACCTCGCTCACCACGAGCTTCTGCATCGACATACGCAACAAGCCCGACGACGAAAGCTATCGCCGCCGCGTGCATGTCCTGATGGCCGTGGTGTTTGCAGGGTTCATCCTGCTGTTCCGTGCGGTTAATTCAACCAGCCTGATAGATGCCGTCTACATCATGTGTTCCTACACCTACGGGCCGCTGTTGGGGCTTTTCGCCTTCGGGCTGCTCACCAACAGGCCAACAAACGACCGCCTGGTGCCTTGCATTGCCGTAGCTTCACCCTTCTTGTGTTTTGCCTTGGATACAATAATAGCCGAACTTACAGGCTATAAGTTCGGCTATGAATTGCTGATGCTTAACGGCGCTTTGACCTTTGCTGGTCTCTGGCTCGCCAAGCGATAGTTACTGGTTGAGGTACCGCTCGGCCTCCAACGCGGCCTTGCAGCCGGAACCCGCGGCCACGACAGCTTGCCGGTAAGTGGGGTCGGCACAGTCTCCGGCAGCGAAAACGCCGGCTACACTGGTGCGCGGAGTATCGCCCTGGACCTTGATGTAGCCCACTTCGTCCATGTTGAGCTGGCCCTTGAAGATGTCGGTATTGGGCTTATGACCGATTGCGAGGAAAAATCCATCGATGGCAAGGTCGTACTTACGCTCGTCTGCTTCTCCCTTGCGGTACACCACGTGGGCACCTTCAACGCCGTTGTCGCCATAGAGTCCGAGTGCATTATGCTCATACAGAATTTCTATATTGGGGTTGTTTTCCACCCGTTTCTTCATCACTTCCGATGCGCGCAGGTAGGGTTTGCGCACCAGCAGGTACACTTTCTGGCAGAGACCGGCCAGGTAGATCGCCTCTTCACAGGCCGTATCGCCGCCGCCAACCACGGCAACAGTCTTCTTGCGGTAGAAGAATCCGTCGCACGTAGCACAGGCACTGACACCCTGACCCATGTATTTCTGCTCGTCGGGCAGGCCGAGATACTTGGCACTTGCACCCGTTGCAACGATTACGGTATCGGCTTCAATCTGGTCGCCGCGGTCGGTCGTGGCCACGTAAGGTGCCTTGCTGAGGTCTATCTCGGTAATGATGCCGTCGCGAACGTCGGTACCGAAGCGGCGTGCCTGTTCCTGCAGGTCCGCCATCATCTGGTTACCATCAACGCCATTGGGGTAACCCGGGAAGTTTTCTACAGTGGTTGTAGTGGTCAGCTGGCCGCCCATTTGCAGCCCGCAGTACTCTATCGGCTCCAGATTAGCTCTGCCGGCATAGATTGCGGCGGTGTAACCGGCGGGGCCGCTGCCTATAATCAGGCATTTAGTATGTTCCATTATTTCAAGAGTTCCTTTATCTGTTGCTCAATGTTCTCTATCTTCTCGGTAGGCTCGAAGCGTGCTACCACAATGCCCTTCTTGTCAATCAGGAACTTGGTAAAGTTCCACTTGATGTCCGGGTTGTCCTTGTAATTGGGGTCGGCCTCACTGAGCATCTTGTCAAGAACTGGGTAGATGGGGTGCGACTCGTCCCATCCGGCGAAGCCTTTCTGCTCCTTCAGGTACTTATAAAGCGGGTCGGCATCGTCGCCGTTCACCTTTACTTTCTTGAAGCGAGGGAACTCCGTTCCGTACGTGAGCTTACAGAAACTGTGGATGCTCTCGTCCGTTCCGGGAGCTTGTTGGCCGAACTGGTTGCACGGGAAGTCAAGAATTTCGAAGCCCGCAGCATGATATTGCTCGTAGAGTTTTTCCAGTTCTTCGTACTGGGGGGTAAATCCACACTTGGTGGCGGTGTTTACGATGAGGAGAACCTCGTTGGAATACTCTTTTAAGGACACTTCGTTACCTTTTCTGTCTTTTACAGAAAAATCGTATACAGTCTTCATTTTGTTTATGATGTTTATAATGACAATGCAAATATACGAAAAAGATTAGACTTCAGGAGGTGGTTTTACAGATTTTATGTTTTTTTTGTTAGCGAGGGGGAAAGCTCCCGGAAGAGTAGGGATTTTCCTACTCCAGAATATGCAAATTACGCTTGCAGCATGCCCACTTATAGCTAATTTTGCAGCAGATACATTGAAAGTTACTGACGACAATTAAAAAGCAGAAAGATATGAAACGGTATTTTGCACTGATAACGGTCATGCTGATGGCCCTGACAACCTTCACCTTCAGCTCTTGCGAAGTTGACCCTGACACCGAAATTGCCACCACCCTCTGGGGTACATGGAGCGGTTCCATCTCTTCCGTGTACCGTGACAGGTGGGGACTGCAGGGCAACAGCTACCGTACTACCATCCAGTTCAACACCGACGGCACAGGTTACGAGGTCGATTACGACGTGCGCAACCCCTACCGCAACTACGCCTATACCCCCTTCGACTGGTATGTGAGCCACGGACAGATAGAGATTGACTACGATGATGCCGAATGGACCACCGCCTACATCTACGATTACGAACTCACGGACTATAGCTTCTCGGGCATGTTTGACGACGGCACGAACCGCGACATCTACTTCAACCTGGCCTTGCAGCAGAGCTTCGACTGGGATCCCTACTGGGACTACGTGGGCTATGCCAAACCTACCATCGGCATGATGCGCACCGACTCCATGGGCGGACATGCCTCCAAGAGCGGCGAATTCGCCCGAACAATGAAAAAATAAAATAACTTTCTAAATTAAAGGATTATGAAAAAGGTATATCAATTCATGCTTGCAGCTGCGGCAACCCTGTTCATCTTCGCCTCCTGCAGCGACGATGACTACTACTGGGACGACCGCGACGACTACTACTTCGACGTAGAACAGGCGCTCGACGACTACTTCTACAAGTACGGCGCCTTTGGTACAGACGACCAGACTACCGCCAACTGGTTCTCCAGCAACTACCCCGACGCCTACCAGAGCGACTGGAACGACTTTGTGAACGGCATAGCCCAGGAGCGCGACGCCAACAAGCGGGCCATGGCGCGCATACTTACAACGGGCGCATGGAACGGCCCCATGCAGATGAACTGGCGCGACCAGGGCAACAGCCAGTACCAACAGGCAAGCTGTACGGCCGAGTACGACTTCGATCTGGCTAAGAGTAACGCTGCCTACGGACGCGGAAAAGAAACGCGAACCGACTACTCCGACGGCTCTGCCGATACGCAGACGGCCTTCAACTGGGAAATAGACGACTACGGAAACATCATTCTCGACTTCGATTCTGATGAAGGTCAAGGCAAGGGAGTGGAAATGGTAGTCTACTACGCAGACCTCAATCTCGACGACGATCAGGACCTCTTTGCCGGCACCATGACCAGTAACACCGAGGGACTTGACGAGTACGACGACTTTGAATTCCATCGCGCCAGCTACGCCAAGGCAGCACTGGGCGCACAGAAGCAATCGAACGGCCTGAGCTTCTCGGGCAAGGGAACCCCCAAGAACGCACTTACGGCAGTTAAAAGGAGCGTAAAAACCAACAGCCACCGATAGGAGACTGACCATATACAACGCAGGCGGAGGCTCTCATAAGAGCCTCCGCTTTTTGCTTTACGCCCCTTACCCCGGCACCTGACGCCACACCTCGCGAGCTCGCTCGTATGTTCTCGCCTACATTCTGACACCAGTCAAGATGTTCTTAAAGGCCGACACTACACCCACTAAAATCATTCGCTCCGCTTGAAGATGCCTTTCAAGGAGCTTGAAGGTATTGTTCAAGCCCCTTGGAGATATCATTCAAGAGGCTTGAAAGGCACCTCCAAGAAAGCCACTCGTAAGCTATCTGATAATGAGGCAGTTAGCTTTCCGTCCCAAAAGCAGCCTTTCCAACACGCATCAAAACTTTTCCATTCCCCACTATACGTAAACCGGAACGGGCAACTACTGTTTATTGCTGTCCTCACATGAACCCACAAAGCGCTTTCCGTTCGCCAAGTATGTATCTGAAAACGAACTGATTCGCCTCTCCGGTCTATCGTGTCATACTGATGCAGGAAGTCCGTGAGAGAGTTGCCGGTGCCTTTCTGTACTGTCGATTTGCAGAGGCAGCGCCATAAATTCGGCCGTTTTCTTTGGCAGTTCTGTTTTTTTTCCTTACTTTTGCATCGTCTTACGGCTCCGTAGCTTAGCTGAATAGAGCGTCAGATTCCGGTTCTGAAGGTCCTGGGTTTGAATCCCAGCGGAGTCACTAAGCAAGAAGTTCATCATGAGAAGCCCCACTCCGGCTTCTCATTTTTTATATCTGCTGGCCTTGGCAGGCAAAATCGCAGGGATTGATTGTTGGCACGGAAGCGCGGAGATGAAATAAATTAATGTTTAAAATGAGCGATTTAGAAATTTTATCGTTATCTTTGCAGAACAAGAACAAAACCTACCAAGATGAATATAACTGAAAGATTTCTGAATTACACCAAGTTTGACACGCAGTCGGCAGAAGACTCTGAGACCGTGCCCAGTACCTCCAAGCAGCTCATCTTTGCCAAATACCTGAAAGAGGAGCTTGAGAACGAGGGGCTGGCAGACGTTGAGATGGACGAGATGGGTTACATCTACGCCACGCTGAAGGCCAATACAAAGAAGGACATTCCCACCATCGGGTTCATTTCTCACTACGATACAAGCACCGATTGCAGCGGTGCTGGCATCAAGCCGCGCATCGTTGCCAACTACGACGGGCAGGACATAGAGCTCTCGCCAGGCATCATCTCGTCGCCCAAGAAATTCCCCGAACTGCTTGACCACGTGGGCGAAGACCTCATTGTGACCGACGGCACCACCTTGCTGGGCGCCGACGACAAGGCCGGAATAGCCGAAATCGTGCAGGCCATGTGCTATCTGCGCGACCATGACGAAATCAAACACGGCGATATTCGCGTGGGTTTCAACCCCGATGAGGAAATAGGAATGGGCGCACACCACTTCGACGTGGAGAAGTTCGGGTGCCAGTGGGCCTACACAATGGACGGAGGAGACCTGGGAAACCTGGAGTACGAGAACTTTAACGCTGCCGCAGCAAAGGTTTACATCAAAGGAGTAAGCGTTCACACGGGCTATGCAAAGGGCAAGATGGTGAACGCCAACCGGCTGGCTTGTGAGTTCAACAGCCACATTCCCGATACTGACATACCCGAAACGACCGAGGGCTACCAGGGTTTCTACCACCTGCTGAACATCGAAAGCCGCACGGAAGAGGCCAAACTGAGCTACATCATACGCGACCACGACCGTGACAAGTTCGAAGACCGCAAAGACTTTATGGAGTCGATAGCCAAGAAGATGAACGAAAAGTACGGCGAGGGCACCGTCAAAGTGGAACTGCGCGACCAGTACTACAACATGAAGGAGAAGATAGACCCCTGCATGCACGTTATCGACATCGTAGTAAAAGCGATGCAGGACTGCGGTGTTGCGCCCAAGGTGGAGCCCATACGAGGCGGAACTGACGGTGCTCAGCTCTCGTTCCGCGGCCTGCCATGCCCCAACATCTTTGCCGGCGGCGTCAATTTCCACGGCCCCTACGAGTTCGTCTCCGTGCAGGTAATGGAGAAAGCCGTGCAGGTTATCGTGAAGATATGCGAGATTACGGCCGGCTTTGAAGACTGACCGCCGCGGCTTCCTGAAGCTGCTCGCACGCCGGGAGTCCAGCTTCCGGCAACCGAAAGAAATGACATTGTATAACAAACTGTAACTGCCTTCCTCGACTCTCCATAGGAGGGACCGGGGAAGGTCTTATTTTTATGGCAGAACTTCCAGACTTAATAAAGGACTTGGCGCTTATTCTGGTCGTGGCGGGAGCCGTGACCTTACTCTTCAAGAAGTTCAAGCAGCCGCTGGTGTTGGGCTACATCGTGGCCGGATTCCTCGTCTCACCCCACATGCCTTATACCATGTCGGTAGTCGACAAGGCTGACATACAGACCTGGGCCGACATCGGCGTGATG
>LAHS01001683.1_pt1 | contig 22335 bp, 22 predicted proteins | sample 329651 | NCBI WGS metagenome assembly LAHS01 (sample SAMN03275699, study PRJNA271635) | activated sludge metagenome | isolation source: sample C-1 Sludge from hydrolytic chamber (first chamber) of Anaerobic... | reverse complement strand
TAGGAGACGCTTCAGAGGATGTTGTTGCTAAATACATAGAAAGCCAAGGCTAGTGCACTCGAAATTCATAAACGAGGCTGAAGACCTCGTGTTTATCTTTCGGTTTTATGATATACCCTTATAATCAAAAAGCTCTCTTAACGAGAGCTTTATGAACGAATTGTTTTATTTACCTAGTGACTAGATGCCTAAGAAAGCAGCGTAGTATAAGTAAACATTAGCGCCAGTATTAGTCTTTATTGTATAAGTATCAGCAGTAGTAATAGAAAATGAGATGGCAGTAATGGTCTTTAGACTTGAGGCCTCTAACTGTGCAGCTGTTCCAACTGATGTGTTGCTTGAATCTACAACATCGATAGTGATACCGTCGACCGGAGAATCGCTTGCAAGAGCGTATAAATTCATAGTTCCAGCACCAGCAGCAGTGTAAGAAATAGTATCAGCAGAAGTCATCTTAACAACGTTGCCTTTATATGTAACTATGCCACCTAAATCAAAATTTCTAGGGGAATTATATGAAATAGAGGCGCCAGTTGAATGAATAGTATAATTACCAACAGCCTTATCACCGCTGATAAGGGAAGGTGTAGGCATTAACTCTGTAGGATCTAATATTGTTACATCCTCAGGAGTTTCTGAATTAACATCAGCAGTAGCTGAAGCCACAGAGGAATTAAAAGTAACCTTCATGTCTATTATGGAGACACTATCATTAGATAAAATGTAGTATTTTCCAGCATGAGGAAGGACCATTGTTGCTTCGCATTCATCGGCTTTACCAGTAGTAGTGTTATAAGTGAGAATCATTCTTCCTACATAAGCTGAGATTGAACCGTCGTCAGCAGCAGAAGCTATATAGACTCTATCTGAATTTCTATACTGTCCGCTGCTTCCACCTTCCTTGGCCTTAATATAAATCGATCCAGCACCAGTGACGGTGAAATCATAATATTTTGATTTTTTGGCTACTTCTGAGGAGCCTCCGGTTTTTAGATAATTACCAAAAACAGTAGCGGAACCATAACCGGTGAAGAAACCATCGGAAATAGTGCTAGTAGCAGCATCTTTTACGAAATTAGCAGCAACCATCTGTTTTACTGTATCCTCGACAGCCACAGAGGAGACAACGGTAGAATCAGCAGATGAAGAAACAGATGAAGCAACAGAAGAGGCTACTGAATCACTTGAAGCAGCTGCAGAAGATGAAGCAGCAGAAGATGAAGCGACAGAAGATGCGACAGAAGAAACATCAGCAACGCTTGAAGGATCGCCGCAAGAAGCTAGACCTACGGCCAACAAGCCTATTGTAGATAGCACTAATAAACTCTTTTTCATTTAGAATTCCTTTCATAAAGTTTCAAATTTTCCCAATTTGAAAGCCCTTTTATATCTATATATTCTCTTTATTTAGTCTTGTATGCAAGATTGATTAGATATTTATGGGTTCTGAGCACAAATCATTGAACGTCGTAACGAAACTAGTTTTGAGTATGGTATTCTGTAGATGTATACATGTTTTCTTCATTTTCTATGGAGGGTAATTTGATGAAACGCAAACCAGTTTCTCTTTTAACGGCAATAGTTGTTTTGTCTTTGTGTTCTTGTGGAGGAAGTTCTAGTGATGTTTCATCCCAGGCTTCTTCATCTGCTTCTGTCCAATCTTCTGTTACTTCGGAGGATTTAGCGGTCTATGCTGCCCCGGATGGAGTATATGATAATGCAGGAACTTATGATTCTCCTTATAATTTGACTTACGCTATCCAACAGGTTAAGCCTGGTGGGACTTTATATCTTAAAGGCGGCACATATAAATCAAGCGATACTATCGCTATTAATTCCTCTACTGATGTAGATCCTGCTACTTCAGAAGCTGAGATGAAGACTATGATGCCTGCTATTGGAAAAGATGGCAAGGAAGAAACAGTAGTCTTTGATTTCTCGGCCATGCCTTTTTACTCTTCTAACAGAGGAATATCTTTCGACTCTAATTACTGGCACGCTAAAGACTTTGAAGTCTTCGGTGCTGGTGATAACGGAGTATATATCGGTGGTAATCACAACATCATTGAAAACTTCAACATTCATGATTGCCAGGATACCGGACTTCAGTTAGGACGTTCATCTTCGTCTTTGAACTCTATAGAGCTCTGGCCTTCATATAACACCATTCTCAATGTTACCTCTCACGACAACCACGATCCTTCTGGAGAAGACTCAGATGGATTTGCTTGTAAGCTTACTACCGGTGTAGGGAACGTCTTTGATGGTTGTATCGCTTATAACAACGTCGATGATGGATGGGATTTATACACTAAGGGTGAATCTGGCCCTATAGGTCCTGTCACTATTAAGAACTGCATTTCCTTCAATAACGGAATCACTACAAAAGGAGTTGGTACTTCTAACTCCGATGGTAACGGATTTAAGTTAGGCGGTGAAAATATACCTGTTCAGCATAAGGTATATAACTGCATAGCGTTTAATAACCTCGCTACTGGATTTACTGATAACTCTAATCCTGGAACTATCGATATTGAAAACTGCACAGCTTTCAATAACGGAACCAGAGATTTAGATGCTAATAACTTCGATATGTGCAGAGATACTGATACTTCTATTAACGTTTATAAGAATCTTCTTTCTTACTGCAGCGGAAATAGAACTAATCCTATAGATTCCACTGTGGCTCCTGCTAACTCTAAGGATCAATACAAGGGAACGGTTTCTTATTCTGTTTTCTATTATGGTCTTTCTATGATGAAATTCTCATCTCTCCAAGCTTGTGATTATTCTACCGAAGGCTTGAAGGGAACTTTATTTGAGAGTTCTGTAGAACCCTTTGTCTCTACTACTTCTCCTCAGGAGCAGTCTTCTAAAGGTGTTGCGGCTTCTACTATAGTCGATATTCATAACACTCTTAGAGATTCCACTACGCATAACATTAAGCTCGGTGACTTATTCAAAGTTAATTCTTCATCTCCTTTCTATACCATGGGAGAAAACAACAGTCCTCTAGGTGCTGATCTCTCTAGCGGGACCTATATGGAATAAGGAGGAACAGAGAATGAAACTGATTAATTTAATATCAATAGCCTGTGGAATATTTATGCTAGGTGCTACAAATAGTAATGTAGCCTATGTAAATAACGCCGCTATTACTCAAGAAGAAGGAACCTCAGAATGCCAAGCCGCTTTGGATCAGACATATCTTAATATCGATACTACTCAAGTAGTTACTGATATAAGACTTCCTTATAAAGGCATCTATTCTACTTCTATTTCTTGGACATCTTCTAATACTTCAGTTATTAGTATCAATACTTCTACTTGGATAGGTAAAGTTACTAGACCTAGTGAGAACACTGATGTTACCTTAACCGCCAAAGCCAGTTTGATTTCTGGTAAGGAAACTTATACCGCTACTAAAGATTACACAGTCACTGTTTTAAAGGACTCTGGATCTACTGCTGAAGAACTTCCTTTAGCCTTTAATGAAGACTTCTCATCATATCTAACTGATATCGATCTTTCTAATTACAACAAATGGCAGATATCAAAAGGCGATAGCGGATGTGTTCATGTTATTCATAAGGATGAATTCCCGAATGTTAATAACATGGTCTCTACTGCCGCTTTGGAAATAGTATCTCAACGTGTAAATAGCGATTCATACTACGAGGCTAACATTAACTTATCTTCCTCCACCTCTGCTTCTGCAGTAGGTGTAGTTGAAGGATTCTTCTTATTCACCGGAGACACTAACGGAGTAGCTTTAGAACTCTGCTCTGGTTCTTCTGTTATCGCTGGCATTAAGATTTCCTCTGATGCTTATTCATTCTTTAAAGCCGGATCATATTCAGCCGCGACTTCCGCTACTCCTGAAGAAGGAGTCTGGGAGAAGTTCAGACTTACAGTAAGAACAAGCGGATACATGATCTTTGAACTTTACTCATGGAGTGAAGGGAAGTACATCGACATCACTAAAGATGCCGGAACTACTAATTACATCTCTGGAGCCGGTGTCTCTTCTGGCTCTAAAGGCAACGCTACTAAGATGAGAATACATACATTCTCCGGTAAGAAGAATGGTGCAACCTATTTATCTAATATTAAGTTGGATAGTCAAGAAAATCTTCCTAGCACCGCCACTGTTACAAATCCTAATAGAACATATGGTATAGGAGATATCTCCGGATATGAACCTTCTATTCTCGCTTTGAAAGGTGAGACTGTCGCTGGAGTTGATCCTAGCAAGTTCATAGTAAAGAACAGATTCGATACTACTACCACTTATACTTGCAACACTGATTACTCAGTAAAGACTGCCACTAATTCTAATGATGATGGTTCCGTAGTTACTTATACTCATACCTTCACCTTGCTTAAGACCATGGAAGGTGTAAGTGAGAATGAAACTAAGACCATTATCCAGACTGTTTACTTCGATACTGCGGATAATGTCGCCACCATTTCTGGATTCAAGGTTTCTTATCTTAAAGCTTCTACTACCGGTAAGGGCCAAGCTACTATATCCGGCAATGTTATTAGAAACGACTCTACTTTCTATTATGTCGTCCTTCCTGAAGGAAGTGCTGCTCCTACCGCTAATCAGATTATCAACGCTTCTTCATTGACAGGCGCTATCGATTACGGCAATGGGACTGTTTCTTCTTCTAGTTTCTCTTTAAATACTTCGGATTTAGATATCACTGGTATTTATGATATCTACGGTGTTACTAATAACCCTAACGGAAACAGTGAAGTATGCAAAGCTGCTTCTGTTTCTACTAAGGTAAACATCTCTACTTGCCAAGATTTATATGATGTTACTTTTAATAAAGACACCGCTTCTTCTGAATGTGTTCTTATTAACGATATAGATTTCAGCAATTACGAGTGGTCTTACGATACTACCGGTAGCTTGAAGTTCGCTGGTACTTTAGATGGTCAGGGACACACTATTTCTAATCTCAATTTCACCACTCCTGTCACTACTGCTAAAGTAGGTTTATTTGCTAACCTTTCTGGCACAGTTAAAAACCTCACCTTTAAAGATGCTGATATAGCAGGATATACAGATGTAGGTATTATTACCGGTAACCTTTATGATAAGGCGGTTGTTCAAGATGTTAATTTCATCTCTTGCACTGTAAGACAAGATTCTACAGTTTCAGGTGGTGATGGATACTTCGGTGTCATCGGTGGACGTGTTAGAAGCGGTGCTGATGTTACTGTTAAGGATATAAACATCAAATCTTCTTCTATCGATTCCTCTCAGAGAACAGGAATGATAGTCGGAGGTGTTGGTGACTCTAACGATAATGCTTCCTTAACTGTGAAGAATGTTTATGTAGACGGCAAAATAACTACTGATAACGGAGCTTCTGTAGGTGGAATAGTCGGAAGAAACAGAGGATCAGTCACAATTGATAACGCTGTAGTCTTCCTAGATGTTGGCAATGCTAAAAAGGAAGTTGCGGCTTGTGTAGGAAAACACGAGAAAGGGACTCTTACTGTCTCTAACTTTGTAGGTGACCTTAAAGTCGAGATGATAACCCAGACTAATTACTTCAATAATTTCATCGGGACTGTCACTCCTTCTCAGGCTACATACACAGCTTCTAATGTTACTTTCTTCAATGAAGATTATTCTCACTTAGCGGATACTATCGCCTACAATGTCAACGCTATCGACTTAGGTAACCACGTCGATAAGCCTGAGACATACACCGCTGAATGGTGGGAGAAGAATACTTTCATCAGAGACTTTGGTGTCTCTACTATCTGGAAGTGCGATGCTTCTACTGGCTTACCCGAAATATATATAAGAAGCAGTTCCTCAATATCCTTCACTGCTAAAGACTTCACTGATTTAGTGGCTAAGATAGATACTTCAAAAGTAATGGCGAATCACTACTATATATATAAGGCATTAGATGTCTATAACTATTTATCAGCAACTGATAAAGCTAGTGTCACTACTGAGTACGCTAAATTAGTTAAAGCCCAGAAAGACTATAACGACGCTATAACTAATATAGGAACTATCAATTCCGCCACAAGCGGTTTAATAGGACAATAAGGAGGAAACGAACATGAAAAAAATTGCATTATTAGGAACTTCATTATTGCTTTCGTTCTGCTTAGTAGGATGCGGAGGCGGTTCTTCTACTTCTCTAGCCTCTAGTACATCTTCAGTTTCTTCCTCCGATTCATCGGTAAATGAATCTGTTGCTACTCTTACTACTCAGGCCGAGTTTGAAGCGGCCCTCAAGAAAGAACATTCCTTCCAGATTTATACTTGCACTACTAATATTTATTCTGGGTCTGAGCAAATCTCTAATTCCTATATTAAAAAAGAGATCGATATAGTTAACTACATCGAACATATATATTCATTCACTACTACCATGTCTTCTATTAATGGAAATAATTCTGATTCTTCTTATACTTCAAGTGAAATATATAAGTCTGCTTCTGATACTTATACTAAGCAGGATACTGGTCTTTATACTTCTACTTCTGGAAGCGATGCTTCCTTTAAGGCTTATTCTCTGAAGTTTGATTTCTCTAAGATAGCTTCTTATACCTTTTCTAAAGATGGGTTTGATGGAGTCTTATCTGGAGATGTTTCTGATATAAGCGGATTTACAGCATCTAGTAGTTTCGCTTCCGCTTCTAATATGAAAGCAGTAGCTTCGCTTTCTTCTGATGGAGCCCTATCTGCTTTAGCAATCAATTATACAGATGGCAGCTATACAGTAAAGCTTTCATATTCATTTACTTATATCGCTCCTGCCTTGACTCTTCCCACAGTCTAAATATCGATCTGATTTTCGATTTATTAATAGTGTTTTTAGACAAACTTCTTTTATCTGTCTAATTTTGGAATAATGGATGCTCGTTTTGTGATAAAAGGAATGATTTTAGTTTTTGGTTTGGTATAATATCACTAGTTAGAGAAAGGGAGAAGAATGGTGAGCGTTTTAAAGCAAAAGGGCACTATTAGATTTCTATCAATCAATGGGCTTTGCCTACTTCTTTCTCTTATTGGTTTAATCTGGGGCGACTGGGAAGTAGTCGTCAGTTTAGGATGTGGTGTTGTTTTCGCTTTTGCTAGTTATATAACAATGGCCTTAAATGTAGCTGATAAAGATAATTCATCATCAAAAATATACGTGTTCGCTATTCTCAGATACATATTTATGATTTTAGCCGTCGTCATACCCGGGGTTATCCTTTACTTCACTCAGTCTGAGGCGGATACTAAATATAGATACTTAAACATACTCGCAGCGACAGTGCCATTCCTACTGAATATCATGTTCGCTGCTATGTTCAAGCCTGAAGAAGAGATATCTAAGAAGGAACAAGATAAATGACATTGCTTTCTATCGATGTATCCAGTCTTCTTAACTGGGATTCATCTACGTATTCTGGTGAGCTAATCATCTCTTTTATCGTGATGGGAATTATCGCTATTCTAGCGATTATCATCGGTATAGTCTTCTCCCATCAAGATCCTTTAAAACCAGATAAGAACAAGTTTGTTCTGATTGTGGAAACCGCAGTCGATAAGCTTGAAGCCTTCGTAGTCGATTGCATGGGAAAGAAATATCGTCCCTTCTCTGGATATGTCATGGGCTTAGCCTTATATATAATCATCTGTTTCTTTGTAGGCATCAGCGGACTTCCTAATCCTCTAACATCACTAACATGTCCTTTATCATTAGGCTTATGTACATTCGTCTTGATACACGCTAATGCGGTAAAGGCCAATCACTGGAAATACTTCAAGAGATATGTCGATCCGATGCCTTTATTCTTACCTATCAACTTACTATCAATGTGGGCTCCTCTTATATCTATTTCACTCCGTCTATTCGGCAACGCCTTATCTGGATACTGCATCATGTCAATTGTGTACTTCTATTTAAGAGAAGCTGCCGCTGCTATTTCTAGCGCCTCATTTAATTCTGCTGCCTCAATATGGATCGCTCCTTTTATTACACCGGCGCTCCATTTGTACTTCGATTTGTTCTCCGGTCTGATCCAGACCTTGATATTCTGCATGCTGACAATGATTTGGGTCAGCCAAGAAGATCCTGATGATGAAGAAGAGAAGCAGGCTTCCGTGAAGGAAGTTCCTGCCCTTAATTAACCTAGTTGGTTTATAGGAAGGGAGGTGAAAACAATATGGAAATGAACGTTCTAACACAAGTGCTCAATGTCTTAGCTGATGTTACTACTGCAGTAGCTGACAATCCTTCTTTGAAGTATATCGGTGCTGGTATCGCTGTCTTTACTGGCGGCTGCTCTGGTATCGGTGAAGGTCTTGTCTGCTCTAAGGCTATCGACGGCATGGCTAGAAATCCTGAAGCAGCTTCTAAGCTTCGTACTAACATGATCTTAGGATGCGCTTTGGATGAAACAACCGGTATTTACGGCTTGGTCATCGCTATTCTTTGCTTAGTTATGTAATTTGGATTCGATTCTGTTGAAGAAAGGAGTTGCAATTATGAACAATGTATTATTCGTTGCAATCTTAGCTGACGCCCCTATATCAAGCGACGATATTGTCAGTAAACTATTCCCTAATATCTGGGCTTTCATAACTCAGTTATTGGCGTTTATAGTGATGGTAGTCATCGTCATATATTTCGGTTATAAACCTGTACATAAATTTCTCGAAAAGAGAAGAAACTATGTAAAGGATAATTTAGAGTCAGCAGAAAAACAGAATCGAGATGCCTCAATAGCTACTGAACAAGCCCATAAGAATCTCGCTAATTCCAAAAAGGAAGCCAGCGATATTGTCATGGCCGCTAAAAAGCAAGCTGAGGAAGATAAGGTCGCTTATTCTAATCAGTTAAAAGACGAACTCAAACTTAAGAGAATAGAAGCTGAGAAAGATATCGAGATGGAAAGGCAGCAGGCTTTAAACGAAGCCAAGGGCCAGATGGTAGATATCGCTCTTGCCGCCTCCAGTTCTTTATTAGGCAAGAAAGTAGATTCTGAAGCTGATAAGAAATACGTCGCTCAATTCGTCGATGATATGACTAAAGACTCCAAAAAGGAAAACGCAACTAAGTAAAAAATGGAAAGTGTCTTAGAGAGATACGCCTTAGCTTTGTTTTCATTAGCTGAAGAGCAAAACAAAGTCAAAGAGTATCAGAAAGAAGCCAAAGAAGTGTACGCTTCTCTTTATAACAATGAAGAGATGGTTCATTTGATGTCTTCTTATTTCCTCTCTGAGAAAGAAAAAGATAAGGTTATCGATGAGACTTTCAAGTTTGTGACCTTACCTGATTTACTTAATTTCCTCAAGGTGGTTTCTAGTAAAGGCAGAGGATATTTGATTCTCCCTATTCTTAGATCGTTCAACAAAAAGTGCAACGAGTCTTTAGGAATAGAAGAAGGAATCGTCTACTCCGCTATGAAACTAGAGGCTAGTCAGATTAAAGACGTTGAGAAAGCTGTCTCTAGCGAACTTGGATTAGATGTCATCTTAAAAAATGAACTCGACCCCAGTTTAATCGGAGGCGTCAAAGTCGTAGTCGGTGGAAAGGTGTTCGATGGTTCGCTTAAGAGCACCTTGATAAGCATGAGAAAGTCTCTCATCCAAGGAGGAAAATAGGTATGGCAATAAAGACTGATGAAATCAGCGCTCTAATAAAAGAGCAAATCAAACATTATTCTAAGAAAGTTGATTCTGCTGATATCGGCAAGGTCATTACTGTCGGCGACGGCATCGCTGTCGTCTACGGGCTTGATAAAGCCATGCTCGGAGAACTCCTTTTGTTCCCTAACGATGTTTACGGAATGGTCATGAACCTTAACGAAGACAGCGTCGGAACTGTTCTTTTAGGCGATGACGAATCTATTAAAGAAGGCGATATCGTCAAGAGAACCGGAAAAGTTGTCGAGGTACCTGTCGGAGATGGTCTTTTAGGACGTGTAGTTAATTCCTTAGGTCAGCCTATCGATGGCTTGGGAGATATTAAGTACGATCACACTCGTCCGATCGAAAGAATCGCCCCGGGTGTTATGACAAGAAAATCAGTCGATGTTCCTCTTGAAACCGGAATAAAGGCTATCGATGCCATGATTCCTATCGGACGTGGTCAAAGAGAGCTCATCATCGGTGATAGACAGACTGGAAAGACCGCTATTGCTGTTGATACCATCATCAACCAAAAAGGCAAGAACTGCTTATGCGTATATGTCGCTATCGGACAGAAGACATCTACTGTTGTTAGAGTAGTTGAGAAGCTTAAGGAATTTGGGGCTATGGATTACACAGTTGTCGTTTCCTCTACTGCTGCTGAACTCGACTCTTTGAAGTACATCGCTCCTTACTCTGGTGTCACCATGGCAGAGGAATGGATGGAAAAAGGAAAAGATGTCTTGATCGTATACGATGATCTTTCTAAACACGCTGTTGCTTATCGTACCTTGTCTCTTCTTTTAAAAAGAGCTCCTGGTAGAGAAGCATATCCTGGCGATGTTTTCTATCTGCATTCTAGACTGCTCGAAAGATCTTGTAGATTATCGACTGAGTACGGCGGTGGATCTATAACCGCTTTACCTATCATCGAAACACAAGCCGGTGATATTTCTGCTTATATTCCTACTAATGTCATCTCTATTACAGATGGACAGATCTTCTTAGTCACTGATTTATTCAACGCTGGTCAAAGACCTGCTATCGATTCAGGATTATCTGTTTCAAGAGTCGGCTCCTCAGCTCAGTACAAATGCGTTAAGCAAGTCTCCAAGTCTTTGAAGATCGAGCTTGCTAACTATCATGAAATGCAGGCTTTCAGCCAATTCGGATCCGATGTAGATGCTGAGACAAAAAGAACTCTAGCTCACGGTGCTGCCTTGATGGAAGTACTTAAGCAAGGTCAGTATCAGCCGATGTCTTTTCAAAGGCAGGTCATCGAGTTATTCACTGCTCAGCACAGATATCTAGATGATATGAAGCTAGATGATATTCATCCTTTCTTAGATCAGCTTTATACACATATTGAGAAGTCCCATAAGGAACTGATCAAGGAACTTACTGAAAAGAAAGCGATGTCTGATGAGTTTATGTCTAATTTGGATAAGGTTATTAAAGATTTCAAGGACGCTCTTACTACAAAGTAAATAAAACATGGGTTCAGGCTTAATTAAGATCAAGAGGAGAATCTCTTCCATCGACTCCACAAGGAAAATAACAAACGCGATGGAACTAGTCTCTACTGTTAAGCTTCAGAGAAAGAAGAAAGATCTGGAGAGAACAGAAGACTATACCGCTATGCTTAGCGGGATTATCTTGTCGTGTCTTAAAGGTCTTAATCAAGAACAAGACGCTATTTCTTCTTTGATAGGTAAGCCTAAGAAAACAAAGAAGGAAACTTTATATGTCGCTGTCACTTCCTCTTTAGGATTATGCGGCGGATATAATCTCAATTTGATGAAGTATCTTAATTCGCTTCTTACTCCTAATGATGAAGTTATGATGATAGGAACTAAGGGCGTATCTAAGTACGACAATAAAGATGCTGTATTAGATGAAAGAAATGTCTCTTTTTTGGATCACTTCTCCTTCGGCAATGTTAAAAAGCTCAGGGAATCTATCCATGGTATGTTCTTAGATAAAGAATACTCGAAAGTCGTCTTGGTCTATACGCATTTTAAGAATTCTCTTACTTTTGTTCCTTCTTCGACTCAGATTCTCCCTTTGAATAACTTGAAGGCTGATGATGAACTGGAGAAAGGATATCCACCTGATTTTTATCCTAATAGGGGTGAGGTCTTCTCCCTTCTTATTCCTAAGTACTTGGACTCGATCCTGTACGAAAGGATAACAGAGGCTCTGGTCTCTGAGGAAGGCTCGAGAAGAAACGCCATGGAGAACGCTACTGATAACGCTGATGATCTCCGTGACAAGTTGAATCTAGAATACAATAAGGCTAGACAGTCAGAGATTACATCTCAGATAAACGAAATCATGTCTGGCCGCTTAGAAGAATAGAAAGGAGCAGGAACATATGGAAACAGATTACAAGATTGGAAAGATCGTCCAAGCCGTCGGACCTGTCGTTGATGTCAGGTTTGAGGCTAACCATCTACCTAAGATTTTAACTGCTTTGAAAGTAGAACTGCCAAACGGGAAGTTCTTAGTAACTGAGGTCATGCAGCACATTGGAGATGACACAGTAAGAAGTGTCGCCATGGGTGCAACTGATGGACTTGAAAGAGGAATGAAGGTCATTAACACCGACGCTCCTATCACTGTTCCTGTCGGAGATAAGACCTTAGGCAGAATGTTTAATGTCTTAGGTGAACCTATCGATGAGAAAGGCAATGACTTTGCTTCCGCCCCTCATCTTCCTATTCATAGAGAACCTCCTACTTTTAAAGAGCAGGCGACTTCTTCGGAAATGCTCGAAACCGGTATTAAGGTCATCGATCTTCTTTGCCCTATTGTTAAAGGCGGCAAGGTCGGACTATTCGGCGGCGCTGGTGTCGGCAAGACTGTTCTTATTCAAGAGCTTATTCATAACGTCGCTACTGAGCATCACGGTATTTCCGTCTTCGGTGGTGTCGGTGAAAGATCAAGAGAAGGAAACGACTTATACTTTGAAATGAAAGCATCTGGCGTTCTAGCTAAAACAGCCTTGGTCTTCGGTCAGATGAACGAACCTCCGGGGGCTAGAATGAGAGTAGCCTTAACCGCTTTAACTATGGCGGAATACTTCAGAGATAAAGAACATCAAGATGTCCTTCTTTTCATCGATAACATATTTAGATTCGTTCAGGCTGGATCGGAAGTCTCAGCCTTACTAGGACGTATGCCTTCCGCTGTCGGCTATCAGCCTACTCTTGCTACTGAAATGGGTCAGCTGCAGGAAAGAATCACTTCTACTAAAGACGGATCAATCACTTCTATTCAAGCGGTTTATGTTCCGGCTGATGATATGACTGATCCTGCTCCTGCTACTACTTTCTCTCACCTTGACTCTAAGATTGTTCTTGATAGAGGCATCGCAGCTTTAGGTTTGTTCCCGGCTGTCGATCCTTTGGAATCAGCTTCTAATATTCTCGATCCGTTAATTATCGGTGAGAGACATTATAAGGTCGCCCGTGAGATTCAGAGAATTCTTCAAAGATATAAGGAACTCCAGGATATCATCGCTATTTTAGGTATCGATGAATTAGGAGATGAAGATAAGATAGTCGTCAACAGAGCAAGAAGAATCAGAAACTTCCTCTCTCAGCCTCTATCTGTCGCTGCAGCCTTTAACGGTGTCCCTGGTATCTATGTAAAATGCGAAGACACTGTAAGATCATTTGAAGAGATCCTCTCTGGCAAGTATGATTCATATCCTGAATCTGCTTTCTTGTACTGCGGCTCTATTGAAGATGTAGTTAAAAAAGCGGAGAAGATGAAGTAATATGCCTTCTAAGTTTTCTTTCCAGATTAAATCACCTGACGGCAAACACTTCGAAGATGAAGCCGAGCTTTTAAATGTTCGTCTCACTGATGGACAGATAGGTATTATGAAGGGAAGACTTCCTCTTATAGGAGTCATCGAGATTTCCCATATGAGTTATGTTAAAGATGGTAAGACTTATTATTTCGCCATCTCTGGTGGCATCTTAGATGTCACTAAAGACAAGACTCTCGTCTTAGCGGATTCCTTTGAGAATCAAGAAGAGATCGATGTTCAAAGAGCTAAGGAAGCTAAAGAGCGTGCCGAAGGTCTTCTTAAGCAAGCTGAAGAGAATAAAGAATCTGATATAGATGTTAAAAGAGCTGAGTTGGCGTTAAGAAGAGCACTTAATAGACTTTCTTTGACTAATAAGTAATTAGGAGATAAAGATGGCTGATAGAATAATAGTTTTCGGCGGGTCTAACGTAGATTTTATCGCTGAATCAAACCGTAAACTTATTCCTGAGGATTCTAATCCAGGGAAGGTGAGGGTTTCTTTTGGCGGAGTCGGAAGAAACATCACAGAGAATTTAGCTCGTCTTCATGACGATGTTACTTTCTTCACTGGGTTAGGTAACGATACCTTCGGGGCTCAGATATTAAAAGAGCTTTCGGATTTAGGCGTTAAGGTTATGTATCCTAAACCTAAGACCGAATCTTCTTCTTATGTCGCTATCGCCGGTCAAGATGGGGAAATGAAACTCGCTATCTGCGATTCTAGAGCTATCGATAATCTCACTATCAACTTTGTTATTAAAGACAATGTGGAGATAAGAGAAAGAGACTATCTGATCATGGAGACTAATCTCTCTAATAGGATGATAGCGGATCTTTTCCATGTCTTCCCGGATAAGAAGTGGTGTGTAGAGGCGGTATCTGTAGAGAAAGCCAAGAAGGTGATTAAGTTCCTTTCTAATATCTGGCTTTTAAAAGGAAACCTCATCGAATTAAGAGGGCTTATTGAGAACGGACAAGATTTAAACGCTGAAGAAGTCTGCTCCCAGCTTATATCTAAAGGCGTTAAGAATGTCGTTATCTCCGATAAGATGAATCCTATCGTTTTCGGAAATAAAGACGGGATTGAAAAACTAGAGATCACACCTGCTTCAAACGTCATCAATTCCACTGGAGCCGGGGATGCTTTATTTAGCGGGATCATCCACTGCATCAATCTTGGAATGACTTTAAAAGAAGGCGTGGATTTCGGGCATAAGTTAGCCGAGATTACGCTCAAATCTCAAAAGGCTGTGTCTGATAAAATTGATACGTCATTAAAAGCCTAGTGATTATTAAGCGTTTTAATAATTAAAACCCATATCAAATACATAGGATGTTTCTGACGGAGCATCCTATTTTTTAGTTTTTCATAATAGTTTAATGTTTGATTATATGTATAACTGATAGTATCATACTTATCATAATTAAAAAGGAGAGAAGTTATGAACCCTTGGACTGATATTGATTCGACTCTTATATCCCCGGAGAAATTCCTATCTGTTATAGAAATCTCTAAAGGATCTAAGAATAAATACGAGCTAGATAAGAAGACCGGTATGCTTCGTCTAGATAGAATCTTATATACCTCTACTCACTATCCTGCTAACTATGGATTTATTCCTAGAACTCTGGCTGAAGACCACGATCCTCTAGATGTGCTCCTTTTATGCTCAGAGGCTATTACTCCTATGACCTTAGTTGAGTCTAAGCCTATAGGAATGTTAGAGATGATCGACCAAGGCTTAAGGGATGTTAAGATAATCGCTATCTGCCCTCAAGATCCTTTCTATGCTTCTTATAACGATATCAGCGATCTTCCTAAGCATATTTTTGAGGAGATCACTTATTTCTTCGAGACTTATAAAGTCTTAGAGGGAAAGACTACTAAAGTACCTGGAATCTTAGGACGAAAGGAAGCTTTAGAGGTCATAAGAAAGAACATCGAAGACTTCCATAAAGCTTACCCGGATAGATAGGCTTTTATCGTTTGTTTAAACGTCGATAAATACATCGTGACCCTCTATCTTATTATTAATAAGAAGCGGGTCTTGTTCATATTGCCAAATATATGCCGATTATGGTATCTTATTAGATGCGTCTGAAGTTTTATATTGGACGCAAATGCACACACCATGAATCTGTTAGGCTAGTCCTCTTGCGGCAGCTATATCTATGCTAGCAACTGGGCCTGACTCTCGAAGTGGTGGAGGATTAACAAATGGAGGTTCACTTAAATGAGTGACGAAAAAATCGTTAAGGCCGCTCCCGAGGCCGCAACCGCTAAGGTTGAAACCAAGAAGGAAGATGTTGTAGCCGCTAAACCCGAGGCTGCAGCTGATGTTACTATGGCTTCTGTCGTACATGATCCTAATGCTCCCGTCGTTTCTGTTAAAGAGCTTTTAGGTGTCGGTGCCCATTTCGGTCACATGACCAGAAATTGGAACCCTAAGTTCAAACCGTTTATTTATACCGCTAGATCTGGCATTCATATCATCAATCTTGATATCACTGCCGCTAAGATCAATGAGGATTATAAGATCCTCCGCGACATCGTTGCTAAAGGCGGAAAGGTTCTCTTTATCGGAACTAAGAAGGCTGCTAAGGACATCGTTTCCGAAGAAGCTGTCAGATCCGGATCTTTCTATGTCAACAACAGATGGCTCGGTGGCTCTTTAACTAACTTCAAGGTCATCTCCACCAGAACCAAGCTTCTCAAGTCTCTTGAACAGCTTGAAATCGATGGTGTTTATGACACTATGCCTAAAAAGCAGGCTTTTGCTGATAAGAAGACTCAGGCTAAGCTCGCTTCAACTTTGGAAGGTATCAAGGAAATGAGAAAGATTCCTGATGCCATCGTCGTCGTCGATCCTAAGACTGAGCACAACGCTGTTGCTGAAGCTAAGATTCTTCACATCCCTGTGTTCGCTCTTACTGGTTCTAACTACGATCCTTCTAATGTCACCTATCCTATTCCTTGCAACGATGATTCTTCTAGAACCATCAGACTCATTGTCGGTATTCTTGCCGATGCTGTTGTTGAGGGCAAGGGCGGAGATGTCTCCTATGCTTACATTAAGCAAGCAGGCGACGAGGCTGGCTTCAACGATATGTTGAAGGGTGTCGATCGTATGGAAGAATTCAAGCTTATCAAGATGAAGATCAGAGAAGATCAGTATGCCATGAGAGCTGCTAAGAAGGCTGGCAACAGATCTAAGAGAGTATTCCACAAGAAGTTTATGGGCAAGAAGCCTTTCATCAAGAAAGATGGAGCTTCTAGCAACAATAAACCTGTCGAAAATAAACCCGCTGCTCCTGTCGCAGCTGCTCCTGCTGTTAAAGCAGAGGAAGGAAAGTAAACGATGTCCGAGCTTATTGAATTAATCAAAGTCTTAAGAGAACGCACTGGCGCTGGTCTTATGGATTGCAAGTCCGCTCTTCTCGCTAACGATAGTGATATTGAGAAATCAATCACTTGGTTACGTGAAAAAGGAATCACCAAGAACGCCAAGAAGGCTGGCCGTATCGCCGCTGAAGGTCTTACCTCCCTTAAAATTGAGGGAAACAAGGCTGTCTTAGCAGAGATCAATTGCGAGACTGATTTCGTTGCCCACTCCGATCCTTTCATCGCTTTGCTCAAAGAAGTCACTGATATCGCTTTTGAAAAAGAGCCTAAAGACGTTGAGGAATTAAATGGTATGGTTGGCAAGAGCGGACACGATGTCGCTTTCTTGTTCAACGATGCTGGTATTAAGCTCGGTGAAAAGCTCTCCTTAAGAAGAGTCTTAGTAGTCAAGAAAGCTGATAACGAATTATTCGGTTCCTACGTCCATATGGGCGGAGCCATAACTGTCCTTGCCATCGCTGATGGCGGAGATCAGGAAACTGCCGATAATATCGCTATGTGTATCGCCTCTAACAATCCTTCTTATGCTTCTATCAACGAAGTATCTAAAGAAGAGATTGAAAAAGAGAAGGCTGTTCAGGCTGAAGCCGCTAAGGAAGATCCTTCCTTCGCAAAGAAGCCCGCTAACATTCAGGACAAGATCCTCGAGGGTCGTGTCATGAAGCACTTTGAGACTCAGGTCTTGGATTACGGCGAATATGTCGTCGATCCTTCTAAGACCGTCGGTCAAGTCATGAAGGAACACAAGATGTCAATCAAGTCCTTCATCAAGTGGCAAGTTGGCGAAGGCATTGAGAAGAAGCACGAAGATCTCGCTGCTGAAGTCGCTGCCCAGTTAGGCGAAAATAAGTAATACTGTTCGTTTAGCCACCTCTAATCAGGTGGCTTTTTTAAAAGAGTTTAGACAAGTTACCTATAATAAATGGCTTCTGCCCTTTAAATAGGTGATGTAAAACAATAAAATATAAATCAGATAGTTCATAGGAGGAACTCATATGAAATATAAAAGAGTTCTGCTTAAGCTTTCAGGAGAGGCCTTAAAAGACGATAAGTCTGATGACATTCTCTCTCAGAGCAAACTGCAGACTATCGCTAAAGCGATAAAAATGATGCAAAATTCTGGCGCTGAAGTCTGTGTAGTTGTCGGAGCCGGGAATATTTGGAGAGGGAAGCTCGCTTCCACTATCGGAATCGATCCCGCTGTTGCTGATTATATGGGAATGATGGGAACCATCATCAACGCACTGGCTATTGAGTCTGCTCTTAACAATAACGGAGTGAAAGCTAAAGCCATGTCTGCTATTAAAGTGGATCAAGTAGCGGAGCCTTATATTTATAAGAAAGCCAAGGCTCATCTTGAAAAAGGATATGTCGTCATCTTCGGAGGCGGAATAGGAGAGCCTTATTTCACTACCGATACTTGCGCTGCCTTAAGAGCAAGAGAAATGAACTGCGACGCTATCTTAATGGCGAAGAATGGTGTTAAAGGTGTATATACTGCTGATCCTAATAAGGATCCTAACGCTAAATTCATCAAAGACATCACTTATGATGAAGTATTAAGCAGAAATCTTAAGGTCATGGACTCAACAGCTGTGTCTTTATTAAGAGAATCTAATATAATAATAAGAGTATTCGATATGGGAGATGATTCTAACTTTGCTAAAGTCATCGCCGGAGAAGATATCGGAACCACTATCAGAAAGGAATAAAACAACATGGTAGAAGAAGAATATGTATCTGGCTGCACTGAGCAGATGGATAAAGTAATCGTCAATCTCAAAGAGGGTTTGAAGACTATAAGATCAGGAGTCGTCTCTCCTGCTGTCTTGGACAAGATATACGCTGATTATTATGGAGAGAAGATGCCTATTAAGTCATTAGCAACTGTCTCCGCTCCTACTCCCACTCAATTAATCGTAAAGCCTTTTGATCCTACATCAGTAAAGGCTATAGTCGCTGCTATCGGCGGATCTGATTTAGGTATCAATCCTGTCGTTAACGGTGTCTCTATCTTCCTTACTTTCCCTCCTCTTTCTGGAGAGAGAAGACAAGAGTTTGTTAAACAGGCCAAGGTCTTTGTTGAGCAGGCTAAAAACTCAATAAGAACAGTTAGAAGCGATGTCTTAGGCAAAGCTCAGAAAGACAAGACCTTATCTGAAGATATGATGTTCAATCTCAAGAGTGATGTTCAGAAGATCACTGATAAGAACAATAAGGAAATCGACGCAATATTCGCTGAAAAGCAGAAAGCTCTTTTGACTCTTTAATCACTAAGGTCAGTCAAAATATGTTTGGTCATAAGAAGAACAAGGAAGAGCCTTTTAAACTCACTAAGCCACTTACTCACATCGCTTTTATCATGGATGGAAATGGCAGATGGGCTAAAAAGAGAATGCTTCCTCGCTCTATGGGCCATAAAGCCGGTGTTAGAAACGTTAAGAAAATAGCAGATCTCTGCTTTAAGAAATACGGAATTAAAGTCTGTTCTTTATTCGTGTTCTCAACAGAGAACTGGAATAGACCCGAAGGAGAGATCAATTATCTCTTCCAGCTTTTAAAAGTATTCTTCAGAGATAACATCGATGAATTCCTAGAAGACGGAACTAAGATATTAGTCTCCGGTGATTTAGATGATCCTAGGATTCCTAAGGATGTTAAGGAAGTAATAAAGAAAGCTGTAGACGATACTAAAGACTGCAAGAACTACGTCTTCAATGTTCTATATAATTACGGCGGAAGAAGAGAAATCGCTAACGCCTGTAAGAATATAGCCTTAGAAGTAAAGCAAGGTAAGTTAGATCCTTCTTCTATAGATGAAAAATGCGTATCTAATCATCTTTACCAGAACGGGCTTCCTGATGTCGATTTGTTAGTGAGGACTTCAGGAGAATACCGCATCTCTAATTGCATGCTTTATGAATTAGCCTATGCTGAAATGGAATTCCCCGATACTTACTGGCCGGATTTTAACGAAGACTGCTTGATATCTTGCCTTAAGGAATACGAATCGAGAAATAGAAGATATGGAGGGCTTAAGAATGAATAAGCTCACTTCATCAAGTAAGCACACTATGCTTACTAGAGTAATAACCGCCATTATTATGTGCGTACTAGCAGTACCTTGCCTTTTATTTGGAAGCTGGTATTATTTCGCCGCTATGGTAGTTATGTCTATAGTAAGTGTTTTTGAGTTTATCCAAGCTCCTAACAAGGGAAGATACGGAGTCGCTATATATGTAGTTGTTTATGCCTTGTTGGCTTTGATGATATATTCACCTTTCTTTTTTGATGAGACTCTTCATTCTTCGATTAATAACAGCAACCTTATAGTAATTACCTCTCCTAATCTGCCTTTGTTTTTTGTCGTTATGTATTTAATCGTTCTTTTTGTCATTTCTTTGTTCTCAAATAAGCTATTGGTTGGAGATGTATGTTACCTATTCACGATGGGCTTATATATAGCTCTGACTTTCTCCTGCATGATGTATGTTAGATATCTTCCTAATAACTACGTTACTATCAATGAACCTTGGGAAGAGATAACTACTTGTCTATTAGCTACTTATGTAGTTATAGGTACTATCGGGAATGATATAGGCGCTTATTTTATAGGTATATTATTTGGTAAGCATAAGATGGCTCCTAGAGTATCTCCTAATAAGACCTGGGAAGGATTCGCTGGTGGAATTGTTATTTCCTTCGCTACTTCTTTCTTATTCGCCTGGGTTATGGAAAGACTAGGATATCCTATCCTATCTAATATTCTCTGCATGGAAAAATGGTGGAGACTTGTCACTTTATCTCTCATCATGCCATTTGTTGGAGATATAGGAGATCTGATGTTCTCCTTAATTAAAAGAACATATGCTATTAAGGACTTTGGAAGAATCTTCCCGGGTCACGGTGGAATTCTAGATAGAGTCGATTCATTATCATTAGTATGCATAGTTGTTTCCTTTATGATTCTTGTCTTCATCAATGGCTGGAACGGGTTATTATGACAGAAGACATCCTTCTTTTAGGGGCGACGGGATCGATAGGAAAACAAACAATTGAGCTTTTGACCGAAGAGACTTCTTTTCATGTAGTCTCTGCTTCTTTTAATTCTAATATCGATGTTTTCGAGACAGAGCTGAAGAATCTTCCTTATCTTAAATATGTCGGTATCATAGATGAATCGAAAGGTCAGGAATTCATAAAAAGACATCCTGAATATAAAGTATTTATCGGTAAAGACGCCAACAAGAAACTCATAGAGCTCAACAATTACACAAAAGCAGTTAACGCTATCGTGGGAGAAGAAGGTTTCCTTCCTTCTTTGTGGATACTTCAAAAAGATAAGGATCTTTGTTTAGCTAACAAGGAATCTTTAGTAATAGGGGGTTTCTTACTTAAGTTTGTTCTGAAGAATGGACTTGGAAGATTATATCCGATTGACTCAGAACACGTAGCCTTATGGAAACTATTGAAAAACGTCAATAAAGACGAAGTGAAGAGAATGGTAATTACAGCCTCTGGTGGTTCATTAAGAGATATGCCACTAGAGAAATTAAAAACAGTGTCTGTTAAAGATGTTCTTAATCATCCTACATGGAAGATGGGAACTAGAATCACAGTAGATTCCGCTACGATGGTAAATAAAGGCTTTGAGTTTATCGAAGCTTCTTATCTTTATGATTGGGATATAGATAACATAGATGTACTTATCAACGACGAATCCCAAGTACATTCAGCCTTAGAGATGAAAGATAACTCTTACTTATTTGAAGTCGGTCCTTCTGATATGAGAATACCTATCTCATATGCCTTAAACGAAGGAAGAAGAGTTCAGGCTTCTTATAAGGAAGTAGACTACGACAAGAAATGCTCCTTAAACTTCAGAAAGTTTGATGAATCCAGATATCCTTTGTTCCGCTTGGTATTAGATACTTTTAAATTAAAAGGGACAGCCATGGCTTTTTTAAACGCTGTAGATGAAGAAGCCATCAAGGCTTTTAGCATAGGTAAACTTACTTATCTTCAGATGGTAAGCTTTATTTCACGTATGGTTAAAGACCATATGATCAATATATCTAATCCCACATATCAGGATGTCATTTCAACTGATAGAAAAGCTAGAGAACTAGTAAAACAAGAACTAGAAAAATAAGATTAGTAAAATAATAATAATCCGTAGAACTTAGTAATAGTTTTCAAAAATAATTTAATTTTCTTATCATGCCTTAGTTAAGGGCCTATTTTGCATAAAATGAACAAAATCATTCGATTTGTTTAACTTTGAAGCGTTTACAAATAGAGCTTTACATTCTATAAATGAATATGAAAGGTTTTGTTTATATGATAGAAACATTAATCGATATCAAAAATCATGAGAAGGATAAACTAAAGTGTTGCTGAACAGCCGTAAACGTCCGATCTTCTGAGCATAATCCCGGATGAGAATATCTT
>LAHS01000110.1_pt1 | contig 22377 bp, 18 predicted proteins | sample 329651 | NCBI WGS metagenome assembly LAHS01 (sample SAMN03275699, study PRJNA271635) | activated sludge metagenome | isolation source: sample C-1 Sludge from hydrolytic chamber (first chamber) of Anaerobic... | reverse complement strand
GCATAGGAACTGACTGCAAAATCTGCTAAATTCCTATGACGCAGAACGACACAATGGGTAGCGGTAGAAAGAGATAAGCGCGGGCTGACACCATTCGTGACTGTAAGGGTACTGGCGTTCTGTCGGTCTCTTCCATGCGGTTTCACCGTTTGTGCGGTGTTATCCCCGAGAGCACGGAGTAAGCGTTCAGGCTTCGCCATGATGTTTTAACAGGTAGAGACGGCAAAAACCAAAGCCGCCGGCAAGGATATGGGTGCAATCTTGCCGGCGGCCTGAAATTTGACTTATCGTATCGTCTTATACGAGATACTGCGAAGAGATGCTCTCATTGTTGATAACACGGTTAATGGTTTCTGCTATCATCGAGGCAACGCTCAGCTGCTTCACCTTCGGACAGCGCTGCGTGTAAGGAATGGAATCGGTGAAAACCATCTCCTCCAACGCCGAGTTTTGAACCCGTTCGCTGGCGGGGCCACTCATGACGCAGTGTGACGCACAGGCGCGGACGCTCAGTGCACCGGCCTCCATCATGATGTCGGCAGCCTTGGTGATGGTTCCGGCAGTGTCGACCATATCGTCTATGAGCACCACGTTCTTACCCTTCACATCGCCGATGATCTGCATGGTTGCCACCACATTGGCGCGGGCGCGCGTCTTGTTGCACAGCACGAGCGGACAGCCCAGATACTTGGCGTAAGTGTTGGCACGCTTCGATCCGCCGACATCGGGTGAGGCGATGACCAGATTGTCGAGGTGCAGACTCTGCAGATAAGGCAGAATGACACCGGAGGCATACAGATGATCTACAGGAACATTGAAGAATCCCTGGATCTGATCGGCATGGAGATCCATCGTGATGAGGCGGTCGATACCTGCCACACTCAGCAGATCGGCAACGAGTTTGGCGCCGATGCTCACTCTTGGCTTGTCCTTACGATCCTGACGAGCCCAGCCGAAATAGGGAATGACGGCAATGATCTGACGGGCCGAGGCACGCTTGGCGGCATCGATCATCAGCAGAAGTTCCATCAGATTATCCGAATTGGGGAATGTGCTCTGAACCAGGAAGACATCGCGGCCACGGATCGACTCCTCGTAAGAGACCGAGAACTCGCCATCAGAGAATTTCGTTACGACGAGATTTCCCAACGGACACCCTAAACTCGCGCAGATCTTTTCTGCAAGATACCGTGTCTTGGTTCCAGAAAAAACCAAAAAAGAGCTTTTCTCACTCATGTTGATATGTGTTTATTGATAATATAGACTGTGCGATTTTTCCTTTCTTTCCGAGGATTGAATTACTATCGTCGCTAATTGTGGTGCAAATGTATAAAAAATTGTCCAAACGGACAATATTATTTCGAAATATAACTTATCTTTGCACACAAACAAAAGGTAATGATAGCAGATAGCAAGACTTTCGCAGAGATACATCGTCCGATGTATATTATGGAGGAGGCACGCCTCCATGGTAACCTGGAACTGATCAGCAAGGTGGCCCATGAGGCTGATGTGGAGGTGATCCTGGCCTTTAAGGCCTTTGCCCTATGGAAGTCGTTCCCTCTTTTCCGTGAATATATCCACTCCGTAACGGCAAGTTCGCTGAGCGAGGCCCGCCTCGGCTTCGAAGAGTTTGGAGCTCCCGTGCACACCTATTCGCCCGCCTATACGGAATATGAAATCGACACGATAGCACGCTGCTCCAGCCATCTCACGTTCAATTCGCTGTCGCAGTACGACCGTTTTACGTCACGTGTGCGGCAGGTCAGTCCTGGCATCAGCCTGGGTCTGCGCGTGAATCCGGAGTATAGCGAGATTCATAATATCCTCTACGATCCATGTGCGCCGGGCACGCGCTTCGGGTTGATGGCCGACCAGCTGCCCCAGCAGCTGCCGAAGGAGATAGAAGGCTTCCACTGTCACTGTCACTGTGAGAATGGGTCGGATGTGTTCGAACGTACGCTGCAGCATTTCGAAGAGAAGTTTGGCAAGTGGTTGCCACAGCTGAGGTGGGTAAATTTCGGCGGCGGACATCTCATGACGCGTGCCGATTATGATGTTCCACGTCTCATTCGTCTGCTCAAAGCTTTTCACAGCCGCTATCCTCACCTTCACATCATTCTGGAACCAGGCAGTGCTTTTCTCTGGCAGACAGGACCTTTGGTGAGTCAGGTAGTCGACGTGGTGGAAAATAAGGGCATTCGTACTGCCGTGCTGAATGTGAGTTTCGCCTGCCACATGCCCGACTGTCTGGAGGGCCCCTACTGGCCTGACGTAAGAAATGCAGTGACTTATGAGAGCCCCGACGCACTCGTTCCGGAACAGGCCTGGAACGAAGCCCACCTCTATCGCCTCGGCGGAAACTCTTGCCTCAGCGGCGATTTCATGGGATTCTGGGCTTTCGACCATGAGTTGCAGGTAGGAGAGAACGTCATACTGGAGGATATGATCCATTACACCACGGTGAAGACCAATATGTTTAACGGTGTCTCCCACCCTGCCATAGCCCTGCTCCACTCTGATGGACAGCTGGAAATGCTCCGCGAGTATGGCTACGAGGACTATAAGAGCAGAATGGATTAAACGTAAAACACAAAGAGGGGTTACATCGTGCGATGTAACCCCTCTCTAATTGGTTTTGATCTCATTACCTCCGTCGTCATGACAGGGGATAAGACCATGAAGTGGTTTATGCCTCGGCAGGAGCCTCTTCAGCTGCGGGAGCCTCAGCCTCTGCAGCTGCTGCAGCAGCTTCCTCAGCCTTAGCCTTAGCCTCTGCCTCTACGGCAGCCTGCTTCTCGGCCACCTTCTTGGCAATAGCCTCGGCTACTTTCTTCTCCTGTTCCAGGTTCTTGGCAGCTGCTTCCTCGCGGCTCTTGGCCTCTGCGCTGCGTACTGCCTCGATCTTCTGTTCCTTGCCAGACTTCCATGCCTCAAACTTCTGAGTGCATGCAGCCTCGTCGAAAGCACCCTTCTTGACGCCACCCTTGAGGTGTTTCATCATGTACACACCTTCGCGCTTCAGAATGTTGCGTACGGTGTCTGTGGGCTGAGCACCTGTCTCTACCCAGTAAAGGGCACGGTCAAAATTCAAAACCACAGTAGCGGGATTGGTATTTGGGTTGTAAGTACCAATCTTCTCTGTAAACTTACCATCACGTGGAGCTCTTACATCAGCGATAACGATGTTGTAGAACGCGTAGTTCTTACGACCGCCACGCTGCAATCTAATTTTTGTTGACATTTTGTTTTATAAACTTTATTGAGGTTTGAAATATGCTGTCAACTCGTAACAGCGGGTACAAAGGTACGATTTTTGCAAGGATTTCCGCTTCTTCAGGCTTATGATCCTTACAACTATTAATGTTTATTAACTGGTTCGGAAGCGAAATAACCATAAAAAAGGCTGTATGCGACACGCATACAGCCTTTTCTTTCTTGTTCTGTTCCTGTTTTCTGCCCAGTGAGGTTTATTCCTCGGGCTTCATGTTGGTGTACACATTCTGCACGTCGTCGAATTCCTCGAGACGTTCCACCATCTTGTCGATGGTCTCACGCTCCTCAGGAGTCACGTCCTTCAGGTCGTTGGGAATACGGGTAAACTCCGCACTGGTAATCTCGAAGCCGTTCTCCTCAAGATACTTCTGGATATCACCGAAGCTTGTCGGCTCACCATAGATCGTTACCTCGTTCTCTTCCTCATCGACGTCAAACTCGTCGTCTGCTCCGAAATCGATCAGTTCGAGGATCAGGTCGTCCATCTCTACCCCTTCCTTCAGCTTGAAAGTGAACACACACTTATGATCGAAGAGGAAGCTCAGCGACCCCTGATTGCCCAGGTTTCCGCTGAATTTATTGAACACCGAACGAACATCGGCCACGGTACGTGTGGTGTTATCGGTCAGCGTATCCACAAAGACGGCAATGCCGTGGGGGCCATATCCCTCATAAGGTACCTCCTTGTAGTCGCTCGTATCCTTACCCATCGCATTCTTGATGGCGCGGTCGATGTTGTCCTTAGGCATGTTCTCGCGCTTACAGGTAGCAATAAGGGCACGCAGTGTCGGGTTGTTCTCCGGTTCGGGGCCGCCTGCCTTGACCGCGATAGCGATCTGTTTACCAAGTTTTGTGAATGTGCGAGCCATGTGACCCCACCGCTTCAATTTCGTAGCTTTACGATACTCAAATGCTCTTCCCATGGGAATACTAATTGTTTTATTTTGTTATGAGTTTTTGTTATGATTTTATCTCAGTTCCGCAGGCAGCTGCCAGCGGTTACTGTCGATGAATTTTCTCTGCTCTTCCGACAGTTGCCAGAAACCCAATCGACGGTTTATCTCAGTTCAGCCGATAGCTTTGAGGTAAGATTCTTGATGAGCTTCTGCATCACGGCATCGATCTGCTTGTCGTTGAGCGTGCGCTCCTCGTCCTCCAGAATGAAGTTGACGGCATAGCTCTTCTTTCCTGCAGGCAGGTTCTTGCCCTGATAAACGTCGAAGAGCTCTACCCTCTTCAGCAGCTTTTTCTCGGTCTGACGGGCAATGCTCTCTATCTGTGCGAACTCCACATTTTCATCGATCAGCAGGGCGAGATCGCGGCTTACCGATGGGTATTTGTTCAGTTCCTTGTATTCTATCTTGTTCTTCCTGATGGCCTTGAGGATTCCTGCCCAGTTGATGTCAGCATAGAACACGTCGTTCTCGACATCAGCCTTGTGGCAAACCTTCTTGGAGAGCTTGCCCAGTTCAGCAAGTACCTTGCCTCCCCGATTCTTCATCGTGAGACCGTATGTAAAGATATTGTTCTCCGTCGGGCTGCTTACAATAACCCCTTCGGGCACACCGGCTCTGGCAAAGATATTCTCCACGTAGGCCTTCAGCTCGTAGAACGAAGTCTCTTCATCGGGATGCGCCCATGAACCCTCTACCCGCTTACCGGTAATCCACAGCGCCAGATGATACTCCTGTGTGTACGCCTTGATCGATTCATCGTGATCGTCCTTCTCGGGAGTGTAGGTATAGACGTTACCCACCTCGAAAAACTTCAGGTTGGTGCGCTTGCGGTTGATGTTGCGGGCCAGCGACTCCAGACCGCCAAACAGCATCGTGGGTCGCATAATGCTCAGGTCGGCACTCAGCGGGTTCATCACCTTGGCTGCACGAGCCCAGGGATAGGCGTTGAGTTCATCGTCCTGGTAATAGGCAGCCTTCGTCAGCGAGTTGTTGAGAATCTCGTTAAATCCGCAGCCTACAAGCTGTTCGCTCACGATATTCTCCAGACGGTGCTCGCGATCCGTATCCTGTTCTACGGTCAGGGTGGAGTTGAAACGTGTCGGAATCTCCACATTATTATATCCGTAGATACGCAGAATGTCCTCCACCACATCGCAGGGACGCTTCACGTCCACCCGATAGGCGGGCACGTCGAGGGTGACACCCTCTGCGTCTTCTGCCACGATCTTCATCTCCAGGCTCTTAGCGATGCTCTTGATGGTATCGGCTCCGAGCTTCTTGCCGATCAGACGGTCGCAGTATTCGTATTTCAGATCGACGCGAGTATCGGGCATGGGCTCCACGCACACGTCCTTAATCTGCATCGATACCTTGCCCCCTGCCAGCTCTTTGCAGAGTATGGCGGCCTGCTTCAGGGCATAAATCAGTCCGTTGGGATCAATGCCACGCTCAAAACGGAAGCTGGCATCGGTGCTCAGGCCGTGGCGGCGGGCACTCTTCCTGATCCATGTGGGATGGAAATAAGCACTCTCAAGCACGACGTTACGTGTCGTCTCGTAGGTTCCCGAACCCTTACCACCGAAGATTCCCGCGATGCACATGGGCTCCTCTGCATTGCAGATGCTCAGGTCGTGCTCGCCAAGCTCATGCTCCTCACCGTCGAGTGTTACAAACTTCGTACCCTCGGGCTGTGTGCGAACCACGATCTTGTGCCCCTTCACCATGTCTGCATCAAAGCAGTGCATGGGCTGACCGTAGGCCATCATGATGTAATTGGTGATGTCAACGATATTGTTGATGGGACGCAGACCTATGGCAGTCAGCTTATCCTGCATCCACTTCGGGCTCTCTTTTACCTCGCAGTCGGTGATCGAAAGGCAGGCATATCGCTTGCAGGCCTCGGTATTCTCAATCTCGACGTCGATGGGAAGATCCTCGTTGTCTACGGCAAACTTGTCGCAGTCGGGCCGATGCAGGGAAGTCTTGTATCCGTTTTGCAGCAGCCAGGCATATAAGTCGCGTGCCACGCCATAATGGCTGAGCGCGTCACTGCGGTTGGCGGTAATATCAATATCGATCACCCAGTCGCTCTCCAGGTGGTAATATTCTGCTGCCGGCATACCCACCACGGCATCGTCAGGCAATACTATGATGCCGGCATGGTCGGTTCCGATGCCTATCTCGTCTTCGGCGCAGATCATACCGAGGCTATCCACACCACGCAGGCGCGATTTCTTGATGACAAACTCATCGTCGCCGTCATAGAGTACGCAGCCCAGATCGGCCACGATAACCTTCTGTCCGGCAGCCACATTGGGAGCACCGCATACGATCTGCTGTGGCTCGCCCTTGCCAAGATCCACTGTCGTGACATGCAAGTGATCGCTGTTGGGATGGGGCTCGCAGGTAAGAATCTTGCCGACAAACAGTCCCTTGAGACCGCCTCTGATGGCCTGGACCTCGTCGAGAGCATCAACCTCAAGACCTGTAGACGTTAACGCATCGCATGTCTGCTGGGGGGTAAGGTCGAAATCGACATATTCCTTAAGCCACTTATATGAAATCTTCATGTTTAAAAGAGTTTTTGTTTCTACTGAAAATCAGGGCAAAATTACAAAAAATATGCGAGTTGCCCAAGCACACACCTTAAAAATAACGCTGCGGTAGGTTTATTCCTCACCTTTCAGCACGGGTAACGAGATATGATACTTCACGGCCAGGAACCTGATGACCACCACCAGCACAAAGGTTGCCACCACCGTGACACCCACATTCACCCCTAATTCCATCATCAGCCAATAGGACAGTCCGCCGGCTATGCTGGCCACGGCATAGATCTCCTTCTGGAAGATGACGGGAGTCTTGTTGAGTAGCACGTCGCGCACCACTCCTCCGGCGGCCCCCGTGATACACCCCATGATGATAGCCACCCAGAACGGATGACCGCAGGCCAGCGTTTTCTGTATGCCGGCAATGGTAAACAGGGCTAATCCCAGCGTATCGAAGACGAACCACGCATTATCGAGGCGCTTGAGCGAATGGGAAAAGACGATGACAATGACCTGAGCCAGCATGGTGCACACGATATACAGCGGCGAGGTCATCCAGAACGGCGTCACGCCAAGCATCATATCGCGCAGCGTGCCACCGCCGATGGCCACGGCTATACCACACACAAAGCCGCCAAACCAGTCGAAATGTTTGGCGGCAGCATGGCGAATGCCCGAAATGGCAAAAGCTAATGTTCCTAAGATCTCAATAACCTGCTGTAAAACATGCACTAACTGAGGGTCGGAATAGAATGTCATACCTGATTCTGCGGGTGATTTTCGGCGAAGGCCTTCACGTTCTCTATGGCAATCTGGATCAGTCGTGTACGTGCCTCCTTAGATGCCCATGCGATATGAGGCGTAAAGTAGGCGTGCTCCTGCTTGAGCAGAGGATTGTCGGCCGTAGGAGGTTCGAGCGACATCACGTCTGAACCGTAGCCGAGCAGCTGCCCCTCCTCGAGGGCCTGGGCTACGGCTTCCTCATCTACCAGAGGTCCTCTGCCCGTGTTGATCAGTATGCTTCCGGGCTTCATCATCTTCAGACGCTCGGCATTGATGAGATGATCGGTCTCGGGAGTGAGCGGACAGTGGAGTGACAAGACATCCGAAACGCTCAGCAACCCCTCAAGCGTGGTCTTCTGAATGCCGCTGGGCAGCTGGGCAGACTCCTTCGAAGTCATGGCAAACACGTCCATACCAAACTGGCGTGCGATGGTAGCCACGCGCATACCGATGTTGCCAAGCCCCACGATACCCATAGTCTTGCCGGCCAGTTCCATCAGCGGGGTATCGACGAAACAGAAATCCTGGTTGTTACTCCATTTCTTTCCTCTCACTTCGTCGGCATAATGGCCCACCTGATTGGTAATGTTCAGGATATGGGCAAAGGTCATCTGTACCACGCTGTCGGTGCTGTAAGCCGGGATATTCGTTACCACGATGCCGCGCTGATGGGCATAGTTCACGTCGATGATGTTGTATCCTGTTGCCAGTACGCCTATATATTTCAGCTTGGGCAGCTTGTCGATTATCTCTTTACTGATCTTCACCTTGTTGGTAAGCACCATCTCTGCCTTCCCGGCCGCTTCTACCACCTGGTCGGCAGCGAGGCGCGGATAGACTGCTAAGTTACCAAACTCTTTCAGCGGTTCCCATGAGAGGTCACCGGGATTGGCCGTATAGCCATCTAAAACTACAATGTTCATTTTTCTTCTTCTTTATTCGTCACCGGCGGGAAGCACCTTTGCCCCTCGCCTTAAAAGTTAATCTTTGTATCTGTCGCCCCAGCAGCTGAGCATGTGCTGATACAACTTCTCCTCGGCTGGCTGATGCTGGGCGTGCCAGAATCTTGTTGAGGTCAGATTATCAGGCAGATACTGCTGTGCGGTGAAGTTTTGGGGGAAGTCGTGCGGATATTTATATCCGTCATGATACCCCAGCTGCTTCATGAGCTTCGTGGGCGCATTGCGCAGATGGAGCGGCACAGGCTCGTTGCCGCTCTGCCTCACCTCGGCCAGAGCCGCATCTACTCCGAGGTAGGCCGAGTTGCTCTTGGCACTGGTAGCCAGATACACCGTTGCCTCGGCCAGGGGTATGCGACCCTCGGGCCACCCTATCTTCATCACCGCATCAAAGGCCGCATTGGCCAGCAGGAGTGCGTTGGGGTTGGCCAGACCGACATCTTCGGCGGCACTGATCACCAGCCGCCGGGCTATAAACTGCGGATCCTCGCCGCCCTCGATCATGCGCGCCAGCCAGTAGAGGGCCGCATCGGGGTCGGACCCACGTATGCTCTTGATAAAGGCAGAGATGATGTCATAGTGCATCTCGCCGTCCTTATCGTAAGCCAGGGGATTCTGCTGCAGCAGGCTTTCCACCAGTGCATCTGTCACCACAATAGGGTCCTGCGCCGACGATTTGACCACAAGGTCGAGTATGTTGAGCAGCTTGCGCGCGTCGCCGCCGCTGTAGCGCATCATCGCCGCCGTCTCCCTGAGCTGAATGTCGCGCTGCTTCAGTTCCGCATCTTCAGTGATGGCACGCTGCAATATCCGCATCAGATCGTCACGCTCCAGCGACTTGAGCACATAGAGCTGACAGCGCGAGAGCAGCGGCCGAATCACCTCGAACGACGGATTCTCCGTCGTGGCACCGATGAGCGTCACCACCCCCTTCTCCACGGCACCGAGCAGCGAGTCCTGCTGCGACTTGGAGAAGCGGTGAATCTCGTCGATAAAGAGTATGGGCGACTCTGAGTTGAAGAACTGCCCTTGCCGGGCACGCTCTATCACCTCGCGAACGTCCTTCACGCCGCTTGTCACTGCACTCAGCGTGAAGAAGGGAACCTTGAGCATGCTGGCCACGATCTGCGCCAGTGTGGTCTTCCCCACTCCCGGCGGTCCCCAGAGGATGAACGACGAGATATGACCCGATTCGATCATCTTGCGCAGTACGGCATCCTTGCCTACCACGTGCTCCTGTCCGATATAATCGTCCAACGTCGTCGGACGCATGCGTTCTGCTAAAGGTTTACTCATTTTATGCAAAATTAATAAAAACCCACAGAGGAAACAAACAATGTTCTGTTAAAGATATAAAAGGTATAGACGAATTGTTAATATCTTTGCAGAAATATGGGAAAAAGGTAATGTAGGACTTCACATGGACGAACCATGCCCATGTGACACTTTGCGCATCATTTTGCTCAAAATGCTATCATATTGTCAAAAAGGTTGGCTCCAGAAATCGCGTTTTCACAAAAACTTAGGTCTTCGTACGTTTCATCGGCCTAAATTTCGAGGTTTTTACTATCATCTGATAATCAGGATGTTACAACAAAAAGCCCCCGTAACCACCATGATTTCAGCCTAATTTACCCCTCAAAAAGGCTGAAAATGCCCCTATTTGGGCGTGATTTTAGGTCAAAATCAAACTTATCGGCGATGCGAATCCGTATTAGCCGCATCGCGAATAAGTATTAATCGCAATGCAAGTAAGTATTGATGGTAATGCGAATCAGTATTAATCGCAACACCACCCCTATTTTTTCGACTCTTCGCCGAGCTGGAACGCCCCTCCGGGGCGATCATTTTTAAAAGTCAAAGTGTCATGAAAACAAGCTATTTGCTATCATTTTGTCAAAACCGAAACAGTGTGTCCGCTGTCTCATCTTTTAGATTCGCCACCGGTTTCCTCGCCGTGCCCGTTCCGGTGCAGAGGGCATGGAGAATGTGCCTCCGCCGCCTGCCACGCCACGATACTGTGCCCAGCGATTCATGATGCGATCTACATAATCGACCGTCTCGGCTCCGCGCATATAGCCATGACGCACCACGGGGTCGTTATATCCCGCCGGACTGCTCAGCCTGAGCACGTACTCGCGCACGTCAGACCATCGGGTGCCGCTGCGTCCGTTCTTTCGGGCCAGGGCCATGGCATCGCGAATGTGGAAATGACCACCGTTGTAACTGGCCAGGACAAAGGCCACCCGCTCGTTCCCCGGCACGTCCATGAAGAGGCCGTTGAGCTCGCGCAGGTACTTGGCTGCGGCAGCAATGTTGCTCTCGGGATCGTGCAGCTGGCTCTCGGGCAGACCGAGATGGGCGGCCGTACTGGGCATGATCTGCATCAGTCCGCTGGCTCCTGCCCACGACTGGGCACGTGGATCGAAGGTAGATTCCTGATAGCACTGGGCAGCCATGAGACGCCAGTCCCACCGGGCAAGGGGGGCATACTGCTGGAAATAACGGTCATATTGGGAGATGACACCGGCCGAACGGTTGAGCATAGGTGAATAGACGTGGCGGCGAACACTGCGGGTGGAGAGATAAAAGCTCTCCTGCTGCTTCACGTCGGCCATGAGTTTCGGGCTGAACCATCGATTAAGGGTATCAGCTAAAGCTTTGCTCGAAGGCTTCACAGCCCATGCCGTACGAGCCGTGTCTATCTTGGCCCCGGCAAAAACGACTCCCCTGACGGAGCGGGGTAGCTGGAAGGCGATGAGGTCGCCGTCGCCCTGCTTCAATCGATTGACCATCTCGGTGGTATCCTTGCACACTTCTACGCGCAGCGAGACACCCAGGTCGTGTGCGAAGCGCTCGCAGAGGAGGTACTGGAGCCCCATGCCCCGACCATGATAATCGTAGTAACTCTCGGGGCCGGAGAGCGTGAGCATGATCAATTCGCCGTTGCTGACGATGTCCGCAAGGCTGAATCCCTGCTTGGTCTCCACGCTGTCTTCGCCCACTACCGACCCCCACGGCGTCATTTCTACCTTTTTCTTTTCCTCGCACGATCCCAGAGACAGCATCATGGAGACGCAACATGTAGCGCAGAACATGATACTAAGGCAACGAGTTATCACTGAATAGAATAAATGACGCATAATAAATTGATTTGGCCACAAAAGTACTAAAATTATTGCATAATAGGCCAAAAGTAGGTACATTTGCATATATTTTAAAAATGAGAGATAACAAAAAGGAGGGTAAGCAGATTACTCTCCGAGTACAAACAGAAAAGAAAGATTAAGATGTTAAGAATAGCTATTCAATCCAAAGGACGTCTGTATGAAGACACCATGAACTTACTGAATGAGGCTGACATCAATGTTGTTCCCAGCAAGCGTTCACTTTTGGTACAGAGTTCTAACTTTCCCCTGGAAGTTTTATTTCTCCGCGACGACGACATTCCCCAGAGCGTGGCCAGCGGTGTGGCAGATATCGGCGTCGTAGGAGAAAACGAGTTTGAAGAGAGACAGGAGAATGCGCAGATCATCTCACGTCTGGGATTCTCCAAATGCCGCTTATCCTTAGCTATTCCGAAGAATACCAACTATACCGGCCTGTCATGGTTCAATGATAAGAAAATAGCCACCTCCTATCCCGGCATCTTGCGCCGTTACCTCAACGACAACAATATCCAGGCCGACATTCACGTCATCACGGGCTCGGTAGAGATCAGCCCGGGCATCGGCCTGTCTGATGCCATCTTCGATATCGTAAGCTCGGGCTCTACACTGGTGCACAACAACCTGAAGGAAGTGCAGGTGGTGATGCAGAGCGAGGCCATACTCATAGGCAACTGGCAGCTGAACGACGAGAAGCACAACATTCTGAACGAGATGCTCTTCCGCTTTGAGGCAGTACGGGCAGCGCAGGCCAAGAAGTATGTCATGATGAATGCGCCCAAGAACAAGATTCAGGAGATCAGCGAGGTGCTGCCCGGTATCAAGAGCCCCACGATCATTCCGCTGTCTGATCCCGACTGGTGTGCCATACATACCGTGCTCGAGGAGAAGCGCTTCTGGGAGATTATAGGCAAGCTCAAGGAACTCGGCGCGCAGGGAATCCTCGTCACTCCTATAGAGAAGATGATACTGTAATCTCTTTTTCCTGAACCAAGCACAACATCATGAACATTATAAGATATCCCGAAAGAAACGAATGGTCGGCACTGGTGGAGCGCCCCCGGCTCGATGTGTCACAGCTGAATGCCACGGTGAGTGCCGTACTCGCCGACGTGAGGCAACATGGCGACGAGGCCGTGAAGCGTTACGAAGAGCAGTTCGACCATGCACAGCTGGACGATCTGGCCGTAACGGAGGAAGAGATCGACGAGGCCATGCACCTCGTATCGGCAGAACTGAAGGCCGCCCTGGAACTGGCGCACCATAATATACGTAAGTTTCACGAGTCACAGCACTTTGAAGGCGAGAAGATAGAGACCGCTCCCGGCGTGGTATGCTGGCAGAAGAGCGTGGCGATACAACGGGTGGGCCTCTATATTCCCGGCGGTACGGCTCCCCTTTTCTCTACGGTGCTGATGCTGGCAACCCCCGCGAAGATAGCAGGGTGCAGCGAAATAGTGCTCTGTACGCCTCCCGGCCGCGACGGAAAGGTTAATCCCGCCATACTTGCGGCTGCACGTATTGCGGGAGTAAGCAGGATTTTCAAGGCCGGCGGCGTTCAGGCCATCGGCGCTATGGCCTATGGCACGGAGTCGATACCCAAGGTTTATAAGATCTTTGGCCCGGGCAACCAGTTTGTCATGGCTGCCAAGCAGCAGGTGAGCCTGCATGATGTGGCCATCGATATGCCGGCCGGACCGAGTGAGGTGTGCGTGGTGGCCGACGAAACCAGCAATGCCGAGTTTGTGGCTGCAGACCTGCTGTCGCAGGCAGAGCATGGCATCGACTCGCAGGTTATCCTCATTTCTACCTCCGAGAAGATGCTCAACGAGGTGCAACAACAGATTGACGTACAGCTGGAACGCCTCCCCCGTAAGGAACTTGCTGCTAAGACGTTGGAGAATTCTAAGCTGGTGCTGGTGCATGATGAAGACGAGGCGATGGCCCTGAGCAATGCCTATGCTCCCGAGCACCTGATATTGGCAATACAGCACTACGAAGAGATGAGCCAGAAGGTCGTCAATGCCGGCAGCGTCTTTCTGGGACAGTGGGCCTGCGAGAGTGCGGGCGACTATGCCAGCGGCACCAACCACACCCTGCCCACGCATCAGTATGCTCTGGCTTACAACGGCGTGAACCTGGACAGCTACTGCCGAAAGGTGACGTTCCAGCATCTCTCCGAAGAGGGAGTGAGGAGCATCGGACCGGCTGTGGTATGTATGGCCGAGAACGAACAGCTCGAAGCGCATGCCAATGCCATGCGGCTCAGAGTTGAGAAAATGAAGTAATACCCACAACAGAAACGATGATGAAAGCATTACAAGACCTGGTGCGCCCGAATATCTGGGCTCTGGCTCCATATAGTTCTGCCCGCAACGAGTATTCGGGGCATGAGGCTCACGTCTTCCTTGACGCCAACGAGAATCCGTATAACACGCCCTTCAACCGTTATCCGGATCCGTTACAGCTCGATCTCAAGGCCGCACTGGCCAAGGTCAAGCAGGTACCGGCCAGCAAGATGTTTCTCGGTAATGGTTCCGACGAGGCCATCGACCTGGTATATCGTGTGTTCTGCGAACCGAAGACCGACAATGTCGTGGCCATCGAGCCCACTTATGGCATGTATCAGGTGTGCGCAGACATCAATAATGTGGAATACCGCGGCGTGACCCTCGACGACCATTATCAGATGGATACCGACAAAATTCTTGCCGCATGCGACGATCATACCAAGGTGATCTGGGTCTGCAGCCCCAATAATCCCAGCGGAAACAATATGGCAGACCGCGAGGTGGTCAGGCTGATAGAGAGCTTTCAGGGTATCGTGGTTATCGATGAGGCCTACAGTGACTTCTCTGCTGCCCCGCTCTTCCGTACCCGACTGAATGACTTCCCTAATATCATCGTGCTCAACACCATGAGCAAGGCATGGGGGTGTGCGGGGATCCGCCTGGGTATGGCCTTTGCTTCCGAGGAGATCATCAACTTATTTAATAAGGTGAAATACCCGTATAATGTCAACATGCTTACCCAGCAGCAGGCCTTCGAAGCACTGAAATGCAAAGAGAACGTGGAGAAATGGGTGACCATGCTGCTGCAGGAGCGCGACCGACTGATGCTGGCTTTTGCCGAGTTGCCCATCTGTGAGAAGGTCTATCCTTCTGATGCCAACTTCTTTTTAGCCCGCATGACGGACGCACAAGCCATCTATGATTATCTTGTGGAACATGGCATCATCGTGAGAAACCGCACGAAAGTAAGGCTGTGTAACAACTGTCTGCGGGTGACAATAGGTACCAAGAGCGAGAATTCCGAGCTTCTTTCGATGCTCCGCTCCTATCCCCAGCCGAAGCGATAGAAGTCTGAGCCATATAGGAACATACGTGATTACGAATGGAAGATCCCGTATTTCACGCACAAAACAGCAGCGGCCATAGAGACTAACCTCCCTATGGCCGCTGCTTTTGGTTTTTAACTCAAAGGCCGGCAGGTTCTTGTGCCACCGTCTTTGTCCCATAACTCAAAGGGCGGCAGATGCTTATGACCGCTGCTTCAAGATGAAATAGTAGAACCAGTAGGTCTTACCGAACGAGTCTTTGAGGTTGGAATAGCGCACCGTTGCAGGGCCAGTCTGGTGATGAATGGTCTGAAAATCCTCGAAGTCGGTGTCCATAACGTTCTCATGATACACCAATCTGGGTTGGTTAGTAAGGTGCGTATAGAGTGTCAGGGCTTCACGATAGTGTTTCGGAAGGCTGCCATCTACCTTGTAGAAGCGGGGCAACACCCTGACGAAATTGTTCAGGTCGCCGTCCAGAAGATAAGCACATAGCAGCATGTCGTGGGCTAACGGCGTAGCGCGACGAGCCTGATGCAGCTTCTCAAAATACGTACGGGGACTCAGATGATCCGTGAAATAGATTCCGAGATCCTTATAAAACCACACCTCCGGCACCATCATCAGCTTGACAGACCTGCGGTTAGGAAGCATCACGTCCGATTTTCCTACCAGAGGATATTCAAACAAGTGGTCACCCAGAGCATGCTGTTTGGCCAGGGCCCAGATGCGAACGAACGTCAGACTGCTATCAGTCTCTTCCTCCTGGATCCCTACCTTGGCGGCGATACCATAGTTCCTGCTTAGCATGGCATTCTCAGCGTGCATACGATAATGGAATACCGATGAGGTGCAGCCTATGAAGCAGGTGATGAGAAACATTGCCGTCATCACGAGCATATTTCTCCAGAGTATCTGGAGTACGGTGATACTCTTGTCGGTAACGTGTATGGCCTCGTACTGACGACATAGCCAAACCACTGCCACGAATCCCACCATGAGCAAGGGGAAAAGCCATAACCAATGCCCCAGATAGTCTCCCTGCCCTATGTCTGGTCCTGCACTGGTAAGTATGCCGAGCAGCAACAGCGACGGCCAGTAGGTCAGAGCATGGAAGTAGGTACTGATTTTCGACAGGGCCGACACACCAATCTGCACCAGAATCAGCACGATCGTGATGAGGATGGCTCCTATGGTGCGGTTGTAATGAGTAACACCCCCCGACAGTACATGCTGGGTTACCGACAGGATATCTGCCTGATAATCGTAGAGATATAAAAAGGTGAAAGCAACGAAAAGAACGGCACACATCACCTTCGAGGTGAGTGTGCCATCCTTAAATAGAGATATCATAAAACTTTTCAGCTTGATTATTATTTTTTCCGAAGCACCACCGCCGAGCGGGCAGGCAGGTAGAGCATGAGCCATTCCTTATGATCCCTGGCATAGAGCTCATCATGGACGGTGAAATGCTCCACGCTGTCGTCGGCCAGGCCATTGCCGCCAAACTGCGTGGCATCGGTATTGAGCACCACATGATAGTTGCCTTCAGGTACGAGGAAGCCGTAATCGGTGAACGAACGCGTCGGCGAGAAGTTGAACACAAATACCAGGTCGCCTCGCGAGAAGGCCAGCACCTGATCGCCGTCATTATGCCATACCTCCTGCACCGGCGTATCAATGAATCCCTTCTCGCCCTTGATGACGCTGAGCATAGCCTGATCGAAGTCGCCGAGATAATGATAATCCAGCTCCTTATTGTCTACCAGATTCCACTGTCGGCGAGCATATTTATGGCTCCAGCCGTTGCCTTCGCGCGGGAAATCGATCCATTCCGGGTGTCCGAACTCGTTACCCATGAAGTTGAGGTAGCCACCATTCATCGCCGCGGCAGTCACCAGGCGTATCATCTTGTGAAGGGCGATGCCGCGATGCACCATCTCATTCTCATCACCTATCTTGAAATGCCAGTACATATCGGCATCTACCAGGCGGAAGATGATGGTCTTGTCGCCCACCAGAGCCTGGTCGTGGCTCTCGCAGTAAGAGATGGTCTTCTCGTCGGCACGCCGGTTTTTCACCTCCCAGAAGATGCTGCTCGGCTTCCAGTCCTCGTCCTTCCGTTCCTTGATGGTCTTGATCCAATAGTCGGGTATGTTCATGGCCAGACGGTAATCGAACCCGTAGCCGCCGTCCTCAAACTTCGCAGCCAGGCCCGGCATACCGCTCACCTCCTCGGCAATGGTTATAGCCGTGGGCTTCACCTCATGGATCAGCTGGTTGGCCAGCGTAAGATAGCAGATGGCATTATCGTCCTGAGAGCCGTTGAAATAGTCGCCATAGTTGCTGAAGGCCTCGCCCAGTCCGTGGCTGTAATACAGCATCGAGGTGACACCGTCGAAGCGGAAGCCGTCGAAGTGGAACTCGCTGAGCCAGTATTTGCAGTTGCTCAGCAGGAAATGTACCACGTCATCTTTGCCATAATCGAAGCAGAGGCTGTCCCATGCCGGGTGCTCGTGACGGTCACCGGGATAGAAAAACTGGTTGGGATCGCCGGCAAGGTTGCCCAAACCCTCTACCTCGTTCTTCACGGCGTGTGAGTGTACGATGTCCATGATGACGGCAATACCCATCTGATGGGCCGTGTCGATGAGCTCCTTCAGCTCTTCAGGCGTGCCAAAGCGACTGGACGGAGCGAAAAACGAGCTGACATGATAGCCGAAACTGCCATAGTAGGGGTGCTCCTGAATAGCCATGACCTGAATACAGTTATAGCCATCTTTGGCCACCCGAGGCAGAATGTTCTGTCTGAATTCGGCGTAAGTGCCCACCTTCTCGGCGTCCTGGGCCATACCTACATGACACTCATAGATCAGCAGTGGACTCTTGTCGGGCTTAAACTTGGCATCTTTCCATTTGTAAGCGGTCTTCGGCTGCCATACCTGTGCAGAGAAGATCTTGGTCTGATCGTCCTGCACCACACGCTGACACCATGCCGGAATACGCTCGCCCTCGCCGCCATTCCATTTCACGTGCATCTTGTAGAGGTCGCCGTGCTTCATCGCCTTGGCAGGCATGCGCAGCTCCCAGTTGCCCGTTCCCTCTATGCGGTGGCATCGGTAGGCTTCTTCCTCCTGCCAGCCGTTGAAGTCACCCACCAGATAGATGTCGGTAGCGTTGGGTGCCCACTCACGAAATACCCACCCCTTGCGCGGTTCCTTGTGAAGGCCGAAATAGTTATATCCGTTGGCAAACTCAGAAAGAGGCACACTACCACCCTGAGTGAGTTGACTTATCTTCCATAAGGCATGTTCGTGACGGCCACGAATGGCATCTTCGTAGGGCTCAAGATAGGGATCGTGAACCACCATGCCGATGTGCTTGATTTCGGGTTCGGCCTGCTTTTCAGAACGCCTGGTACCCTTGCTGTCTCTCTTTTCCATAGTGTTATTGGTTTGCCGTTGATATCATTTTTGAAGTTATGCGCGCACCTTAAAGATGGCTTTCCTGAATTCGGGAAGCTCGGAGATACCCGGTGCATGCCCGTCCTGTGGGAAGAAGATGGCAAACTGTCCTTTCTTCACATGCACATAGGTCTGCGAGAAGACACCGTCAAGCTTGGCCATGTCCTTCTCTTCCTTATATTCCATGGGCGGAAGGTCGGCCAGCGGCTTATAGCCGTAGGTCTCATCACCACCGATAGGTACCTGGACATCGATCATCTTACGGTGATACTCCATGGCAGCCTCCTCGGGATATTTACCCTTCATGGTAGAAACGTTGACAAACACGTCATCGCCCTTGATGCTGTGACGGCCGTCTTCGATGTCTTCCCACTTTGTCTTTTTCAAGAACTCCACCACCTCTGCAAAGAGGGGGTTCAGGCTTACATACTTCTCTAAATTTTCAAGTGAATCGATAATCATAAGTTGCGTATTGTTAATTAGTTATATCTGTATGGTTTTAGGTCTCCGTTTAATTGTCCCTGAAGCGTCTTCCGCTCTCATAATGGCCTACGAAGGTGATCTGGCCGTTCCGGTCTTTCTCCACGAACTTACCATCACGGATATCGTTCAGGTAGCTGCCTTCAAATCGTTTGCCGTCTCTCGTCTCCTCAATGGCCTTACCGTTGCGCTTGCCATTCTTATAGGTTCCCTTGAAGCGCGAGCCGTCGGCATAGTGTATAATCACCTCGCCTTCCACCTTCCCGTTCACGAAGTCGCCCTCGAAGACATCACCGTTGTGCTTGGTTAGCTTGCCGTGACCATTCTGCAGGTCGTTTTTCCACGTACCCTCGTATTTGTCGTTGTTGGCCCACACGAAGGTGCCCATGCCATCGTGACTACCCTCCATGAAGTGGCCCGTATAGCGGTCGCCGTTGGCATATTTGAAGATTCCTTCACCCGTGCGCTCCCCCTGCTCGTAATCGCCCTCGTAACGGTCGCCGTTCTGAAACAGGTATATGCCTCTTCCCTGCTGTATATCGTCTTTCCACTGTCCTTTGTATATGTCGCCGTCAGCATACTTGTTGACGCCGTAGCCCGAGCGCTGGTTGTTCTCCCACGATCCCTCATAGGTAGTACCGTCGCCCCAGTCGAAAAAACCTTTGCCTTCCTTCTTGTCTGCCTTCCACTGCCCTTCATAGAAGGCACCGTTGGCATAAGTATATTTGCCCTTGCCCTGACGCATATCACGATACCACTCGCCGTCGTATCTGTCTCCGTTAAAGTAATACATTATACCATGACCCTGCTGATAATCGCGGAACCACAGGCCCACATACTTGTTGTTGTTGTTAAAATAATAGGTGCCATGACCATGCTGCTGATTGAGCAGCCATTGTCCTTCATACTTCTCCCCGTCGGAGAAGGTGTAGACACCGTAGCCCTGACGCTTACCCTTGACAAACTCACCCTCGTAGGTATTACCGTTGTCAAACAGTATGCTGCCCTTTCCCTGTGGCTTGCCCGCTACCAGCTCACCCTTATAGACACCGTGCACACCCATCTCCACCAGGTTGCAGGAGCCTAATGTTATTTTCTGTGCATGCGACGATACTGCAAAAAATAAGGCGATTCCGATAAATATTTTTTTCTTCACGCTTCAATATTTATGTTTTTATTTGAAGTCAAAGATAGTAATAATAATTGAATAAGCTTCCCCGGGTACCATGAAAATAATAATAACCTATGACTATTTAACATTATTAAAGAGCATGAACCGCAGACATACATTCTTTTCCTTTCACCGGTCCGTCACCCTGTCGCACGACCAGGTGCAACACATTCCGTTATCGTCTGCGTAAGTAAAATTGACTCTATGATGTTTCGTGTAGGTACGCCGCGGCTTACTCCTTTAACTCTATAGTGCCCAAAGGGCACCTTTGTAACTCTTCGAAAGAGATAAATAAAACTCCGTCACTCCTTTCACTCCGTAACTCCGCGTGAGACCCAAACGCTTCTTTGTCTATGGGTTATCTCACGCGGAGTTACGGAGTGAAAGGAGTGACGGAGTTTTTAAAGGTTGACAATGGAGAATACAGAGGTGCCCTTTGGGCACTATAGAGTTAAAGGAGTAAACAGCAACTTACCCATACGATTCGTTATAGAGCCGTAAAATTCGCATAAATGGTGATAAAAAAATCAGGAAGGTGGCATTAAACGTGAGGTTTTCAGTATATTTGCAATACAGTTCACATCATCATTAAACTAAAACATACAGATGAATACAGAAAACATTGCAGCCATTATTCCAGCCCGATTTGCATCGACCCGCTTTCCGGGCAAGCCCTTAGCCCTGCTGGCGGGCAAGCCGGTCATACAGCATGTGTACGGGAAGGTGTCGGCCGTACTGCCCCATACGTGGGTGGCCACCGACGACCGGCGCATCTTCGACTGCGTGGAGCAGTTTGGCGGACAGGCGGTCATGACGCGCTCCGACCACAAAAGCGGTACCGACCGCATCGAGGAGGCGGTGAGGAAGATCGGTACCGACGCACAGATTGTCGTAAATATTCAGGGCGACGAGCCTTTCGTCCAGACCGAACAGATAGAGACCCTCTGTCGTCTCTTCGATGATCCCGACACGCAGATCGGCACCATCGGCAAGCCATTCAAGGACATGGAGGCCGTGGAAAACCAGAACTCGCCCAAGATCGTGCTCGACAACCACGGCTTTGCCCTCTACTTCTCGCGATCGGTCATTCCCTTTGTCCGTGGCAAGGCGCAGGCGGCGTGGCTGGAGAGCTACCCTTTCCTGAAGCACTTGGGCATCTACGGCTATCGCACGTCCGTACTCCACGAGATTACCGCCCTGCCCCAGTCGAGCCTCGAACTGGCCGAGAGCCTGGAACAGCTGCGCTGGCTGCAGAACGGTTACCGCATCAAGGTGGGCCTGACCCACTTCGAGACCATAGGTATCGATACCCCCGAAGACCTGAAGCGGGCCGAAGACTTCCTGCGCCAGTCGGTACTGGGAGCCTGACCCCCACCCTTATGCGAAAGGTATAAACATACGGAGAGACAAGGATAAAACCGTATATCAGGAGGCGTCATGCACTCCTGACAATCCATACCGACTTATCAGAATGTAAGCAAATCCGTCATTTTGCTTACATTCTGATTAATTTTATTTTACATTTATATTTGTCCATACAGCAAAGAGAATGTCCTCCCACTCCCTATTTCAAGGCTCCGTCACGCCATTAAATCAGATCTTTTCCGTTCTTACGACTTATCCACGTTGCGATTAATGCTTATCCATGTTGCGATTAATACTTATTCGCGTTACGACTAATGCCTATTCATGATACAATTAAGCATTAATCGCCTTATTATTTGTGCATAAGCACTGATTCATGCCATAAAAACTAAGGAACGAACTTCTATTTTTATTATTTCATTTTTGAAGCAAATCACATAAGCATCTGATCCACATTATGATACGGAAAAGACGCCAAGATGCACCCTTTTTTGCCTCTTTCTCGCATCGTCTCGTTCTCCCCGTTGATTTTTCGAAGCATGACGGCGATTCGATTTTTAATTTTTGTCAATCTGTAAGCTTATACAAGAAAAAATGATCAAAGTGTCATTCTTCGGGTTTTGAGCCATGAGAATCTCCACGATATAGATTTTCGCATATTCATTCACTCTGTAAACCTGTTGTCCCCCGGGCTGTAAAATAGTGGCTCTGTAATGTTTCATGTGGGTACGCTGTTGCTTACTCTTTTAACTCTATAGTGCCCAAAGGGCACCTCTTGTAACTCTCAGAAAGAGATGAATAAAAACTCCGTCACTCCTTTCACTCCGTCACTCCGCGTGAGATAACCCATAAATAAAGAAGCGTTTGAGT
>LAHS01000671.1_pt1 | contig 22379 bp, 16 predicted proteins | sample 329651 | NCBI WGS metagenome assembly LAHS01 (sample SAMN03275699, study PRJNA271635) | activated sludge metagenome | isolation source: sample C-1 Sludge from hydrolytic chamber (first chamber) of Anaerobic... | reverse complement strand
AGAAATAAAATTGAAATGAAACGCGCTGTGCGCGACGCGGGGCTTCCGTATGCTGTGGGCGACACGTTCGATTCTTTTTCTGCCGCCGCATCATTCGTTCGTTCATCGTGCGGATATCCTGTTGTCGTTAAGCCTGTGTGCGGCGCCGGAAGCAAGAATGTTTCGTTCTGTAAAAATGAAGAGGAATTTGCAGAAGCGTTTGCGCTTGTGCAGAAGACGCCCGACGCATATCTCCGCCGCTCGCAGTCTGTTCTTGTGGAAGAGTATGTTCCCGGCGATGAGTATGTTGTGAATATGATGGGAACTGCAGACGGCGTGTTTGTAACCGATATCTGGAAGTATGAGAAATTCGGCAATGCATATTCAGACTGTGTGTACTACAACGACATTATGCAGGATGTGAACGACGCAAAGTTTGAGGCGCTCAAAGAATATGCAAAGAAAGTATACAAGGCAGTGGGAATTTCTATCGGACCTGCTCATGCCGAAATAAAACTTTCTGATAAAGGGCCGGTGATGATAGAAATCGGTTCCCGTCTTGCCGGCGGCGAAATGCCCAAGTATGCGGCAAAAGCAACGAATGTAAACTCGCTTGAAAAAACAATCAGCGTATTCGTAAACGGAACAGCTCCTATGCCCCGTCAGATTGAAATTACACAGTATCCGGCGTCGGCAGACATAAGCCATGAAAAATTCGGTCGTCTTGTTAAGATAGACGGACTCGAAAAAGTGCGCCGCCTTAAAACGTATGCTGCGGAAGTGCTGTATGCAAAACAAGGCGACTACATAGAACCTACGCGCGATGTCGATCATCTTGCGGCTCTCTTCTGGTTTATGGGGAGCGACCGGGCACAGGTTCTTGCGGATTTGGAATCGTCGCATCATCTCTGCTCTGTAACAACGGTGAATGACCGCATTATTGTTGCCGGAACTACAACTGACTATGTAGACATGCTGCGCAAAAAGTATCCGAACCAGCTTTTGTTCATTACATCTTCTGCGCTCAGAGAAAAAGCAAAGGAAAAACGTCCTGCAGATTCTGAAGAAATACGGTGCAATGTGCATGATTTTAAAACAGTGCTTCATCTGATTCACGCACATACCGAAAAATACAAACAGCATGTGACGGGCATTACATGCTATGACTGTGAGTCACTCATGCTCTCGTCATATATTGCGGAGCATCTTATTCTGCCGTTCCCTTCTGCCGAGGCTGTAAAAAACTGCCGGAACAAAATGCGCTCAATTGAGCTGTGGTCGCGCGCGCATATTCTGTGCCCTCGTACTGCCGAGATTACGAGCTATGAGCAGGCGCTCTCGTTCTACGAAAAAGACAATCTCCCGTGCGTTATAAAACCGGCGAGCGGTTCCGGCTCCGAAATGACATTCTTGTGCTCAACAAAAGAAGAGCTTGCCTCTGCCTGGGATTCCGTGATGATTTCGATGCAGGAAAAAGACAACGACCCTATGTACCTTTCGTCGTGCGGCGGTTCGCGCAGTGTTCTCATTCAGGAATTCGTTCCGGGAACAGAATACAGCTGCGATTTTATCGTGACAAATCATACCGCTGTAGTGCTCCGTCTTTGCCGCAAGACAAAGTACCAGAAGCGGTTCGGCGTAACGCAGTCGTACGATCTTCTTCCCGAGCGTGAATGGCCTGAGACGAACAAAAATCTGTCCCGGCTTCTGTACCGCGCGGCTAGAGCGGAAGGCCGCATGGAACACGCCATTGTTATGGTTGATTTTATTGAAACAGAGAGCGGCTTTACGCTTCTCGAAATGTCGCCGCGCGCTGGCGGTGACTGTATTCCTCCGCTCGTGGAAAAGGCAGCGAATATCTCTACTGTGAATCTTGCCGTTGAGCTTGCTGCCGGCAGACTTTCTAAAATACAGACGCTTCCTGCAGACCATTCGTTCTCTGCATACAGGCTGTTCGCGCCGAGGAGTGGCGTTCTCCGTTCTCAGAATGTGCAGGCGCTTTCTGGCGGCGATGGCGTTGAGCGTGTGATTATGTACCGCAGCGAAGGTGACACGATTCGTCTTGATGCTCCCGATTATACGGAAGGAATGCTCGGCTGCGTTATATGCCGCGGTGAAGAAAAAAGGAAAGATGATGAATCGAAAATCGTCCGTCTGATGTCGCTCCTTAATCCTGAGCTTACGTCGCTTGAAGAAGTTGTGCAGAATCTTATTAACTCGTCGATTGCGAAACGAGATGCCTATTTGTCTCTGTGGAAAGAAAACGGCAGTGTTCCGATCAGAGTGTTTGACCGAGATCAGCTCAAGCACCGCGCGCAGCTTTTTAAAAACGCATTCGAGTCTGTGCTTCCTTTCTGCGGCTTCTACTATGCGATGAAGTGCAATAATTATGCGGAAGTGTCGAAGACGGTGATTGAATCAGGATTTGGCATTGATGTTTCGAGCGGTGCAGAACTTGCGGCAGCAGTTTCGAACGGCGCAAAAAATATCATATTCAGCGGACCAGGTAAAACAGACAGCGAGATAGAAGCGGCGCTTGCAGTCTCTGCTTCATTCACTATTCTGATAGACAGCTTTGGCGAGCTTGAGCGGGTAAAAGATCTTGCTGCAAAACATAAGTGCCGTATACGGGCAGGTGTGCGCATTCTGCCTCCGTCCGGCTGGGAAAAGTTCGGTATTCCGATAACTGAATTGAAGCGTTTTTTTAAGACCGCGCAGAAAAGCAGTTTTGTTCAGCTTGAGGGCATACAGTTCCATACAAGCTGGAATATGAACAGTGCGCAGCAGAGCGCGGCAGTCAGGTCGCTTGCCCTTGAGCTTAAGACGTGGACAGAAGATGAGCTTGCAAACATACAGTTCATTGATATTGGCGGCGGTTACTGGCCGGAAGAAGGCGAGTGGCTTAAAGGTTCCGATGAACAGAACGGCGATTTGAGCGGCCGCGTATGGAACAGGTCGATTCCGATTGCGCAGTTTGCATCAGAGCTTGCTTCTGTTATTAAAACGGAGCTGTTCCCGCTTGTCCATTGTCAGATACGGTTTGAGCCGGGACGCTGGATTGCGAACGACTGCATGAGTGTGCTTGTCTCTGTTGCGGATAAAAAGGGAACTGAACAGGTGATTACGGACGGCGCAACGAACTGCATCGGCTGGGACCGCTTCCAGAGTGACTATTTCCCTGTTATCAATCTGTCGCATCCGTCGCTTGACGAACATGCATGCCGGATTTACGGCTCGCTCTGCGACCCGCACGATGTGTGGGGTTTCAGTTATCGCGGCACAAGTATAGGAAAAGACGATGTGCTTTTGATTCCGAACCAGGGTGCCTATACGTACAGCCTGCAGCAGTCGTTCATAAAACCGCTTCCTGCTGTTGTCACCTTTAAAGATTGATATAACACTTTATAATGACAAAGTGACCTAAAATACGGTATAGTCACAATATGGAACAGATTGAAAAAGATTCTGCACCGGCAGAAAATGACCGCGCAGAAGCAGCACAGACTGCCAAAAAAGACAGCGATGACGAAATAAGCCTGATTGACTTGTTTGCGGTTCTTCTTAAACATAAGAGGATGATTATTACCGTAACGGCGCTGGCGATGGCTGCGGCTATCGTCTACAGCATCATTACGATTAAGCTCCCTGTCGATAAGTCTCCTATGCCGAATCAGTATACACCCAAGGCGAATATGCTCATTAACGATTCGTCGTCTTCCGGCGGTCTTTCTTCAATGCTCAGTTCCAGCGGACTCAGCTCTCTCGCAAGCCTTGCCGGAATCAGCGCGTCGGCAGGGTCCTCGTACAGTTCGCTCGCAGTTTATCTTGCATCTTCCGATCCTTTGCTCGATGCGATAACCGAAAAATTTAATATTGTGAACCGTTACAAAATTAAGAAATTTCCCAAGACAACAAGCCGCAAAATGCTTAAGAAATCTTTGAAAGCTGATATTGATAAGGACACGAGCGTTTTTACTGTAAGCTTTACTGATACCGATCCTGTGTTTGCTCAGTCCGTTGTTAATTTTTCTGTTGACTGGATGGAGCAGCGTTTCCTTGAGCTCGGTCTCGATAAGAATAAGACACAGAAAAAAAATCTTGAGGAAAGCATGGCATCCTCATATAACGAAATTGTTAAGCTGCAGAAACGAATCGCTGGCATAGAACAGTCTGTTTCAAATTCATATGGAACTCCGCGCTCTGTAATGCTTGATACGTCAATGGCAAAGCTTGAGCTTGACGCGCAGGAAGAAGTGTACAAGCAGCTCAAGGCTCAGTACGAGCTCACAAAAATTAAGATGCAGAGCGAGACTCCTGTTTTCCAGATTCTTGAGCATGCCGAAGTTCCCGATATGAAATCTGGCCCGAGCCGCGGAAAGCTGTGCATCATTGTAACGTTTGCGGCATTTTTTCTTTCTGTGTTCGCAGCGTTTGCAATGAACGCCGTGGATAATATTAAAAAAGATCCCGAAGCGATGAATAAACTCCGCGGAAAAAGGAGCTAGCTGTGAATAAGCTCATGTGCCGTTGCGTGCTCTGCGGAGCAGCTGTCATCTCTTTGTCGTCATTTTCATTTGCATTGGATTATTCGTCTATTCTTGGCGATTCAGGAAGCGGAAGTGATATCACTGATTTGTTGAACAGCAGAAATGCTTCGTCATCTTCATCATCTTCTTCTGATGTTTCTGAAAGCATGTCTTCTGATATTGGTTCTGGTGCATCATCTGGAACTGGCTCTATGACTGGTTCATCTCCTGCAGCAGTTTTGCCTGCTGATTCTGCCTCCTTAATAAGTATTACCCCTCAGCTTGCAATGTCTACAAAAGACTATCCCGTTACCGCGGGAGATATTTATACGCTTGCGTTTGCAGCTGGTTCTTCTGCCGTGACGTATAAAATATCTGTAGACTCCTCATATCGTATTCGTGTTGCAAATCTTGCTGTTGTAGATGCTTCTGGAAAAACATTTCCCGAACTTAAACAGCTTGTTGAGTCAATTGTTATAAGAAACTATCCGATGAGCGGCGTGCAGTTTGTGCTTGCAATTCCCGCCGTGTTCAAAGTGACGCTTAAAGGCGAAGTAAAACAGACGTCTGTTAAGCAGGCGAGTGCGCTTACTCGCATAGCTGCGGTTATCAGAACGGTTGTTACGCCGTATTCTTCTGTGCGGAATGTAACTGTCGTTTCTGCTGACGGCAAAAGCCATACGTATGATTTGTTTAAAGCTGAACGTGACGGCGATTTGACGCAAAACCCGTATGTCCGTCCTGATGATGTAATTACGATCGGCCGTATTTCGCGTAAAGTAACGCTGAAAGGTGCAGTGGAACGCCCCGGCAGATATGAACTGCTCGACGGTGAAAATTATTCTGCTCTTATTACTGATTATGGCTCTGGTTTTTCTGAATATGCAGACAAAAGCCGTGTTGAAATTAACAGACTTGAGGCAGGGACTACAAAAACGCATCAACTGTATGTAACAGAGGATGCGCTTAAGTCTGATTTTGCGCTTGCTAATGATGATACAATTACTGTGTCGACAATTTACGATTTGCTGCCGGTAATGTATTTTGAAGGGGCAGTACAGGCACCGGTTGAAAATAATACGGATCCTGTTCTCGGCGGCACTCAGAAAATTGGCAGCACGACTGCCTCTTCTATGGACACTTCGTCACGCGTGCCTGTCCGCTTTTCTCCCGGAACAGACTATGCATTCTTTGTGCGTACAAATAGAAAAATGCTTGGATCTTCTGCTGATTTGTCGAGCGCATACATAAAACGAAATGGTACGCAGATTCCGCTTAATGTTACGCGTATTCTTTACGATGCATCATATACACAGAACGAACAGGTCCAGGCTGGTGATACACTTGTTATTCCGTTTAAACAGTATTTCGTTACAGTGTCCGGCGCGGTCACTGTTCCCGGCCGCTATCCGTATATTCCTGACCGCGGATGGGATTATTATGTGGGACTAGCCGGCGGTTTTGATCGTTCGCAGAATGCGTTTGATGCAATGGTGATTACAGATATAAACGGCAAGCGTCACAGCAAGAGTGAACCAATTACGCCGGAAACAAACATTATCGCGGAGTCGAACTCTTTTACCTACTTCTTTAATAAGTATGCGCCGGTTATTACGACGACACTTACAGCAGTTTCTACGATGATGACAGTGTTAATCTACGCAAAAACATACGCTCAATGACATTGTTTCCTCAGCTGAAAGAGTACTATTCAATTCTCTCTGAAGAGCGTCCTGTTTTTCTTGACCGCTACATGTACCTGCCGTGCATGCAGCGCCTCGAAGGTGTCGGCCTCTTGTGCGGCACTGACTGGACTCCGCTGTATCATAATGCTTTTTTTTATTCACGGTTTGACCACAGTCTCGGCGTCGCGCTTGTCATCTGGCATTTTACTCACGATGAAAAGCAGACGCTTGCCGGACTTTTCCATGATCTTTCAACTCCAGCATTCAGTCATGTGAATGATTTCCGGCGCGGTGACACGCTCAGACAGATAGCAACTGAATCTGCAAATGAGCGCATGGTGATTGATGACGTGCAGCTTGCGGCTGTCCTTGCATCAGACGGTCTCTATGGTCGCGATGTTAATAATTATCATATGTATCCTATTTGCGACAATGAAGTGCCGCGTCTTTCTGCAGACCGCCTTGAGTATATGTTTCCGTCAGGAATGGCGCTCAACAGCCGCTGGAATCTTGATTCGATGAAGCGTGCGTACGAAAATATTATTATTCTGCAGAATGAAGACGGTGCGCCCGAACTCGGTTTTAAAGATGAGGAGATCGCTGCAGATTATACAGACCGCTGCTGTGATGTAGGACTTGTGCTTCAGCACAACGAAAATAAACTCGCGCTCAATATGCTTGGCGATATTATTAACAAGGCAGTGCAGTGCGGCATTATTGCGGAAGACGACTGTTTCCTTATGGATGAAGAGCAGATCATGGAAACTTTTACGCAGGCGTCCGAAATGGAGTGCTGGAATGATTCTGATGACGGACCTTCGTTCGCACAGCTGTTCAAGACATTCCGCACGATGACAAAAGTTGAGCATACAGAGGAGCCGCTTCCGAACTGTTACTGTGTGTCGCTCGATGTGAAGAAGCGGTATATTGATCCGCTTATCAAAACAAAGAACGGTGCCAGGCGCGCATCTGTTGTTTCAAAAATAGCGGGTGAAAAAATTAATGGATTCCTTCAGTTCAACGACACAAAGTACGGTTGTGTTCCGTATGTTTCATAATTCTGCTCTCCGTATGTCTGATTGAAAAAAATACCCGTAAGTTGTATACTATTATGTTATGGGTGGAAAAGTTAAAAATGCGTCTTCAGCTTCTAAAAAGAGCGCAAAGACTGCAGTAAAAAAGTCTGCTGCAAAAAAAACAGCGGTAAAATCAGCGTCAAAAAGTGCAAAAACTTCTGCAAAAAAATCGGTAAAGACATCTGCTAAATCGTCAAAGCACAGTGCGGAAAAAGTTCCGGCAAAGTCATCTGCGAAACCTGCAGCAGTGCAGCTTTCTCTTGCGCCTGCTGACGATGCGCCAGTTCTTGCATGGCCTAAGGCTCACATGTCTGACCGCAAAAAAGAAGCGGTAAAAGACGCATTCGTTCCCGGAACAGATGCTGTAAAATCTGCTGCGAAACTAAAGGCTGCGCAGGCATCTGACCCGAACAGGAAAAATCCTTCCAAAAAACTTGCTGCATACGATGAGTCGCAGGTTCGTCATCTCGACGCGCTTGAGCACATCCGTCTCCGCAGCGGCATGTATATCGGACGCCTCGGTGACGGCTCGAACCAGAACGACGGCATCTACGTGATGCTCAAGGAAGTCATCGATAACGCTGTCGACGAATTCATCGTCGGATTTGGAAAAAGAATTGACGTTGAAGTAAAGGACGGACGCGTAAAAGTGCGCGACTTCGGACGCGGCATTCCGCTTGGAAAAGTAGTTGAGTGCGTGAGCGAAATAAACACCGGTGCAAAATACAACGACGACGTATTCCAGTTTTCAGTCGGTATGAACGGCGTCGGCACAAAGGCAGTCAATGCGCTTTCATCATATTTCAGAGTTGTTTCAATCCGCGACGGCAAATGCACCGAAGCTGTATTTGAAAAAGGAAAGCTCAAGACTCAGCGCACAGGCCCGCTTCAGCAGAAAGCACCGAACGGCACCTATTTTGAATTTGTTCCCGATGAGTCGATATTCGGAAAGTATACATTCAACATGGAATTTGTTGAGCACCGCATGTGGAACTACGCGTACCTCAACACAGGCCTAACAATTCGTCTGAACGGAAAAGACTTTGCGAGCGAAAACGGTTTGCTCGATCTTCTTAAGAACGAAATCGATACTGAGTCAATCTATCCGATTGGCAGCTATACTGGCGACCACCTCAAGTTCGCATTCACCCATACGAACTCATACGGTGAAAATTATTTTTCATTCGTCAACGGCCAGTACACAAGCGACGGCGGTTCTCACCTCAACGCATTCAAAGAAGGATTTCTCAAAGGCATAAACGATTTCTTTCAGGCAAACTACAAGAGCGAGGATGTGCGCGAAGGAATTACCGCAGCAGTTCTTGTTAAGGTAAAAGACCCTGTATTCGAAAGCCAGACAAAAAATAAACTCGGCAATACCGACATACGCTCGTGGATTGTAAGCGAAACACAGAGCGGACTCGATGACTGGCTTCATCATAATCCCGATGCTGCAAAGCGCCTGCAGGAAAAAATACAGGCGAACGAAAAACTCCGCACAGAGCTCAATTCCGTAAAGAAAGAAGCGAAGGAAGCTGCAAAAAAAATCTCCCTCAAAATACCAAAGCTCAAGGACTGCCGCTATCATATTGAAGACGGCGACAAAGGCGCAGAGAGCATGATATTCATAACAGAAGGAGACTCAGCAACCGGCTCAATGATAGGCAGCCGTGATCCTTCATATCAGGCAATATTCTCGCTCCGCGGCAAACCGGAAAACATGTACGGCAAAAAGCAGAGCGACATCTACAAGAACGAAGAGCTCTACAACCTGATGATGGCACTCGGCATCGAGCAGGACGTGTCCGGTCTTCGCTACGGAAAAATTGTTATTGCAACCGATGCTGATAACGACGGCTTCCATATTAGAAACCTCGTGCTCACATTCTTCCTCGGCTACTTCGAGGAGCTTGTGACGACTGGCCGCGTATTCATTCTCGAAACACCGTTGTTCCGCGCGCGCAATAAAAAAGAAACTGTGTACTGCTATAGCGAAGAAGAGCGCGACAGTGCTACAAAAAAGCTTGGTTCAGGCGTTGAGGTGACACGATTCAAGGGACTCGGAGAAATCAGCCCGAGTGAATTCAGTCAGTTCATCGACCCGGAGACAATGCACCTTACTCCTGTTGAAGTACAGGCGCTCAAGAACGTACCGCCGCTGCTCGAATTCTACATGGGCAAAAACACGCCTGAGCGCCGCACGTTCATCGAACATCATCTGCTCGCCGACATCGACGCATAAGGAAAAAAGAAAATGGCTTTTGTAAAAAACTTGTTCGACAAAAACTTTATTGAATATGCAAGCTACGTCATTCGTGACCGCGCTATTCCTGACCTTGTCGACGGACTTAAACCTGTACAGCGCCGCATCATGCACACGCTGTTCGAAATCGACGACGGCAAGTATCACAAGGTTGCGAATGTCGTCGGCCAGTGCATGAAGTATCATCCGCACGGAGACGCTTCTATCGGAGATGCGCTTGTTGTTCTTGCAAACAAGGAAATATTCATCGACAAGCAGGGAAACTTCGGAAACATCTACACTGGTGACCGTGCATCTGCTCCCCGTTACATCGAATGCAAAGTAAAGTCGCTCGCAAAGGATATTCTCTACAATCCTGATATTACGCAGTATGTGCCGAGCTACGACGGCCGCTCAAAAGAGCCGGTGCAGTTCCGCGCAAAGCTTCCGATTGTGCTGATTATCGGTGCGGAAGGAATCGCCGTCGGCATGAACACGAAGATTCTGAGCCACAACATCCGCGAAGTAATCGAAGCAGAAAAGAATTGTCTCGAAGGCAAGCCGTTCAAGCTGTATCCTGACTTCCCCACGGGCGGTCTCATGGACGTAAGCGATTATCAGGACGGAAACGGAAAAATCATCACGCGCGCAAAAATAGACACGAGCGATGAAAAGAAAATTGTTATCACTGAGCTTCCGTACGGCAGCACGACAGAGTCTCTCATGGACTCAATCGAAAAAGCTGCGAAGAACGGACGCGTAAAAATATCATCAATCAATGACTACACATCAGACCACGTTGAAATCGAAATAAGACTGCAGCGCGGTGTGTATGCAAAGGAAGTTGTTGATTCCCTGTATGCGTACACTGAATGCGAGCAGTCTGTTTCATGCAATCTGCTCGTGATTAAAGACAACATGCCGCAGGTTATGAGTGTTACTCAGGTGATTCAGTATCACGCAAAGCAGCTTGTTACTGTTTTGAAGGATGAGCTTGAGCTTGAGCAGAGGAATCTTCTTGAGCGTTTGCACATGCGCACGCTTGAGCGCATTTTTATTGAAGAGCGCATCTATAAAAAGATTGAGCAGATGAAGACGCAGGAAACAGTTGTTAAGGCTGTGAAGGACGGATTCAAGCCGTTCAAAAAAGAACTTATCCGCGAAATCACTGACGAAGATGTCGATACGCTTCTCAAAATTCCGATCAGACGCATATCGCTCTACGATATTAATAAGAATAAGGAAGAGGTTGCTGCAATCAATGACCGCCTGAAGGCAATTGCAAAATTGCTAAAGCATCTCAAAGACTACGCAATCAGTTATCTCGACGGCATGCTTGCAAAACTGCCGCTTGAGCAGACAAAGAGACGCACAAAGGTTACGAAGTTCTCTGCTGTCGATGTTAAGGAAATTGCGCAGCGCGACATGCCGCTCCGCTATGACGACAAAGGCTACCTTGGCACCGGTGTTTCCGGCGGAACTGAAGTTCTTAAAGTGTCGCCGTTCGACCGCATTTTCTATCTGCGCCGCAGCGGTATGTACACTGTTACCGATGCTCCCGAAAAAGTGTTTGTCGACAAGGGAATGTGGTACTGCGGATTTGCAGACAAGGAATCGCTTTCAAAGGTTTTGTTCACTGTCATCTACCGTGACCCCAAAACGAACTATACGTTTATTAAGCGCGCGCGTGTAGGCGGCTACATTATGAACCGCGATTATTTCATCATGCCCGACGGTATGGAAGTTCTCCATATTGATACCCGTGATAAATTTGAATTTACGATTCTGTATGAAAAGAAACCGCGTGTTAAGATTCTGCAGGAAACATTCAAAGCCGAAAATTATCCGGAGAAGGGACTTAAGACGCTTGGCATCAGGCTTTCAAACCATGAGGCTACCGGCATAAAAGTTGATGACGGCGGACTTCCGTTTGACGCATGACAGAAAATTGTTAATTAATAAAATGGCTGCTGCTCAGATACGGTACTGTTGCGGCGCAGGAGAACCCGATGATAGATAAAAAAACACTGTCTGTGCGCCTGAACCAGTGCGCAGCAAAGAATATGGGACACGCATTGTTTGCTCTGTTCCTCATGGCTATTGTAGAGGGACTTGCTGTTTCTGTTTTTGCGGCTCCGTCATTGATGATGATTTCGCAGGATAAGATTTCGAATACGCAGATTGCCGCAGTGTGCATTCTTATGTATGCCGCAGTGATTGTTCTTTTTATTTTTCAGTTCGGATTCGCAGTCCTTCTGCTTCGCATGGAACGGAATCAGTATGTGACAATCGGCTATATTTTTTACGGATTCAGAAATATTCGTGTTTCTGCTCCGATTGCATTTTTCTTTTCTACGATTATTGCAGCAATTGCCGCAGTGTGCAGAGTCGGATTATATTTTTTGAAAAGTCCTGTCGATTATTATATCGATAAGAAATATGTTTCGTTGCTGGAAAATTCTATTATTGCAGTAATTTTTATCGTACTTGCTTTTATTATTTTTATCAGATTTCTGTTCGTTTATCAGGCAAGAGTCGATAATGCCGGAAAGGGACTCGGCGATGCGCTCAAAGAAAGCGCCCGGCTGATGAATCATCATGTGTTTGATGTCGTTGCGTTTATCCTTCGTGCCGGCGGCTGGTATCTTATTATTGCAATTATCGTTTTTGCTGTTAATTCGTATATTCCCGATGACACTCAGAATCCTTCAATAGGACTTTCTGCGCTGTCGCTTGTTCTCGATTTTATTTATTTTGTGAACGGATACACTGCAATCGTGCGGATGTATCTTTCAGTTCCTCTTATTTACGACTGGCTCAAAAATCCAGTCCAGCCGTCAGATTAATAAGTATGGATGTTCCTGTTTCGCCTGCGTCATTTGAATTCACGGAAAAAGGCTCTCGTTTTCTCGCAGAGCTTTTTCTTGTTAATGACCAGGCGGAAGTGCGCGCTTTATTAAAATCACAAAAACAGAAGTACGCAGACGCAACTCATGTTGTTCACGCATTCATTGCAGGACCGAACGGTGAGGTGATGGGCATGAGCGATGACGGAGAGCCTAGTGGAACTGCCGGCAGACCAGTGCTCGATATTCTCAAGGGGCGCTGTTGTACGAATGTGATGATAACGGTGACACGCTGGTTCGGCGGCACGCTGCTCGGCACGGGCGGACTTGTCCGTGCGTACGGAGATGCTGCAAAAGGTGTGATTGCTTCATCATCATTCGAACCGCTTGTACAGAAGCAGTCATTTTCATTCACTGCAGACTACAGCACGTACCAGACTCTCAAACATTTGCTAGAAAAATATCCGGTAACAGAAGCTCATGAATCATTCGGCTCGCAGGTAACGGTGACAGGGAAAATACCTGAGTCACAGGCAGAAGAGTTGTTCGGAAGAATATTTGATACTTCAAACGGACGAGTAAAAGTAACAGAGGTAAAATAAATGTCTATAGAAAAAGTTCGCTCTTATTTTAAACAGTTTGGAATGGAAGACCGCATTATTGAATTTCCCGTTTCGAGCGCGACAGTGGAGCTTGCGGCACAGGCGCTTAACTGCGAGCCTGCGCATATTGCAAAGACAATGGCGTTTATGATTGGCGGTCCTGCTGCGCAGCCGGGAGAAGAGCATGCTATTCTCATCGTAACAGCCGGCGATATGAAAATTGACAATGCAAAATACAAAGCTGAGTTTTCTAAGAAAGCGAAGATGCTTACTGCTGACGAACTGATTTCTTTAGTCGGTCATGCGGCAGGAGGCGTTTGTCCGTTCGCAATTTCCCGGACTGTTTCTGTGTACCTCGATGTGTCACTTAAGCGATTTGAAAAAGTGTTCCCTGCTGCGGGCTCAGACAACAGTGCAATCGGTCTTACTATTCCTGAACTCGAAAAATATTCTAACAGCAGTAAATGGATTGACGTCTGCAAACCATATTCATTATGATAATAAGCGAAGTTACGCTCTATAGAAACAGCGCTGTTTTTTGATCTGCAAGTCAGAGTGACTGCGCTGTTCTTTTGAAGGGCGTGCTTATTTTTCACGCTATGGAGGATGAATTATGAAAAAGGTTTCATCTGTTGTTTTGGCTTGTCTGGCTGCCTCTGCACTTGCTGTTACTGGCTGTTCAAAAAAATCTGCTGATGCAGGAAAAGACAAAGTTATTAAGATTGGCGTTGTGCAGCTTGTTGAGCATGTTGCGCTTGATGCTTCTTACAAAGGATTCGTTGACGGTCTTGCAGAGGCGGGATATGTTGACGGACAGAACATTGCAATCGATTACGAAAATGCACAGGGCGAACAGGCAAACTGTGTAACAATCGCCCAGAAACTTATTAATGACAAGGACGATCTTATTCTTGCAATAGCAACTCCGGCTGCGCAGGCTGTTGCAAATCTTACAAAAGATATTCCGGTCCTCGTAACAGCTGTTACTGATCCGGCTTCTGCAAAACTTGTTGTTTCAAATGAAAAGCCTGAAACAAATGTTACTGGCACGAGTGATCTTACACCTGTTGAAAAACAGATTGAGCTGCTTAAAAAAATTCTTCCGAACGCAAAGAAAGTCGGACTCGTATACTGCTCAAGCGAGCAGAACAGCATTTTCCAGATTAACATTGCAAAGTCTGCATGCGACAAGAATGGTCTTGCGTATGTTGAGGCTACCGTAAGCAACTCAAATGAAATTCAGCAGGTTGTTCAGAGTCTCGTCGGCAAAGTCGATGCGCTCTATGTTCCTACAGACAACATGCTTGCTGCAGGTATGGCAACAGTAGCAATGGTCGCAAATCCTGCTAAACTTCCGGTCATCTGCGGTGAGGAAGGTATGGTAAAAGCTGGCGGACTTGCAACATACGGAATCAACTACTACGAACTCGGCAAACAGACTGCAAAACAGGCTGTGGCAATTCTCAAAGACGGTGCGAAACCCGCAGAGATGCCGATTGAATATCTCGATAAATGTGATTTAACAGTGAATCAGGATACAGCAAAGGCAATCGGAATAACGATGCCTGCTGACCTGCAGTAACAGTTTGATATAAAAAAACGCGCTTCATAGTGAAGCGCGCTTTTTCTTTTAGCAGAGTATCATCTTCAAAACCCAGATGAAGATGATTGACGCAATTCCTTCTACCAATGTTACGGCTGTCTGCGTCTTATAGCCGTCTTCCACTTTCATTTCACCAAAGTTTGTAACAACCCAGAAGTATGAGTCGTTTGCATGTGACACTGTCATAGCACCGGCGCCAATCGCAAGAACGGTAAGAATGCCGGCCATCGGAGTTGTAAGTCCGAGAACAGACATCATTGAGCCGCTGTCTGTGATTGCACCCATGATTCCTGCTGTCGTCGTAATAGCAACAGTAGAAGAACCTTGTGCTGTCTTGAGTATTGCTGCGACGATGAACGGGAAGAAGATGCCGAGTGTTGCAAGAAGCTGCGCATTCTGTTTCATGTAGTCGACGAATCCGGCAGAAACAATGACGCTTCCGAGAACACCGCCGGCAGCTGTGATGAACAGAATCGGGCCGACCGTCTTGAGTGTTTCATCAGTCATTGCATAGAATTCTTTCATCTTGCCTGACTGTATGAGCAGAATAAGCGCGAACAGAACACCAACAGTAAGAGCGATAATCGGTGTGCCGAGGAATGTGAAGAATGTGCCGACAGCGCCCTTGATGTGAGCCATTGAAATGATAGAACCGAGTGCCATGCAGATAATCGGCATAATGATCGGTGCGAGAGAAAGAAATCCGTTCGGAAGATTTTTAAAGCTCTTGAGCAGGTCTTCATATGTTGGTCCGTCGCTGTTTTCTTCGATGTCTTCCTTTCCTTTTACGCGTTTTCCAATCCAGTTTGCATAGAAGAACGCTGCGATAAGAGCAGGAATAGAAACGACTGCGCCCATGCCGATAACGCCGAGCAAGTGGTTCTCAAGTCCGAGCGAACCTGCGGCTGCAATCGGACCGGGTGTAGGCGGAATGAATACGTGCGATGCATACAGACCTGCAGAAAGTGCGACAGTCATTGCAACAGAGGAGTAGCGCGTTTTTTTCTGAAGCGCGCGGCGTATCGGGTCGAGAATAACGAAGCCGGAGTCGCAGAATACAGGAATAGAAACAACCCATCCCATTATTTCCATCGCGAGTTCAGGGTGCTTGGGACCGACAAGCCGGGCAGTCATTTCCGCGAGCTTGAGCGCAGCGCCAGTCTTTTCGAGCATCGTTCCAATCAATGCGCCAAGGATAATAACGATGCCGATTGATTTGAATGTGTTGGAGAAAGCGCCTCCAATCAGGTTCGGTATATCCTTGAGCGGAATGCCGACAACGAGTGCGAATACGAGCGAAATGCCCATGATTGCCAGAAACGGATGCAGCTTCCATTTCGAGATGGCAAGAATCATGATGACAATCGCGATCACAAACGCGATGATTAATGCAATTCCAGACATAAAGACCTCCTTTAGTTGTTATATCTTTATTGGATTTTCTGGGCAGTCTGAATAAGATGCCATGTTCTGAAAGCAGCATCTTCTGTTAATGCGAGTGAATGCGACATGGCATCTTTGAGACTCATTGCGGCATTCGTCGTGCTCACGATTGCGTCAATTCCCATGTCGTACAGACATTCTGTTCCCGGTCCGATATCGCCGGCGAAGACGAGAACGGGCAGATTGTGTTTTTTGGCGAGCGCCGCAACTCCGACAGGTACTTTGCCGCGCTTGCTTTGTCCGTCTATTCTTCCTTCACCGGTGATTACAAGCGATGAAGTTTCGAGGCTTTTTTCGATGCCGATTGTTTTAAGAACCAGCGTAATGCCGCTTTCAAGTTCTGCTCCCATAAAAGCGCGGAGTGCAAATCCGAGACCGCCTGCAGCGCCGCTTCCGCTCATTGCCGCAACATTTTCTGCGCCGGCACAGCGGGCAAGATTTGCCAGTCCTTTGTCGAGCTCGGCAACCATTTCCGGTGTTGCGCCTTTCTGTGGTCCATAGACAGCGCTTGCACCTTCGCTTCCGCACAACGGATTATCTACATCGCATGCCGCACTGAACTTCGCTTTCTTAACAAGCGGATTCAAATGCGTCGCATCGACATGTGCAATCTTGGCAAGATTTTTTCCAGCCGGCTCAAGAACGTTTCCGTCGCTTCCTGTGAACACAACACCAAGCGCAGCTGCAGCTCCCATGCCGCCGTCATTTGTGGCGCTTCCGCCGATGCCGATAACAAAATTGGTGCATCCGTTTTCGAGCGCATGTTTAATCAGCTCGCCTGTGCCCAGCGTTGTTGTTTCAAGCGGATTTCGTTTTTCATCAGGAACGAGCGGAAGTCCGCTTGCCGCTGCCATTTCGATGACCGCCATTGTGCCGCGTTTTAAGTAAGATGCTTTGCGTTCCTCAAAGAGGGGACCATGGACAGAAATTGTGACAAGCTCGTCGCCCTGTCTCTGGAGTGTTTCAATAAGACCTTCGCCGCCGTCCGCTACTGGGAAGATATCACATTTGACAGAAGAATTGACGCGGTGTATCCCTCGGGCAATTGCATTTGCCGCTTCTGTTGAAGAAGCGCTGCCTTTGAATGAATCAATTGCAATGGTTACTTTCATGCTGAAAGTGTATCATATGTTTTGATGAAATATTTTGTTTTATATGTAAAATATTATTGATTTATTTTGTTTTCTGAAACAAAAGTATTCGATTCACGGTAGAAAGCTATTACTTCCAGAAACAAAGCTGCGTCTTTATATGAGCGCGGGTCATGGCCAGTGAGTTCTTTTATTCGTATAAGATGATACTGGAGTGTGTTAGGATGCATGCACAGCACGTCTGCTGCAGCTTTGAGTGAGCCGTCTGCGTTGTAGAAAGATTCGAGCAGTCTGATTGTTTCCGGCCACTGTTGTTCATGTATGGCTCCGATTATCTTGCTGACGAATTCTCTTTTTGCCGGTGCGGGGATTGTGTCGTTCAGAAGTTCAATGCCGAGGTCTGTATAGAAAACAGGCATATGTGTTTCTGTTTTGCGTGCCGCAGCAAGTGCTTTTTTTGCGTGCACATATTCCTGATGGATTGAAAGATATGAAGCCGGACTAGGACCGATGCCTGCTGCAATCATGATATTTTTTCTGGCTAGTTTTTCAGCAGCGGCAGAGAAGAGAAGCCGGAGCGATTCATCTTTTTTTTCAGGAAACGTGCAGACAAGATAATTTGATGAATTGAAAAAGAGTGCTTCTGGTATTGATTGCGTCAAAACAGACTTAACATACCGTTCGGATTCTTCGGAAAAAGGCTCAGACTTGAAAGTTATGTACAGCACTGCAATGCGGCGCGGCTGTGTAATGTCGATTCCTAAATCGAGACCGTACTGCTTGAGGTCATCTGATATGACTTCTTCGCCGCCGCTAATCCAGTTGACGAGAAAACGTTCCTTTTCAGCCTGTTTGTTTTTTTGTTCCTGCTCGCGCTCTTTTCCTGCGAGAAGAATTTCCGTCATCTTTCTGATAATGGCGCCGTATTTGCGTGTTGATTCAGCCGAACCTGTTATGCCCACGACGCCGACGACTTTTCCATTCAAGCGTATCGGAAAATTTTGTCCGGGGACGGCTCCTTCCCATGTGGTGCCGTCGATGATTTCGAGACTGTCGAGGTTGTTTTCGATTATTTCATATGCACCGGCATGGAAGCTGCCGATGCGGTCGGGGTCCGAACTTGCAATGATGAATCCGCGGCTGTTCATGATATTAATCTTTGTGCCGAGCAGTTTCGACAGCTCAGAGACAATATCCTGCGCGTAAGATTCCTGCAGTTCCATTTTGCCCTTAGTTTTCTATTATGAACGTTCTTCCGTCGTGAATGAATACGTTGTGGTTGAAGTACCGTTTGAGTCCTTCAACGAGTACACGTCTTTCTACGTCTTTTCCAATCTCTACAAATTCTTCTATAGAGTTCGTATCTTTTACGCGGACAACATCCTGCCAGATAATCGGTCCCTGGTCCAAATCCTCATTTGCAAAATGCGCTGTAGCGCCAATCATCTTTACGCCTTTGTGCCATGCCTGCTCGTACGGCTTTGCGCCTTTGAATGCAGGAAGAAATCCGTGGTGGATATTGATAATGCGGTTGTCCCATCTCCGTGTGAATTCCGGTGAGAGAATCTGCATATAGCGTGCCATGCAGACGATGTCGATTTTGTACTGCTCAAGCAGTGACTGCAAATCGGCTTCGCACGCAGCCTTTCCTTTGAGCGGATCAATCTGGAAGAACGGAATATGGAACTCTGTTGCAACAGAACAGAGATCAGGATGATTCGAAATGATAACAGGAATATCGCAATCAATCTGACCGTCGTTGTGCTTAAGAAGAACTTCATAGAGACAGTGGCTTGTTTTGCTTACCAGAACAGCCATGCGCTGCTTAACGCTTCTGTCGAAAAGCTGCCACTTGATGTTGAACTTTGCCGCGATGTCGCTGAATTCGGCCATGAATGCAGCAGGAGAGAATATCGTTTCGTTTTCGTCGCAGACAGCGGGAGCCGCAAAAGAAATGCGGCAAAAGAAAACGCCGATGTCGGTTGATGTGTGCTGTGCAAGATTGAGAATATTTCCGCCGCTTGATGCGATGCAGTTTGTGATTGCGGCGATAAGCCCGCTTTTGTCGGGGCATGTAACGGTTAACGTATACTGTGCAAGTTTCATAATAAGCCAATAGTAACGGAAAAATGCGTAAAGTACAACTCGTGAGGGTATGTCAATAGCGTCAATCAACGTTGATTTTCTCTTTACTACCTGTTTTCATGATGTTCTAAAACAGGTATAATCGCGTCATGGGTATTTTACTAGCAATGCAGGGCGCTGTTTCGCAGGGCGTTCTCTGGGGCATCATGACGCTCGGCGTCTACCTCACATTTAGAATTTTGAATATTGCCGATATGACATGCGACGGCAGTTTTGCGCTGGGCGGCGCTGTTTCCGCTGTTCTTATTGTTCACGGAGTCGATCCGCTTCTTTCTCTTGTAATTGCTTTTATGGCCGGAATGGTAGCCGGTCTTGTAACGGGACTCCTTCACACGAAATTAAAAATTCACGAAATTCTTGCCGGTATTTTAACAATGATTGCGCTGTATTCAATTAACATCCGCATCATGGGAAAAGCGAATACTCCGCTTCTGGGAGTGACAACGCTGATATCGCGCATTCAGGACATAACCGTATTCGTGATGACTGGCGTATTCCATGTACAGAACTTTGCAAGACCATCGTCAACTATTATATCTCTTGTTGTGGGTACTGTGTTCAGCGGCGCAATCATCGCGATACTTTACTGGTTCTTTGGCACGGAGCTCGGCTCTGCTGTACGCGCGACCGGCAACAATGAACATATGGTGCGCGCGCTCGGCGTCGACACTGACTACACAAAAATACTCGGTCTTATGGTAAGCAACGGTCTTATTGCAATGAGCGGCGCGCTTGTGGCTCAGAGCCAGGGATACGCGGACGTCGGAATGGGAACGGGCACAATCGTAATCGGTCTTGCCTCTATTATCATCGGCGAAGTTGTATTCGGAAAACGGTTTGCGTTCTGGTACTATCTTCTTTCTGTCGTGCTTGGCTCAGTCATCTACCGCATCATCATCGCTGTTGTTCTTCAGCTCGGACTCAAGTCGACTGACCTCAAACTCCTCACTGCAGTTATCGTCGCGATTGCGCTTGCAATTCCTGTGTTCAAGAAAAAGATGACACACCGCCGCACAACAGGGGAGGCTGCATGATGCTCGAACTTAAACATGTTTCAAAAACATTCAACGCAGGTACAATCACCGAAAAGAAAGCGCTGTTTGATATTAACCTCAAGCTTGAAGACGGCGATTTTGTTACCGTGATTGGCGGCAACGGAGCAGGAAAATCGACGCTTCTCAATTTGATTGCGGGCGTTCATACATGCGACACCGGTTCAATCACGCTCGACGGCGAAGATATAACTGACATGAAAGAGCACGTGCGCGCAAAATACTTAGGCCGTGTTTTTCAGGATCCGATGATGGGAACTGCAGCGAATATGCAGATTGATGAAAACCTTGCGATGGCATACCGCCGCGGCAAACGGCGCACTCTTAGCTGGGGACTTCTTCCTTCTGAACATACAATGTATGAAGAAAAGCTTGCGCTTCTCGGCCTCGGACTTGAGAACCGCATGAAAAGCAAAGTCGGCCTTCTTTCCGGCGGACAGCGCCAGGCGCTCACACTGCTCATGGCTACGCTTCAGAAGCCGAAGCTTCTTCTGCTCGATGAGCATACAGCTGCCCTCGATCCGAAGACAGCTGCAAAAGTTCTTGAGCTCACAGAGCAGTTTGTCGAAAAGGATCACCTTACTACGTTCATGGTAACGCACAACATGCGCAATGCAATCAGATACGGCAACCGTCTTATCATGATGCTCGAAGGCCATATCGTGTACGATGTGCGCGGAGAAGAGAAGAAGAATCTGAAAGTAGAAGACTTGCTCAAAAAATTCGAGACCGCGAACGGCGGCGAAGTGAACGACCGTATGATTTTGAATTAACAAAAAAAGGCTCCCCGGCGGGAGCCTTTTTTTTACATGAATGTCATAAAATGCCGTCCGTTCCTGCGGAACGTCCGTTTTTTACGGCATTACAACTTATGTTTTTCTTTTTTTATATATAAGTAGCAAAAATAAATTACAAAAAAATGAGAGTGTATAAAAAACGGATGTGTAGCAGAAACGAACGATAAAAGAATATATGTACAAATACAGGCGGAGTCGGGGTTCGTGACTGTCTGAGATTTTGCCTACTGGCAACCATCGAAGACAGGCACGGTTCCCGACGGGAGCCTGTATTTGCATGAATGTCATAAAATGCCGTCCGTTCCTGCGGAACGTCCGTTTTTTATGACATTACAACTTATGTTCGTAATCCTATTTTTGATACGTCTGCAGCCAGTTTATTGAGTACTGCTGCCACTGTTTGCACGTGCCTTCTGCATTCACAATGCCGAATCCGTGTCCGCTTTCGGGAAATACGTGCAGTTCTGCTTTTACTCTTGCATCCATGCATGCCTGATAGAATGCGAATGCGTTTCCAACCGGTTTAACGCTTGTGTCGTCTTCCGCGCATACGATGAATGTCATCGGTGTAGATGCCGTGACATGTTTTTCGCATGAAGCAGCGTCGATTTCTTCCTGTGTCGGTTTTTCTCCGAGGAGTGCCTTGCGGCTGCCTGCGTGTGTATACGGATCTGTCATTGTGATAACAGGATAGATAAGAATCGAGAAGGCTGGCTTTGCGCTCTGCTCGTCTGCTTTATCAACTTTCTTGTATGTTTCTTCATCGTACCGTGTTGCGAGGCTTGCAGCGACGTGACCGCCTGCGCTGAATCCCATAACGCCGATTCTGAACGGCAATACTCCGTATGATTCCGCATTTTCTTTTATTAAGCGGATTGCGCGCTGTGCGTCGGCGAGAGGCACTGTTGAAGCGTTCTTGTGTCCGTCGCTCGGCAGACGGTAGTTCAAAATAAATACGGTGTATCCTGCATCGGTGTATCCTTTAACAATATCAAGTCCTTCAAAATCTATGACGATTCTCTGGTATGCTCCGCCCGGGCAGAGAAGAATACCTCGTCCGTTCGGTGCTGCCGGTTTAAAGACGGTAAAGAACGGCTGCGTGATTCCTGTGATTGCGCGGTTCTGATGATCAGGGAGTTTTGAGCGTTCGATTGTCTGCTGCTCAACTTTTACTTTTTCTGATCCCGGTCCTGTTTTTTTAGGCCAGAGATACACATTTTCCTGCGCGCTTAAAGCGGCAACAACTGCACAGAATACTGCCGCGGCTAAAATTTTTTTCATAATTTCCTCCT
>LAHS01001059.1_pt1 | contig 22407 bp, 13 predicted proteins | sample 329651 | NCBI WGS metagenome assembly LAHS01 (sample SAMN03275699, study PRJNA271635) | activated sludge metagenome | isolation source: sample C-1 Sludge from hydrolytic chamber (first chamber) of Anaerobic... | reverse complement strand
GAGCCTATCCGTCTGCAGTGTATCTACAAAGGCACACTGCAGACGGATAGGCTCTCCGCCGGCAAGGAAGAGCATGTCGCCCTTTCCGATGAGCTGGTCGGCCCCGGTGGTGTCGAGGATAGTACGCGAGTCGATCTGCGACATCACGCGCAGGGCCATACGGCCCGGGAAGTTGGCCTTGATGTTACCGGTGATGATCTTCGTCGTGGGTCGCTGGGTGGCAATCACCATGTGGATTCCCACGGCGCGAGCCAGCTGGGCGATACGCTGTATCGGCAGCTCCACCTCTTTTCCGGCGGTCATGATGAGGTCGCCGAACTCGTCGATCACCACCACGATGTAGGGCATGTAGTCGTGACCGTCGGTCAGCCGCAGATGGTGGTGTATAAACTTGTCGTTATACTCATCGATCTTCTTCACCTGCGCCTTCTTCAGCAGGTCGTAGCGGTGATCCATCAGCTTGCACAGCGAGTTCAGCGTGCGCACCACCTTCTGCACGTCGGTGATGATCGGTTCGTCCTCATTCTCCGGCAGGGCCGCCATATAGTGAGGCGCGATCTTGTTGTAGATGCTGAATTCCACCTTCTTCGGGTCAACAAGCACAAACTTCAGCTCGTTAGGGTGCTTCTTGAAGAGCAGCGACGTGATGATGGCATTGAGTGCCACCGACTTACCCTGACCCGTGGCGCCGGCCACCAGGAGGTGGGGTATTCTGGCCAGGTCGGCCATATATACCTCATTGGTGATGGTCTTGCCCAGCGCCATGGGCAGCGCCATCTTCGTGGTCTGAAATTTCTTCACGTTCAGCACGCTCTCCATCGACACCGTCTGCGGGTTCTTGTTAGGCACCTCTATACCTATGGTGCCCTTGCCGGGGATAGGGGCGATGATACGGATACCCAGTGCCGACAGGCTCAGGGCGATGTCGGCCTCCAGTCCGCGTATCTTACTGATGCGCACACCCTCGGCCGGCGTAATCTCGTAGAGCGTCACCGTGGGCCCCACGGTGGCGTTGATCTTGCTGATCTTCACGCCGAAGCTGCTGAGCACCTCCACGATCCGGGCGTTGTTGGCCTTGATCTCCTCCATGTCGATCACCGGCTTCGTGTTATATTTCCTTAGCAGGTCGCAAGTGGGGAAACGATAGTTCACGAACGGTTCGCGCGGGTTGATGGGCGTGTCGAGACGCTCGTCGTCGGCAAGCGTCCTGCCCGTGGCCGTCTCCTCCTGCTTCAGTCTCTCCACGCTGAGCGGTGCGGCACCGGCCGACAGGTCGTCATGCGCATTGGTTATGACGGGAGCTGTTGGCACGATCGGCGCTTCGCCGTCCTTCCTGCCCACGCCCGCCTGCGTCATGTCGGTGAGGTCCACCACCGTCGGCTCATCGTCAGGGGCATCCTCGTCGGTAACCTCCGACTCTTCCTCCACGAGGACGTCGTCGTCCTGCTCAACCTTGGGGGCATGGGTGGTGACGGTGAACTTCACCTTGTCGGCAATGTATTTGGCAGGATTCATGGCCTTGCGCACCACCTCGATCGTCTCACTGCTGAGATAGGTGAGGAAGCCCAGGGCGATGATGGCAAGAATGCTGATCAGTCCGGGAGGCCCGATCATGTTCTCCATCTGGTGCACGACGAACAGTCCATGATTACCACCGGGGTTGAAGAACATGTCGCCCACCAGAGGGGTGAGAAACTTAGCCAGGAACACCGACGACCATACCATGATCAGTGCCATACCGAGAAACCATTTCCAGAGGTTCACCGTATAAGCACGCATGAACTTCAGCGCCACCAGAATGAGAAAGCAAGGAATGAGGAAAGCCGGCAAACCGAAGTTGACCGTCATCAGATAGTACGACAGGATAGCACCCAGCGAGCCACAGTAGTTGGAAAACTCCCGATGCTCGTTGATCCATTCGCCCGGACGCATGTCCTCCAGAATGCTCTGATCCACATCACCCGTCACGCAGTAAGACACCATCGCGATGATCATAAAGAGGGATAGGAGGAGCAGGAACACTCCGAGGAAAAAGTTGGTAGTCTCGTTGCCGAATATATATTTTATACCGATCGCCTCACTAAACTTCTGCGGCTTATGGGCTGGTTTCTTTTTTGCCATGTTATCTTTAGATTCTATGCTACACCGTTATAGTTTTGCAAAATTAATGGATTTTGGGCGAACAGCAAAGGATTGTATCTATTAAAATGAGCGTACGGCCGAGGAATCGCCTGACGATAACCTTTTTCAGACCACCCCACCCTACAGGTCAAGCTCGAGACGGGGACTCCCACGGCAAAAGGTCACAAATCAGAATGTCACGAAAAGCTCCACTTCCGTGACACTTTGATTTTTCGAACCTCTCCTGCTCGAGCTCCGCTCCAGAAAAAAATATCCCTTTTTTCAGCCCCAAAATTCTGTTTACGCAACAAAGCGCATCTTTTTCTCCCTCCGATCTTTTGTCAATATTTCGTCATTAATGTCGAATCGCAGCCTGCGAGCTATTTTTTTGGAGCAAAAACACCACAATTTCACGTCCCCGAAGGCCGTCTTCTCACCACTTTTTACGCTGACTGTCGTTGCAATTAATGCCTATTCGCATTGCGACTGATACTAAATGGCATTGCGATTAGTGCTCATTCGCGTTGCGCTTAATGCCTAATCGCAGCACCATTTCCTACCCGCCGTTCCGCCCACCACACCTCCCGCTCCAACTTTCGCGATTTTTCGGGCTCCCAGATTTTCATAGTGTAAGCAAAACGAAGATTTTTGCAGCAAAGTGTCATTTCCGACCGACAGCCATAGATGCCTGATCCCGACCACGAATAGACACGATTTTTTGCGAACAGATCACGCTACAGATTTATCAGATTGAACAGATTAAGCTAACGCAGAAGAACTATGAACCACGAATGAACACGAATGGGCACGAATGGCTAACGCAAAGGCCTGAACCACAGATTACGCAGATTTCTCAGATTGGCTATCGCGGAGAGCTCTAACCACAAATGGACAGCCCACCCCCGCCCCTCCCAAGGGAGGGGAGAACCAACACCCGCGGTAAGTCTGTGCTATCTCCCAGGCCAGGAGGGGCTCTTGCTTCTCCTCCCCTTGGGGAGGCTGGGAGGGGCTACTATCGGGGCTACTGGGCTTCCCCCCTTTTTGGGGGGACCGAGGGGGCTGCAGGATAGGGGCTTTCGCCCCATCGTGTGATGCGAATGATCATACGATGGATAAGGTTAAGCCTCTTTTTTATAGCCTGCTTTCAATTTACATCGGGATTTACCCATACGTTAGCCTTTTTTTTTATACTTTTGCAACTATATTCTGAAAAGATGGTTTAGACCCTCAAGATGAAAAAGACTATACTCAGCAAGTTTGACAAAAAAGATATCTCGGTGCTTCCCCATGTGACATTCGCGGGACGCATCATCTCGATCATCTCTCCCTTAGAAACCGAGAAGGCGGTGGAATACCTGCTGTCGCAGGACATTCTCGGTGTCGATACCGAGACCAAGCCGACGTTTCATCGCAACGAGAGCCACAAGGTCTGCCTGCTGCAGGTGTCCACACGCGACACCTGTTTCCTCTTCCGCCTTAACCACACGGGCATGACACCTGCCGTAAAGCGGCTGCTCGAGGATACCACGGTGAAGAAGGTGGGACTCTCGTGGCACGATGACATACGGTCGCTCAAGGCCCTCGGCGATTTCACCCCGGGCTGGTTTATCGACCTGCAGGACATGGTGGGCGACCTCGGCGTGAAAGACCTCAGCCTGCAGAAGCTCTATGCCAACTTCTTCGGTCAGAAAATCTCGAAGCGGCAGCGGCTCAGCAACTGGGAGACGCCCGTGCTCAGCGATAAGCAGAAGCAGTATGCCGCCATCGATGCCTGGAGCTGCATCATGCTCTACGAGGAGATGACACGTCTGCTGGCCACTCACGACTACGACCTCGTGGTGGTGCCAGAACAGGCCCACCCCCGGCCCCTCCCAAGGGAGGGGAGAGCAGCAGACGGAACTCATAATTCCTAACTCAAAATTCCTAACTCCCAACAGCCCACCCCCCGCCCCTCCCAAGGGAGGGGAGAGCAGCTGCCATAATTTATCACTTCTCACTCCTAAATCCTAACTCCTAACTCCTAACTAAAAAAAGGATGCAATACAAAAATATATACCTCAAACGCGGCAAGGAGGAATCTCTCCAGCGTTTCCACCCCTGGATCTTCTCGGGAGCCATTCATCATCTTGACGAGGGCATTGCCGAGGGCGACACCGTGCGTGTCATCACTGCCGGCGGCGACTTCATTGCCGTGGGCCATTACCAGGTGGGCAGCATTGCCGTGCGCGTGCTGTCGTTCCGCGACATCACCATCGACAGCGACTTCTGGGCCGCACGCCTCGACGCCGCCCTGCAGATGCGTCTGCGTATCGGCATTGCCGACAATCCCCGCAACAACACCTACCGACTGGTGCACGGTGAAGGCGACAACCTGCCGGGGCTCATCATCGACTGCTACGGCCCCACGGCCGTGATGCAGGCTCACAGCGTGGGTATGCACGTATGCCGGCAGGAAATCTGCGAGGCGCTCATCAGCGTGATGGGCGACCGTATCAGCAACGTGTATTACAAGAGTGAGACGACGCTGCCCTTCAAGGCCGACCTCGGTCAGGAGAATGGCTTCATCTTTGGCTCCACGGAAGACAACACGGCGGTGGAAAACGGTCTGAAGTTCCACGTTGACTGGCTGCGCGGTCAGAAGACGGGATTCTTTGTAGATCAGCGTGAGAACCGCTCGCTGCTGGAACAGTATGCCCGCGGCAAGGACGTGCTCAACATGTTCTGCTACACCGGAGGCTTCTCCGTCTATGCCATGCGCGGCGGTGCCAACGTGGTGCACTCGGTAGATAGCTCAGCGAAGGCCATAGAACTGACCAACCGCAACGTAGCACTCAACTTCCCGGACGACGCCCGCCATGAGGCGTTCTGCGACGATGCATTCAAATATATGGACGCCCACGACAACAAGTACGACCTGATCGTCCTCGACCCGCCAGCCTTTGCCAAGCACCGCGGGGCTCTGCACAACGCGCTCAAAGGCTATACGCGTCTGAACGTGAAGGGACTGGAGCGCATCAAGCACGGCGGTATCCTCTTCACCTTCAGCTGCTCGCAGGTGGTGACCAAGGACAACTTCCGCAACGCCGTCTTCACCGCAGCCGCGCAGACGGGGCGCAAAGTGCGTATCCTGCACCAGTTGCATCAACCCGCCGACCACCCCATCAACATCTATCACCCCGAAGGCGAATACCTCAAGGGGCTGGTACTGTACGTGGAATGATGTTTCAAATTAGTAATTAATAATTAGTAATTAATAATTATGATTACCCCCGCAGCTCAGTAGAGACGGTGTGTACACCGTCTCCCACCAGCAGACATATCATAATTCTCAATTCTCAATTCTCAACTCTCAATTCTCAACTCACAATTCTCAATTACATAGAATGTCCTTTCTCACGCAGATACAGACCTATATTCGCCGCCATGAACTCCTGTGTCATGACGGCTTTTATGTTGTAGCCCTGTCGGGTGGAGCCGACAGCGTGGCCCTGCTGCGTGCACTCACGGCCTTAGGTTATAGGGTGGATGCAGCCCACTGCAACTTCCAGTTGCGTGGTGAGGAATCAAGACGCGATGAGAATTTCTGCGTGGAGCTCTGCCAGCAGCTCGGCATCACGCTCCACCGCATTCATTTCGACACCCTCACCTACGCTTCGCTGCATAAGCTATCAGTAGAGATGGCAGCACGCGACCTGCGCTACCGCTATTTTGAGCAGCTGCGTGAGGACCTCGGGGCCGACGGCATCTGCGTGGCCCACCACCGCGACGACCAGGTGGAGACGGTACTCCTCAACCTCGTACGTGGAACAGGACTCACAGGACTGCAGGGCATGCGCCCGCGCAACGGCCACATTCTGCGGCCCATGCTCGGCGTGACACGCCGGCAGGTGCTCGACTTTCTCGATACCCTGCACCAGCCCTACGTCACCGACAGCACCAACCTCGAAGACGACGTGCAGCGTAACAAGCTGCGACTCAACATCATTCCGCTACTCGAGAATCTTAATCCGGCAGCAAAGGAGAACATCTGCCGCATGACGGAGAACCTCGGCGAGGTGCAGCAGGTGGTGGATGCCGCCCTGCGGCAGGCCACGAAGGCCGTGTTGCGCAGTGACGGAGGCATAGACCTGGAACGTCTATGCCGCGAGCCTTCACCCTCCTACCTGCTCTGGACGCTGCTTGCACCCCTCGGATTCAACCGCACGCAGGTGGCAGAGATCCTGGCAACGAGGCGGGCAGGTGGTCTGCCAGGGGGACAGGCCGTCCCATCACGCAGGGCATCGAAGTGGCAATCGACCCATTATCTGGCACTCGTAGACCGCAACGTGCTCTATCTTGCAGACAGGCAAGAGTGGGATAAACCGATAGAAATGCTCCGCTTGCCCGAAGCCGGCACCTATATCTACACCCTGCCCCAGCCCGGATTACGTATCGCGGCAGCGTCGGGCACCGGAGACCTAAACCAGACAGAGATGTGGGGCGGCGTGGTTCTCCTGAGCCAGCCCGCAGCAGAGATACGCCTCCGTGTGACGATACAGCAAGTCGATGCCCACTACCCCATCGACCCTTCGCCCCTCACGGCACAGCTCGATGCCTCGAAGGTTCGCTTCCCGCTCTGCCTCCGCCCCATCGCCGAGGGCGACCGCTTCGTGCCCTTCGGCATGCGTGGCAGCAAACTCGTGAGCGATTTCCTTACCGATCAGAAAGTATCGCCCATGGACCGCCACCGCCAGCTCGTGCTCACCGATGTCTCGGGAGAGATCGTATGGCTCGTGGGAAAGCGCATCAGCGGCAGGCATGCCATACATCCCAGTGATCCACAGGATATGTTAGTGGTGACTCTTGATCATTAGTTTCTCACAAAAAAGACATTATGTAATTGCCATAGAAACACATTTAACCAACATCACTTGGAAATACTATATTAATATCGTATATTTGCATCAAAAATATAGGATTATAATCGATGAATGTTATTTCCCTTTTCAGTGGCGCGGGCGGACTTGATCTCGGTCTTAAGCAGGCTGGCAACAGGATTGTATGGGCCAATGATATTGATAAGGATGCAGTGACTACATACTGTCATAACATCGGGAGAGAAATTGTGTGGGATGATATAAAAAATATAGACATAACGACAATACCTGATGCTGATGTAGTTGTGGGCGGATTCCCCTGCCAAGGTTTTTCCTTAGCAAACCTCCATAGGGATATCAACGACGAACGTAACACACTATACAAGTTCTTTTATAATGTTATCTCTTACAAGCACCCCAAGTATTTCATTGCCGAGAACGTTAAAGGTATCTTGTCTTTAGGGAAGGGGGTGGTGATAGAAAATATTAAGAAAGACTTTACTAAGGCAGGTTACAATGTAAACATACATTTGGTCAACATGGCTGACTATGGTGTACCTCAAACAAGGCAACGTGTATTTATCATAGGAGAACACCAGAGTATAACAAAAGATAAGAGATTTCGATTTCCCATCCCAACGAACAGTAAGGAGGGTACAGAAAAACCACTCTGGGTAAGCATTCAGGAGGCTTTGTCTCATTTCCCTGATCCTGATACCCCAAATAATGTCATCAATCATGAATATTCACAATATAAAATATCAACACGAAACTTTACTGGACATAGAATAACGGACCCCAGCAAGCCATGTCCTACAATTCTTGCGAGGGGAAATGGCGGTGGAGGTGTGGTTGCAATACCTCATTACAACGGGAAGAGAAGGCTGACTATTAGAGAAAGTGCGGCAATCCAAACTTTTCCAGACGATTTCCAATTTTATGGCAGGATGAATTCATGCTACAGACAGATAGGAAACGCGGTACCCGTCAGGTTTGCTAAATTGCTCGGGGAAGAACTTGTAAGACTAGAAAAAACAGAACAGAAATGAATGTAGTATCTCTTTTTAGTGGCGCAGGCGGGTTGGACCTTGGATTCAATTGGGCTGGACATAACATTGTATGGGCAAATGACCTATACAAAGATGCTGTTGATACCTATCGAAAAAACCTTGGTGATCACATAGTGCTCGCTGATATTGCATCCATAGATTCCAAAGATATACCTGATGCTGACATTGTGATTGGGGGCTTTCCGTGTCAGGGCTTTTCTGTTGCAAATACAAAGCGTCATACAGGAGACAAAAGAAACGCACTCTACTTGCAGTTACTCAGGGTTGTCAAAGATAAGAGACCTTTGTTTTTTCTTGCTGAAAACGTAAAAGGGCTACTCAACTTCAACCATGGAGAAGTTATTAGAATGATAGTAAAAGACTTCGAGTCTGTCGGATATAAAGTTAAATACAAACTTTTGAATGCTGCAGATTTTGGAGTTCCGCAGCAGAGGGAGAGAGTCATAATCACCGGAGTGCGGAACGACATTGATTTTGAATACGAGTATCCTTCTCCTACCTATAGTAAAGAAGGCTCTTTGTTTCTTCCCCATTGGAGGACTGTCGGCGAAGCATTGAGAGGAATTCCGGACCCAGACACACCCAATGATCTTTCTAATCATGTATACTCTAAATATAAAGTTGAAATAAGTAACTATATAGGACACAGATACATAGATCCTAATTTGCCAGCCCCGACTGTTACAGGTAGGGGTGACGAGAAGGGCGGTGTCGTAGTCTTGCATCATCCAAATAATAAAAGAAGAATGACATGTAGAGAACTAGCAACAATACAAAGCTTTCCAATCGACTACACTTTCTCAGGAAGCATGTCATCCGTGTATAGACAAATTGCAAATGCTGTACCACCTATGTTGGGAAAAGCAGTTGCATCACAATTTAATCAATACTGTAAACATGCTTGAAGATAACTTTATTCCTCGAATTCCATTTAACGGATTCAAATGGTTATGGGCAAGTAAGGAGCCCACAGAAAGCTTAAACAATCCTTTATTATTGCTCGGCGTGTTATACAAGGCCTACAAACTCGAGCCCTGTAACCTTAAGTATAGTTCGCCAGAGTTTACTAGAGAACTTGTAACCTTGGCGGACGAAGTCAGGGGACGGGATGACATTTCTCTTACCATAAACCTTGATAGCAGGACAGGAGAAAGAAATATTATCAGGAATTCCAAACAATATTGGACATCCCTAGGACTCTTCAATAAGAATGTAAATGGAAGGATTTCTTTGACTGATTTTGGAAGAGAAATAGCCCGACATAACATAACACAGGCCGAATTTGCTGCTATAACAATTCTAACCTTTACACTTCCCAATGAGGCAACAATGTCGCAGTCCCTATATCAACAATGGACAGAAGCTGGCATCAAGATCCAACCTTTACGTATTATTCTACAGATAATAAATTCCCTCTACAACTTTAGTCCCCAAGAGGGCTATTTAACTTGTGAGGAACTATGCAATGTCATCATGCCTCTTTCTGGGACAATAGGGTTAGGTATAGAGGATTATATACATTTCTTGCTACTATATCGGCAAAGCGATACCCTCTTCTCAAAATGGCCTAAGCTTCTTCAAGGAGCCAACGACAAGCGTATAGCAAGAGAATTTCTCCTTTTTCTCAAATACTATGGTTATCTGATATTGGAAGACGGTACGAACTACAAGGCACGATTCAGATATAATGAGATGTTAGATGCAGAAATTTCAGAGCTCATTTCAGACTCCTCTTATCTCGTTGATAAAATGGGGCTATGGGAAAGAATGAAATCAAAGGATTCCTTTGTTACAGACTTAGAAAGAAAACGTATTACAAGCTCAAACACGAGACCTAATCAGGCTCGTTTCAGAAAGGAGATTCTTGCAACATATAAACATTGTGTAATAACCGAGGTCGACATGCCAGAAGTACTTGAAGCTGCACACATTGTTCCTTTTGCATACAATGGTGAGGATACCATTGCAAATGGGATCCCTCTAAGAACAGACATCCACATATTATTTGACAGTGGGAATCTACGTATCTCACCTGAAGGAGAGGTATTCCTTTCAGACAGAGCAAGAATGAATTATGGTACGACCATCCACCATAAAATCCAACTACCTCCTCAAGTCAATAAGGAGTTCCTCAAATGGAGGTGGGAAAATTATAGTGGTTTATGACATTCGCATTTTTGCCTAGGATATTGACAGAAAGACTGCCATGTAGTTTGTGAGTGCTGGCAAGGGCAATTTATGTGATTAAATCCAAATTGTAAACCTTTCCTTTCTCCCTTCTCCTTTTTTTCTTTATCTTTGAAAGTGTGAAATCAATTAATTAAAAGCCGATAAATATTATGTTTACAGATTCCGACAAGAAACAGATCGAGGGCCGCGGCATGACCGTGGCGCAAGTAGAACGTCAGCTGAAGCAGGCTACCGAGGGATTCCCCTTCCTCCGACTGGAGGGTGCCGCAGCTGTGGGACAAGGTATTGAGGCTCCTAACCCGGAAGAACAGCAACAGGCCTGCGAAGACTGGAAAGCCTATCTCAACGACCCCAGCCACCGTGTCGTGAAATTTGTTCCTGCCTCCGGTGCTGCCAGCAGAATGTTTAAAAACATGTTTGCGTTTGTCTCTGCCGATTATGATGTGCCCACAACCGACTTTGAGAAGACTTACTTTGAGAAGCTGCACAGCTTTGCCTTCTTCGACGCTCTCGACGCACAATGCCGCAAGAACGAAGGCAAATCGGCCGACGAGCTCATCGCCGCAGCACAATATAAGGCTGTCGCTGCCAACATGCTTCATGCCGAAGGACTGAACTACGGCCAGCTGCCCAAGGGACTTCTGCTCTTCCACAGCTATCCCGACGGGGCACGTACGCCGATGGAGGAGCACCTCGTGGAGGCTGCCCTCTATGCTGATGCCAACGGCAAGGCTGCCGTACACTTCACCGTTTCGCACGACCATCTCACCCTCTTCCAGGCTCGCGTGGCCGAGAAGAAGGACTACTATGAGAAGAAGTTCGGCGTGAAATACGACATCTCCTTCTCCGAACAGAAGCCGTCGACCGACACCATTGCCACCAATCCTGACGGCACGCCGTTCCGCAACGAAGACGGCACATTGCTCTTCCGTCCGGGAGGTCATGGTGCGCTGATAGAGAATCTGAACGACATCGATGCCGACGTGATATTCATCAAGAATATAGACAACGTGGTGCCCGACCGCCTGAAGGCCGACACCGTACAGTGGAAGCAGATCATCGCCGGCGTGCTGGTAGAGAATCAGAGGCGTGCCTTCGACTATCTGCGTATGCTGGACAGCGGCAACTACAACCACGAGAAGCTGGAGGAGATCATCCGATTTGTACAGCGCGACCTCTGCTGCCGCTGGGAAGAGCTGAAGCATCTGGAAGATGCAGAGCTCGTGGAATATCTGCGCAAGAAACTGAACCGCCCCATGCGCGTCTGCGGTGTGGTGAAGAATGTGGGCGAGCCTGGCGGCGGACCGTTCCTGGCTTACAATCAGGACGGCAGCGTGAGCCTGCAGATCTTAGAGAGCAGCCAGATCGACACGTCGAATGCCGACTACCAGCGCATGTTCACCGAGGGCACTCATTTCAACCCCGTGGATCTGGTGTGCGCCACCAAGGACTATAAGGGACAGCCCTTCCATCTGCCCGACTATGTGGACGAGCAGACAGGATTTATCAGTTCGAAGAGTAAGAATGGTCGCGAGCTGAAGGCATTGGAGCTCCCTGGGCTGTGGAACGGTGCGATGAGCGACTGGAACACCATCTTCGTGGAAGTGCCTCTCACCACCTTCAACCCCGTAAAGACGGTAAACGACCTGCTGCGTGACCAGCACCAATGAGATAAGAAAAAAGACAGACCGATGAGCTAACATTCTGTTAGCTCATCGGTCTTAGCATTGTAGAAGGATCGTTTTTTACACACCCCTAACTTTTAATATTCATACAATTTCACTCTGAAAGCCTTGACCTCTCCCTTCGGGATTACGGGGCCACCATAGGCCGTCTCATCACCATTTAAGCGATGAAGCAGCTCCTGGCCGTCCTCCGTGAAGGTGATTTCATCGACAGACTCAAACGAGGCATGATGCTCCTTGTCGGCATTGGTCAGACGGAAGCCTACAACCATTTCGCCAATACCACCAGCCACAATAAATTCGTCTTCTCCTGTTTGGATTACGAGTGCACCGGCGACATTGGTTGCTTCCTTCTTCTGGTCGGCAATGGAAACACCTACCACAGCCTGTGAGGTACGAGCAGAAAAAGGACGGGCGGTAATGGTGTACTTACCCATCTGTATCTTGTCGTTCTCCCGGCCCTCATCAAGGAGCAGACCGTTCTTTTGTTTTGTACCGCCGTACTTTGTAATATAGTGTGTCAGTTGTTTCAACAGCCCGTAAGCCTTGTCATAGGCATGGTCATGAGGATCAGCACTTAACGTCAGGCCCCCACCATTTATGCCAAATGGAGAATAGCAAAGCATGTTGTAGCGTCCGAAGGCATAAAAGGAGCGGGCTGCACCATCTGCCGACGATTTGGTCTCTGGCATAATGACAGGATTACCCGGCTGGTCGTAGCCACTCAGCACCCAGTCGAATAGCGATGTAGCATACAGGTCAGGGGCATATAGATCCACATGGGGTGCGGCTGCACGCCAAATGTCAAACAGATGAGGCTGTGGCCCTCCGGAGGGATACTTCCCAGGTTCGCGTGCCCACAGCTGTTTCAGCCAGGCATTGACGTATAGCGGAATGGGATAAATCTCCTTGGCTACCGCCGCCAGCTGTTCCACATATCTGGCGTAGTGCCAGGCGTTAAAGATCTCTTCCGTCAGCCACGGATATTCCTTCTGCCACGACATGTCCTTCATCAGGTTAGGGTCGTTACGATCCACCTTCCTGGCAGGTTGGCTCTTGCCGAACACCTCTTCCCAACTGCCCTTCATCTTGCTGCCATTGGCCTTCCATGCATCTGCAACAGCATGTTGCAGATGCGTTTTGTTGTTCTTAAGATATTGCAGAAGCTCTGCGGGCACAGCCTCCCCAAAGGCTTTGTTGGCTGCTTCGGAATAGTCGCGCATAGCCCGGTTATCCTTGTTCATATAGCTGGACATCATGTCGAGCGTGCCCATCTCGTTCTCTATCTGGATGGCTATGATGGTGTGCCGGCTGCCATCAACAGTCTTGATGTGCTCCATCAGTTTAGAGAATGCCCGTTTGTCTGCTTTCATGGAGTTTTCTCCCAGTGGCGAGAGCGTGTTGGTTACCTCTCCGTCCTTATATCTTGCCAGCGGGAAACGCTTCTGATCCTTCTTTACCCAGCTAGGGACGTAAGTGGAAACACCGTTTTTCCACGATCCGAACCAGAGCAGCACCAATCTTAAATTGGCCTTGCGCGCGCCATCAAGCATGCTGTCCACCAATTGGAAGTCGAACTTCCCCTCCTGTGGTTCTATCAGCTCCCAGCTGACGGCGGCAATCACGGTGTTCAGGTTTTTGTCGGCCATGCGCTGCCAGATGGGTGCCATGTAGTGACTGCTGCCCGTAGAAGAGTTGTGCAACTCACCGGCCAGCATGATATAAGGCTTTCCGTCAACCACAAGTTGCACACTGGTCTTAGTCTTCTCCAGATGCGGAATTTCATAGCTATCTGCCGATGCCGTGATGGCTATACTGCAACAGACTGCTATCATCATTTGCTTTAAGATCTTCATTACAGCTTTATTTTATTTCAAGTTTCACTTTCTGATTGTCTTCCGACGACGCCCCCACGGCAATCGTAAAGGTGCCGGGCTCACACTGCCAATGATTGTTTCTGTCGTAATATGACAAAAGATTCTTGTCAATCCTGAAACTTACGGTCTGCTTTTCTCCGGGATTCAGGTGAACGCGCTTAAACCCGCGGAGTTCCTTTACAGGCCGTGTCATCGTGGCATAGTCATCGGTGACATACATCTGCACAATCTCGCTTCCGTCCCTCGAGCCCGTGTTCTCCACGTCAATGCTGACGACAGCCGTATCGCCGGCCGCCATCTGCTGCCTGTCGATCCTCGGGTTGCTGTATCGGTAGGTGGTATAGCTTAGTCCATAACCAAACGGATGCAATGGCGAAATGTCAAATCCTAAGTTATATCCTCGGCGAGATGAAGGCTTGTAGTTGTAGTACGACGGTATGTGCCCGGCACTGCGCGGAAACGAAATGGTAAGTTTGCCGCTGGGGTTAACATCGCCGAACAATGCGTCGATCATGGCATAGCCGCCTTCCTGTCCGAGATACCAGCATTGCATCACAGCAGGCACCTTCTGCTCCAGATAGCCGAGCGACAGCGTTGTACCACTGTTGACGAAGGCACACACAGGCTTCCCCAATGCCACAATCTCATCAATGAGCTGCTTCTGCCCGGCCAGGAGGTCCAGCGTAGGTAAGTCGCCCAGCGTTTCCGCAGTAGTAGCTTCCCGGCTCATGGCTTCATTCTCACCCAAAAACAGTACGATCACATCAGCCTTTTCCGCGGTTTTTACGGCTTCCCGAATGCGTTGCCGATTTTCCTGCTCCGTGAGGGACCTGACATTAGGATGCGAATTGTCGTTCGAATGGGTCAGTCGAACACCTTCAGCATAGAGGATATTCATTTTGTCTCCGTATTTCTCCCGAATGGCTCTTAGCGGGGTGATGGTGTCTCGGGGTACGTCAGAGTAACCGCCTAAGATACAGCGGTTGGCATTGGGACCGATCAGGGCTATCGACTTAACCTTATCTTTGTCGAGTGGAAGGAGACGATTGTCGTTCTTCAGCAACACCATCGACTCCGCGGCAGCCTGATAGGCCAACTTTCGATGCGCCTCACACCCTACGATTTGCTCCGCTTTAGCAGGGTCAACATAAGGCCGGTCAAACAGTCCCAGCCTGAATTTATTCAGGAGGATATGCGTAACGGCCTTGTCAATGAGCTGTTCACTGATACGTCCTTCCGCGATAAGTGTCTTGAGATTCTTATAGCTCAGAATGTCGGGGAGTTCCATTTCCACTCCCGCCATCAAGCCCCGTATGCCTGCCTCGTCATAGTCGGGTGCAGATTTATCGACAGCGTGTATGTTGCTAATGCCGCTGTAGTCAGAAACGATAGTACCCCTAAACCCGAACTCATTGCGTAGAATGTTTTGCAGCAGATATGGGCTGGCGTGTGCGGGCTGCCCCCAGAGTTCGTTGTAGGTAACCATGACGTACATGGGGTCGCACTCATGGATTACGTCACGGAAAGGCAGGAGAAATGTCTGGCGGGCCTCGTGCTCGTCCATATAGCTCGGAGCCGTATTAACACCGCCCTCACTGTTGCCGTGTACGCCAAAATGCTTCAACGTCACGCCTACATGTTCGTCGTCTATCAGATATTTTGTTCCCTGCAGGGCCTTAACGATGGCTTTGCCCATGCGTGAATTATAATAGGTGTCCTCGCCCATCGTCTCCTCTGTACGCCCCCATCGCGGGTCGCGCACCACGTCCAGCACAGGCCCCAGGACCTGACTTCCTCCACGCGACCGAACCTCTTTGGCCACGGCAGTATATATCTGATGGATCAGTTCCTCGTCCCAGCTGCTGGCCAGTGCAATGGGTACGGGAAAGTTTGTGGCATCTTTAGACTGTTGTCCGTGCAGGCACTCCTCGTGCGACACGACAGGGATTCCAAGTCGTGTCTTCTCTATGAAATATTTCTGAATCTGATTGTAGAGTTCGGCTCCCTTGCGTGGACTCAGCGTCTGCCCGAACTGCTCTCTTCTTGTTATGCTCAGATCTTCATTGAGCCTTGCCAGCTCACCTATGCCGTTGCCCCATCTGCCGGCAGCTTTGGTCTCATCAAATTTGCCGTTGGTCATCACCCTGACCTTGCCCATGAGCCATTCGCACTGCATCTGGGCAATCTTCTCGTCAAGCGTCATGCGACTTATAAGGTCACGAGTTCTCTCCTCGGGCGACAGCTTAGGATTCTTGTAGGGCAACTTTTCTGCCACCGCTGCTATGGGAAGCAGCATGATAAGTATGGCAACGTATATTCTTCTCATCTTGGTTGGCTCCTTGTTTTTAGTTATTGGTGCAAAGTTAAAACACAATTTTGCATTATTACTTATCCTATCGGAATAAATGTTTGAACATTGGACGTATTTTTGCTCATCGTTTCAAAACATTTTCTATATTTGTGGCGTGTATAACTAAAAACAGATCTATTATGGCACGTGCATACAGAGACGTAGGTTTTCAGACGTTATTCGACCAACCCAAGGTGGCATCATTAGACGATGTCTTGATATTAAACGACAACTTTGATTCTTCCATTCATCTGGACCCGATTGTCAGTGATGCATTCAAGAATACACCCAACAAATTAGTGTCCACGATCACTATTCTGATCTGTCTTGAAGGCCAGATCGGTATTGGTAATAACTTCACCGACTATACCCTAAAGAGAAACGATGCCGTCGTCAATCGTAGCGGAACCCTGGGTCACTTCTATGGCATGAGCAATGATGCCCGGTTCTTCCTGCTCGTGATCAGCAACAATTTCTATTTTCCGATGCTTATCAGTGGCGACTCCTCCGAGATGCTGAACCTTACGGTTACCCACCCCGTATGCCACATGTCTGATGAGACCACCGCTTCCATGCTTCAATTGTACAACACGCTGAAAGCTAACCTAACCATAGAAGACAGACCTCTTTTCATTCGTGAGATAGCGCGTGGACTTATCGAAAGCATCTCGTTTCATCTGATATCGTCCCTGGTCAAGGAGATAAAGACCATAGAGCGCCAGCACCGCAAACTTACCCGGAACCAGGATATCTATGAACGTTTCGTTCAATCTGTAGAACAGAACTTTACGAGGGAACGCAATATCAAGTTTTACGCCGACAAGCTCTGCCTGACACCTAAGTACCTCTCTCAGATTATCTATAAGGAGAGTGGCAGTTATGCCGGTGACCATATCAAGCGTATGGTCATTATGGAGGCTAAGGCACTGATCAAAAGCCGCCAATATACGATGATGCAGATCTGCGATAAGCTGAACTTCAACTGCCAGTCTCTTTTTACCAAATATTTTAAGAATGCCACGGGCATGTCGCCATCAGAATATCAAAACAGCTAACTCAATCTAACAAATGAAAATCAACCCATTTCTTATTTTCGCAGCCTTATTCTGCACCACTGCTGTCAGGGCACCCGAGACACCTCAAGAAGGCAACGCTCACCATACAATAGAAAACAGCTATATTACAATAGAAAAATAACTATAATATAAAGGAGAAAAAAATGAGAACTCATTCATTTCTGGTTTCCGTATTACTCCTTACCGGAACCAGCTCACTTCATGCGCAGGTCAGATGGTCGGAGGTCTCCAAATCGGGCTACACACTGGTCAGTCAGCAGGGTGGACGCACACTGGGTTATTCCCCCAAGTCGGGTGTCAGGCTGCTCATGGCAGACGGATTTGCCTTTAAGGACCTGAACCGTAATGGAAAACTTGATGCCTACGAAGACTGGAGGCACTCGCCACAGGAGCGGGCGGCCGACCTGGCGTCGCAGCTGAGCATTGATGAGATTGCGGGGCTCATGCTCTACAGTGCTCACCAGGCAGTGCCCTCACGTAGTGGCGCAGCACATCTGAATTCCATCCTGAATGACGACCAGAAGAGAGCGGTGCGTCAGGAAGCATTCAAGATCTGCCTCCGTCAGGTGTTCAAGAACAAGTCGGATGCCGATGCCGTCAGCAAGGTGGATCTGTCGGGGCTGAATGATGAGCAGAAGCAAATATTCCTCAATACCGAACTCCGCAATGCGGCAAGCCAGTATCTGGTGGCTGCTGGCGGGCGCGGTGCCCACTATGGCGGCATGCTGTTTGAGGAGAGCCATGCCAAGGCAAGCGACCTCACCGACGAGCAGAAGGCTTTCCTGAAGAATGATAACCTCCGGGCCATTCTGGTGACCCAGGTGGAGAGCCCGCGTGTGGCAGCCGAGTGGAACAACAATCAGCAGTCGTTTGTCGAAGGCCTCGGCCACGGCATACCCGCCAACACCAGTTCCGATCCCCGTCACGAGACCACTGCCAATGCAGAGTACAATGCCGGGGCAGGCGGTCAGATCTCGCTCTGGCCCAGCTCGCTGGGCATGGGTGCCACCTTCGACCCTGCCATGGTGAAGCAGTTTGGCGAGATTGCCTCGCAGGAGTATCGCGCCTTAGGCATCGCCACCGCCCTCTCGCCACAGATCGATGTTGCCACGGAGCCGCGCTGGTGGCGCTACAGTGGCACCTTCGGCGAGGACCCGCAGCTGACCACAGACATGGCCCGCGCCTACTGCGAGGGTTTCCAGACCTCACCCGCCAACCTGCAGATTGCTGACGGCTGGGGCTGGCAGAGCGTCAACGCCATGGTGAAACACTGGTATGGCTATGGTGCACAGGAGGCGGGCCGCGACTCCCACTTCGCAAGCGGCAAATATGCCGTGTTCCCCGGCAACAACCTCATGATGCACAAGCGTCCCTTCGTTGACGGTGCCTTCCGCCTGGAGGGAGGCACGAAGATGGCTTCTGCCGTGATGCCCATCTATAGCATACTGTGGCATCAGGATCCGTCAGGCGAGAATGTCGGGGGCAGCTACAGCAAATGGCTTATCCAGAAGCAGCTGCGCGAGGAGGCTCACTTCGACGGTGTGGTCTGCACCGACTGGGGTATTACCGCCGACAACACCGCCATGGACTATATGGGTGGCGGCAAGCCGTGGGGCGTGGAGAAGCTCTCCGTGGCAGAACGCCACTATAAGGTTCTGCAGGCTGGCGTCGATCAGTTTGGGGGCAATAACGAGAAAGGGCCCGTTATCGAGGCTTACAACATGTGGGTCCGCGATTTCGGCGAGCAGAGTGCCCGCCAGCGGTTTGAGCAGAGTGCCCGCCGGCTGCTGCTCAACATGTTCCGCGTGGGTCTCTTCGATAATCCCTATACCGATCCCGATGCAGCCGACACCGTTGTAGGCAACGCCGACTTTATGGAGGCTGGTTATCAGGCTCAGCTCAAGTCGGTGGTGATGCTGAAGAATCATGGCAACAAGATCCTGCCTATAACAGCCAGGAAGACGGTCTATATCCCCAAACGCCATTACCCTGCGGTGCCGGGCATCTGGGGTGGAATGTCGGACGACCACACCGACTATCCCATAGACCTGGACCTTGTACGCCAGTACTATCATGTAACCGACAATCCCGCGGAGGCCGACTTTGCCCTGTGCATTATAGGTGAGCCTGCCCTGAATCTGGGCTACGACCCTGCCGAGGTGGCAAAGGGAAACAATGGCTATGTGCCCATCAGCCTGCAATACAACGATTATACGGCGACCCACGCCCGCAGGCAGAGCATCGCGGGAGGCGATCCCCTCGAGAAGTTTACGAACCGCACCTACTACGGTAAGACCATCTCGACGCGCAACCGCGACGATCTGCAGATGGTGCTCCACACGAAGAAGGCTATGGGCAGCAAACCTGTCGTCACCATTGTGGAACTGGGCAAGCCCGTCATACTGTCAGAGCTCGAGCCTCATTCAGATGGCATACTGTTGTCGTTTGGCGTCCAGCATCAGGCACTGCTCGACATCATCAGTGGCAAGCATGAGCCGTCGGGCCTTCTGCCCATGCAGCTGCCTGCCGACATGGAGACGGTGGAGACGCAGCAGGAAGATGTGCCTCACGATATGAAATGCCTACACGATGCCGACGGACACGATTACGATTTTGCTTTCGGCCTGAATTGGAAGGGAGTGATTCACGACTGGCGCACGGCGAAGTACAAAAAATAATACATACGCATAAGGGCGAGCTCACAGGCTCGCCCTTATGCGTTTATGGATTCACCGTCACAATGTATCGCTGATAGGAAGTGAGCGACGGAAATCCCCTGTCGGTCACTTCCAGAAGGATGTGGATAGTCTGAGGCTCGCTGACTCTCGGGGCCGTAAAGCTCAGGCTGGACTGCTGCGGCTTCAGGTTGACGTATGACGGATAGGTACCTGCCTGGATATCCTGGCTCCACGAAGTGCTGAATCGCTGCACGTGCCTGTCGATGTCGCGGGCAAAACTTTCTTTGGTCAGCCCGGACTGTTCAAACAGCGCCCGCCTCTGCTCCCACAGCCTGTCCACATCTAACGGGTCTTCATCGCTGATGTCGGCACTGATCGTGACAGTCTCACCCGACCTGACGCTTATATCCTCAGGGGTTGAAAGCGTGATCCTGAGGTGGTGGTTGGCATGGGCATAGTCGGGCGTTATACACCATTCGAGCCGCGCCTGGAAGTCGTGCAGGGCAGCCTCCATCCATTGGCGTATGTCTCCGTTGCCCGTGTCGCGCCACACATTTTCCATGTTCTCCACCTTATAGAAGCGTCCGCCCCACCCTCCGTAAGTGGGGTGTTCGTGCGCACGGAGCCCGTTGCCCAAAGCATACAGGAAAGCAGGACTGTCGCCCTCGCTGATCATGGGCTGCGTATATAGGGCACCCAAGGCATTCTTGCCGTTGTGCAGATATTTACTCACGAAGTCGTCCGTATAGATCAGCGTACCGTAATCCCATGTTCCACTAAAGTGATACTGCACCAGCATGGTGGCCTGCGGGTGATATTTCTCGATGTATGCCCCTGCTCCGTCCTGATACCAGATGTTATAGACCACCGCTTTCCTGATGGCACGGTCGTAGTCACTGGCATGTTTCGCCCTGAGCTTCTGAAACGCTTTAGCCACGGTGTTGCCGCCGCCCCAGGCCTGAATATATACGGGTCGCGGATCATTGTCGAGCAGCACCTCCACGATGCGGTCTGATCCCGGAGTGTCAGCCCATTGGTCGGGATTGATGACAGGTTCCTCTCCCGGAAGTCGGGCAGGAGCATTGCCGTCAACCACCACATGCGCCGGATCCTCGTCGCCCACATAGCATACACTCCGCAGGTAAGCCGGCGTGGGATAGTTGCGGTCGTGTATTTTCAGATTGTCATAAACCTGCTCGTAAGCATCCATCTCGTGTTCCAGCCAGGGGTCGCTGCTCCAGCCCTGCCGCTGAAAACACGAATTGGTCTCGATGATAGCCTTCACTTCCACATTGTTGGTGTAGAGCAGGAACCTGACCATGGAGCAGCGGTCATCCACCTCTCCGTCGGTCATCACTATCACTCGCGGTTTTTCCGCCGCCATCATCTGCACGGCTGTCAGCAGGCTGCACAGCACAATGAGTAATCTTTTCATCTTAATTTTCTGATTGATTAGGTTGATTACAAATGTAACTAAAATATTTATCTCCCGGCAAAAGATTCGTCCAAAAGCAAATTTTTTTGGCTCATAGCATAAATCATATGATACAGGTAATCACCACCCGCAATGTTGCTTTCTGATAGCCGAGGGTGGCACGCAGCCACAACCTCCGACGAGTAACACGACCGTGGGGGACGATTCTGACAAGACGCGCCCCCCTTATAGTTGGCAGAGGGCGGTTATGGTTGGGTGAAAGGGCTGTTATAGTAAGGCAGGGGCTGTGCTGTCACACGGTTTTCCCACACAGCAGTTCACTGGCTTACCGTCACTGGCATCAAATCAGCCAAGTGGCACTTTGCCATCATTTTGCCCCAAAAGCTATCACCTTGAAAAAACAAAAGTCCTCAGAAATCGCATTTTTGCAAAAACTTTGTCCTCTGTGCGTTTCATCGGCCTAAATTTCAATATTTTGTTATTCACTGATAATCAGAATGTTACCGCAAAAGACTCTCGTAACCACCATGATTTCAGCCCCTTTTACCCCTCAAAATGCCTGAAAATCCCTATATTTAGGCCTGATTCGGGGTCAAAATAGTGCTTATTGGCGTTGTGATTCAGTATTAATCGTGTGCCGAATAAGTATTAATCGCGTTGTCATTCAGTATTAATCGCAATACGAATAAGCATGAATCGCAACCCCACCCCTGTTTTTCGCCTCTCCGCCGAGCTGGAACACACCTCCGGGTCGATCATTTTTAAAAGTCAGAATGTCACGAAATCGGGCATTTTGCTATCACTTTGATTTGGTACATAATGGCTGGTTAAAGCTAAACAGCTTGTACCCCAATCTTAGTCCACCCGTATTAGACATAATGTATCTTCTCTACAGATTCAGCAGATGGGACAGATTATAAGCGCATGCCTCGAACCACGAATTCCACGAATGGCCACGAATGATTGTCGCGGTATGAACCTTTCCAACCACAGATTACGCAGAATGCTCAGATAGGCTGACGCATGAGCTGCAACGATGGCTCAGTAGAGACGGAGTGTACTCCGTCTC
>LAHS01000280.1_pt1 | contig 22418 bp, 19 predicted proteins | sample 329651 | NCBI WGS metagenome assembly LAHS01 (sample SAMN03275699, study PRJNA271635) | activated sludge metagenome | isolation source: sample C-1 Sludge from hydrolytic chamber (first chamber) of Anaerobic... | reverse complement strand
GCGATTCCTTGGATAAGACTTACCGTAATCGGCGCGCTCCAATACGAAATCGCGGCGGTCTACGCAGCGGGAGCCGCTGAAGCCGGCGCAACCGAGGCAACAATCGCAACCGCTGTAATCATAATGACCTTAAGTATCATTTCGGGTCCCGTATTTAACGCAGTTTTTTATAAAAAATATCAAAACAAGCTTTATGATATCCAAAAAAAGAACGAAAAAAAGATGAATACGATAACCGGAGCGCTGCTTGGCGGTATGCTTGCGGGAATAATTTCATCGATACTCGTCGGCGGAGCTTTCGGAGTAGGAAATCCTGTACTGGATCCAAAAAGCGGAATCACTACCTACGGCGAAATTACTCTTATAACTCTTGCGGCAAGCGTTGTTATTATGAGTCTTTGCGGCGTAATCTTAGTTGCGTTTAAACAAAAATGGATTGAAAGCTACGCGCTTCCGCTCAGCATACTGGGAGCAATGGGGATAGCATTCGCATTCGTGCCGGTGTTCGCTTAAGGAGGAGAAGCTCATGAAAAAATTTAATTTATTTAACACTCCCGGTTCAAGAGAGGAATATAACGGTCAAATTCATACCTTTGGAAGAATCTTTACTTGGGTTGCGCTTGCGTTTATTCTTGCCGTTCCTGTTGCGTTTTGCATATCTGCGCGTGTACTTCCCGACTGGGCGGTGCTTGGTCAATGCGCGACGTTTATCGTAGGATATTGGGCGATAGGGCTTATTGAAGCATTCAGTTATGCGCCCTTACTCGGAACGGGCGGACAATACCTTTCCTTTATAACAGGTAATATTGCTAACTTAAAACTTCCATGCGCAATAAATTCGCAAAATATCGCAAAAGTAAAACAGGGCAGCGAGGAGCAGGAAATTATTACAACAATATCTATCGCAATAAGCTCGATAGTCACTACGATCATTATTTGCATAGGACTTATTCCTCTTGCTCTTTTCCAAGCTCAGATAGTTGACGTTTTAGAACCGATTTCTCCCTACGTTATACCTGCGATTTTTGGGGGACTTTCGATGGTGCTTATCGCAAGATATTACAAAATCGCCATTTGGCCCTTTATAGCTTGTATCGTAATTTGTGTGGCGGGAAATCTATTGGGATTCGGATCCTCGCTTAGCCAATCGACGATGATTATTATCGGTATGGTTTTAAGCTGCGTAATAACAGCGATACTATATAAAGCAGGCAAGATTTAGTATTAAAAAATAGTTGTTTTTTTAGATAAGTTATGCTAGAATGCACAATGTATCTAAATAAAACTAGTGGAGAAAAGCTATGTTATACGATTTTTATTATTACTCTTCTATGGTTTTGATGTGCCTGATGGTGCTTCTTTCCATAGCTATGATAATTATAGTTCTTTTGCAAAAAGGCAACGAAAGCAACTTAGGGGCAATCGCAGGCGGCGCCGAAACTTTTTTTGGAAAAGAAAAGGCAAAAACTTGGGACGGAAAGTTTAAGAAAATTACCGTTATTATCGCGATTTTACTATTAGTAACTTCTATACTGTTCTTTGTCTTCCAACTGATGCCCGGCGTTACAGCATAGCCCAAACGACCAAAAGGTTGATGTGGGTAGTTTTTGCTACCCACATTTTTTTTATTTTAACTTGTTATTAGGGGTAAAGCGGATATAATTTATATATGAATATCAAAACAATAGCGACAAATAAAAAAGCGTATCACGATTTTTTCATAGAAGATACCTTGGAAGCGGGGATTTCTCTTGCCGGAACCGAGGTAAAAAGCATAAGACTGGGATCGATCAGTCTTAAGGAAAGTTTTGCTATTATTAAAGAAAATTCGGTATTTTTAATTAACGCGCATATCGCTCCGTATAAAATGGGCAGTTATTTTAACGTCGATCCAAAACGAATGCGAAGGCTCCTTCTTAACAGGAGCGAAATTAATAAGCTTAAGGGTAAGGTGGAAAAAAAGGGTTATACCTTAGTTCCCACTAAAGTTTATCTTAAGGGCGCACTCGTAAAAGTCGAAATCGGAATTGCAAAAGGCAAAGAAGAGCACGACAAGCGGGATTCGATAAAAGAAAAAGAACAAATGAGAGAAATCGACAGAGCGGTTTCTGTTTACTAGGAGGAAATATGAAAAAATTTAAAACGGCGACAAACTGCGTTCAGGCGGGATATAACCCCAAATCAAGTGAACCCAACGTTATGCCTATAAATATGTCTACGACTTTTCGTTATGAAACCACTGAAGAAATGGCGCACCTTTTCGACGTGCCGAAGGACGGTCATATATACACAAGAATAAGCAATCCCACAACTTGCTTGTTTGAAGAAAAAATCGCTGCCCTGGAAGGGGGCGTAGGCGCTATGGCTTGCTCGTCAGGAATGGCGGCGGAACTTCTTGCAGTTCTAACCGTTGCAAACGCAGGCGACAATATTATTGCGATTTCCACTCTTTACGGCGGAACGTATAATTTGTTTAAAGTCACCCTTAAAAAAATGGGTATCGAAGCGCGTTTCTTCACTCCCGACAGTACCGACGAAGAGATCGAAAAACTTATCGACGGCAGAACGAAAATGATTTACGGCGAAACCGTAGCAAACCCCGCTATGGTGGTTTTCGACTTTGACAGATACAGCGCGATTTGTAAAAAATACGGAATAATTTTGTGTATCGATAATACTTTGGCAACGCCTATTCTTGTAAAGCCTTTTAATCACGGGGCTAACGTAATTATTCATTCTACGACAAAATATTTGGACGGACATGCGGTATCCGTCGGCGGTGCAATTGTGGACGGAGGCAACTTTAACTTTATAAACAATCCGCGTTATAAGGATTTTTATACCCCTGACGAAACCTACCACGGTACTGTGTATACAAAAGAAGGCGGAGCCGCCGCTTACATAATTAAAGCCCGTATGCAATATATGCGCGACTTAGGCGCAACGATGAGTCCGTTCAATGCGTTTATTACCAATTTGGGTACCGAAACCCTTGCACTTAGGATGCGCGAACACAGCAACAACGCTCTTGCAGTTGCTAAGTTTTTATCCGGTCACAGCGCAGTAGAGTGGGTAAGATACCCCGGTTTAGCCGATGATAAATACCACGCTTTGGGCGAAAAATACTTTGAGGGCGGCTTTAGCGGAATGCTTGTTTTCGGTATCAAAGGCGGGAAGGAAGCCGGCGCAAAATTTATCGACAACCTTAAAATGATAAGACAGCTTACGCATATAGCGGACGTAAGAAGCTGCGTTCTTCACCCGGCTTCCACGACTCACAGACAGCTATCTGAGAGCGATCTAGTTGATTGCGGAATCAGCGCAAACCTAATAAGACTTTCGATAGGCATAGAGGACGCAGAGGATATTATTTCCGATATCGACCAAGCGCTTAAGTTTTCACAGCAATAGGAGTAATTATGCCGATAGTCATACCAAAAAATTTACCCGCGTATAAGGTACTGAAAGAAGAAAATATATTCGTAATGAACATAAGCAGGGCGGCAAGACAGGATATACGTCCGATAGAAATTGCGATTTTAAATCTTATGCCGACAAAGATCGAAACCGAGATTCAACTGATGAGGCTTCTTTCAAACACTCCTCTGCAGGTTAATATTACACTTTTAAATACCGCAAGCTATAAATCAAAAAATATAGAGGACAGTCACCTCGCATCTTTTTACCAACCGTTTGACAGCGTAAAAAATAAGAAGTTCGACGGCTTAATCGTAACCGGTGCGCCTGTAGAAAAAATGGATTATAGTGAAGTCGGTTATTGGGACGAGCTTACCGGGATTTTCGATTATGCCGAAAGCAACGTAACCTCTACGATTTTTATCTGTTGGGGAGCCCAAGCAGCTTTACATTATTACTTTGGAATAAACAAATATCCGCTTTTAAAAAAGGCTTTCGGAATATTTGGTAACCGTGCCGAAAATCAGTATGAACCTTTGCTTAAGGGGATGAACGACACTTTCGGAGTACCTCACTCCCGCCATACGGCAATAGACGAGAAAGCTCTTCGCGCAAATAAAAATCTTTCGGTTATAGCATCCTCTCCCGAGGTCGGAATTTCTATTGCCAAAAGTAAGGATAATAAAAAATTCTTCTTTTTCGGGCACAGCGAATACGATCGCGACACTCTAAAAAAGGAATATATCAGAGATTTGGACAAGGGACTTGATATAGATATGCCCAAAAATTATTTTATCGACGGAGATATAAACCGCATAGATTTCAGTTGGAACAGCACGGGTAATTTACTTTTTTACAATTGGCTTAACTATTACGTATATCAGGTAACCCCTTATCAAATAGAGGACGTTAGCAAAGTTTAGCTTTCTTTTCGCTTGTCTTTACAAAAAGCATCATTACGCTTGCGATTAAAGCAAGACCGCTTCCGAAATAGAAAGGGAAATCAGTCCCTGCGTATTGCCAAAGCGCTCCTGCAAGTGTCGAAGAAATTAAAAGACCGATACCCTGCACCATTCCTTGAAGTCCAAGAGTGGTGCCTTTTATTTCTTTAGGCGAAAGTTCTACAATCAGGGCTTTTTCCGCTCCTGATATTAGGGCGGAGTATATTCCGTAAACAAAGAAAAGAATAAATATCGATATTTGATCGCTTGTTAAAGCAAACCCCAGATATACCGCAAAATATAAAATATAAGCACAAACGATTACAGGCTTTTTCCCCGTCTTGTCGCTCATTTTTCCAAAAGGAACAGCAAGCAAAGAGGAAACCAAATTGAATAATAAATATACGATAAGGACGTTTTGTGTAGTTAAACCTGCGTTTTGGGCTTTTAAAAGTAAAAAAGCGTTTGAACTGTTGCCGATGCTGAACACAAAGACGGTTAATATATAAAAAATCAAATTTTTGCTTAACTTCACATCCCTAAGCCTTAATTTATCGAGTTTTATATTCAATTCGTTTTTTTGATTTCTTTCGCTTTTTACAAAGAGCAAAATAATAACGCCGATAACTGCAGGCAGGGCAGAAAATAAAAAAACGGTTTTATACGGGAAATCAAAAGCCATAACGATAATGGCAAGCAAAACGCCAAAAGCAGCGCCAAGCATATCCAGCATTTTGTGTATTCCGTAAGCGCCGCCCAGCTTTTTTCCGCCCGACTCCGCAATTAGGCTGTCTCTAGGTGCAACACGGATACCTTTACCCGCTCGGTCAATTATTTTTGAAAACATTATTCCAACCCAAGAAGCTGAAAAGAATATCCCTATTTTATAAATTAATGAGGAAGAATAACCGATAACTGCAAGCGTTTTCTTTTTATTCGTTTTGTCCGAAATATAACCCGAGCCGGCTTTCAAAAAAGCCGCCACGCTCTCCGAAATTCCTTCGATTATTCCGATAATCGAAGGCGCGGTGCCTAGAGAAATCAAAAACAGCGGAAGGATAGGATAAACCATCTCCGTGCTCATATCTATAAAAAAGCTTACGAAACCCAGTAATAGAATATTTCTTAGATTTTTTTGCGTTTTTGCATAGTTTTTATTTTCTTCCATAACAGATATAATAGACCTTTTTTTAAAATATAAAAAGGATTTTTATCAATTACAGCTAAAATTTGGGTATTGACACGTGTACCCTTAACCGATATACTGTCATTTAGGACTGTTATGGAAGAGCAAAAAATCGATTTAAGAATACTTAGAACCAAAAAAGCAATTGAGGATGCTTTTTTTAAAGAGCTCGAATCAAAAGATTTCGATCATTTGACCATTTCCGATATTTGCAAAAGGGCAATGGTAAAAAGAACCACATTTTATACACATTTTGACGATAAATTTCAGCTTTTAGAGTATGCGATTAATAATATGCTCGATAGTTTTGATATAAAGGAATTAAGAAATTTTTCTCTTGTCGATACAATAAATTATTATGACGATTCATTCGCTTTACTTTTCGATTTTATGGAAAAAAATCAACAAAAGCTTAGCGCAGTTGTTGGCAGCAACAGCAATTCCATCGTAGTGGATATTTTCAGGCGCAATCTCGCAAAAGAAATTAAAGACAGGATAGACCGGTGGGTAGAAAAAAACCGTCCTATTTGTATGCCGTCAGGAATAATTGCGGAATTTTTTGCAGGCTCAATAGTTGCTATGGGAGTAGGTTGGCTTCAAAATGAATTTTCCTGCACCAAAGAAGAAATGAAGAAATATTTAAAGATAGTTGCGGAAAAGCTTTCGATAAATAAATTCGTAAAATAGAGGTAAAAAATGTTTCCCGAAAATATCAAAAAAAGATTAATAAAAGAGGGATACGAAGGTATCAAAGTAAGCCTAAAGGACGGTTCAGTATTGCTTGAAGGCGAACTTGACCGTTGGCAGGACGTTGTTCATGCAGGAAGGCTTGCGGTTGATAAGCGCTCAAGAGGAGTCTTAAACGAAATAAAACTTGCGGGCTACACCGAAAAACGAATGAGAATGCCCGAAATAATAGACGACAGGTTAAACGGAAAGCAGGTGGACGTTTTGGTAATAGGCGGCGGCATTGTCGGATGCGCAATTTTAAGAGAACTGTCCAAATACGATATAAAATCCCTTTTGGTCGAAAAGGAATATGACGTAGCAACCGCACAGTCAAGTAGAAACGACGGAATGATACACGCTGGCATAGATCTTTCTCCAAACTCGATTAAAGTAAAATACAACTGCCGCGGAAACAAGATGTATACGCAAATAGCAAAGGATTTAGAGGTTCCCCTAAAAAGAGTGGGACAATACGTCTTGTATACAAAACCTTTTGAAAAGCTTATTTGGCCTTTTCTCAAAGCGCGCGCAAAAGTTAATGCTATAGAGGTTGAAAAGCTAAGCAAAAAAGAACTGTTTAGCAGGGAGCCTTCTGTAAGCAAAAAAATTTACGGCGCGACTTTTTATCCTTCGGTAGGGATAACTTCTCCTTACGAAATGACGATTGCGTTTGCGGAAAACGCAATACAAAACGGAGCTTCTTTGGAATTAAATACGGCGGTTACCGAAATACATCGTGAAAATGACAGAATAATAAGCGTAAAAACAAACAGAGGAACAATAATCCCCAAAATCGTAATAAACGCAGCAGGCGTTTACAGCGACGTTATTGCCGAAATGGCGGGGGATAGATTTTTTACGATTCATCCGAGAAAGGGCGAGGAAATGATACTTGATAAAAAAGCATCCTCTATTACCCATTCGGTTTTAGGAAGATTTATTTTGGGAAGCGGCGCTTCGCACACAAAAGGCGGAGGCATTGTCGCAACAATAGATAATAACGTTCTTGTCGGTCCTAACGCACAAGAGAGTCCGGACAGAGAAGATTTTTCGACCACAAAAGAAGGCTTTGATTTGGTTTTTAAAAAGCAAAAAGAGATTGCGCCGAGTCTTTTGGCGTCTTCGGTTATTACTTATTTCGGAGGTATAAGAGCCAGTACATACGAAGAGCAGTTTATTATAGAGCGAAGCAAAAAAGTCAAAAATTTTATTCAAGCCGCGGGTATTCAATCTCCGGGAGTTACCGCAGCGCCGGCCATCGCAGAGGACATTGTCCGCTACGCTGTCGAGGCTTTAGGAGAAGAAAAAGAAATAAAACTAAACAAAAACTTTAATCCCAAAAGAAAAGCGATTCCTTGCGTTCGGGAACTTAAAAACGAAGAAAGGGATACCCTAATCAAGCAAAACCCCAACTACGGAATTATCGTTTGCAGATGCGAAGAAATCTCAAAAGGCGAAATACTGGACGCTTTAAACCGCCCGCTTAAAGTAGCGAGTATTGATGCGGTAAAGCGGAGAGTAAGGGCGGGTATGGGCAGATGCCAAGGCGGATTTTGCAGCCCCATTATTACAAAGCTTATCGCCGAAAACGAAGGCGTGGACATAACGGCGGTCACAAAAAAACAGAAGGGAAGCGAGCTTCTTGTAGCTAAAAACAAGGAGGTTAAATAATGTACGACGTAACCGTAATCGGCGGAGGTCCCGCAGGTCTTGCAGCGGCAGTCAGCACAAAGGAACAAGGCGCAAGCGTTCTTATTATCGAGCGTGAATTTGCGCTTGGCGGAATATTAAAGCAGTGTATTCACGATGGATTTGGGCTTATCCGCTTTGGAAAAAAGCTGTCCGGCCCCGAATACTCGGACAGATATATAAAAAAAGCTGACGAACTTTCTATCGAAACCAAACTCAGTACTTTTGTTACGGACATTAAAAAGATAGAAGGACAATTTTTAATTACGGTAACTTCCGCGCGCGGTATCGAAGAAATCCGCTCAAAAACGGTTATTCTTGCAACCGGTTGCAGAGAAAGGACGGCGCGGCAGGTATTTATCCACGGAACAAGACCGGTAGGCGTTTATACGGCGGGAACAGCGCAAAATTTCGTTAATCTTTTAGGTTACCTTCCCGTTAAAAAATGCGTGATCTTAGGAAGCGGAGATATCGGTCTTATTATGGCAAGGAGGCTTACTCTCGAGGGCGCAAAGGTTCTTGGCGTTTACGAAATAAAGCCTACGCCAAGCGGACTTACGAGAAATATTTCTCAATGCTTAAATGATTTTAATATTCCGATTTATCTATCGCACAGCGTAACAAGAATTATCGGCGATCCCAGAGTTACGGCAGTCGAAATAACAAAAGTCGATGAGAAGCTGCAACCTATAAGAGGCACTGAAAAAATTATCGAATGCGACGGACTAATTCTGTCCGTTGGGCTTATACCTGAAAACGAGCTTGCGGAAAAGCTTAATATCGCAATCGACAACTGCACCAAGGGACCTGTCGTCAACGAAAATATGATGACAAGCGTAGACGGAGCTTTCAGCGCAGGTAATGCGCTTTTCGTTCACGACCTTGTGGACTACGTTTCGGAAGGCGCAAAAACCGCAGGCAAATGTGCCGCAAGTTACGCAGGGGGACGAAAGGAAGAGATAAAGATTGAAAAAGAGGGTTTGCTTTCGCTTGTACCCGAAAAACTTACGGTCGGAGAAGAAAGGGAAGTAATTTTTTATTTCAGAACGGATAGAGACCGCAAAAAGGCAACCTTAAAAATAATTATTAACGACGATGACGAACCGATAACCAAGCATTACACAAATTTAATTCCTCCCGAAATGGAAAGGCTCGCCCTAAAATTAAAAGTAAAGCCAAACGATAAAATCAAATTTGTTTTGGAGGGAGATTAATATGGAGCTTGTTTGTATCACTTGTCCTAACGGCTGCAAACTTAACGTCGAAAACAAAAACGGAGAATTAATTGTAACCGGAAATAAATGCAAAAAGGGCGAAGCGTTTGCAAAAGAGGAAATGCTTGCTCCAAAAAGAAGCGTTACAACCACGGTAAAAACGGTTTTTCCTTCTTTGCCGGTCGTGCCTGTTAGAACGGAGGGAGAGATCCCAAAAGAAAAAATCTTTGATTTTATAGCGTTATGCAAGGATATTGTTATCAGTCAAACGTATGACTGCGGCGAAGTAATATTAGAGAAAATATTAAATACCGATGTAAATTTAATTTGCACCGTTAATATGAAAAGATTTTTATAAAAGGGGGTAATTTATGGAAAATCCTCTCATTTTATCTCTTGATGTAGGTACCCAAAGCGTTAGAGCAATGCTTTTTGATAAAGAGGGAAATTTGGTTGCAAAGTCAAAGGTACGCTTCGTTCCTTATTTTTCGTTGGACATAGGATACGCCGAACAAGAGCCTGAATTATATTGGGATTCAATTCTCGAGGCTATTAAAAAATTAAAAGCGGAAAACGGAAAATATTTTGACCAAATTATCGGTGTAACACTTACTACAATGCGTGACGTTCACGTAAACCTTGATAAAGATAATAAACCGATAAGAGCTTCGATACTTTGGATGGATAGAAGAGAAGCGACTTTTGAAGGGCTTTTACCTTTAAAAACAAAAGCTTTGTTCAAACTTATCGGAATGTGGCCGGCAGCCGAAAAAAACGGTAAAGGCATAAAAAGCAACTGGATAATTGAACACGAACCCAAGCTTTGGGAAAATACGGAAAAATACGTTTTTCTGTCCTGCTTTTTAACCTATCGTTTAACCGGAGTTTTAGCGGACTCGGTAGGGGCTTGCATCGGACATATTCCTTTTAATTACAAAGAAAAGAAATGGTTTACCGAAAAACATTTTCAAAAGCCGATGTTTAAAATGGAACTCGATAAGCTGTTTCCATTAGTTGAGCCCGGTCAGATTATCGGCGAAATTACAAAAGAGGTTGAAAAACTTACCGGACTAAAAGCAGGGCTTCCGCTTATTGCGGCAGGCAGCGACAAGGGCGCGGAAACGCTCGGAGTCGGCGCGGTAGGATCTGACATCGCATCAATAAGTTTTGGGACAACCGCAACGGTACAGCTTACGACCAAAAAATACGTTGAACCTATATCCTTTCTTCCCGCTTATCCTGCTCTTTATCCTAAATCGTACAATCCCGAAATTCAAATTTTCAGAGGATATTGGATGCTTTCTTGGTTTATAGAGCAATTTGGAGCGGCAGAAGCTCTTGAAGCTAAAGAAAAAGGAATTTCGACCGAACAGCACTTGGACCGCTATCTTCGAGAAATACCCGCAGGTTCGGATGGGCTCTTAGTAGCTCCTTTTTGGTGCGCGGGACTAAAACACCCCGAGGACAAAGGCTCGATAGTGGGCTTTACCGAATCTCACGAGAGGGGACATATATATAAAGCAATTGTCGAAGGAATTAACTTTGCTTTAATTTCGGGCCTTAGAAGACTGGAGAGAAAAACAGGAAAGGTTATAACTAAACTTGCCGTCTCGGGAGGCGGTGCTGCAAGCGACGACGTAGTAAAGCTTACCGCGGATATGTTCGGCGTTCCCGTTTATCGTGTGCAAACTTATGAGGCAAGCGGATTGGGCGCTGCTATTTGCGCTTTTGTCGGACTTAAGGAATTTGAATCCTTCGACGAGGCGATAAAAAATATGGTTCATTATAATATGCCGTATATGCCCGATCCGGAAAAGGCGGCAATTTACAAAAAAATATATCATGACTGTTACTTAAAAATTCCCGTAGCGCTAAGACCGCTTTATAAAAAAGAATTAAAAAACGAAAAGAAAGGAGGCAAATAATATGTCTAAAAAAGATGGTTTTTACCCCGATTGGTTAAACAAAGAAGCAGCCCCCAAAGGCTCTTACCGCGAGATTTTTAAGTGGGGAAGCCCGACTGAATTTAAAGTTCCGAAAAGATCGCTTTACGAAATAATGAAAAAGATGTTTCAAATGACCGATGATGACTTTAAAGAGCCTAAAGAAATCGGCTACGAAAAAGTCGATTTTGATATGCCTATTAAGCTTACCGAAAAACAAATAGCAAGCCTTAAAGAAATAGTGGGCGAAAAAAACGTCCGCACCGATCCTTATGCAAGGCTTTCCGTTGCGTACGGCAAAACAATGCACGATCTTATGAGACTTAGAAAAAAAATTATCGAAAACATTCCCGACGCCGTACTTTATCCCGAAAGCAAAGAGCAAATCGAAAAAATCGTTAAGTATATAACGGAGGAAAAAATACCTCTTTACGTATACGGCGGCGGTTCTTCGGTTACAAGAGGCGTTGAGTGTATGAAGGGCGGAATATCTCTCGATATGCGCTTGAATTTCAATAAGGTTATAAAATTTAACGAAATAAATCAAACGATTACCGTAGAAGCGGGTATGAGCGGACCGGATCTGGAAAAGCACTTAAATAACGCCGTAGAAGAATTCGGCGCGAAAATGAAATACACCTGCGGACACTTTCCGCAATCCTTTGAATATTCTTCGGTAGGCGGTTGGACTGTTACAAGAGGCGCGGGACAAAATTCCACTTACTACGGAAAAATCGAGGATATAGTTTTAGGACAAGAGTACGCAACGCCTATCGGCAATATATCGACAGATGATTATCCGAGAAAGGCAACCGGACCGGATATTAACCATATAATGATGGGAAGCGAAGGCACTTTCGGAGTACTCACTCACGTTACTTTGAGATTCTTTAAATATACCGCGGATAATAGGGTAAAATACAGCTATATTTTTAAAAATTGGGCGGATGCGCAAGCTGCCGCGCGCGAAATTATGCAGGGAGAATTCGGAATGCCTTCCGTTTTCAGAGTATCCGATCCCGAAGAAACCGAACTTATGCTTAGACTTTACGGAGTGGACGAAATACCTTTCGTTAATCCTTTCCTGAAAAAGCTCGGTTATAAGAGCTTTAATATCGAAGATTCGATGAAAGGCAAGGAAAGCGACGGAAAATGCATGTTCCTCGGATGGTCGGAAGGCGAAAAGCATTTTGCAAAAAATCAAGCCAGACAAATCAGAAAAATCTGCCGCTCTTATAAAGCTATGCCTTTAGGGAGTATCCCCGTTGACGGATGGGAAAAAGGCAGATTTAAAGATCCGTATTTAAGAGATTCGATGCAGGACTTCGGCATTATGACCGATACGCTTGAATGCACGGTAAACTGGGATAATATGCAACACGTTTATGAAACCGTTCGCGCCTACTGCAAATCTCGTCCCAATACCGTTTGCACTACGCATATGTCCCACGCTTATCCGCAAGGGGCTAACCTTTATTTTATTTTTATAGCGAAAATGACCGAACTTGACGATTATCTTTCCTATCACCGGGGAATACTTGATCACATTCAACAGTCAGGCGCAGCAATAAGCCATCACCACGGAGTAGGAAAAATGTTCGCTCCTTGGCTTGAGGGCTTTATAGGCACTAAAGAAATAGGGATATTTAAGACGCTAAAGGATTATTTTGATAAAGATTATCTTATGAATCCTGGCGGAACGATAGGACTTGACCTTAAAGAAGAGGAAAAAGTTTTTAAACGTCCGAAACACTAAATTAAAACCCCCGATTTTCGGGGGTTATTTTTTTACTTAAAATAATATCTGCCTTTGTTTTGAGTCGATTTTGCGTATTGAATAACCTTTTCGGGACAACGGTGAATACAAGAAAGGCAGAACGTGCAGTTGTCTCCCCAGCATACGCTATTATTTTCAACTTTTATATTTAAGGTGGGGCAGTTGTTTTCGCAAACCTTGCATCCTATACATTGTCCTTCGATATGAAAAGGTTTTGCGTTAATCATATGTTTTTGAAATAAAGGTGCGATTATCCTTGTTTTGGCTGCGGCAAATTTTCCGTGAATCAGCATTTCATATTTTTCTTGCTTGTTAATTTTATCGCTTAAATCCTTAACTTTTTCGGTTGCGCTTTCGATTTTGCCCTTTACAGTTTCTTCGCTGTCGGTATCAAAACTTATAATATAGTTATTAGGCATTTGTAAGGTGGCCCCCAAAGATAGCTTCCATTCTTTGGTTTTAAAAATCGAAGATACAACATGGTTAGAGTTTCCTATATCTTCTCCGCATACGTAAATAACGTAAAAATAGGTGTTTTCTGCGCTTTTTATCGAAATCTTACGCAAAAAATTTTGAACGTATAGGGGCGGTTGCCAAGCGTGTATAGGAAAAACGAATCCGATTTTTTTATCACTGAAAATAAAATTTTCTTCCCTGAAACAAGATGCTATCGAAATTGCTTTATCGGAAGTGTTTTTTGCGATAAGCTCCGCTATATATTTGCTATTACCTGTTCCGCTGAAATAAAAAACCATAAATCTCCTTATTTTTTTATTAAAGTAACGTCAATACCTTTTGCGTCTAGCCATTCGTTTCTTTGTTCGTCTAAATTTTTTAGTTTGTTTTCGAGATTTTCGGTAGGTGTTCCGTATGCCGAAGCTTTACCGAGTTCAACCATAGTTAAATTTCTGGCTTTTTCTATTTCGGCAAATTCAGGCTCTTCCATAAGATGTTTTAAAAGTTTTTCCGCTTTTGCCTCTTCTCTAAGTTTTTTATCACGGCTCATTTGTGCGGATACGGTTTCGGCATCCGATACAGTCCATTCGTTTTTAAACGATACTCCGGCTTTTTCTTCAAGCCTAGTTAAAAATTCCTTAGCTTTAGAAAGTCCGAAAATTTCTTTTTCCTTTAGAGTTGCCAAGGTTTTGTTTATATAAGGCATAGGAAAGGTTTTATCGACGGAAAGGGATGCGACGTAAAAAACAATATCGTCGGGAATACCCCAAACGCTGCTCCAAGTTTTGTAATATTCTCTGTCCGAAAACGTTACGACTCTGTCGCTTCCCGATAACGTAAGAATATTTTTTACCTTATCGTCTAAAATTTTCTGATTTTCGACATACTTAGAAAAAGCTTGTTCGCTGATTGTGCCTTCGTCAAAAAGTTTACTAATAAATTGATCCACACCGGATAAGCTCTTTATATTTTTGGTAAAACAGTATTTAGAAATTTTAGTTAATACGGAAGAGGAAAAGCCCTTATTCAGCCAAGGCAGGATATAGGTTTCGACAACTACGTCAAGAGTAGCGTAATAAGCGCCTATTCCTTTTACGACGCCCGATGCAAGCTCTTTTAACGCTTCCTTTTCCAATAAATAGCTTTCAATTTGACGTGAAGTATTTATGTTAGCTCTAAAAAGCTCCAAAAGCAGCGAGTCCAGTTTTTTTGTGCCGCCCCGTTTTTTTAAATATTTTGCGGCGGTCAATATGGCGTTTAAATCAAATTCCCATTGGTCCGTCCATTTTAAATATAGTTGCTTGTCGTCAAGGTCGGGTGAGGATTTCAGCCCTAAAGAAGCGAAAATTAAACGCAAACTTTCGCTGTTGCTTTCCATTTCTGCGATCCGCATGTCAAATTGGGCTTCGGTTTTCAGTCCGTCCTCCGCCCAACTTTTTGCAACTTTAATTATGTAGGAAGTCGAAACTTTGGGATTTTTATTAAGACAAAAGGCGATAACCTCTAAAACTGCGTTGATTTCCAGTTTGTAGCTTTCGATAATCTCAAAATAATCTAAATATTCGTTTTCGGATACTAGCCTGTCGCAAAAAAGACGTTGTACTTCGGAAACGAACGTTTCAAATTTTTTCGCGTTAAACTTCTTCGGTAAAAGCCCCGCGGTTCTTGTCGTAAGATAAGTGATTTCAAATTCGTTGCCGATAGATACTATACCTGTTTCCTGCCAATATTTATAGGACGCTTTAACTTCCGAAACGGATAGCATTAGATCGGACGCTATTTTTTCAATTGTGCAGTTTTCCGCATTTTGACCGCTTAAATATAGACCGTAGATGTATATTTTTATATCCAATGGATCGGAAGCCGTAAAAAAGCGGGCGAAAAAATTGTTTTCAACGCTCGTATAAAGTTCGGCTTTAAAGTCTTGTGATAAGCTAATGCGCGCCATAGATATATAATCCAAAGTTTATTAAAAAGTATTGCAAAATACACTTTAACAGTGTATAATCTCGACGTATATACTTTAGCATACCAATCATATACATGCTAAGTATTTACCGAAAATTTGACTTAAGCACAACATTTTGTGGCTTAAGCGAAACGCACCACAAATCCAAGTTGCGGAGGAATATATGAAACCCATTAGACTGAAAATCGAAGGTCTGCTTTGCTTTAAGGACGCTGAAGAAGTAAATTTTTCATCAGGCAACCTGCTGTTTCCCGTTATCGGGCATGAAGAGGATGCAAAAGCGTTATTAAAAGCCCTTGAAATCGCTTTTTACGGAAGAACCTCAAGCGAACCGTTCTCGGCGGATATGCTGTTTGACAAAAAGGGAAAGGCAAGTACGACAATCGTTTTTTCTGAAGGTGAAAAAGAGTACGAAATAAACCGTTTGTTTAAATCCAATCCCGATAAAAAGAGTGTGGAACAAAGCGCAACGCTTCAGGAAAATACCGGAAAGAAAAAAGAAGTTTTAACTAGGGCGGCATCCTCCACCGATAAAAAAATCGTAGAACTCACAGGCATAGATCTAGAAGAGTTTTCAAAAAGACTTTCTGTAGACAAGGAGACATCCGCAACGCTTTTCAATTCCGAAGTCAAAGATAGAATCAAATTTATCGCAGGATTTTTTAACGTAGTCGAAAATTCTGTGGATTTCAACAATGAACTTTATTCAAAAATAGAGGAGCTAAGAATTTCCGCTCAATCTCTTGCCGACAGAATGGAATTGTTTGTCCCAAAAGAAGGGGAAAGCGTGGATGCGCTTAAAGCGGAAGAAGCAGAGATTAAAACAAAAACCGAAGCGATTAAACAGCAGCTTGAAGAAACCGTAGTGCTTGTAAACGATGGAAAGCACGCAGAAATTTGTCTGGAAAAACTTGCGAAAATCGAAAACGAACTCCTTGCTCTTGAAACCGAAAAGGAAGCGAGACTGGACGCCAAAAATATGGTTGAGCGTTCGGAAAGCGCCGAAGTGCTTACCGCAATCATCGCAGAGCGCGACGTACTTATTTCTGATAAATCCAAACTTGCTATCGATACCGAGGAATACAATAAGCTTTTTGCCGAAGCTCAAGGGGATTTGGCGTTCTACCGTGAGGATATCGAAAAAAAGCAAGACGAATACAAAACCTGTCTTTTAAAAATCGAAGAATATAAAAACGAACTTTATAAATTAATCCTTAAAAGCGCAGCGGGTGCAAGGCCGTTTGATCCGGCAAGTTATATCGAAAAATTTTACACGAATGACGATAAGGAGCTGTTAAAGCTTATTGAAGATAAAAAATCAATAGACGAAAACTACGAAAAATTGCTCGCCGATTTAAAGGCAGCCGAAGAAAAGCTTAAAGAGCTTACCCTTTCTTCCGAATATGTAAAAAGAATATCCGAAGCCTCTAATCTTGAAGCGGAAATAGAAGGAATAAAACAAAATTACAATCTTTTTGCCGAGGATTACAACGCAAAATGCGCACTTCGCGATGAAAAAGCTCAAACACTTGAAACCAAGAAAAAGGAGCTTGAGAGCACCGAAAAAGCGTCTCAAAGTTTACTAGATACTATTTTACAGGGAAAATATAAAACTCTTGAAGAAGCCGCCGATAATGAGATTAAAGAAAGAGAAGATCTTTATGCCGATTATATCGAAATCGAAGATCTGAAAATCGAAATTTCCAAATTCGACGAGAGAATCGTTGAACTTCAAAAACAAAAAGAAGGCTTGAACGAGGATCTTAAGAGCATTCAAAGAAAAAGGGCAGATCTTGACAGCGACCTTAACAGAAGGTATCCCGAATACGAAGAAAAGCTTGCTGAAAAAAACGACCTAATGGCGCAATATACGGTTAGCAAAAAGATGAGCGGACTTGAGTTTGGAGACGAATGTCCTTTTTGCAAATCGCTTATTATGGAAAAAGTGCAATACGAGGATATCGATGTAGACCGTTGCGACTCAGGAATTAACACTATCAAAAATTATCTTGACGATTTAAACGCAAACATTGACCTTGCAATCGCGGAAGAAACCTCAATAAATTCCGCAATACTCAGCGCAGACCGCTTCATTGAGATGCTTAATGAAGAAAAGAACGTTCGGAGTCAAGAAATAGACGAAATCTGCAAGAGAGCGGGCGTAACTCCCGATACCGTAAAGAACGCATTGGAGCAGCAAATTGATAAAACACGCTCAATCGGCGCGATAATGGACCAAAACGTAGAATTTTCCGTCAAGATTTCCGCCTTAAACGAAACTATAAATTTATTAAATACCGAGATCGAAAACTTGGATAAAAATGTTTTGCCCGTTTTGTTTGAAAAGGGCAATGCTCTTAACACAGAGCTTCAAGCGAAAGTGGAAAAATACAATGAGCTTTCTTCCGATTTTGGCGAAAAAACCGCTCAAGAAATGCTTCCCGAGCTTATGGAAGGCTTAAAGGAAAAGGAAATTCTTTCCGAAATCCACGCTAATATATTAAAAGATTACGAACAAGCCTTAAACGCAAAAACGACCAACGATAAATCCATACTTTTATACGGACTGAGAGGAAACAAAGTCATAATCAAAGAGAACGAATATACCTACCCTGAAATTGTCGTTATCGCAATCAACGAATTTTATAAAGAAATTGTCGACCGCATTATAAAACTTGAAAAATCTTCAGTCAAACTTCAGGAAAAACTTGGGGAAAGCAATAAAAATCTTATTTCGACTCAAGAAAAAATAAATATTTTAACTCAAAACTTGCTTGCTCTTGAAGCGCTAGACGTTGCAATAAGCAATCAACTTAAAAAGGTTGACGAAGATTTCGGAGAAAAATTCAAGGCAGTCGGCGCCGAAAATACCGCAGACCTTAAGCTTGCGGTGCTTGACGAGGAAACTAAGGAAGGATACCTTAACTTTATCGATAAAAATATGCACGATATTATCTTTCTCGAAGCGGAACAGACCAAACTTAAAAACGAAATCGAGCTTAACCGTTTTGCTTACGAAGAATTAAGCAAAAATATCGAAAAACGTGAGGCATTAAACGCCGAACTCTTTGCTTCAAACCAAAGACTCGGAGCGCTTGCGGTTGAAATCGACAAGGCGGAAAAGAACGCCGTTAAACTCGAGGCTTTATCTAAGGAATTTAACGAAGCAATAGAAAAATTGGATAAAGAGGAAGCGTATGCAGGCAGCGAAGAAAAAGCTTATTTTTCGGACGTTGATGCATACGGATTTTTATCGATTGCAGCAGAGCACGCAGGAGCAGCAATTAAGGAAATGACCGGAGACGGTTTCACTTTTGATAACGAGCTTTCTTTAATCGATGCCAAGAGCAAAAAGCCTATCGAAGAAAAACTCGATAAAGATACTATGGCTTTTGTGGGGCTTGCCGTTTCAATCGGTATAAGAAAGGCTTATGCCGAAAGATATATCGACAAAGTTGAAATTATACCCTACGAGCTAAATGATATTGAAGACCTTGAAAACGCAGAAAAGTGTTTAAAGGGAATTTCGGATAAATATCCTTTATTTATTTCGATAAATAACGAAGAATTAGGAATTAAACTTAACTCGGGCGTAAAACTAATAAAAAACGAAAAGAAAAAATCAACGGAGATAGAAGAAATTAATGCAGCAGATTAAAGAAGTGGCTTTGTCGGTAAAAAATCTTACAAAAGTTTACCGCGGAAAATTAAAAAACATTAAAAAAGGAATTAATTTTACCGAAAGGCTTGCGGTTGACAACGTAAGCTTTGACGTATATAAGGGCGAAGTATTCGGTTTTTTGGGACCTAACGGCGCGGGAAAATCGACGACAATAAAAATTATTTGCTCCCTTGCAAACGCAACCTCCGGAAGCGTAGAAATCGGCGGAACAAATATCGTTGACGATCAAGTTAAATCCCACGAAAAACTGGGCGCGGTTATCGAAAACCCCGATTTTTATTTGGAACTCAGCGGAAGGGATAATCTAAATTACTTTTGCTCTCTTCAAGGCTTGAATAAAAGCCGTGTTGAAGACGTTTTAGAAATCGTTAAACTTACGGATCGGGCAAACGATTTGGTAAGAAAGTACTCTTTGGGAATGAAGCAAAGACTGGGTATCGCTCAGGCGCTTTTAAATAATCCCGAGCTTTTGATTTTGGACGAACCGGCAAACGGATTGGATCCTGCAGGAATTAAAGAGGTCAGAGATCTGCTTAAATATTTGGCGCACGAAAAAAACATTTCGGTGCTTGTTAGTTCTCATCAGCTTTCTGAAATGCAGCTTATGTGCGACCGGATAGCGATAATCGATAACGGAAAGATTGTATCGATTAAAAATATCAGCGAAATCGAATCCGCCGGCACCGGCGCAGTTGTTATTAAAACGCCCGAAAGAGATAAAGCGGCGACGGTTATCAGCGAAAAATTTAACGCAGTTTGCGAAGCGGTTCCCGAAGGACTCTTAGTCAGAATCAGCGCGGAAGCAATACCCGAAATCAACAAAGAGTTGGTTTTAAGCAATATTCCGGTAACAGAAATATCTCAAAAGCACGCTACGCTTGAAGATTTATTTATGACGGTAACCGGAGGTGACAAACAATGAAAAGATTTACAAGAATATATAGCGGCGAACTTTTTAAAATTTTTACCAAAAAAACTATTATAGGCTTAATTATCGGAATTATAGTTATTTTGGCTTTTTCGATTTTCACGGTTGAAATGATAAATACGGTAAGCGAAACTTTGGATTCATTGGACGGAAATAAAATCGGTTCAAATCAAAGCGAAGATGCTCCTTTAGTGCTTTCCGGTGAAGCGCTGGACCAAGCGATAGCTCAAACCAAACAGCAAATTGAAGAATTGAAATTGGAGATAAAAACCGATAGGAATCTTCCGCTTAAAGAAAGGCAAAGATTTTCGACACAGCCCGGGGAGCTTTACGGCTTAAACGCCACCTTAAAAGTTTTAACATATTGCAAAGAAAACAATATACCTTTTGATTTTCAAAAAAATTCTTTATCGTATAATACCGCATCCTTTGCGTTAAGTCTTGCGATTGCGTTTCTTTCTATAATTGCAGTAATTTTTGCAATTACCGCAGCCGCCAGAAGCATAGCGGATGAATGGAAGAGAGGAACGCTTAAGATGACTCTTATACGCCCGATAAAAAGAGAGGAGCTTTTAGGCGCAAAGTTGCTTGCATCCTTTACTTCGGGAGCTATGATCTTTGTTTTTCAGCTTATAATAATAAGCATATACGTTTTGATAAAATTCGGAACCGCAGCGCCCGATATGTTATTTGTATTCAATGCAAAAAACGTTTTCGAAGCGAGCAGCGCGCTTTACGTGGTTCTTCAGGTTATCGATGTGTTCATAACAATTGCTTTATATGTCGCAATGACCGCGTTTATTTCGGTGCTTTTAAAAAATACCGTAGCAAGCGTAATTCTTCCCTTACTTTCGTACCTTGGAGCAGTTTCTTCAATTCTTACTCTTGCGGGTGTCGGCGCTTATAGCTTAAGTAAAAACTTAAATACTTTAAGCGTGTATTTTACAATGAATAACGCACCCCTTCACGGAATGAATTTTTGGTGGAGCGCCGTTGCGGTTGCACTGTACGCAGCAATATTTATAACGATAAGCTTTATCGCCTTTAAAAAGAGAGATATTGCATGAAGCAAACCAAAATAATAGTCAGGACCGCGCTTATTGCCGCCCTTTACTTTGTGCTCACGGTAGTCCTTGCGCCTATATCCTACGGACCTTTTCAATTCAGACTGTCCGAATCAATTGTTTTACTCCCCTTGGTTTTTCCTTTAGAAGGTGTAGTAGGCTTAACATTAGGCTGTCTTTTGGCTAATATTTTTTCTCCTACCGGCTGGTACGATATGGTTTTCGGTACCCTTTCAACCTTGATTGCCTGCTTGTTAAGCGTGCTGATTAGGTGGTTATTTTACCGTAAAGGGCAAAAAAACAACGTTTTTTTACCTTTTTTAGGAGGAATACCGCATATTATTACCAATATGACGATTTTGCCTGTAATGTGGTATTTGCTTGGGATGGAGCAAGTTGTTTTTATCAATATGGGCTTGATTTGTTTAACCGAAGCCGCAACGATATACGCGATAGGAGTGCCGCTTTATTTTGCTCTTATAAAGCTTCCGTTTATCAAAAAAGAGCAGGACAAATGATTGTTGACTTTTAATATAATTTAAGATATAATCCCTTTCGACATTAAAAAGATAATATATCTTTATTTGTATAAATACCCTAGATATAAGGAAGTGTTTTATGGCAAACGAAATTTCTCAAGAAAAATATGACGAGTTAAAAGCTAGACTTAATCTGCTTGAAACTACAGAAAGAAAAGCTATCGCAGACGCTATCGAGTCCGCAAGAGGTCTTGGCGATTTATCCGAAAACTACGAATACACCGCAGCCAAAGAAAGACAGGGCAAAAACGAAAGCGAAATTATCGAACTTACCGAGATGCTTGCGCACGCAACGATTCTCGATAAATCGGCGATAGATACAAAAAAAGTTTCCATAGGCAATAAATTAGTGGTTTTAGATATGGATTTTAACGATGAAATCAAACTTTCAATAGTTAATACTTTGGAAGTCAATCTTGATAACGAAAACGAAATGTCAATTTCTAATCAATCCCCGATAGGCAAAGCCCTTATAGGAAAGAAAAAGAACGATATAGTAACCGTTGAAACACCAAACGGAAAATCAAAGTTCAAGATTATTTCTATCAGCAAATAAGGAGTTTAAATGGCAGACGAGATCAATATAAACGAAGTAGGGGAGGAATTATCCTTAAACGAAATACTTCAGATAAGACGAGATAAACTTATTGCCCTTAAAGAAGACGGAAAAAATCCATTTTTTGAAGTCAGTTACGATAAAACCCATTTATCCTCGGATATTATAAACAATTATCAGGATGTTGAAGCAAAAACCGTAAAACTAGCCGGCAGAATAATAAGCAGAAGAATTATGGGAAAAGCCAGTTTTGCTCACATGCTTGACGGCGGCGGAGAGATTCAGCTTTATTTTAAATCCGATATACTGGGAGAAAGTTACGAAGAAT
>LAHS01006668.1_pt1 | contig 22465 bp, 6 predicted proteins | sample 329651 | NCBI WGS metagenome assembly LAHS01 (sample SAMN03275699, study PRJNA271635) | activated sludge metagenome | isolation source: sample C-1 Sludge from hydrolytic chamber (first chamber) of Anaerobic... | reverse complement strand
AGGACAAGTGCCTGACTTTTTGCCCCTTACTCGTGCCTGAGCGGTGAGCGAGGGTGCGAGCATAAAAAGGGTGAATTTTTTAAGGGGTCCCCGAAAAAGTCAGAATGAGTTTTTTGGGGTAAAAAAAGAGGGGGAAACAGCACAAAGTTTACGTCTGCTGTGTCCCCCTAAATCCGAACAAAATCTTTCGCAAGAAAGCTTTTGTTCGGAAGCGAAGCGTTTTATACTTTTGCGCGTTTGGCTTTTCTCTTTATACGGTTGTAGAAGAAAATGCTGACAAAGTAAAGTGCAGCGACGCAAATTGCGCTTACCCAAGTAAAGCTGGTAAAGCTAATCGTGAGTCCGCTTAAAATGGTGTCGAGCTCGGCGGGAACAAGCGTAGGCGCATATTTAGCAAGCAAGGTAGGACCGTATTTAATAAGTAAAGTAGGAATACCCGCAAATAAAATATAAGGAAGTGCGCAAACGAGCTTGGCAAACCACATCTTTACGCGCTTGTTTTTCATAAATAAACGGATAAAAGAGAAAAATGCAAGAAGACCCCAAGCTGCGATAGGAATAATCAGCATATAAGATAAAACCTTAAAGGCTGTAGCAAGATATCCTATAACTTTTGCGTCCATACCTTCCATAATCTTTTCTCTTAATGCTACGGTAAGATCTTCATCGGTAAGGGTTTCGCCTGCCGGAACTTCAATAAAGCCGGTTTCGCTTGCCATAGTCATAACGATATTGTTTACGTTAAAGTTTTCTTCGCCGCCCATCTGTTCGACAACTTCGTCAAGGGCAGTCCCTATCGTAGTATCGATTTCGGATTCAAGAGCTGCTCTGTCTTCTTCGGATAAAGGTTCATCGTATTGAAGTTCGTATTGAGCAAGAGCCTGTTCGATAATAATATCCGAAAAGTTTTCTTTAATTTGGGGGATATCCGGATCGTCGGATAAAAGTTCGTCGATCGTGTCGTTTATGGCTTCCATATCCAAAGCTTCTACGGCTGCGGCAACCTCGGGAGCTTCCGCCCCCGCCTCGGCAACGACGGTGTTGTTGAATTCGTTAATTGCAGTTGCAACCGCAACTTTAGCTACGCTTTTTAGGGTGGCTTTAAATACGTCTTTTGCCTGAGCTAAAAAGTCGTTGATGATAGGATCAATCATTCCGGTTACTGCCGCTGTGTTATCAGCGGTAGCGGCTTTAAGAAGCATTTCTGGTTCCAAAGCTATAGAAAAACCAAATGATACTTCAAGATCAAGCGAAGACAAATCCAGAGGGATTTCTCCCGAGCCTTCTTCGCCTTGGGGTATAGCATCGCCTAAAACGCCCTGAAGCATTTCTTGGTCGAATTTCATTTCTACTGAAAAGGTCCAAAAGTTTCCTATAAGAAGAGTAACCATACCGACGATGGCTATGACCGCAATAATAATGTTGAAAGGAATTAACTTTTTGTTTAGTCTTTTATATTCTGCGCCGGGATCGTAGACCCCTGCCGATGCGCCGTAATTATAATCATAGTAAGCGGGCGCGGGATTTCTTTTTTTACTCATATTTCCTCCTTGTTACGATATTATATTATGACGATATAATATGTTTTTGACTATTATAACTTTATAATAGAACTGCAGCTTTTAAAAGTCAACTCTCAAATATAACCTTAATTTTACAAAAAAAATTGATAATAAACAAATTAATATTTTTTGTACTTTTAAAAATTAAGTCTTATTTTAAAAAAGGGTATTTATTTCTATATAAAATTATGATACAATATTCAAAATTATTTTAATTTAAAAAAGGAGGTTTACAGTTTTGAAGGATATTAGAACACAGGCATATGTAAATTTTTATGCCGCAATTGGCAATATGGAAGCATATTGCAAAGAGGACTTGGCTGCAAAGGAGCTAGCCTCAAAGAAAAATATATCAGTTCGCTTCAAAGTTAATGACGGTCCGGACGGAGTATTGACATTTAAAGACGGCGCCGCATCAACAAAACCGTATGTAGCAGGAGACAGTGTTGATATAGGTTTGTATTGCCCGACTCCCGAAGCGTTTAACGCTGTTGTCGATGGGAAGGGAACTCCTATTCCCTTTAAAGGCTTTACAAAACTAGGATTCCTCTTGGACAAAAAAAGCGCGTTTAACGTACTTTCTTCCAATATGGCAAATATCATGCGTATGAAGGAATTTAAAACCGCCGAAGAAAAACGTCTTTCAACGGTTTTGGCATTCTACGCTATGGGCGCCGCTATTGTAGAAATAGGCAATAACGAAGAACGCGGCAAAATTGCCATGAAAAAGATAGTCGACGGAGAAATCTCTTTGGAAATTCCAAACGAAGCTTACGCTACGATTACTAAAAAAGACGGAAAGCTTTCTTATAAGAGAGAAAAATGCGAAAACCCCCGCGCAATTATGTCGTTTAAAACAATTGATATCGCAAAAGGCGTTATCGACGGAAAACTTGACGCTATGACTTGCATAGGGACCGGCGATATCGAAATGAAAGGTATGATTATGATGTTGGATAACGTTAACCGTATTCTTAACATTGTTCCTGCCTATTTATCTTAATCGGAGGTGAGTTATGAAGACATACGATTATACAAAAAGCAGAGCTGAATTTCAAAGAGCGGTAAAAGTTATTCCTTGCGGAGTATACGGTCACCTTGGCCCCGCCGAAGGATGTATGATTCCGACCAGCGCATATCCTTTCTTCAGTTCAAAAGCCAGCGATACCCGTTTTTGGGACGTTGACGGGAATGAATTTATAGACTATATGGCGGCATACGGCCCCAACGTACTTGGATATAACGATCCCGACGTAGACGCGGCTGCCGCAGCTCAAAGAAAAATCGGCGACTGCACTACTTCTCCTTCAACCGTTATGATCGATTTTGCTGAACTACTTTGCAAAACCGTAGAAAGAGATTGGGCGTTTTTCTGCAAAAACGGCGGCGACGTTACACAATTTGCAATGATGATAGCAAGATACCATACCGGAAGAAAGAAATTGATTTTGGTTAACGGTTATTATCACGGCGTAGCTCCCTGGTCGCAAAATGCGGCTTGCCCCGGTACTCTTGACGACGACTGCAAAAATAATCTTCTCGTTAACTTCAATGATTTAGAAGGTTTAAAGAAAGTTATTGAAGAAAACAAGGGAGAAATTGCTGCGTTTATAGCGACTCCTTACATGCACGGCAACTTTGTTGATAACGTTCTTCCAGCCGAAGGTTATTGGCCTGCAGTAAGAAAGCTTTGTACCGAAAACGGAATCGTCCTTATTGTCGACGACGTACGTTGTGGTTTCCGTCTTGACCTTAAAGGAAGCGACCATCATTACGGCTTTAAGGCTGACCTTATTTGTTTCTGCAAAGCTCTTGCTAACGGCTACAACGTTTCCGCGCTACTTGGTACAAACGAAATGAAAGCGGCTGCAAGCAGCGTAACTTATACCGGTTCGTATTGGTTGAGCGCAGTTCCTTTTGCGGCAGGCATCGCTTGCATTAATAAACTTATCAAGCTTAACGCGCCGAAATTCTTTAAAGAACAAGGCTTGAAGCTCACTAACGGATTCAAGAAAGCCGCAGAAAAATACGGAGTTAATCTTATTGTATCCGGTGAACCCGCACTATTCTATTTAAGGATAGCCGACGATAACGGAAAGTTCTTCTTGCACGAGGAATGGGTTGCCGAATGCGTAAAGAGAGGTTTGTTTATTACCTGCCACCACAACCACTTTATCAACGCCAGCGTAACGGACGAAATCATCGAAAAGTCCATTGCAATAGCCGACGAAGCTTTTTCGGTACTCGTCAAAAATCATCCCGAAGTATACGGAAAGAAATAAGGCTTTTAATATCAAAATGCACACCCTCGCAGTCTGCGGGGGTGTTGTTTTTTTATAAGGGCTGTGATAATATACTTTCGGAGGGAAAAATGGAAACTGCTATACTGATACTATGTATTTTAATTTTTTTGGCCGCTTTAAGCTGTCTTATCGTACTAATTAAAAAACCAAAAAGCGATGATGACGGTATCGAAGTCGTAGCGGCTTCTACAGATTTAATAAAGCAAAAAATCGAAGAGGAATCCCGTTTTATAAGGGAAAGCGCAAAAGACGGATTAAGTTCCGTTGTTTCGGCGCTATCTGAACTTAATAAATCAAATAACGAAATTATTCTCGGCGGATACAGAGCTAACAGCGAACTTATAAATCAGCGCATTGAAGGAATGGAAAAACTCGTTATCGAATTTACGCAAAATAACGATAAACGTATGCAAGAACTTAAGTCCGAAACGGGAAAGCAACTATCGGAAATGAGAGAAATAGTGGACGAAAAGCTATCTAAAACACTTGACGAAAGGCTAACCAAGTCCTTTGAACTGATAAGCGGAAGATTAGAGGCGGTCTCCAAAGGCTTGGGAGAAATGCAAGCGCTTGCTTCAAACGTAACCGACTTAAAAAAGGTACTTACCAACGTAAAAACGAGAGGCGTTTGGGGAGAAGTTTCACTTGGAAATTTACTTGAGCAGACGCTTACCAAGGATCAATATACAGAATTTGGAGACGTAGACGACGGCACGCAAAAAAGAGTTGATTTTGCGGTTTTAATGCCCGGTAAAAAAGAAGGGGAAAAGGTTTATTTGCCGATTGACGCAAAATTTCCTATGGAGGATTATTTGCGCTTAGTGGAAGCTTCCGAAGCAGGCGACAGCGAAAACGTAAAGATTGCAGGAAAAGCGCTTTCAGATAATATTAAAAAATCCGCAAAATCGATTGCGGAAAAATATATAAATCCGCCAAAAACCACCGATTTTGCGATAATGTATCTTCCTACCGAGGGATTATATTCCGAAATCGTAAAAAATTCCGACTTGATTGACGAACTTCAAAATAAATATAAAATCGTGCCTGCGGGACCCGTAAATTTAAGCGCAATGCTTAACAGTTTGCAAATGGGCTTTAGAACGCTGGCGATAGAAAAGCGTTCGGTGGAAGTATGGAATATTTTGGCTGCTTTCAAAAAAGAATTCGTCGTATTCAGCGATCTTGTGAGTAAAACAAAACAGCAAATAGACAGAGCCAGCGCAACGCTTGACAGCGCAAGCAAAAAAACCGAAACTATTCAGAAGAAATTAAAAAACGTTCAGCTTTTGGACGAAGAAAAAATAGAAGAAATCGCCGCGGCTAGCATAGAAAGCGACGGACAATTACTCGATTAAGAAGAAAAATATCCGTTCAAAATACGAAAAATTAAATTTCTACAAAAGAGGGTTTTCTGTTTTTAAATACTGTGTAATACTTAAATCCTAACGATTTTACAACTTTTGCAATCGCATCATAATTGAGGGCTATACGCTCTATTCTGTGAGCGTCGGATCCGTAGGAAAGCATTTCGCCTCCCAGTTCTTTATATCTATTTATAATATCTTTATTGGGATAAAAACCGCATCTTTCGCAAGTAATGTTTGCGTTTATTTCCAAACATTTTCCTTTTTCGATAATCCGCTTTAATATTTCATCAAGATAATCGGCGTATTCGCTGTAAATTACGGTTTTTGGGGAATAAGGAGCGTTTCTGATAACGTATCCGAGATGTGTTATTACATCGTATGGATAAGATGCGTTAACGCTGGCTAAAACTCCTCTGAAATAACTTCCGTAAGCTTCCCTTTGCGTTTTATTGTCAAAATAATCTTTAAAATAAATATCGATACCGTCAAGCGTATGCAAAGAATTTAAAATTATATCGAAAGGGTAGTTCGGCAGCTCTTCTATATAGCGAGATTGGGCAGATTTTGAATAACCGCATTCGACGCCAAAAGCAACGTACATTCCTTTTTGCTCTTTAACTTCAAAAACGGTTTTATAAAGAGTATCCAAATCTATTTGATAAAAGGACGGAGAAAACTCAATATAATCCCTATCCATATGGTCGGTAATTGCATAATATGTTAAGCCGAGCTTTTTAGCTTGAGCTACCATTTCTTTTGCGCTGTAATTTCCGTCGTGGGAAAGCTTTGTATGAGTATGACAATCTATCATAATTCAATAATAAGGTGGTATAAATTGTTTGTCAAGTAAAGGAGGTGAATACTAAATATAGGGGAGCGGCCTAAGCTTGCTCCCAACCAGTCATTATCCCTTCTTCAATAAAATTAGGGTATTGACATTTAATAGGATTTTTTATAAAATATATAATGCATAAATTATCTGAGATAATTATGAAATTAATTAGGAGGATCCACATGAAAAGATTTGACATCAAAAAATTATTGTTTTTGTTGATCGTCATCGCTTTGATTTTTACCGTAGCGGCTTGCTCAAAGCCCGTCGATAATAATACTGGCGGTAACAACAATAACAATAACAACAACAATAACGACGACGATGATGATAATCAAGAACAACCGGTCGACGTTATGAAAGTTCTTGAAGGACTTTTGGTCGGCGCAGGCAATTTGCTTAACGAGGTCGGTACAAACGGACAAAACGATTTCTATGCCGAAGCAAAGCTTGCTTTGAACATTGACATCGCAGCCGTAACCGAATCCGGAACCAAAGGAACAGAAAGTTACGTAGCCCCCCGTGATGCTTTTAAGCTTGACGGCGCTCTTCGTATCGCTGGTATTGTTTCCAAGACAAAGACCAACACAGTAGGTATCGAAGTATTGGATAACAATTGCACGGTAAACGGCGGCGTAAGATTCGGTATTTATATGGAGTACATACCCGGAACTACCGAACAAACCACCTTCTATCTTGCCACCAATTTCGCTTCCGCAAGCGAAACCTCTGACGCTGCAAGCTTATATAAGTTTAAGAACCTTAACGAAATTCCTTTTGATAAGGTTTCCGAAATTATCAATCTGTTCGTAGGCACCGAGGAAGAAGCAGGTCTTGGTGAAACTTTGACCGGACTATCTTCTACCGTAAGCGGATTGTACAGCAGCATCGAAGGTATGAGCACACTCGTTGGACAACTTATCGAAGCGGGCGCAGAAACCAAAATTAACGACACCAATCTTTATCAAAGCGCTCTTAAAATTAAGTTCAGCGGTTTAGGCGGATTGCTTTCCTCTTTAAACTTAGACCTTACAGGACTTCTCGGAGATTTCGGCAGCACCCTTAACCCGATTTTGGACGATGTATTAGGATTTAACCTTTCTAATCTCGGCAGCGTTACCGAAACAAGCGACGTAGCAGACCTTTCGATCGTTACCACGGTTGATAAGACCACTGCAGCAACTCCTATTTTACGCGGTTTGATGATTAACTACGATTTTAACGGAATTAAAGTCGGCGCAGGTATCGAAAACGTATTCGTAAAGGCATACAATGCCGATGCAAATATCATTACCGGCAAAGCAAATTTTGATGACGGCGCCGTTCAAGTTAAGGTTAACCTTGACGTTCCCGGCCTTACCGGCACAATCGGCGAAGGAACCGCAGTTCCTTTCTATGCCGGAGCAGTTTTAACCGCAACCGGTTCATCCGATAACAACGACGACAACAACGCAGTTGCAGAAGTTTATCTTTACAACAACGCTGCTCACGATACAGTTATCGCAACCCTCGGCGTAGGCACATATAAAGGCGCAGAGGATGCTTTGTATTTTGATATCAGCGGTTTAGTTGATTTCTTAGGCGTTACCGCAACAAATACAAAATACAAGATGACTCTTGACATCCGTGAGGAAATCGTTAACGCAATCTCCCAAGGCTACGAAGTAATTCTTAACGGAGACAGCAAGGGCAGATATACCGCAGACGATTCTTTTGGCAGTGTTTATCGTTTCGACACAAACAATTACAAAGCAGTAGAAGGCGACGTAGTTGTTAAGCTTAACGGAACTGCAGTTACTCCCGACCAAGCAACCAACGGTATTTATCTGAGCGAAGATAAGAGCTATATGACAATAGAAATGAGCGCTTTTGTTCCTTTTGCCGATGCCGCTCTTGGCGCAGAAAATGCTGCTGATCCCAGTAAACGCGTTCTTACCATTACCGTAGCTGAGCCCGACTCTCTTTACGACACAGTTTGGACTTACGGCAAAGTAATCGACGAAAGCGATTTAACGGAATTTGGGCTTAAAAAAGGAGATTTCTTTAAGGTTCTTTTTAAGAACGCAACCGATCCCGAGGCCACTTATCAAAGCCTTGTTAAAACAGTCGAAGGCAAGCCTATTCAAGGTACTTATTATGTAAATACCGAATTTAAAGCCGACTGCGTTCTTCCCACTTCGGGATTATACGACATTAAGCTTGTCACATATCCCGGCGAAAAAAGCGCAAAAGAATTTTCTTATACAAGCGCAGATAAAGCAGGATATCCTACCAATATAACCGCGGGCACCGCAAACTGCGCTAAACCCGTAATTGATGAATTCACCGTTAAAGTTGAAACCGAATATGACCTGGAAACAGGCGCTACCTTACTTGCTAGCGATTTCGGATTTGAAAACGTATATTTTGACTATGATAGCGTTGCATACGGAACCGAACTTGTTAAACTTGAAGGCACTGTAGGCGGCGACGGCTACGGACTTACCTTCCTTGCTGACGGCGAGTATACTATTACCGTTTATCACGATGCACAGTTTGATGCAAGCGGCGTTGTTGAAAGCAGCTTAAAGCTCGAAAAATCACAACAAATCAACGTTAAAGTAAGCAGCAAACTTGACATCTTCGGTCTTGTAGGCGTTGTTATGGATGCATATAATGCAGTAAAAGACGCTGTTGACGCTAAGAACGCAAGCGCTAAGCCGTTCTCCGCTTTCGGCGACACCCTTAAGATAAGCTTTGTAAACGAAATTATTGATTTCGTTTTAAGAGATCCCGCTATCTTTAACGCAATCTACGGCGTTGCAAATAACGAAATAGTCACCGGTATAATTAACCTTGACGAAATGTTATCAACCTTTTATCCCGTATTACCTGAGGTTACAGCAAACACAGGCGACGACGCTGTAGCCTGCAAGAGATGCGGAATAAAAATTGCCAAAGCCGATGCTGACGGTTATTGCGCCGCATGTGAAGTCCTTAATGCTTGGACTATTGAAGATGCTATCGAAAAATTCGTTACGGATTATAATGCCAGTTTGGAAGAAGGTGAAGAAGCTATCGTTCTTCCCACGGCTTATACAGTAGGCGGTATCGCAGCTTGGGCACTAGGTAACTGGGGCTACGAAGTTGGCGATATTATTGATGACGAACTTAGCGAAGGCGACGAAGGCTACGGCGAGACTTATACCACCAACCTTTACGATGACATTTTAACCGTTATCGACAAACTGGTTTCTTCTGAAGCTAAGACAGTTGTTGGTGCAGCAACGCTAACCGCCGAATCCACGAAGGCAGACAAGCTTGCAGTTATTGCAACTTATGTTGACGCTCTCGAATTCGGTGTAGTAGACGGCTCGATTACCGAACAACAAATCAGCGGAAAAGCCGCAGATGTATTCTACGGTGAATTATTCGCAGGTGTTGTTAAAGGTGAAAACAAAGCAACCGTTATCGAATTAGGCGGATCCTTTGCAATAGTAAGTAAGTCTTATATCACAACTAAACTTGCCGAAACCGCATTTGCGACCCCCGCAGACGGCTTTGTAACAGTTCTTCCCGAAGAAGCGGCAACCATTGGAACTATGTTCCTTGATTACCTTCTTGCTGCAGTAGGTTTAGAACAAGAAGTTGTTGGCTAACTTAAACCCTAATTAGCAGAAGCCATAGGATTTATATCCTTTGGCTTTTTGCTTAAAGGTTTCCTTTTAATTATGTCGCGGTTTTCTGCGGCAGCTACACGCAAAAACAAGTATGGCAAGATGCTTTGTCTTGTCATACTTTTTTCTTTTCCCGACCATGCGCGAAGTTTTTTCAAAAACTTCGGTCGGGACTTAAAGGGACACGGCAGCGGCTTTGCTTTGTCAGACTTTTTTTGTTTATGAAAAGCCCTTTTTAAGGTTTTTTATTTTTTTTGATTTTTAAGTCTTGCTAATTTCCTATTTTTGGTAAAACAAAAAAAATTTTGGACAAATTAATATCTATTATCTAATAAATACAAAGTGCGCTAACCCCTGCACTGTCTACAGCGCAATTCCCTCGTCATTGCGAGGAGTGAAACGACGCGGCAATCCAGTATTACCCCAAAAAAACTTTTTCGGGGACCCCCGAAGTTCAAGATTCCCGATTCTAGCGGTCGTTTACACGCGACCGTCATTGCGAGGAGTGTAGCGACCGGCAATCCAGAGCTAACGAGGCAATCTTCTCGTCATTGCGAGGAGTGAAACGACGCGGCAATCCAGTATTACCCCAAAAAACTCGTTCCGACTTTTTCGGGGACCCCGCGTTTCGCTCGCAATGACGAGGGTAAGGCTTTGAAGTCTGGATTGCCACGATTACCCCAAAAAACTCGTACCGATTTTTTCGGGGACCCTGTGTTTCGCTCGCAATGACGAGGGAGTGCTTATGTAAGAAAGATTTTGCGTTTGGTCGGATAAATATAAGTTATCGCACGTTTGTTATAAGATATATAATAAATTTAACGTTGACATTCGCGCAATTAGAATGTATATTTAGTGTGTATATATTTAGGGATAGCTATGCCCTAAAGGCACAAATCGGAGAGCTTATGAAAGGCAACAGACCAAACATCATCAAAAAAATTATTTTCCTTGTCGTGCTCCTGGGACTTGTGATGACGGTATTTACTGCTTGCGGTGACAATTCGCTGTTTAAAGCGCGGACCGAAACCGTAGTAGACAGAAAAACCGAAATCGACGGAACCGGTATGACGATGGACAAAGCAACTATTATCGATAAGGCGACCAATTCTATACAGAATTTAAGCGACGATATCGATAATGCGGATTATTATCACCTCGATTTATTTTTCGATTTTTACAACGTAAACGAGGATAGAGAATTTTCTATAACGCTAAAAGCCAATATCGATAATGAAAACGATCACAACAACGAAGTGTTTTTTGAATATTTCGACGAAGATGCGTATGCCATGATGGTGGGCTTCTATCTTACGAACGGAAATATGTATACCAATATCCAAGGAGCGATGAAAAAATATAACAACGTCGCGGATTCACAGGTCTATGCTGCAATTTTCGAAGCTATTAAAATATTAAATTTACTTACGGTTATTCAAAACCTATCGAGCGATACTTCAACTGCGATGCTCAATACTTACCTCGAAGCAATGGTAACCGGCGATAATCATACTTATGTCAGAAACGATGCTGTAGAGGGAATTGCCGAAACCATACTTCTTGAAGACAGCGATCTCGGTATTTTAGGTACCTTTCTCGCTAACGGCCCCGACAGCAACGGTCTTATTAACAAGGTTTTAAGAAGACTCGGCGACAAACTCGATAAAATTATCGAACCGATTTTAGGAATCGCCCCAAGCTCACTTCAAACCTTACAAATAAATACCCTAGACGGCGACTTACAGTTCTACATAGTAGAAGATACTCTTCAAGGACTTGTTCTTGACCTTTACGGCAACCGTACAATGGATAAGGTTCCCTGCGACTTCACTCTTTATTCGGAAATGTATTTCTATCTTGAAAAGAGGGATATTGATTTTGACGAAAATCTGTTTAAACTGTTTAACGATTTCAATCCATACGCTCACGAATTTGAGGGCGAACTGGAAATTCCCGTTTTAAACCTTGTGCTTTCTGCGGAAGTTAAATTGGATTTATCGCCGAAAGATAACAGCAAAAACCGTATTTTTGCGGAATTTAGAAGTATTTATACTAACGAGCTTATGCTCGGCGTTTATTACTTTAACGGTTATTCCTACATAAACGCTCAAGGCTTAATGAACGAATTCGGCGGAATTAACCTTGAGGATTTGGGCTTCCCGCAGGTTAAAAACGACGATTTGAATATTACGAACGTAATCAACTATTGCCTTGACTACGTTGCAAGCATATTTACCACCACCGCCCAGCAGCTGATGGACGGACAAATGGGCGACAATATGATGACCGATTTACTTGACGTTGCCTTAGAGCGAATCTTCTATATCGACGACGAAAACCCCGAAAACCAAGGCTGGTTCTTTATGCAAATCGACGCTCCTCTCATTTTGGAAATTACAAATATGACGATGGATCAAGTCGTAAAAATGGTAAGTCAGTCCTTAGGTGTCAACGTGGAGCTTGCCGCAAGCATTTTCGGTAAAAACACCGACGAAATTGCGGAATCTATGTCAATTCTATTCGGATATCATTTAAAATGGGGAACCGTTGCGCTGTACGTCTACGATTACAGCCACGAAGAAATTAAATACAACAACAAGGGCGAAATTGATAAAATTACCGAGTGGCTCGGCCCTGTTAAAACCGTAACCAATTATAGCTATACAAACGTTACCAATCCCGATACCGGAGAAGTAACGAGGGTAAGCTCTCAAACGGTCACAAGATATTTAATCCCCGACGACGACGGCGCGTTTTTGAATAAAGATCACCTTATCGTAGGTATGACTTTAACTCCCGTTGCGCTTGGTGTTACTCCCGAATTTGTCGAAATGGATTTTTCTGAATACAAGGACTTTGATAACGCCGAATATTTAACGGTTGACGCTTCGGGAAGAATGTTTTTAAAGAACAACGAAAATATCGACCTTTCTGCTTTCTGCGGCGTATTTATCGGTGACGAAACAGGTATTAATACCCCCTTTATTTTAGAAAGCGACAATACCGCAATCGATATAATATTTAAAGCCGACGAGGCGGTAGACTGGGAAGAATTGTATCTCTTTATGGAACTCAGAAATCAAAGAGGACAACTGCTTTTGGGTTTATACGCGGACGGCAGTACCGATACTGACGGCAATCCGTTATTTTTAGTCGATATGACGGAGTTTTTCAATATACCTAAGTTTAAGATAAAACAAAGCATGGTAATGCAAAATCTCAATAAATATTCGGGAAAAACCGGAAATGATCAAATTGATAACTTTGACGCAACGGCTTTTCTCAGAGCTTTTATGGACGATGCCACCTTCGAATTCGAGGCGGAAAAGATAGTGCTTACAACCGGCAGCTCCACACTTAGAGATTTACTTAAACTTGAAGAATTCTACGCGGTTATGGAACTTGATATCGGATTTATCAAAAGACTTAATCTTGAAGAACTTGGTATCAGAAACGAGGATTTCGGAGTATATACGGTAAGCGATTTAAGCAATAAGAGCGTAAGCTCCATTTACAGTATTACCTACCGTGACGGAAAAATCGTCGAGGCGGAATCCGCAAATCTTTATAAAAACATTTCGGTCTCATTTAAATATACGGGAGAAACGATTAAACGCGACTTTTTACTTAACTACAATAAAGAGGAAGTCACTCCGATTGCGGGAAAATCCGACTACGCTATACAAATTACGCTGTTCAATACATATAAGACTTTCCATATTAACGTAACAACCTCCGAAGGCACACGGCTTGTGACTTCGCTTGACCTTTCAAAAGCGCCTAATCTTGCTTCATTAAATAACAGAGCGACAGTTTATAGATACGACACAAGTAGAGCAAGGCTGTTTACTTATAACAACGAATATTATTACTATTTTGACACTAACGGTGTCAGAAAAACCTACATTTACGATGGAACGGGCACAATCAACACCGTTCAAGCGCAGTTTGCGGATAATATAATTGTTTTCGATCCGTACGTTACATACGCGCACTTATTAAACAGTGCGGTTTATACTCCTATCTGGCAAAGTATTTTCGTAAATTACGTCGATAAAGACGGAGCTGCCGGTAAAGGCTCACAAGGCGTAGCTTTTAATATTGATCCCAACGACGTATCCATAGCCGGAAAAGATCCCGCCTATTACACCGCTACTGTGGGGCAATATTCCTTTGCCGCACTTGAATTTTCTGTTTTAATCAGAGTTGAAAACCGTACCATTAAGCCGATTACGGACGTAAACGGAAACGAACTTTATATCGGAAGCGATCCCGTTGTTGCGACCATTACCGTTGATCCGTATGAATGGCTGCTTAATGCGGATATAAAAATCGACCAAGGAGTGCTTGTTGAATTTGCTAAGAAAGTTATCGTAGGCAAAGACGCTTTGGATAATTATATTTATGAATGGAAACAAACTTCCACCATCGATTTAACCTCGAAAAAGTTAATTTGGCAGTTCGATTCCGAAAAAATAACGATTAACGGCACGACTATAGATGCTTTCGCTACGCCTTCTGAGCTTAGCGGCAGAAGAATTTACTTAAGAATCATCGTTCCTCAGCGTATCATCGACTACGTTTCGATAACGGAAGAAGAATCATATGTCGGAGGGGAGGATACCAGAGTTTATCAACAGCCCAACAGCTTTACCGTTGACGTGCTTTTAGGCAATTACGTTTTGCCAAATTCAAGCTCGCAAATTAAGATATATTTTAAAAATTGCGCTACCCCGTTGTCGCTTCCCGCTAAATATCTTTTTAACTGGATGACCGAGGGCACGATTTCCGCGTTTAGACCTGCTGACGGCTTTAACGACGGAATAGACGAAAGAGGAATTTTTGAAAATCCTTACGAAGCGGGCGTTTACGCAATTAAGACTCCTAAACAGTTAAAATACGATTCAATGGGACCGGAAGCTTACCGCAATGAATATCCTTCGGGCTATTCGAACCTAAACGGTTACGGAAGCGCTCTAAACGTATACTTTGATTTTAATTTCAGCGATATAGCCGTAGCCGGAAGATCTCTTGCTACTCAAAGAGCAAAGGTTGCGGTTAATATACCCGCAAAAACGGTTGTAAACGCAGGAACTACCGACAATTCTATAGTCTATCTTTCCGAGGGTAACTCCACTACCACAGCACAACTCTACGATTTTGTAGTGTTCGGCGAAAAAACGATAGAAGAAATCATTCAAAATCCGAAGTCTTGGAATCCGGGCGTTTTCTCTATTGATCCCTTAAAGGTCAGCACGGTCAATCTTCCCACTCGCATCACCGTAGTGTTTTATGCGACAGGCGAAAGCTTTAGGGATGATTTACAATATAATTTCTCAGGTTATCAAACTTCAAAATGGACGGCTGCCACTTACGACGTCGTTTGGGATAATGTGGAAATCGTTCAAGTTACCGTTGACGAAAGACGTTATTTAATCACTTGCCATGTCGGTAACGATTTAATTGAAGGCGTAACTAAAGTCGGCGAAACATACTATATGGACGTAAACGGAACAACTACCGAACTTATGCTAAAAGCCGGAACAACCGATATTTACGGTTATATGGCGGACGGAGATTGGATCGAAGTAGGAAGAATATTTACCGAAGGCGCTACGATACCGATTAAAATTATCGTTCATAACTTAAGCGGTATGCCCGACGGAATATATTTAACTCCCGATAAAAACACCGCTAACTATATAAGCGGCGGAGAAAACCAGTGGATAATCGATCCGTATAACGTTCATGAAGCACCCACTTCTTTCTATCTTACCTTTGAAAACGAATTTAGAACAAACGAAGGCATTTTAGTATCCGAAGGCGGCACTCCTTTGCTTTACAACGTAACTTGGGCTTTCCCAAGTAACGCAGGCGTTCTTATTACTCAAGACGCAACTACAAGAAAGATTTATCCGTATTCGGGCGCAAGCTTTACCGCAACCGCAAGCACGGGACCGGAAGCCAAGACCGATAATATAATGATGGATATTTTGGTTACCGAAAGAATTTGGAACAGCGGCTATATTAAGGTAAGCCTTGACTCTACCGATGATTATTTGTTTATAAGAAATCCCTACGGCCTTGTAATGAATCCGAGTTTAAAATCGGGAAATACAACCGCAACAGATTTTACTCATAACGATTTTAATATGGGTTTATCCGTTACGGGCGCTATATACGTCCGCTTTGAAATAAGCCCTGAAGAAGTAATCTATTACAGCGGTACTTTAATTGACGTAGGCGGCGGGCAAATGGTAACGCCTTATAACGCTTACGGTACAGGCGGCTTAGGCGTTAGCTGGCTTAATAAAACCGATTACTTTAATTTTGCAAATCTTGCTGTACAGTACGGTTACGATTACGCTAGACTTATTAACGAAAAACTCGTTTCCGGTGAAATAACTGAGGGCGAGCCCGGCTATTATTATAAAAACGGTTTACTTTACGCTTCTTTTGAAGGAGAAAACTATTATTTCTACCTAAACGGTGAGCTTGCCGGTTCGGAAAGATATGTTTCCGAAGGAATAACCCAAAAGCAGCAAATCAATATCCGTATTGAGCTGGAAGAAAAAGTGGGAACCGAGGCGAGATGGACGACGATGCAAACTTTCGTTAACAATCAGCCTAACGATCCGGAATATAATAACAGCCTCAACTTTGACGGCGGAGTCTATATTCAAGGTGTTGACGAAAACGGAATTATCACAGGCGACAACGTATATATGTTTATTCCGAGCATTACCGAAGTAGGCGTTAGAGCTTTCTCCGAAACTCCGGGATATGCAAACAGCAGCAAATACGGATATCTACTTCGTAGACTTTTCGGTCTCGATGGGGACTTTACAACGGTTTCGGGCGCGCCTATAAGTATTACGTTTACCGACGCATCAACGGGCGCATACGCTCCGTATGTATTTGCTCCCTCTAATTTCTTTTCTAATATGACTAACGCCATTACTCCCGCCGCAAAAATCAGCCTTGCGCAGGCTGCAGGCGGAGGCTACGGCACGCTTGCGTTCTTTAACGATTTGGTAAATAGATGCTCTAATACCGAAAGATTGAAGCTTCAAGTAGCTTTGACAAACGGCGTTGCAGGTCTTTCAGAACTAATTAACGTCTACATTTTCGTAAACGATAACCAAGCGACAAGCACGATTTACAGGCGTGAAGTATTACCCTATAACGAGGACGGAACCGCAAGGGGCAGCGTGGCTCTTCCTTCTACCTTAGACGTAAGTTTTTCTAACGGTACTTCCAAGATTTATACAAACGTAAATTGGAGGCTGGTAGGCTGGCCCGCCATATTTACCGACGAGGAAATAACGAATAGCCCCAACCTTTCCGCGTTTAAGGATAAACTTGGACAAAACGTTTATTTAACTATTATTCCTGCCGAGGCAATTTGTTATAAAGAAGCAAGATACGTTTTTGAATCCTGTTCGCTTGAAGATAGAAAATATACTCTTTACGTTGATGTTATCGGCTTTGAGATAGGCACGAAATTTAATGCGATTACTTCAGTAGGCAAGGTTTCCGAACTCAATAACAGCGGAAGAACCGTCGACGTTGTTACAGGTCAGCCTTATACGCACAACGGCAACGAACAATACGATATCGAAAACGGTCTTATATCGGTTGAAAATATTTATGCTATAGCAACCGGCGCAGTCAGAAACAGCAATTACAAGGGTTTTGATGCAAAAATGCTTCCAAAAGTTATTTACGTAAACAGAAGCGAAATTACCGGAAATCCCTTGCACGCAGGCTTTTATAACTATTTTGAGCTTAATTGGCAGCTGAAGTTCGGCACCGATTTCTTTACGGCTATAACCTCGAGAGGTCTTCAAGATACAATAGAAGCCTTCGGTGAGACTTACGCGTACGAATATCTTGACGTAGAGCACACCAAGCTTTTAATAGCAACCGCGGTAATTGCCGGAAGCGGCAATCAAAAAATTAATCTTTATCTCGAAGTACCAGCGATTGAGGTTACCGATATCGAAACTGCAAACGGCGAAATCAATTGGGAAGGCAATATCGCAAAAATCGTTATAGATCCTTACACTTCGGGCTTTAACGGACTTTACAGTTTACCCGTTGCCCCTACCATTTCCTTTGGAAGCGGAGAGAGCAATACATTTAAGGCAGGCGACATCGTTTACACTTTGGAATGGTTGTCAAACAGCTTTACTATTGTAAATGTTCCTTATTATTACGAAGGGCAAATGTACGATATAGTCAGCGCGCAGCTAGTAACTGTGCCGATCGGAGTCAGTCATCAAGCACTGCTTCCAAATGCGACCTTAATTATTAAGGCGGAGCTTCCCGACGAAAAAATCATTAATTTAACCTTACGCGTTGTTGAAAGAAAATTAAAGAGCGTCAACATCGAAGGCGCAGTACCCGTATTTATTAATGACTTATCCAGCGCAACGACTTACATTTACAGCAATAAATATTACATAGATCCGTACAGCGGAGAGCAGTATTTCAGAGTTCCCGAAAATATAAATATAGTTTTCGAGACCGAGGAAGAGGGATACGGACCTTTGGATTTAAACGTTTTATGGTACGGACAAAGTTATAACAGCTCGCTGCAAAGCTCCTTTAATAACTGGGCTTGGACAAACAATAATATGAAGTACTCGGGTAACGGCAGCGCAGGCAATACCTTTACAACGGCGCTTACAGGCTACGGCGTAGGAGATCAGGAAATCACCATTACCGTTTACGTTTTGGACAGATCGCTGTCGTCATCGGAAATAGGCGCAGGCTACCGCATTTACGACAAGAACGATTTAGATAAGGGGGACGCGGTGCCTTACGGCTCCGAAATGCTTACCGGCTCTTTCCTTGACGCAGGCGTAACCAAGACTTTTTATACATATAATTACGCCGATCCCTTCAAGGGAATGGTATCGGATATTCCGGGCATTTTGAAGTCAGGCGGATTTAAAGGTAACGAAAGCTTGCCTTTAGGCGGACAACGTATCGCTTACAGTAAACTTCCTTACGACATCCTATACGAAGGCGAATTAGAGTATCTAAATATCAGTTGGAACAACACTTCCTATAACAGCAGCGGTCTACTCGACAGCGATATAACCTATGACGGCTTTACTCAGGCAAGAAAGGTTATAGGCTACGTCGGAGGCACCAGAGCGGGACAAAAAATCGAAATTTTCGTCAGCGCGGATACTTGGATTTTTTATACGCAGACGATAGGCTCAACAACAAAGAGCGCGTTTAATATCTTCGAAAGCGAGTATTATTATAACTACACCAATCTAACCGCGCCCGCTTCAATTACCGTAAGCAAAATTACCGATCCCAAACTGCCGATTTACGATATGCTTTTGGTTAAATTCAAAGATACGACCAACAGCACCGAAGAAAATCCGATCATAAAGCAAAAATTCTTCTTCGCGCTCGACAATGAGGGTAATTCGGTATTTAAGAAAAACCATTATAAGAGCGAAGATCCTCTCTATCCTTATTACGTTCAATATTTTGGAGAAATAGGATATTATTATAATCCTTCTTATGAAGTATCCAACGATAACGAGTATGAAACTCCGTACTTTATAATGATAGACGATGCAACGCTTATCAGCCGTATGGCTCCCTTGCTTTCAAGAGCGGGCTTTACCGGAAGCGGTGATAATTATACTTTGGGCGCAGAGACCTATACCTTTAGGCAAGCTATGGAATATATGGGCTACTACTATTTTGCAGACAGCTATCATGACAGATTCGGAAACGCCTATGACGATGATAGATGCCTTGGCGACTTTTATTCCGTTTATTGGGATAACACAGCGGTTCAAAACGCTATACTGTCAACAAAATACAACGGTCTTATAAGCTTGGGTAATCCCAGCAAAAACAAAATCAACGGCAACGCTTTATACGTCACTTATTCCGAAGTAATAACACAGCTTGATTTCGGCTTCGGATACGGACAAAGCAGTAATGCAATACTGGTCGTCGATCCTCTCGATCCCGTATTTCCTACGAGCGTTCAGGCGAAAGCCCGCTATACAAGCGACGGCTCATCTGTTGAAATGACGATAGGCTATGTAAACGTTCTTTGGACGGATTTACAAAAGAGTGTTGTCGGATGGGACGAAAACCCTGTCCGTGACGAGCTTATAACGGTTGTCGCGGGTGACGGAACAACGTCCACCTTTACCATAAGACTTGCTTTCCTTGACAGACGTGTCACAGGCTATACGCAGGTATTTGCCGCAGATTCCACTCTTGATACTGCATCCTGCTTTATTCCATTTAGCGAATCGGGCGAAAACAGAGCGATAATAACGGTTGATCCTATGCTTCAAAGCTTAAGTAACGTTATGCCTATCGAATTTACCGTACAATATAAGAGCAGTTACACGGTTGAAAACTCGATTGATACAAGCATCGGAAACTTTTACGCTTCTGCAGCTCCCGAAAACAATATAAAACTCGTTGCCGCCTTAAATACCGCAGTCAGCAAATTCGGTGCGGTTAAGGAAATGAAAGACGTAGAATATATTTACGATAAGCCTTTTACGAATGAAGAAAGCACTATTATCGCAAAGGTTACCGCTTACAACGAATACAGAATTTTGAGAGCGGTAGAAGGAAGCGTCCACGCTTATAAAGCGATAATGGCTATGATCGCCGCAAATACCGAACCTGTTATCTTAAACGACGGCGACGGAAAGGGTTATTACTTTAATCTTTCTTACACTAAGGGTGGAGAAACGATAGGATTTAAAGTTTACGTACAAAATTACAGCGATACGATGGACGTAATAGAACATTCTTCCTTTAACTATTCGTATGCGGGAATAAACTACACTTTAAATCATTCTCTTGTAAACGGTAAGCATATTTATAAAGTTTACAACGGACCTACCCTGCTTTCTACTATAACAAGCGGAGATAACGAAGAATTCACATACGATTACAACAATATGCATATTTACCACAACACAGGAGTGGAAAACGAATACGCATACGAAATCAAGAGAATTAACGTTACTTCGGGAGAGGCTGAAGTAAAGCTTCTTGTTGAAGATAAAGAAATTTCTGCGCTAAACATCGCAAGCGAGAAGGTCACCAACGTAAGCGAGCCTTTCTACCGCGCAAAGAGCGAATGGACAATCGATCCGTACAATATCAATCTGCCTACAAGCGTTACGATTACTTACAAAGATACCCTTGCAACTCAAATAATTAATAACGTTGTATGGTTTTATAAGGAATCGGACGGAACGGTAGTTCTTGCGAGTGACAGCTCATATCTTAAGAATCCTGATATTCTTACCGGTAAAAACCCAGAATTTATGCAGGTTGTTTTCTATACCCAAATCGGAGCGGACACCGTAAGAGTTCTCTATAGTATAAAAGCAAGAAATATCGCAACATCGGGCGTAATTAACGGCGGAAATATACTTGTCGTACGTCCGACAATCAGCGGAACCTCGATACTTTCACAATTGCCCGATTATTTCTATTACGATTTCTCCGCTTCAGGCGACAGAAGCGACGTTACGCGCGTACCTATTTATTATATATGGGGCTATGACAGCGAAGGCAATTTCAAAAGAGGCGGAGCTAAAGAGGATTATCAGACCGTTGGCGGTAACCTTGAAGAAATCGAAAACATTCTTTCCGTCGGCACTCTTCAGGCAATGCTCGGATGGGCAAGCGACAGCTATAACATAAGCTTTAAGATCATCGTTCAATCTCCTTCGCTGAAAGATCCGGACGGTGTTGAGCTTTCATCAGTTACCGTTCCCTTTAGAAAGGTAGATACTCTATACACTTTCGATTATATTACCGAAGGACTTTTAAACGTAAGCGAGCTAGTCAGCGTAAGCCCCGGCATTTATTATTCGACGCAAGGATTAAAATATATTTACACATTTAACAGCTCCACGACTCATAACAGCGTGCTCCCGAGAAGCTTTATCCTTGCTTCGGGCGAAAATGCGACTATTGATGCTTGGCACTTCGATTTTTCGCAAATAGCTTCGGGAGGAAACAACGGCAAACTCAGCGCCTATACAACCTACGCCTTAACAAGTAAGGATGCAAAACTTTACGCGGATTATTATGTCGACGGCTCTACAGGTTCCAAGGTGTGGACAAAGGATTTAAAACTTGTCGTACCTCTCGATATGTATTATTACAACGTCGATTTGTATAAGAGTTATTCCTGCTCTACAAACGTTGTTATGCATGAACTTGGGGATGTTTTCGAAAGCAGCAGTATGCCGAGAATCACTCTTTATAAAAACGACGATAAATCTCTCGATCCGTTGCCTATCGAAGCGGTTTGGGATTTCTCGAATTTAAATGTAAACAAGTCTACTTACATCGGCGCGGAAAGCTTTGACGATTATCTTGTTACGGCAACAATAATGCTCGGAAGCAACGTAATTTTGGTCGAAACTTACGTAAGAGTATTAAGAAGCGATCTTCCCGCAGGCACTATTGCCTATAAGACGGGAACGAACGGTAACAATGAACCGATTTACAGTTCCTTGACTTCTTCGCTTGTCACTTACGACGGCGCGGTAAAATTCAGACAATATCTGCCTACCGACAGCGAAGCGGACAGGGCTCAGGCACTACTTACAAACGGAATTAAAATTGAGCCTCTGCTTAGAGCGGACGGCACTTACGCGGTTCCCGATTATACTCTCGAAATCGTAAACGCAAAGACCAACGCCTCTGAACTTTTGGTTAA
>LAHS01001326.1_pt1 | contig 22466 bp, 2 predicted proteins | sample 329651 | NCBI WGS metagenome assembly LAHS01 (sample SAMN03275699, study PRJNA271635) | activated sludge metagenome | isolation source: sample C-1 Sludge from hydrolytic chamber (first chamber) of Anaerobic... | reverse complement strand
TTTCTTAAGGCTTTCGCGCGGTGAGATACTTCATTTTTTTGCTCTTTAGAGGCTTCGGCAAAGGTCATTTTAAGCTCGTCGCTGAAAAATACGGGATCGTATCCAAATCCTTCCTTTCCTTTTTTTTCCTCTAATATACGTCCGGTAGCTTCACCTTCTGCAAAAATAAAGTTGCCGCCGGGAAAATACATTACCATGACGGTAACGAACTTAGCTTTTCGGTTTTTTACTCCTTCCATATTTTTTAGAAGCAGGGCATTATTCTTATCATAATCTCCGTGCGCGTTCGCGTATCTTGCAGAATACACTCCGGGTGCGCCGCCTAAGGCTTCAACAACCAGTCCGCTGTCGTCGCCCAAAGATATTTTGCCCGTAAGTTTGGTTACAGTCCTTGCTTTTATTAGGGCATTTTCAAAAAACGTATCTCCGTTTTCTTCGATATCAACGTCAATTCCCGCATCGCTCATCGAAATAACGTTTTCAAAGCTATCCCCGAGGATAGCTTTGATTTCACTAAGCTTGTTTTTATTATTTGATGCAATTACAAGTTCCATTAATCTTCAGTAGGGAATACCTTTAATTTCTTTTTGGGACGGCCAAACAAGGCTCCGCCGATTAGTTTTCCAAAGCCTTTAAAGAAGTGCTTGTTGAACATCAAAAGCAGTCCTTCCGCCATTTTTTTGGTCATTAGTCCGCCGCTCATTGCATAAAGATTACGTATCGGCATACTGCCGATGGCTTTAAGCACCATATCGTTTTGAGCAGGATCCGCATTTTTACCGAGAGCAAGCTTGGATGCTTTTAGAGCAACTCTATAGAAAAATTTTCCAAAACCTGTTGCACTAGTTTCTCCAAGCGTGCTATTTAATGTATAGCTTCCTATGGGTGTCGGCTCGTTACTTACAGGTTCTCTACCCATCAATTTAACGTATTGTTCGAGGGGAAAATCTGTTGCCTCGGAAACATTATAATAGACAGGAATTTCTTTTTTGCTTAAACTTTCCAAAACGTCGGCTTTTTCGCCTTCCACTTCTAATACGGAGCTTAATTTGATATCCCTTGAAGAAGCTCCGACCATTATTTCAAATTCGCCGCCTTCGATAAACCAATCATTGATTTTTTCGTTATAAAAAGCAAACGAACGGGGTTCAATAGTAATTGATATTTCCTTTTCTTCTCCTGCCTTAAGCTCGATTCTTTCAAAGCCTGCAAGCTGTTTTTCGGGCATAAATACCGATGATTTTACGTCTTTTAAATATACCTGCGCGATTTCCGCTCCGCTGACTTTGCCGGTATTTTTTACAGAAAAAGTAACTAAAAGCTCTTCGCCTGCTTTAATTGTTTTTGTGACTTTTAATCCGCTGTATTTGTATTTTGTATAAGAAAGACCGTATCCGAAGGGGAACATTACTTCCTTTTTAGCGGTGTCGTAGTAGCGGTACCCTACAAATATACTTTCACGGTATTCAACAGCGTGAGGTCCCATATTGAAGTATTTATCCGGGACAAAATCGGATAAATTTTTAGGGAAGGTTTCGGCAAGTTTTCCCGAGGGATTTACGTCGCCAAATAAGAGGTCGTAGCAAGCTTCTCCGCCTGCTTCGCCACCGAGATATAAATTTAATAATGCCTTTACCGAGGAAAGCCACGGCATTGTGACCGGCGAACCGCATTCAAGCACCACGACTACGTTAGGATTGACTTTAACTACCGCGTCGATAAGAGCGTTGTGTCCGTCGGGCATATCAAGATGCGTGCGGTCAAAACCTTCGCTTTCGTAATTGTCGGTAAGTCCGGAGAAAAGAATAACTTTATCGTTTTCTTTTGCAACCTTTACGGCTTCTTCTATAAGCTTGCTGTCCATTCCGTCGCCGGTTAATGTATAACCCTCGGCGTAATCGTATTTTGCCTGTAAAGAATCTAGATAATCGGTAAAGCTTACAAGATTTTTCGGATTGATTCTTGAGCTTCCGGAACCCTGATAACGAGTGGATTTTGCAAGTTTTCCTATAACGGCAATTTTATCATCCTTTTTTAAAGGGAGAAAATTATCTTCGTTTTTGAGTAGAACCGCGCCCTCTCCTGCTGCCTTTCTCGCAAGGAGATGATGGCGGGCGTAATCTGTTTTATAGCCCTTATTTTTTTCTTTTGTTTCGTAGCAATTAAATACAAAATTTAAAACGCGATCGACAAGAACATTAAGTTGTTCTTCGCTTAATTTATTTGATTTTACCGCTTCTGCTATTTCTCTGTCTCTTTCGCCGTTTGAAGAGGGCATTTCAAGATCCAATCCTGCCGGTACGCCGTCCGCGCGTTGGTTTACCGCGCCCCAATCGCTCATGACTATACCTTTAAAGCCCCATTCGTCCCTTAAAATATCCGTTAAAAGTTTTTTATTTTCGGCAGCCTGAACTCCGTTGATCGGATTGTAACTGCACATAATCGTTGCAGGCTGAGATTTTTTGACCGCGCGCTCAAAAGCGGAAAGATAAATTTCTCTCAGCGCGCGCTCGTCAAGTTCGCTTGAAATCGTCATGCGTCCGTTTTCTTGGCTGTTTACTGCAAAGTGTTTAAGCGAAGTCCCTACGCCTGTAGATTGAACTCCGTTTATAAAACTTGCGGAAAGCTCGCCTGCAAGAAAGGGATCTTCGGATATGTATTCGAAATTTCTTCCGCAAAGAGGATTTCTTTTTATATTAATCCCGGGACCTAAGACCGTTTGAACTCCTTGGTCCAAAGCTTCTTCCGCAATGGCTTTACCAATCTCCGCCATAAGCTTTTTATTCCATGCGCTGGCGGTTGTTACTGCTGTAGGGAAACAAGTTGACGGAATACTTCCTTTAAGCATGTTAGCGATGCTACCGCCCATTGCTTCTTGACGAAGACCGTGAGGGCCGTCTGTCATCTTAACGGAAGGAATATTTAATCTTGCAATCGGAGTCGTGCGCCAAGAAGTAACGCCCGAAAGCAAAGCGGCTTTTTCTTCCAATGTAAGTTTTTCGATAAGCTTTTGGAATTTGTACATAAGATACTCCTAATCTAATTAATCTTTTTCGATATATTTTATCATAGGGAAGAGTTTATTTCAATATTTAATTTTTAAAAAAAATCGATTAAGATTTTATTCCTTATTTTTTAACATAAAATGACAGAAACTGTAGCTATAGCAACATATGATTTTGCATTAAAAACTAATTGATTATTTAAATTTTATTGTGATATACTTTCGCTATGAATTACGAAATGGACGAAAGGGAAAAGGCGATACTTGTTTTGGTTACCGCAGAAAAGGTCGGCGAGGACTATTTTGACGAATTGGAACTGCTTTGTAAAACAGCACAAATCGACGTTGTCGGAACAATGATTCAACATACCCCGAATATCAATCCTATTTACTATATGGGTTCGGGTAAAATTGAGGAGCTTAAGGCGGCGGTTAAAGAGCTTAACGCCTCTTTGGTCATTTTCGACAATCCGCTGAACGGAATTCAATTTAACAATACGGAAAGTGTATTAGAGGTTGAAGTAATCGACCGTAATATGCTGATTTTGCAAATTTTTGCTATGCACGCAAGCTCAAACGAAGGCAAGCTTCAAGTAGAATTAGCCTATAAAAAATATTCTTTGCCTAAGCTTATGGGAAAAGGTACCGTGCTTTCAAGACAAGGCGGCGGCGGTGGAGGCGGAGGCGGAGCAAGGCGTGGAGCAGGCGAACAAAAATTGGAGCTTGACAGACGTACTATCCGCGAAGAAATCAGAAGTCTTCAAACCGAAATAAAAAAACTCGGGGCAGAAAGAGATATAAGGCGAAAGCAAAGGCTGAGTTCGGGAATAAAAACCGTTTCGATAGTCGGTTATACAAATGCGGGTAAATCCACACTTATGAACGCTATGACAAAAGCGGGAGTGCTTGCGGAAGACAAATTGTTTGCGACCTTGGATCCTGTCAGCAGAAAAATTTGGCTCGGTGAAAAAAAAGAGATTTTGCTTACCGATACCGTAGGTTTTATATCCCGTCTTCCTCATGAATTTATTGAAGCTTTTAAATCCACTCTTGAAGAAACCAAGTACGCGGATTTGATTTTGCACGTCGTAGATGCCAGTTCTGAAAAGCTTGAGGAGCAGCTTGACGTAGTGCTTTCGGTCTTAAAATCAATCGGAGTGGAAAATAAACCAATAATTACCGTTTACAATAAAATCGACAAAGCAGGCGAATTTTTCGAACCTGTTAAATATAATAGCGTTAAAATTTCCGCAAAATGCGGTCAAAACCTTGAAGAACTTAAGGCTCTCATTATTAAAAATCTCTTCTAAAAATAAATATTTTAATTTGTGTGCGTGTTGACATTATATAATTAATTATATATAATTGCTTCACAATCACTTATTTGACCTACAAGAGGAGTCATGATGAGAAACAAAAAAATCCTGCCGATTATTCTATTTATTTTTATCCTTACATTAATGTCTTTTATGCTGACGGCTTGTCAGCCAACTGATCCCAACAATAAAGGAAAAGATGATCCAATCATAATAGACCCCACGGACAATACTTTTACTGTTATTTTTAATACTAACGGAGGCTCGGCAGTTGCCTCTCAAACCTATAGTAAAAGATCTCAAATCAGCGTTCCTCTTACTCCTACCCGTGCAGGTTATACTTTTGATAAGTGGTATAGCAATGAAGAGCTTACTTTCGAATGGGCTTTTGAATCCTCTTGGGTTTCGGCGCAAACTACCCTTTACGCAGGCTGGATAGTCAACAGTTATTACATACGTTACAACTACCAAGGCGCTACCGAAAATATTACCGAACTAACCGCTTACGTTCAATACGATTCTAATTATAACTTGGTTACACCGACACGTACCGGCTATGTTTTCGACGGCTGGTACAGCGCTGCAAACGGAGGCGGAGTCAAATATACCGGAGACAACGGAGCATCAATAGCAAAATGGAATATCGCAAACTCCGTTAACGTGTACGCAAATTGGATTCCTTTAACCTACGATCTGGCGCTTAATTTCGACGGCGGTACATACGCCGGTCAAACCGAAGGCGTTTTCCCTGTTAAATACGGTCAGAAATTTGAGGTTAGCGTCACCCCCACAAAGATAGCGGGAGGAATTACATACAGCTTCGGAGGTTGGTATACCGCTCCCGAAGGCAGAGGCATTCAAATTACTTACAATACAGGCGAAAGCCTTCTTGCGTGGAACGTTCCCGACGATACCATTCTTTACGCAAAATGGATAAGGACGGGAAGCGACCTTGCTCTTATAACGGGCACTCCGTCCGGTATGACGCTTATAAGCAACAATCTAAGCATTGTCATACCTAACGCCGATACAACTTACGCCTTTAACGCTTCTACGCTGATGCTAAGCGCGGGAGCGCGTTTTTCACTTTATTACGACGCAAATCTTACCGAGCCTTTCGGAATAAAAACCTGTTCGGGCACTTCCTACGGTTACCAAATAACCGATATAACTTTAGGCAACACCAATTTTTATTTGCTCGTTATTGCAGAAGACGGAGATAACCGCACGGTTTATAACGTTAATTTAAAACGTAACCGTATGTATCAAGTGACGATGAATCCGGGGAACGGTTTATTATCTCAATCCTTTGAAATTGAGGAATCGCATCCCGTTACATTACCCGAGGAATTCGTTTCGCTTTCAAGAACGGGTTACAGTTTTAGAAATTGGACGAACACGGTTAATAATTTTGAATGGGATTTCAATAAGGGCATTACGTCTTCACTTAATTTAGCCGGCAATTGGGTAGCTAACACTTACAAGGTATCTTTTGATACAAATTCTTCTTTGATTACGCCGCCTGCGACTAAAAATATTTTATTCGACCAAAATTATTCTTCCGTTCTTCCCGCTGAGCCTTCGCTTGTCGGTTACGTTTTCGACGGATGGTACGACAGTATTGATATGCTGGGTACAAGGGTAACTTCGAATACTTTATTTAACGCAGCCAATAACGTAATCCTTTATGCAAAATGGCTTCCGATTTTTATATTTGAAAATTACAACGACGGTATAAGCATAACCGGTATCGGATTATCAAACGCTTCTTTGGTACTTCCTGCAAGCATTAATCAAAAAACGGTTTTAAAAATCGACAGTTTCGGAGTTGAACCAGAGCTTACTTCTTTGGTTATCGACGGATTAGATATCGAGATAAGCGAAAACGCTTTTATAGGCTGTCCCAATCTGTCCTCTCTAAGTCTTGACGGCAGTCTTCTTTCTTTAGCAAGTTCAAGTAACTGGTCTTTTTACGGCGCAAACGCAATTAAATCGGTTAGGGTAACAGGGGGAGTTATTCCAGAATATGCCTTTAGAAATGCCGATAACTTAACCGTATCTTTTAGCGGCGGGGTAAAGACCGAAACAGAAGGTATCGTTACCGTAACGGGCGGTGTCAAAACTATCGGCGACTACGCTTTTTATAATTGCACCGGTATTTCCTCTATCGAAATTCCTATTAGCGTAACTACGGTTGGCGCATCGGCATTTTTAGGCTGCTCCAATTTAAAAACAGTTACTTTGCCCGCAAATCTTTTGTGGGATAACCGCAATAATAACAGCTGGATTTTCTACGGAGCCGACCTTGTCGAAAACGTAAACTTAACCGCAGGATTAAGCGCAAAAGTTAAGGAATACGCTTTTTATAACGCAAAAAATATTAAGAGTCTTTCGTTTAACTCGGAGATCACTCAAATAGGCGATTACGCCTGCGCCAATATGCTCGGGCTTACTTCGATTTTCCTTCCTTCCGACGTTTCCAACGTCGGTAATTTCGCATTTTATAATTGCCAAGGCGCACAAAGTCTGCTTTTCGGAAGCGGTTCAAAATTAAAAACTATCGGAAACAGCGCTTTTTCTAACTGCATTAAAATTACTCAACGCGAATTGACGCTGCCCGGTACTTTAATTTCAATCGGAAAATCTGCATTTTACAATCTCGTTAACGTTCAAAGAGTCATAATAAACAACGCCGCTTGTTCAATAGGCAGTTATGCTTTCGCTGTTGACAACGCGGATATGAATTCCAAACTTTACTACGTTTCTTTAGGCTCATCCGTAACAAGAATTGACAGCTATGCTTTTAAGAACTTGATCGCTCTTTCAAATATCATTCTTCCGACTTCTTTACTTTCTATAGGTTCATACGCATTCGAAAATTGCAAGGCGGTAGGAGTTATAAATATTCCTTATTCGGTAAGGGAAATAGGCGAGGGGGCTTTCAGCGGAACATCGCTGTCAAGTATCAAGGTTGACAGCACTTCCCTTCATTTCACAGCCGACGACAACGTCCTTTACGATTATAATAAATCACTGCTTATTGCTTACGGAACCGCAAAGACCGTTACGGGTTTTACCGTTCCCGGCACAGTTACACGTATAGGAAACAACGCCTTTTTCGGCGCAACAAAACTTACTGCTCTTTCTCTTTCCGCAGGTCTTAAAGAAATCGGAAATTACGCATTTAGCAACTGCAAAGAAATAGCAAATATAAGTTTAGGCAATTATTTTATAAAACTCGGAGATAACGCTTTTTCAGGGTGCGAAAAACTGACCTATGTTCAATTTGGAAATTATTCGATAGATTCCGTAGGAAGCAACGTATTTTTCGGCACACATACCGATTTAGCTCTTTATATTCCGGTAAACACTCTAAGCGCGTATCTTTCCGTTTCGGGAATGAACGTATATTCGTCAATTATCAAAGAGCAAAATTCTTGGTACGGAAATTTTTCGATTGCAAACGTTTTAGGCGGTGTGGAAATCACTCAATTTAAAGGCAGTGAAGCCGAAATAATTATTCCAAGACTTTTGAATCAAAAAGTGGTTGTGGGTATTTCGGATTACGCATTTTATAATAAATCCACTTTAAGAAAAATCAGTTTTGCGGAAAATTCCGCCGTAAGCTATATCGGCGCTTCTGCTTTTGAAGGTTGCGTTAACTTAACGGATATAACCTTACCTTCAGCCCTTGTTACCCTTGGAGTTAAAGCGTTTTACGGCTGTCCTTCTTTTGTAAATATCAGCGTAACTACCGGTAACATCAATTTCAGCACGGATAGCGGAGTGCTTTATAACGTAGATAAAACCGAATTGATTTTATATCCCGCAGGGCTAACCGGATCGTCGTTTACCGCGCCTTTATCGGTTAAATCAATAGGCTCTTATGCTTTCAGCTATTCAAAAGCAGCTTCGGTTAACTTTGATCTAACCGCCCTTCAAAACGTAAAGCCTTACGCTTTTTATAACGCTAAGGAATTGACAACCTTTTCAGCAAACAACAACGTATTGAATTCGATAGGAAATTCCGCGTTCTTTGGCGCAAGCAAATTAAATTCCTTAAGTTTACCTTTAAGCCTTGTTTCGATAGGAAGCTATGCTTTTTACGGTTGCGGTCTGCTTAGCGAAGCTTCGTTTGCGCCGCTTGCTTTAAACGCTCTAAGCAATATAAGCGCTATTGCCGGCTACGCTTTTTCAGGCACCGGCTTTATTAATCCCTCGCTACCTCAGTCGCTTAAGGAAATAGCTCCTTATCTCTTCTATAATACCGTATCGCTTACGGCAATTTCGTTCTCGAATACTCTAACAAGCATAGGCGAATTCGCTTTTTCAAAGACTTCAATTTCCGGTATTACAATTCCCGACAGCTTGACTTTTATTGGCTGGAATGCTTTTTATGATTGCACAAAATTAACTTCGGTAAATATCAACAAGACAGCTTCTAACCTTTCTCAAATAGGAAGCTACGCTTTTTATAATTGCATAAATCTAAACAGCATTACTCTTCCCGATTCACTTGCAGACATCGGAAGCTATGCTTTTTACAATAACTCTTCTTTAAAAACGCTTGAGATTCCGAGTTCTCTTGCGGGCATTGCTTCGTACGCTTTTTACGGTTGCACCGCACTTGACAGTCTGGTTTTTGAATTAAACAGTTCTCTTCAATACATTATGGATTACGCTTTTGCAGGCGGAAATTTAATTTCGTCGGTTGTTTTCCCAAAAAGTTTGAATGTTATCGGAGATAATGCGTTCACGAGTTCTTTGATGCTTAAGACAGTCGAGTTTGGCGACGGCAGCAGTCTTACTTCCATAGGATCCCGCGCTTTCTACGGAAGCACGCTATTAAGCGGAATTTTCATCCCCGAAGGCGCAGTAAGTATAGGCAACGAAGCCTTTATGAATTGCACTTCTTTGGTTTCGGTATCCGTTCCTACAAGCGTGACTTCTATCGGAAACGACGTATTTAAAAATACTGCTTGGCTCAACAATTACTACGGAGATTTTATCGTAGTAGGCAATATTTTATATCACTATGACGGCGACAGCGAAAACGTCTCTATTCCTTCGGGAGTTGAAGCTATCGGAGATAACGCTTTTTACGGTAAAAACAGCATTAAAACAGTTACCATACCGACTTCTGTTATAAGCATCGGAAACCGTGCTTTTAACGGTTGTTCTTCTCTTTCCAGCGTAGTTGTCGAAGCGGGAAGCAATTTAAAACATATCGGAGCAGGCGCATTTATGGGCGCGACGCTCCTTAATTCTTTTGTCCTGCCGACAGGTATTTTGACGATAGGCGACAACGCTTTTTACGGTTGCACTTCGCTTACTTCGTATACATTGCCCTCTACCGTTACTTCGCTTGGAAGTTACGCGTTTTACGATTGCACCGGTTTAACCGATTTCGTTATTGATAACGCAGCTTTGGTAATTGCGGATTACGCTTTTGCCTCATCTCTGCCTACAAACAGCTCCCTAATTAATTTCAATATGGGCAACAGCGTTACAAAAATCGGTGCGTTTTCTTTCAATCAAACAAGCAAGTTAAGCGGCTTGACACTTGGTGACAGCGTTACCGAAATCGGGGAAAGCGCTTTTCAAAATTCCGCGATCACCACTCTTACTATAAACTCTACAAGCAAACTTATAAAAATCGGAAGAAACGCATTTAACGGATGTACAAATTTAAGAGGCAACGTCGGAAGCGTTTTGACTTTGCCGGCAGCTCTGACAGAAATCGGTAACTATGCGTTTTATAACTGCACGGGGCTTGCCGCAGTGAATATTGAAAACGCAAGCGTTATACTTGGAAATTACGCTTTCGGTTTTTCGCAATCCGTTACTCCTTTGCTTAGCGTTGTCTTTTTTGGTAATGGTCTAAAGGAAATCGGCGAATACGCTTTTTATAACGCAAAACAGTTAACTACGGTTGCCGAAAGCGAATCGGTTTCAAAATTACCTCAAAGTTTAACTGCAATCAAAAAGAACGCTTTCAGCGGTTGCGTATCCCTTGCGACAATAAGCCTTCCCGACAATATTCTTACTATCGGAACCGACGCTTTTTCAGATACGCAGGCGTTAACCGGCATTTCAATTGGCGTAGGTTCGCTGTTTAATAACAGCGGAAAAGAAAATTGGAATTTTTACGGCGCGCAAAATATAAGTAACGTTACTCTTACAGCTTCCTTGGCATCCTCTCTAGTTCCTGCCTACGCTTTTTATAATGCAAAAACCTTGCGTAATGTGACTTTAAATAATTCTATTACAAGGATAGGAAATTACGCTTTCTACGGAGCGGACGCTTTACAAAGTTTGAATTACGAAGACATTAATTTAAGTCTGCTTTCTTATATAGGAGAGTATGCTTTCGCATCCGGCAATATAATCGAGGAGCTTTCCTTCGGACCTAGCTTAGAAGAAATCGCAAGCTACGCGTTTTATGATTGCGACAGCCTGATTTCCGTTTCATTTTTAGGCTCTGAAGCTTATATCCGCGACTACGCTTTTTCACTTTCGGATACATTGACTTCCTCACTTCTTTACGTTGATTTTGGGGATTCTCTTGTCAGTATAGGGCATTATGCCTTTAAGGATTGTACGGCGCTACATTCAAACAGCGAACTTGAAACCGAACTCACCATACCCGACAGCGTTTTGTATATCGGAGAAGGGGCATTTACAAATAACGCAGCTTTGTCCTCAATAAAATTAAGCGCAGGCATTTCATTCATATCCGCTTATGCGTTCTCCTATTGCACCTCGCTTTCTTCGCTGAGCGTTCCCGCTTTGGTTAGTGCTATTTACGAAGGCGCATTTAGAGGTTGCATAGACCTTGATACTTTGACATTCGAGACAGGAAGCAGTTTGGAATCTATCGGCGCTTATGCTTTCAGCGAGTGCGGACTTATAAGCGTTACCGTTCCCAATAAGATTACCCATTTTGGGAGTTATGCTTTTGGAAATATGCCTTCTCTTAATTCCCTTAATTTTGAAGGCGATATAAATACCGTAGCTTTATCCGAGATTCCCGAAGGCCTTGTAATCGGTTCTTCAATAGATGAATTTATTGTACCCGATACAGTCGTAAATATTGGTGCGTACGCCTTTAAAAACTGCGCATTACTTACAAGGATAATTATTTCTGAGACCTCAAATCTAGGTTATGTGGAAGATGAAGCGTTTTACGGTTGCTCTTCGCTTATATCAAACAGCGAGGAACTAAGCGAAAACGATGACAAATTTATTCTGCCCGACGGCGTTATATCTTTAGGCTCCAAAGTTTTCTTTAACGCAACCTCTATTATAAATTTAATTTTGCCTAGCGGATTAAACTTTATCGGCGAAAATTTGCTTGAAGGAATGAGCGCTCTTTCAACGCTTCAAATTCCGATTTTCAGCGGAGGATATATTGAAAATACCCCCACATATCTAAGGTATTATTTCGGCGCAAAAGTTTACAATTCTTCAAATATTATCGTTCCCGATACATTAACTTCCGTTTATGTAAATAACGCAACCAATAATTTAAACTACGCTTTTTACAGATCGAATAAAATTCAAAATATTTATTTTTTGGACGTAACCAATTTAACCGAAATCGGAAGCAGAGCATTTTATAATACGGAGGAAAACCGTTCGCTTAAAAATATATACTTTGTAGAAGAAGGAGAAACTTTAACTAACGAAACACCTTCTTCGTTACAAAAAATCGGAAGCGCAGCATTTTATAACTGCCGCGAACTTTTAACGCTTAAATTAAACGACGGACTTAAAGAAATCGGAAGCGAAGCTTTCGCGTACTGCCATAAATTCTCTTCCTTTACTTTGCCTTGGTCGGTGACTGCTATAGGAATAGGAATTTTAAAACAGCTTAACGAAAACGAGGGTATGCTCACCAGTCTTACCGTTCATCTAAATCCCACGTATCTTATCAATACACCAAGCTTTGTAAAATATTTCTTCGGAGCGTCGCAACCTTCAGGTATCGTATTTATGCCTTTTAGATTATCCTCAATCAATTTGACCCCTAAATACGAATCTTTGCCTGCAAACGCTTTTTACGGTTGCACAAGCGTTGCCACAATTAATTTGCCCTCTGAGATTACCTCGATAGGAGCCTCGGCATTTGAAAATTGTACTTCTCTTACCGAAATCAATTTTGCTAAGATTATAACGCCCGAGGAGCCGGAGCTTCCTTATGAAGTTACTCTGACAAACAGTTTACCCGAAAAAATCGTTTCGGTCGGCGCGTCCGCCTTTAAAAATTGCACGAAACTTACTGCGTTGACTCTATCGGACAGCGTAAGCTATATAGGAAAAGGAATTTTTGAAGGAGCGGTTTTGCTTTCTGCAATCGTGACGCCGTTTGTCGGCGATGCTGCGTTTTTGAAGTATTTTTACGGAGCAGTAGCCTATACCGACAATATAGAGATTCCCGCCACGCTTAAAAACGTTACACTGGTAGGGGATTTTGATTCTCTAACCGGAGCGTTTTATAACTGCAAATATATAACTACCGTCAATTTATCGGATACCACGGCGCTTAATGTATTGGGGGACAACGCATTCAGCGGTTGCAGCGCGCTTACAAGCGTAGTGCTCCCCGAGTGTTTGAGCGTAATCGGAGCATCGGCTTTTTATAACTGCGTTATGCTTGCTTCAATTGCTTTACCTTCAAATCTTACCGCAATAGGCGAAAGCGCGTTTTACGGCTCGGTAAAACTTACAAGCGTTACAATTCCTTCAAAGGTAACAAATATTTCTTCCAACGCCTTTAGAGGTTGTACCCTTCTTAAAAACTGCTACTTTGATACCGAGCAAATCGGCGGCTATGAAGTTTCCGCGCTGACAAACATAGGCGACAACGTATTTTACAACTGCTTTGCTCTTGAAGAATTGCTTTTGCCGGTAAGTGTTCAAACAATAGGACTTAACCTAATCGGAAAAACCAGCGGATCGCTTTCTCCGCTTTCACTTAAGGTTCTTGCCGTGCCGCTTAGTAACGGAGTAAACAGTTTCGTAGGCTATTATTTAGGCGCGAGTGACACACTCACACAATACAGAGTATTTCCGTCCTCCCTTCGTACCGTTATCATAAACGAGGGCACGACAGTCTTCCCCGATAACGCCTTAAACTTTAACGATTACACTTATAGTTATATTACGAATATAACCTTGGCATCGACTATTTCAAGCGTAGGCGGAAGCACCCTTTTCGGAAACAAGAGAGTGGAAAATCTTACTCTTCCTTTCAAATCCAATTTCAATAATTTGGAAAGATATTTCGGAGGCAACAATAACGTTCCAACAACGATACAAAATATCGTTTTAACCGAAGGATCGACATCAATCAGCAACGAAACCGGAACAGAATACGGCGAATTTGATTTTCCGTCCTTAAAGACTATCGTTATTCCTTATTCCGTAAGCTCAATACCGAGAGGCATTTTCGGTGCGAGAAACAATCAGAACTTTACACAAATTACGATACCTTTCTTTGGTGCTTATGATCCCAATAAGGCAACGTATTTGAAATATTATTTCGGCGCAGCGAGTATCAGCGACAGCGTTACCATAAACAACGCCTTGACAACAGTTAATATTTCCGAAGGCACCGTGTACGTTGACAGCGGCGCGCTTGACGGAAGCAGTTATATAACAACCATAGGTTTGCCTTCCACCTTGGTTTACGCTCATAACCTCGCGTTTACAGGCACTTTATGGTATCAAAACGCCTATACCTTGGCAAATCAGTCCGGCTCAAACGAAGAAGACAAATTCTTAATGTCCAATTCTATTTTGGTCAGGTACTTCGGCGAAGGCGTTTACGCAATGGATAAAGAAAATACCGTAGTCGTAGGTCAAAACGTAAAATCTATTTTGACGTATGCCTTTTATCAAAGTGCGGTAAAGCATATCGTATTCCCGTACTATGAGGGCAATTCACTAATTAAATCAATAGCGTATTACGCTTTCAGCGGAGCTTCCGATCTTCTTAGCGTTACTTTTGACAGCAATTTACATTTGACACTTTTAGGAGGACTCGCGTTTTCCGATACTGTCGCACTTTCGGAAGTTCACCTTCCCGCTTTTGTTGACGAAATCGCAAAGGGCGCTTTCCAAGGATGCGATAATCTTACCGAAATAACCGTACCTTTTAAAGAAAACTATCTTGAAAATACCGCAAGTTATCTTTCTTATTATTTCGGCGGCGACGACCATACGGATAATAGCAGTGAAAGCGCATTGTTGCCCTCGACTCTTGTTAGTGTAAACGTAGCGGAAGGGGTTAAAAAGGTTCCCGATAATGCTTTTAGGGGCGCAAATTACGTTACGAATATTACAATTCCCGATAGTATTGAGCGTATAGGCATAAACGCATTTACAGGTAGCGGCTGGGTAACTGCGACGGACGGACTTATTACAAAGCAAATTAACGCTCTTGGCGATAAAATATTGCTTTCTTATATCGGAGTCGAACTTTCTGTCACGATACCTTCTGATATAGTGGTTATTGCCGACAATGCGTTTTACGGCAATACAACTATTAATCAAATTCTGTTTGCACCGAGAACAAAGGGCATCGAAATAGGCGATTATGCTTTCGCTGAAATGACCAGTTTGGACCGTGTTCATTTACCTGCATCTTCGATATGCGGAAGGGGCGTATTCTCCGGTTGCACCGTACTAAATCAGATGACTGCGCCTTTGCTTTCCAACTCTTTGGGAAATAACAGATACACTCCCGCCCAAACGCAAAGTTATTTAGCGTATTATTTCGGCGGTTCAAATTATGAAGATTACTTATTGATTCCTACTTCTTTAAATAAATTTTTCGTTCCGCAAGGCTCGCTTGCGGTTCCCGACTACGCTTTTTATAACGTTTCTTCCCTAGAAACCGTAGACCTTCCTATTTCTTTGGAATATATAGGAAGATTCGCTTTTTACAACTGCATTACTCTTAAATCCGGTACAGGCATAGGCGAATCTATGATTTTAACCGAAGATCATTCGGCTCTAAAGATCATTGAAGAAAGAGCGTTTAGCTATACCGCACGTTTGCACGGCTTGTATATTCCCGCAAACGTAACTTATGTCGGAAGTTCCATATTAAATGGTGCCTCTACCGTAAATACGCTTTATTTAAAACTCAATAACGAATTTAACGAAAGCACTTTATCTTATATTTCCTATTTATTCGGAAGCGTATACAACGTTAGCTCACATATCCCCGGAACGCTAACCAATATCACGCTGCTTACGGGAACAACGAAAATAGCAAATAACGCTTTTTACGGTCTTCTTTATGTTACAAGCGTGACTTTTAATGATGTTGTTACTGATATCGGCGATTTCGCTTTTTATAATTGTTCTTCGATTACCGCTCTTAATATTAAGGATGTACAAAATATCGGTATGCGTGCTTTTTACGGCTGTTCGTCTCTTACCGATTTTGACTTAGATAACTTAACCACCGTTGATTTTTATGCTCCGAGTTTAGTTTCACTCGGAAAAGAAGCCTTTATCGCATCAGGTTATCTTGGCAGAAGTGAACTTTACGACGCTAACGATATGCTGATAATTAACGAAAATATCTTGATTGCTTATAACGGAAGCGCAAGCTCTGTAATTATTCCTAAAGAAATCGAAATTATTTCTTCCTTTATCTTTACCGATCCCGTAAATCAAATTTATAACGAATACGTTACAAGTGTGACTTTTGAAGAAAACAGCGAACTTACAACCGTAGGAGATATGGCGTTTTACGGTTTGCTTAATTTAACCTCAATAGTATTTCCAAGTAAGAGTATAAGTTTTGGAGCAAGCGTCCTCGGAAGCTGCTCTAAACTTGAAAGCCTTACCGTACCGCTTCTTTCTAAATTTGAAGAAAATACGGCAAGCTATATACTTTATTTCTTCGGAAGCACAACTCCTGAGGCTGCTAATGCCAATACTTTGCAAAAAATCAAATATTTAACGGTTAATAAGGTCTTACCGGTAACCTATGTTGAAAAACATGTTAACAACGCAGGGGAGGAATATGAAGTAACCGTAACAACGGAAAACGAAATTCCCGAAAAAGCGTTTTTCAATTTATCAAGCCTGATTTCGGTCAATATTCCTTCGGATATAAAAGCTATCGGAAAAGCCGCTTTTTATAGAAACACTTCACTTTTAAGGCTCAATTCAATTTCGGACGAAATTAATATAGGCGAACAGATTACGTCAATCGGAGAGAGCGCTTTTGAAAACGCAAGCGCAATTAAAACGGTTAAGATTACCGCAAACACAACGGATATAGGTATTAACGTGTTTAAAGGCGCAACTTCGCTTGCATCTCTCACCGCACCGTTATTTGAAGCAGGACTATACAAAGCTTATTATGTATCCTATTATTTCGGCGGAACTTCTTACGTAAGCAATTCGTCTATGCCGTCTTCCCTTAAGACCTTTAACATTGCTGACGGCACAACCGCAATAGCTGACGATGCTATAAGCGGCGCAACGTATTTAACAACGGTAAATATTCCTATAAGCGTAGTAAAAATCGGACAACGTATCCTTGCAAATACGATTAACCTTGCGTCTCTACAGTTGATTTTTATCGGTTCGTCGTATCAGCAAAATACGCCCACTTATCTTTCATACTTCTTTGGAGGATCTTCGTATTCGGCTGCTTCGGCAATCACTTCAACGCTTAGAAACGTCACCGTAGCAGATGGCGTTACCATAGTTCCCTCCAATGCTTTCTTCGGCGCGACTTCGCTTTACACTTTGGTAATTCCTTCAAGCGTAGTAAGCATTGGAACCAACGTTCTTACCGGTTGTTCGTATCTAAGCAATCTTACGACGCCACTAAATGGAGCGTTTGCAAAATTAAGTTATTTCTTCGGCGGCAGCACGAATAACGATTACAATATGGTCGAAGCAAGACTCAAAACCGTTAACGTTCAACCGCAGGCAGGAGTAACGTCTATAGTAGATTATGCATTCTTTACTTTAAAGAATATTACTACCGTAAATCTTCCCGACACTATTACTTCGATAGGGGTTAGGGCGTTTTACGATTGCATTAACCTTACCGGTTTAACTCTTCCCGCTTCGCTTACCGAAGTAAAGAGTTTCGCTTTTGGAAATTGCGTAAAACTTACATCATTATCGTTCCCCGAAGGCGCTATTTCTATTGCGAACAACGCACTAAACGGATGCAGCGGACTTAACAGTTTAACCTTAAATTTAAACGGCAGAATCTTGTCCACTTTCTTTGGCGCGACAGAGGGAAGCCTTGAATCAAGAAATAATATTAACTACGTTCCCGCTTCTTTAACAAGCGTAAGCGTATATTCAATTAATATCGCCCCTTACGCTTTCTTTGGACTAAGCAATTTAGAATCGGTGGAATTTTTAAGCGAAATAGAAAATATCGGCAGATACGCTTTTTATGGTTGCACTAACTTATCTCAACTCGGAACAATTCCCGATTCTTTAGTATTTGTCGGAGATAACGCGCTTTGGGGTACCGCTTGGTATACCGCTTCGCCTGATTTAGTAACGATCGGAAGCGTTTTGATTGGCTACAAGGGCAGCTTAAGCGCTTTGGATTTATCGGCAAGCGATATTCATTCGATTGCATCGTTTGCTTTTGAAAACAATACCGTTATAACATCCTTAATTCTACCCGACAGTTTATCCGAAGTAAGTGACAGAGCGCTCTTTGGTTGCAGTAATCTTTCAAGCATATCCATAAACAATGCAAACACTTATTTTACAACCGTAGAAAACGTCCTATATAAAAAGGATAATGATAGTTACGTTTTAGCGTTTTATCCGATGGGATTGACCGCTTCGACCTATAACGTTATAGAACAAATTAAAACACTTGACGTTACGACTATCGGCAACTACGCTTTTGAAGGAACTGCTCTTAATACGCTTATATTAACTAATTACGTTACAACGATAGATAAATACGCTTTTGTAGGAGCGGATAATTTACAAGCTTTTGATTTATCCGCAGCAGGCGAAATTTTAAGCGTAACCGACGGAGTATTATTCGACGGCAGTAAGCTTATAGCATATCCTGCAAATAAGACGGGAACGTTATACGAAGTACCTATAACTGTTACTTCAATCGGAGATTACGCATTTTACGGCGCTGCAAATCTAACCGAAATCAGGCTTAACGGAAGCGTTACTACCATAGGCGACGGTATTTTCTACGGTGCAAATAATTTAAATACCGTAAATATCGTCTTTACCTCTACCGCAAGTTCCTTAAGTTCGTTCTTTAAAGCAGACGAAAGTTATGATAACACTCAAAACACTCAGATTTCACCCGTACTAACTACAGTTAATGTTTGCGAAAGTGTTACGTCTATCCCTGCTTTTGCATTTAATGGATGCAATAACCTAACTACAATTACCTTGCCCGACAGCTTAACAATAATAGGCGAGGGCGCATTTAAAGATTGCTCAGCACTTAGCGGGCTTAGTATTTCTTCAAACGTAACGGATATAGGAAGCGGAATCCTTAGCGGTTGTTCTTCTCTTTCAAGCCTTACAGTTCCGCTAAACAGTACCCTTAATAAAAACTATTTCTTCAAATATTACTTTGGCGCAGAGACTCCCTATTCAACGGTAACCATTCCATCAAGCCTTACCGAAGTAACGGTATCTAGTGGGGTTACCACAATTTGCGCTTACGCTTTCTACGCTCTAAGTAGTGTTAATACGGTAAATCTACCGGATACGCTTACTGCTATCTCCGAGTATGCATTCATGCGCTCAAGCGCTTTGCAGGGCATAACCGTTCCTTCGCTTGTGACAAATATCGGAGACGGCGCGTTTTCCGAAATACTTTCACTAAAAGCAGTAGAGTTCCCCGCAGGGCTGGTTACGGTAGGTAAAAACGTACTGTATAATTCCACTTCTTTAGCTTCGATAAAGACGCCGCTTGTTAACCGCTTTAGAGAAAACGGTTCCGAATACAGCTTTAGTGAGACAAATAAGCGTTATATTAAATATCTTTTCGGCGGAAGCGACTATAGCTTTACCTTGGTTCCCGTAAGCCTTAAGAACGTAATAATCGACAATACGGAAACATCGATTTTAAGCTACGAATTTTACGGATTAAGCAAGATTAATGAAATTGTTCTACCGACATCGTTAGTAAGCGTAGGGGAAAGAGCGTTTATGAACGCATCCTTATCCGCGTTAACCTTTGACGGAGTGCCGGTAAACTTTACTCTTATAAATAATGCTCTTTATAACAGCGAAAAAACCGTGCTTTACGCTTATGCGACAAGAAGTTTACCCACAAGCCTTGCTATCGAGTCAACGACTACGACAATAGAAGACGGTGTATTTTCGGGAGCGGTAAACCTTGCTTCTCTAACGTTAAGCGAAGGCTTAGTTTCCATAGGAGATTTTGCCTTTAAGGATATGGGTTCTCTTACCGCAATAACTATTCCGGGAGGCGCTCTTACTTCTGTCGGCGAAAGCATTTTGTCGGGCGCGGCAGCGCTTTCCGAAATGATTGCGCCAATAGGGAATCTAGTGAATTTTGCAGCGTATTACTTTGGCGGATTATCCTCAAAAGATTATGCAATGGTTCCCGTAGGCTTAGCTAAATTTACCGTTGCAGAGCCCAGCTCAAATATTCCTTTTGAAGCTTTTTACGGAATTTCCGGATTAAAAGAAATCGTAATTTCGGATAGCGTAACCTCTATTGAAGGCGGAGCGTTTAGGGCTTGCTCGGGACTGACTACGTTTACCCTTGAAAATTCTGCGGCTTTCGTCGTAGGAACTGACGGAGTATTATATACCGCAGGCTATACTGCGATAGTTGCCTATCCTTTAGCTTCCAATACAAGCGAATATACCGCGCCTTCAAGCGTCCTCGAAATTTACGCTTACGCTTTTAACGGAGCAAACAACCTTAATGTTGTGGTACTTAATGATAGCATTGAAACGGTAGGCAAAAATTCCTTTACCGCTACCGTCAACTTAAGTGAGATAACCTTGCCTTTATCAGACGTTTATGCGCCCAATACTCCTTCGTATTTAAAATACTATTTCGGCGGAGAAACCTACAATTCGGGTACACTTCCTTCTGGACTTAGAAAGGTTACCGTTCTTTCCGCAACAAAGATTGCATCCTTCGCTTTCTATTTTTGCACAGATTTAACGGAGATTAATATTCCCAACGTAAACGAAATCGGAGCTTCTGCGTTTTACGGAGCTAGCTCGCTTGTTTCCTTTACCATACCCTCTACCGTTAAAAAATTCGGAACCAATATACTTAAAAACGCAAACAGCCTGACTTCTTTGACAACTCCTCTATTAAATACTTACGATGTGGCAACGGGATCTTATCTTGCTTATCTGTTCGGCGGCAATTCATACGCTTCGAGTGTAAGCGTTCCGACCTCGCTTAAAACCGTCACTGTTAACGCTATCGTAAGCGAAAGCCCGGAATACGCTCATTCTCTTGCATCTTATGCGTTCTACGGACTTAATAGAATCACTGCTGTCAATATGCCTGCCGATTTGACCTCTATCGGTTCGTACGCTTTTTATAATTGCACCGCGCTAACTACAGTAAACGGTATAAGCGGAGAACTTACAAGCGTGGGAGAATATGCATTTGCAAATACAGCGTATCTTAGAACAAAGAGCGGCCTTATTACTCTAAGTAACGGAAAACTTTTAATTGCCGCAAACACATCCAATCTTAATATCGTTATACCCGCAACCGTTGAGAAGATAAGCAATTACGCTTTCTATGGAAACAGCATTATATCTACAGTAAGCTTTGCAGCCGGAAGTGCGCTTAAATACGTCGGAGATTATGCCTTCAGCAACTGCTCTAATCTTTCTTCGATTACTCTTCCCAATACTATTTCTTATTTGGGCGAGGGCGCTTTCTCTAGCGACAACAAGCTTGTAAGCTTTGCTATTCCTCTTACTACCGAAGCGCTTAGTATCGGTAAAAATTTACTTTACAACTCTAACGGTATTACTTCGCTTACGGTTGCTTTAAACGGCGAATACGCAGATAATACCGCAAGTTATTTAAGATATTTCTTCGGCGGATCACGCTACGATATAGGCAATATACCCGCTTCGCTTACAAACGTTTATTTAAGCGAAGGAATGACCGCTATTCCCGAGTATGCGTTCTATCATTGCAATACTCTAAAAACGATAAATATCCCATCAACGGTAACGTCTATCGGAGAAAACGCATTTTCGTACTGCTTCGGGCTCACTAATTTCAATACAACGGGAAGCATTTATTTCAAGACGGATATTAGAGGCGTACTGCTTAGCTATGACGGAACGGTATTGTATAATTATCCCGCATCCTCCGATTCTACTTCATACGCAATTTCGGACGGAGTGCAGACGGTAAAGAATGAAGCTTTCTACGGCGCGGATAAATTACTTTCCGTTTCTATCTCTTCAACTGTCTTAAGTCTTGGAGAAAACGTGTTTGGAAAATGCTTGTCACTTCAGGAAATAACGGTAGACAGCAATAATATTATTTACTACGCAGAAAACGGAGTTCTTTATAAAAACGATGGCGGAAAGCTTTACCTCGTTTGCTATCCCGCAAAGCTTGCCGATAAAGTTTATATCGATATGACAGGTTATAAGATAAAGGGCGGAACACAAATTATCAGTAAAAACGCTTTTGCGTACAGCGAAGTTTCCAGCGTATCAATTCCCGACAGCGTGACGCTTATTGAAAATAACGCGTTTTTTGGCGCAAGCAAACTTACAAACGTGTACTTTAACGTATCAACAAGCGGACTTGAAAGACTTGGCGACAATGCCTTCTACGCTTGCTCTTCGCTAAAAGAAATCGTTCTTCCCGATGCGGTTAAATATATCGGAGATTCCGCTCTAAGGCATTGCTCTGCGTTAAAATCCGCCGAGTTGCCTTTGGGACTTATCAGTGTCGGAGCTAACGTTCTTGCTAATGACAGCGCCCTTGAAAGCGTTGTGCTGCCGCTGCTTGCCCCTTACGATTCTTCTAATTTCAGTTATTTAAGGTACTACTTTGGAGGCACTTCCTATCAATCGGGAGGAGACGTTCCCGAAACCCTTAAAAAGGTTGAAATTACAGAAGGAACAACAGC
>LAHS01003996.1_pt1 | contig 22722 bp, 19 predicted proteins | sample 329651 | NCBI WGS metagenome assembly LAHS01 (sample SAMN03275699, study PRJNA271635) | activated sludge metagenome | isolation source: sample C-1 Sludge from hydrolytic chamber (first chamber) of Anaerobic... | reverse complement strand
AATGGCACCTATCAAAGTAAAATTTACTTTGATAGGTGCCATTTATTCACCAACATTATCTTCTTGATTTCGGATTCATTGCATCTTTCAGCCCTTCACCGATAAAATTGATCGATAAGATGACCAATGTAATCGCTGTTGCAGGTGGAATCCAAATCCAAATTTTATCTCTTAATACATCTGAGTTTCTAGCCTCAGATAACATATTGCCCCAGCTTGGTGTATCTGCTGGCACACCAAAGTTTAAGAAACTTAACGCGGACTCGATAACAATCGTTACTGCCATTAATAGCGTAGCTTGTACAATAATCGTAGAAGCGACGTTAGGTAGTAAATGTTTGATAATGATTTTCGATGATTTACAGCCGATTGACTCTGCAGCTAAAATGTACTCATTTTCTTTCTCTGCAAGAATTCGACTTCGAACAACGCGGGCAACACTTCCCCAACTTAATACGGAAATAACAATAATTAATGTCCATAAGCCTGAAACTTTGCCGACTAGAATCGTATTTAAAACGATAACGAAAACTAATAATGGGAACATTAAAACAAAGTCTGTGAAACGCATTAAAATTTGGTCAACCTTGCCCCCAAAGTAACCAGAAATCGCCCCAATCGTTGTCCCAATTAAAACAATAAAAAACATACAGCCGATGCCAACCGTCAATGAGGATCTACCAGCATATAGCATTCGCGTAAAAACATCACGACCATTCGTATCCGTTCCAAGCCAGTTCTCACTTGAAGGTGGCTGACTAATTTTCGTAAAGTCTACACGCACGATATCTTTTGTCGTAATATACGGTGCCAAAAACGATAGAATAATAACGATTAGTAAAAAAATAAGGCTGATCATCGCTAATTTATTTTTAAAGAACTTTCTTCTCGCTATCACCCATGGAGAGGGGCTTTTATTCGGTGTTTTTTTTGGTGCAGAAGCTTCTTGTTTTGTTACAATCTCCACATATTTCCCCTCCCTAATCTAGTCTAATTCGCGGATCTACTATACCGTACAGTAAATCGGCTACTAAATTTCCAAAAAGTGTTAAGAACGAAAGTAACATAGTTATCGACATCATGACCGCATAATCTCTTCTTCCAACGGAATCTAAGAACAGTGCACCTATTCCGGGATAAGTAAAGATGGTTTCTGTAATAACCGCACCGCTAATTAATGTAGCGATGTCAAACCCAAGGAAAGTAATAATCGGAATAATCGAATTTCTTAAAATATGCTTGTTGTAAATTTTTGATTCCTTTGTTCCTTTTGCTCTTGCCGTACGTACAAAATCTTTTCGACTGTTTTCAATAATATCGTTGCGCAAAAATTGCGTGTAGGATGCCGTTCCCATTAATCCTAAAACAAGGGCTGGTAATAATACATGGTGGATCCTACTTAAATAATAAGCAAATGTGCCTTCCTGCAGCCCTACACCAACTGAGCCGTTGAATGGGAACCACCCTAATTGGAAAGAGAACACATAAATAGCGACAATGCCGGCAACAAATGACGGAATCGCTAAAGCTAGGTAATTATACGAAGCTATTAGATTATCACCTAATGTATAAGGTTTTCTTCCTGCATACATCCCCATGATAAAAGCAAAAATATACGTAAAAATTAAAGATGTAATGGCTAAAAATAATGTATTTGGAATTCGCTGTGCAATCACTTCCACTGCAGGTTTTTTATAAACGGTTGATTTGCCAAAATCCCCTTGTACAAAATTCGCCATCCATCTTCCATATTGCACGATAATTGGATCATTATAGCCTAACTTCTCTCTCATTTCCTCGATGTATTGTGGGTTTGTATTGGATGGATCAATTTCTCCCGCAAATGGATCTCCTGGCATCATTTTTGCTAAGAAGAACACAACTAACGAAATAAGGAGTAACAATGGAATCATGCCGAGTAGTCTTCGAAGTGTGTATTGAAGCATGTGACGTCCCCTTATCAATTAAAATTTACTACTATCAAGCTCCAATTTGAGCCTGATAGTAGTAGGTTTCTCAGCCTTGATTAAGCACTAACTTACTCAACAATGTGCCATTTATAAACGTCTGTTTGGAATCCAACAGCGTTAATATGAACACCTTGTAGTCGATTGTTAATACCATATAAATCTAGATTTTCCCATAATGGTAGTGCTGGTAATTGTTCGTTGAAGTATTTTTGCCAATTAACATACACTTTTTTACGGTAGTCTTTATCAAATGCTTTTTCACTTAACGCTTCTTTTAATAATTTGTCATTCTCTGCATCTACATAACGACCGTAGTTCCATTCTGCATCATTAGCCCATAAACCTGATGGGTCTGGATCAGAACCCATGCTCCAAGAACCGAAGAATGCCTCTAATGCTGCATCATCGTTATCTTTCATTTCATTGTACAAGTTAAACTCAACTAAGCTTCCTGTTGCTAATTCTGTTTTTACGCCAATATCATTCCAAGATTGAATGATTGCTTGTGAACGACCTTCAAATGCAGCTGGTCCTGCATAGTGACCAAATAAAATTTTGAATGGTTGACCTTTTGGATCTTCGACAAATCCATCACCGTCTGTATCAACATAGCCTGCTGTTTTTAACAGCTCTTTCGCTTTATCCACATTAAACTCGTATGCATTTAAATCTGAAGCATCTGCAGCAGTCCAGAAAGTAACTGGGATAACTGTGTTCGCTACTTTCGCTTTTCCTTCTAAGAAAGCATCGATCATTGCTGGACGGTTAAGAGCATATAATAGTGCCTGACGTAATTCTTTTGAATTGAATTTATCAAAATCAGCTACATTTTTCAGTGTAGCTTTATCACGATGACCAAAACGAAGCCCGATATAAGAATAGCTCACACCAGTTGTTTCTTCGATACGTACATTGCTTAATGCAGAAAGCTCTTTCACAGATTGTGGTCTAATATCCATGATGTCGATTTCTCCGTTTTGGAACGCACCCGCAGCTAATGATGGGTCAATTACTTTTACAATAACACCATCAAGCGCTGGTTTCCCTTTCCAGTAATCATCAAAACGCTCTAATTCAGAATACTCGCCGTCTACCACTTTTTTCACTTTAAACGCGCCTAATCCTACAGGGTTTTCGCGCACTTGTTTTGATTCACTTAAATCTTTTACTGCAATGCCTTCATAATGTTTCTTAGGCATTGGGTATTGCCAAATGCTTTCTAAGTTATTAATTTTCACTTCTTTAAAAGTAATTTTAATTGTGTAAGGATCTACAACTTCAATTCCTGAAATTTTATCTGCTTTGCCTGCTTTTTTCTCTTCTGCCCCTTTTACGCCTTCAACATAGTTGAAACGAGGACCATCATAATCAGGGTGTGCTAACGTTTCTAATGCGAAAACCCAGTCTTCACCTGTTAGTTCCTCACCATTATGCCATTTTACGCCCTTTTCGAAATTGAACGTATACGTTAATTTATCTTCACTAATATCCCATTTTGCAAGGTTTGGTACATATTCTAATTCATCATTTACATCATACACGCCATCCATCATGAAATTTTGGATATAGCTATCTACGATACTTCCTGCAAAGGCAGGGTCAAATACGCCCTCTGGCGCTTGGTCTGTTCCGAATGTAACTACGCCGCCTTCTTTAACATCAGTAGTTGCCGCTGGCGTTTCCTTATCTTTTTGTGCATCTTTGTCAGTAGTCCCTGAATCACTATTACATGCTGCTAGGAATAAAGCCATGACAAGCATCAGTAACAGTGACCATAATGTTTTTGTCTTTTTCATTCTTTTCCCCCCGTTAAAATTTTATTTTGAAAAGCATTGTTTCCTGTTTTTTCTTGCCGTTGTTAATATAAGTGGCAAGCAACGTTATGGTCTGGCTTCACCTCCTTTAATACTGGTTTCGTTAAGGAACATTCCATCATGGCTTTAGGGCATCTTGGATGGAATGGACATCCTGTCGGAGGATTTGCGGGACTTGGTACATCACCTTCTAATACAATGCGCGTACTTTTTTTGCGAGGATCCGGTACGGGTATCGCGGAAATAAGCGCTTGTGTATAAGGGTGCAATGGTTCATCATAAATACTCGTCTTGTTAGCAATTTCAACAATATTTCCTAGATACATCACGCCAATGCGATCACTCATATGCTTCACAACACTTAAATCATGCGCAATAAATAAAAAGGTTAAGTCAAACTCATCCTGCAATTCTTTTAATAGATTCAAAACTTGAGATTGAACGGAAACATCCAAAGCAGAAACAGGTTCATCGGCGATAATTAGTTTTGGTTTAAGAGCTAGGGCTCTCGCAATACCAATTCGCTGACGCTGCCCTCCTGAAAATTCATGCGCATACTTATAATAGGCATCTTCAGGTAAGCCTACTTTGCGCAATAACTCCACAACTTCACCTTTTAATGAATTGAGCGTTTTGTTATGGAAATTCATAATGGGCTCCGCTACAATACTGCCAACCATTTGCATTGGATTTAACGATGCATAAGGATCTTGGAATACCATTTGGATATCTTTTCTTATCTCTCTTAATGATTTGCCTTGTAATTTTGTAATATCCTGACCATTAAAAATGATTTGTCCTTCAGTAGAATCTAACAATCGAATAATAGTACGCCCAGTTGTTGATTTTCCACAGCCTGATTCCCCTACCAACCCGAGTGTTTCACCATTTTTAATAGAAAATGAAATATTATCGACCGCTTTCACATGTCCGACCGTCTTTTTTATAAATCCTCCTTTTATCGGGTAATAAGTTTTTAGGTTGTTCACTTCAAGTAAGTTTTCTTTACGTTGTTTGATTGTAGTTTCTGTCATGTTGTTACCTCACACTTTCTTTAGGATAGCAACCTTCATATAGTAAGCACGAAACCTCATGACCATCAGCCATTTGTGCAAGCTGTGGCGTTACTGTACTACACTCAGGTTTTACAGACGGGCATCTATCGGCAAAGCGACAGCCAAAAGTAGGCATATTTTTTAATGAAGGCACGATGCCCTGGATTGTTGTTAACTCACTCACCTCTAAATCAATACGAGGAATGGATGCCATTAACAGCTTTGTATACGGATGTTGTGGGTTATAAAACAAATTATCTACATTCGTGCGTTCTACAATTTTCCCAGCATACATAATGATGACTTCATCACACATTTCTGCCACTACACCTAAGTCATGCGTGATCAAAATAATGGACATATCATTTTTCTCTTGAATTTTTTTCAGCAGCTCTAGAATTTGGGCTTGCACAGTGACATCTAGTGCAGTAGTCGGTTCATCAGCAATTAAAAGCTTTGGATGACAGGCAATCGCAATTGCAATCATTACCCTTTGTCGCATCCCTCCAGATAATTGGTGGGGATATTCGTCAACAATTTTGTCTGGTCTAGGGATGCCTACACTTTTTAACAATTCGATGGCTTGCTGCCTTGCTTCTGTTTTGGAGATTGACAGATGATTTAATAAAATCTCTTCAATCTGATTACCAATTGTAAATACAGGGTTTAAAGATGTCATAGGCTCTTGAAAGATCATACTAATATCTTTTCCTCGTATTTTATTCATTTCATCGCTTGAATAATTTTCTATATTTTGACCTTGGAACTTTATTTCCCCGCCAGTAACTTTGCCAATTCCTTGGGGCAGTAGCTGCATAATTGACAGTGACATAACACTTTTACCACAGCCTGATTCCCCTACAATCCCTACAATTTGACCAGGCTTAACCGAAAAGGACACATTATCGACTGCATGATAAATATCCCCTTCTATATCAAAACCAGTTTTTAGGTTCTTTACTTCGAGCATTAAATTCATTTAATCATCACACCTTCGTAAATTTTTTCTAAATAGAAATATGTAGTAAATACTAGCGATGTCCAAACTTTCCTGATTCAATATTCAGAAAAAAGATTTGAAACGGATTAAACTTATTTCAAAATTATTTCTACTCAAATAATTAATAGTTTTTATTATATTGAATTTAAATACATATTAATAAATTTTTTACAGTATAAACAAAAAAACAACTTACTATTTACTTATAGAATTATCTGAAAATTATCTCTACGGCTATTTTATCTAGAAATAATACATTTAATCAAGAGTTTTTTTACAACTCTTCATAATGTTATATACATAATAAACCGTACAACTATTACAAAAATTTTTTCTTTTTACAAATTAATTCTAATGAAATATTTGCTAATCTATTTATCCGTTCTACTTTTCATTAGTTTTTTATTATTTAAATATAATAAATAACAAGATTGCACAATCCTAACTTCTTCACACATTGCATTCTTTTATTTGGTAAACTTGATTATTATTGGACTTACTTTAATTTTCTGTTTATTTTTAATACTCAATTATTATCAACATATAATTTTTCCCTTTAAAGCATTAATATTAAAAAGCGATTTTTATTACATTAGAAAACTTTATTTTATTGAATTTTCTTTAACATACATCTCCTTATATTTAATTTTTATATTTCAATCCTTCACAGTTCCTTTCCAATAAAAAAACGACCACAGGTTATCATAACCGTGATCGTTTCATTATTCTTTATTAAACAGATTCGTTATAGCTAGTCAAAAATGCGATTATAACTCTCCAGCTTTAAGTTTTGCATGCCAATCTTTTAAAAATGGAATATCTTCTTCTTTAATGGCACCAGATTCGTTCGCTGCTTCAATTAGATAATCGAAGTTTGTTAAAGATACGTACTTTATGCCCGCTTCATCAAATGCTTGTTCAGCACGTGGTAAGTTATACGTATAAACACATACAACCCCTAATACTTCACAACCCGCTGCACGTAAAGCTTCAACTGCTGTAATGGAAGAACCACCTGTTGACACAATATCTTCGACTACGATGACTTTTTGTCCAGCAGCGTATTTTCCTTCAATCTGATTGCCACGACCATGTTCTTTTGCCTTTGAGCGTACATAGACCATCGGTAAGTCTAAAATATCACTTACCCATGCAGCATGTGGAATACCTGCTGTGGCTGTACCAGCTACGATTTCTGTTGCACCAAAGTTCTCTTTAATCACAGTGGCTAAGCCATTTGCCAATTGTTTACGGATAACTGGGTCAGAGATTGTTAGACGCGTATCACAGTAAATTGGAGATTTAATACCTGATGCCCATGTAAAAAGTTCTGTTGGATTTAATTCGACAGCGCCAACTTTAAGCATAGCGTGTGCGATTTCGTTTTGTAATGTCATATTGATGCCTCCCATAGTTCACTTACCATTTTATATGCTGCTACTGGATCTTGCGCACCTGTTACGGCACGGCCTACTACGATTAAAGAAGAACCATCACGTTTGGCGCCATCCGGTGTAGCGATGCGCTTTTGATCGTGAGCGTCACCGCCTGCTAAACGGATACCAGGTGTGACACGTAAAAAGTCTTGGCCACACACTTCAGCAATTGCTTGTGCTTCATGTACCGAGCAAACCACACCATTCAAGCCTGCTTGGTTTGTTAAGTTTGCATAATGCAATACCGATTCTTGCAATGTTAACGCAATTTTTTGCTCTGCTTGCATTTGCGCTTCCGTAGTGGATGTTAGTTGTGTCACTGCAATCAATGCAGCGCGCTCTTGACCTGCGGGTGTCCCTGCTTCCAAACCTTCGAGTGCGGCTTCCATCATCGGACGCCCGCCCGCTGCATGGACATTGACTAAATTAACCCCTAATTTAGCTAAGCCCTTCATCGCTGAGCCAACCGTATTAGGAATATCATGTAGCTTTAAGTCTAAGAAAATATCATGACCTAAATCTTTCACTTTGCGGACAATATCTGGACCTTCTTGCATATAAAGCTCCATACCAATTTTGACGAAAAGAGGCTCTTGAAAATGTGCTAAAAACTTGAAAACTTCTGCTTCTCCTGGGAAATCAAGTGCTAGAATTGGTTTTGTATTCATTAACGATGGCTCCTTCCGATAATATCCGTAATATGTTCTACACCTAAAGCGTCAAGTTTTGCAGGTAATTCCTCAATGATATTCGGGCAAACAAAATGATCGACAAAGTTGGCTGTTCCAACCGCGACTGCTGATGCACCAGCAGACATAAAATCAATAACATCTTGTGCTTCGCTTACGCCACCCATCCCAATAATCGGAATATTGACTGCCTTATACACCTCATATACCATACGAATGGCAACAGGTTTTACTGCAGGACCTGATAAGCCCCCTGTACCGTTGGCAATGACAGGTTTACCTGTACGTTCATGTAAGCGCATGCCGATTAATGTATTAATCATTGTAATACCATCCGCTCCACCTGCTTCAACAGCATGCGCAATTTCTACGATATTTGTAACGTTTGGTGATAATTTCACGTAAACAGGTACTTCCGACACTGCCTTGACAGCTGCAACCAAATCTCTTGCTGTTGCTGGATCTGTCCCGAATTGAATACCGCCACATTTTACGTTCGGGCATGAAATATTAAGTTCTAGTGCTTTGACATTGGGTGCAGCTGAGATGCGACGTGCTACTTCCACGTAATCTGCTGTTTCCGTTCCCGCTACATTGGCAATAATCGGCACATCATAGCCTTCTAAAAACTTTAATTCTTCATTCATTACTTTTTCAATACCAGGATTTTGTAAACCAATCGCATTTAACATTCCTGCTGCGGTTTCCGCTACACGAGGTGTCGGATTGCCAAGTCTTGTTTCTACAGTTGTTGCTTTAATCATAATCGCGCCAAGTTTCGATAAATCGTATAGTTGCGCATACTCACGACCAAAGCCGAAGCAACCTGAAGCTGGCATAATTGGATTTTTTAAATCTAAGCCAGGTAATTGGATATTTAAACGACTCATAATGCCACCGTACCTTTCGGGAATACTGGACCGTCAGAGCATACTTTGACATAGTCTTTATCAATTTGATCTGTTGTCTTACATACACACGCGAAGCAAGCTCCAATGCCACAGCCCATTCGCTCTTCAAAAGATAAATAGCCTTCTTTTTCAGGATAGAAACCTTCTAAAGCTTTTAACATCGGTAGAGGACCACAAGAATAGAACACATCAAACTCCGGTGCACGTGATTCTAAAACGTTCGTCACAAAGCCCTTTGTTCCTTTTGAGCCATCGACTGTTACATAATGTGTTTCACCAAGTGCGTTAAATTCCTCTTCGTAGAAGCATACATCCTCTGTTTGGAAGCCTAATACATGGATGGTCTTCACACCACGTGCATTAAGTTGTTTTGACAGCTCATGTAAAGGAGGTACACCGATGCCGCCACCAACTAATAATGCTGTCCCACCTGTCTTTACCGCATCAACTGGGAAGCCATTACCGATTGGGCCAAGGACATTGACTAGCTGCCCTTCACGATTTGTCGCTAACACCTTTGTTCCTCGACCTTCCGCACGATAAATCATGGTAAATTCACTGTTGTCTTTATCTATGTTTGCAATACTAATAGGTCGACGTAAAAGCGGCTCCAATGAATCTGACACCTTTACATGGACAAACTGGCCAGGAGTCATATCCTGAACCAGTTCACCACGAAGTGTCAATTCGAAAATGTTTGTCGCAATTTGCTTTTGAGAGACGACCGTCATTTTCTCTTGACGAATCATATTAATGTACTACCTCCGCTTTCGGCATTTGTTCTGCTGTAAATGTCATTGATTCAATTACACGTAGCATTGCTTCTGCTGTATCTAGAGAAGTTAAACAAGGCACACCATTTTCTACAGACTCACGTCGAATGCGGAATCCATCACGCGCTGGTTGCTTGCCTTTTGTTAATGTGTTCACTACTAATTGCGCTTCCCCATTTTGAATTAAATCAAGTAATGTTTGTCCTTTGGCACCGATTTTACCTACTACATCAGTACGAACACCAGCAGCTTCAAATGCTTGTGCAGTACCTTCAGTCGCTACAATGCGGTAGCCTACTGTTGAAAAGCGTTTAGCAAGTGCAATTGCTTCTTCTTTATCTTTATCAGATACAGTGAATAATACTGTGCCTTCTGTGCGAATTTCCATACCTGCTGCAACTAAGCCTTTATATAGTGCTTTTTCTAATGTTGCATCTTTCCCCATTACTTCCCCTGTCGATTTCATTTCAGGTCCTAATGTAATGTCCACTCGGCGTAATTTAGCGAATGAGAATACTGGTACTTTAACAAATACACCTTTTTGCTCTGCCGCTAAGCCAGTTGGGTAGCCTTGCGCTACGATTGATTTTCCAAGAATGGCTTTTGTTGCAATGTTCGCCATTGGGATATTCGTAATTTTACTTAAGAACGGTACTGTACGAGATGAACGAGGATTTACCTCAATGACATACACTTCACCTTGGGAAATAACATACTGGATGTTCATTAAGCCGATAATGCCAAGACCTTTTGCTAAACGTGTTGTGTAATCCACTAATGTATCTTTTTGCGCTTGTGTTAATTTTTGTGGTGGGTATACCGAAATCGAGTCACCAGAGTGTACCCCTGCACGTTCGATATGTTCCATAATACCTGGGATTAAAACATTTTCACCATCACAAATCGCATCGACTTCAATTTCTTGCCCCGTTAAATAACGGTCTACGAGTACTGGATGATCTGGTGATGCCTCAACAGCATTTTCCATATAGTGTTGTAATTCTTGTTCGTTATACACAATTTCCATTGCACGTCCACCAAGTACATACGAAGGACGAACTAGTACTGGGAAGCCTAAGCGTTCGCCAATGGCAAGTGCTTCTTCCGTTGAAACAGCTGTTTCACCTGGAGGCTGTGGAATGTCTAATGCATGTAAAGCTTGTTCGAATTTATCGCGGTTTTCTGCACGGTCGATATCTTCTAATGATGTACCTAAAATTTTCACACCATTTGCAGCTAATTTATCAGCAAGGTTAATGGCTGTTTGACCACCGAATTGGACAACTACACCAATTGGTTGTTCTAAATCGATAATATGCATAACATCTTCAATTGTTAATGGCTCGAAGTATAGTTTATCTGAAATCGAGAAGTCCGTTGATACGGTTTCTGGATTTGAGTTAATAATGATTGCTTCATAGCCTGCTTCTTGAATTGCCCATACAGAGTGCACTGTTGCATAGTCGAACTCTACCCCTTGACCGATACGGATTGGACCCGAACCTAATACAACAACGGATGGTTTATCAGATTTGATTGATTCGTTTTCTTCCTCATAAGTACCGTAGAAATATGGTGTTTCAGATTCAAACTCTGCTGCACATGTATCAACCATTTTGTAAACTGGGATAATGCCGTTTTCTTTACGGTACGCATATACTGCCTCTGGCGTTGTGTCCCATAGCTCGGCAATTTTTTTATCAGCAAAGCCTAGACGTTTTGCAGTGCGTAATATTTCTTTATCGTTTTTATGGTTAACAAGTGTTTGCTCCATATCTACGATGTTTTTAAATTTATTTAAGAAGAATAAGTCAATTGCAGACCATTCATGGATTTGCTCGATTGTTACACCACGGCGCAATGCTTCACCGATGAAGAATAAACGCTCATCTCCCGCTTTACGGATACGTTTTTCAATCCAAGAATCAGAGTTATCTTCTGCATGTTTTAGCTCTAAATGTACTTGACCTGTTTCAAGAGAACGAACAGCTTTCAGCATAGCTTCTTCAAACGTACGACCAAGTGCCATTACTTCACCTGTTGCCTTCATTTGTGTGCCTAAGTTACGTTTTGCTGATTCGAATTTGTCGAATGGCCAGCGTGGAATTTTTGCGACAATGTAGTCTAGTGCTGGCTCGAAGCAAGCATACGTTGAACCTGTCACTGGATTTTTGATTTCATCTAATGTTAAACCTACTGCAATTTTTGCTGCTAGCTTGGCAATTGGGTAACCCGTTGCTTTTGACGCTAATGCTGATGAACGAGAAACACGTGGGTTTACTTCGATTACATAGTAGTTAAAGCTATATGGATCAAGTGCTAACTGTACGTTACAGCCACCTTCGATTTTTAGTGCTCGGATAATATCTAATGAGATATTACGTAGCATTTGGTTTTCACGGTCAGAAAGTGTTTGCGTTGGTGCTACGACGATAGAGTCACCTGTATGAATCCCTACAGGGTCGACATTTTCCATGTTACAAACTACGATGGCATTGTCAGCCGCATCGCGCATTACTTCGTATTCAATCTCTTTAAAGCCAGCGATTGATTTTTCAAGTAAGCATTGTGTAACTGGCGAATATTTTAAACCTGATGTAACGATTTCTTCTAAGTCTTGATCGTTATAACAAATACCACCGCCTGTACCGCCAAGTGTGAATGCAGGGCGTACAATTACTGGATAACCGATTTTTGCAACAAAGTTTTTCGCTTCATCTAAGTTATGAATAATATCTGATTCTGGTACTGGAGCACCTAGTTCATACATCAGGTTACGGAATAAATCACGGTCTTCTGCTTTATGAATAGCATCGAGCTTCGTACCAAGAATTTCGATATTTAGCTCATTTAAAATACCAGAGTTATCTAACTCAATCGCCATATTTAACCCTGTTTGACCACCTAGTGTAGGTAAGATGGCATCTGGGCGCTCTTTGCGTAAAATACGTGAGACAAATTCAAGTGTGATTGGCTCAATGTATACTTTGTCTGCAATTTCTGTATCTGTCATGATTGTTGCAGGGTTTGAGTTTATTAAAATAACGCGGTAGCCTTCTTCTTTTAATGAAAGACAAGCTTGTGTTCCGGCATAGTCAAATTCTGCTGCTTGTCCGATGACGATTGGACCTGACCCGATTACTAAAATAGTTTCTATATCTGTACGTTTAGGCATGTTGTTTCCCCTTCCCTGCTTCTGCTTCCATCATTTCAATGAATTCATCAAATAAGTGGTTTGAATCTTCTGGTCCTGGTGATGCTTCTGGGTGATATTGTACTGTGAAGATTGGATATTTCTTATGACGGACACCTTCACAAGTACCATCATTTAAAGCGACATGTGTTAATTCTAAATCTGTATCTTTTAATGATTCTATATCGATTGCATAACCATGGTTTTGAGATGTTAAATCTGTACGTCCTGTGCGTAAATCTTTAACTGGGTGGTTACCACCACGGTGACCGAACGGTAATTTAAATGCCTTCGCACCACTTGCTAATGAGAAGATTTGGTGACCTAAGCAAATACCGAACATTGGCACTTTTCCGATTAAATTACGTACTGTTTCGATACCTTCTGCCACGTCCTCTGGGTTACCAGGGCCATTTGACAGCATAATACCGTCTGGATGCCATGCTAAAATTTCTGCTGCTGGTGTGTTGTATGGTACAACAAGGACATCACAATCACGCTTGTTTAATTCACGTAAAATACCGTGTTTCATACCGTAGTCAATTAACACTACTCGTTTGCCACGACCTGGTGATGGATAGGCAGCCTTTGGTGATACTTCGCGCACGTGATGTGTAATTGCTGGTGTCGCTTGTAGTTTTGCCACAATTTCTTCTACATTTACTTCTTCGTCAGCCGCAGTCAAGATGGCCTTAACAGAACCTTTGCTACGAATAATGCGTGTTAGCTTACGTGTATCAATGCCTTCAATCCCTGGGATATCTTTTGATGTTAAATATTCATCAACTGTTAAATCACATCTGAAATTCGACGGTGTTTTTGCTAGTTCGCGGACAACAAATCCACGAATTGCCGGTGTGATTGATTCGAAATCATCACGATTAATACCGTAGTTACCGATAAGTGGGTATGTTAACGTTACGATTTGTCCATAGAATGAAGGATCTGAAATCGTTTCTTGATATCCTGTCATCCCCGTAGTGAATACGACTTCACCTTGTGAAGCTCGCTCACTACCGAACGCTGTGCCTGTAAATACTGTGCCATCTTCTAAAATAAGTAAACGTTTTTTCATTACTCTGCCTCCTGGTATACGATATTACCTTCAAAAATTGTTACGACTGGCCAACCTTTTGCAACCCAACCGTTGAATGGTGTATTGCGACCTTTTGATACAAATCCTTCTGCATCAATCGTTTGTTCTTTCTGTAAATCAATTAAAACCATGTCTGCCGAAGCCCCTACTTCTAACGTTCCATATGGTAAGTCAAAAATTTGTGCCGCTTTTACAGTCATCCAATCTACCAATTGCTTTAAAGTCCATTTCCCTGTTTCAACAAATTGTGTGTACAACAGCGGGAAGGCTGTTTCAAAGCCTACGATGCCGAATGGTGCACCAACCATGCCACAGCATTTTTCTTCTATTGTATGTGGTGCATGGTCTGTGGCGATGCAGTCAATCGTGCCGTCAAGTAGTGCTGCGTGTAGAGAATCCTTATCATCTGCACCTCGTAATGGCGGGTTCATTTTCCAGTTTGCATCATCGGATGGGATATCCATCTCTTCTAGTAATAAATGGTGTGGACAAACTTCTGCTGTGACGCGGATGCCTGCTGCTTTTGCATCGCGTACTGCACGCACTGATTCTTTTGTTGAAACGTGACACACATGGTAGCGTGCTCCTGCCGCTTCTGCAAGCAAAACATCGCGAGCAATTTGGACAGATTCACAAATGGACGGAATACCTGGTAAACCTAGCTCTTTGTTACGCTTGCCTTCATGCATAACACCATCATAAATTAATGAATTATCTTCACAGTGTGCGACAACGACCATGTCATGCTTTGCCGCATCCTGCATTTGTTCATACATCGTGGATGCAAGCTGAATACCTACACCATCATCGGAAAACGCTACTGCGCCATGTGCTTTTAATTCTTCAATATTCGTACGAACTTCCCCTGAAATATCTTGTGTTAATGAGCCGTATGGTAGTACACGAATTACTGCACTTTCTTGAATAAGCCCATTTATTAATTGCATGTTTTCAACCGTGTCAGGCACTGGTTTTGTATTTGGCATAGCACAAATTGTTGTAAAACCGCCTTTTGCGGCAGATGCTGAACCTGTTGCAATTGTTTCTTTATGTTCAAACCCTGGTTCGCGTAGATGTGTATGCACATCCACAAACCCTGGTGCAACAACTAAACCATTTCCTTCGATTATTTCTGCACCAGCTACATTGACCTCTTGTCCAATGGCAGTAATTTTGCCATCTACTATGGCGATATTTACTGTTTGCAATTCACCTTGTTCATTTAACATTTGTACATTTTGAAGTACTTTCGTCATGTTATTCTCTCCCTTGTAAAATCGTTTCAATTATTGCCATACGTGTGTATACACCATTGCGTACTTGGTCAAAGATGCGAGACCGTTCACATTCTACTAGCTCTGATGCAATTTCTACATCGCGGTTAACTGGCGCTGGATGCATAATAATTGCTGTGTCCTTCATTTTCTTCTCTCGTTCTACTGTCAAGCCATACTCTTCATGATAGCTTTCTTTTGAGAAGCTTTTATTTACTTTATGACGCTCATGTTGTACACGAAGTAACATAATGACATCACTTATTTCGATTAAATCGTCCCAAGAATGATGTGCTTTAAAATCCCCTGCCCATTCTACTGGACAAAGAAAATGTACATTTGCCCCTAACCGCTGTAATGCGGATGCATTGGATTTTGCTACACGGCTATGAGAAATATCTCCGGCGATTGTAATATTTAACCCTTCGAAAGAACCAAACTCTTTTTTTATCGTATACAGATCAAGTAATGATTGGGATGGATGTTGACCAGCGCCATCTCCTGCATTTATAACGGCAACATTGATGCCTTCTAGTAGCTCGTTATAATATTCATCTTCTTTGGCGCGGATAACAACCGCATCCATGCCAATCATTTCTAACGTCTTAACTGTATCGTACATTGTTTCGCCCTTTGTTACACTTGAAAAGCTTGCGTCAAACGGGATCACCGTACAGCCTACTTTGCGCTCTGCCATCTCAAAACTTGTTTTCGTACGTGTACTCGGTTCAAAAAATAAGTTTGCTACGTTATAAGCACGAGATAACGATGATGTTTCGCCATTTTCAAACGCCTGCGCACGATGTAAAATGCTGTTAATCTCTTCAGTTGTTAAATGTTCCATTGATAATAAGTTCTTCATCATGTACCTCCATTAGGTTGTGTGTCATGAACGTCTATGTATGACGTCCTTCATTATTTATTTGGCTAAATAATGTAAAAGCCCCGCTGATGTCGTCAGCGAGGCATAAGGAGGCGTGACAAACTATAGTAAGCCTATTACTTACTTATTGCTTGTCCACAACTTCCCTTTTTTTGCCTCTCTGGACAATTCATTAAAAGGTACTACTATGATTGATTATTTTGTTTGTATGGTACTGGTATATCAGCTTCTTTTTTACCTGGTAGAATTGCATTTAGCACAACACCGATAATCGCTGCTAGCGCCATGCCTTCTAAACTTAATGATTCTGTGACGATAAATTTCGCACCGCCGATACCAATTACAAGGATAACAGAGGCAATCACTAAATTGCGGCTGTTACCAAAGTCCACATGATTGTCTACTAGCATACGTAAACCGCTTGATGCGATGATACCAAACAGTAGAATGGAAACACCACCAAGAACTGCTGTTGGAATCGTTGCAATCACCGCCATTGCTTTCCCGAAGAATGACAGCACAATTGCTACGACTGCCGCACCTGCTATTACATATACGCTGTAAACTCGTGTAATGGCAAGGACACCAATGTTTTCACCGTATGTTGTCTTTGGTGGACCACCTATAAATGCACTAATCAAGGTCCCAAAGCCATCACCTAGTAAAGAACGGTGTAAGCCTGGTTCTTTAATATAGTCTCGATTGACTACTTTTCCTAATACAAGTTGGTGACCGATATGTTCTGAAATGGTTACAATCACAATCGGTACCATCGCGAGTAAAATTGTCGATGTAATCGTAAAGTCATAATTTACACCTGGGATAATAAAATGTGGTAGTGCAAACATTTTCGCCTCTTTAATTGGTTCGAAGTTGACAATCCCGATAAAAATCGAGTAGACATAGCCAACTATTAAGCCGATTAATATTGGCATTGTACTTAAAATCCCCTTAAAGAAGATGGTAAAGATAATCGCTGTAAATAATGTGACAAGTGCCGCTGAGAAATGTAGCAAGTTATATTCTCCGTCAACATTCATTGCCATGTTAACTGCTGTTCCTGATAAGCCAAGACCGATAACCATAATAACTGGTCCTACAACGATAGGCGGAAGGATTTTCATAATCCATTTATAACCGCTCTTCCAAATTATAAGTGACACAATGCCGTAGGTGATCCCGACTGCCATCGCTCCGATCATAGCATTACCTGGATTTACACTTAAACCATTGTCATCTAAACCGCCTGCAGCGATTAATATCGGTGCGATAAAGGCAAAGGATGAACCTAAATAGGCTGGTACTTGAAACTTCGTAATTAATAAAAAGAACAATGTGGCAATCCCACTTGTTAGAAGGGCGATTGCTGGGCTAAGCCCAACCAGTTGTGGTACTAAAATTGTTGACCCAAACATAGCAAACATGTGTTGGAAACTTAATGTCACTAATTGGACTGGGGTCGGTTTATCATTTATATCTAATACTGCCTTTGACATGACGCTTCCTCACTTTATAATTAGTCTTCTTTATAAATAATGACGCAATCTTCGCCATCAACTTCTAGTAAATTAACGACGATACGTTCCGTTCCTGATGTCGGAACATTTTTCCCAACATAATCCGCTCGAATTGGTAGCTCACGGTGTCCGCGATCAATTAGCACTGCTAGTTGAATTTGCGCAGGTCTTCCTAAATCCATTACTGCATCTAGTGCCGCTCGAACTGTACGTCCTGTATAGAGTACATCATCGACTAAAATAATTTTTTGGTTGGCTACCACATAATCAATATCTACTTGCTCAACATGTGCCTGTTCATTTTCATGCTTCGTTGATAAGTCATCTCGATAAAGGGTGATGTCCAACTCCCCTGTACGAATCGCTTTACCCTCGATTTTTTCTATACGTTCTGCTAAGCGTCTTGCAAGGAAGGCACCGCGCGTTTTAATCCCAACTAATATACATTCGTCAATTCCTTTATTGCGTTCAATAATCTCATGTGCAATACGTGTTAATGCTCTTGTCATCGATGGCCCATCTAATAGCTCATTTTTTGACATTTTTTGTCCTCCTCTCTTTCCTCTATTTTCATCGGGTTGTTACAGATGCTTACACACTTGCAAAAGCATCATTGAAACGGCATAAAAAAACCTCTCGAGGCGAATAGCCTGAGAGGGTTGAGTACGTGTTTAAATAGCATGTTGGAAAAATTTGCAGCACAAATTTTAGCAACACGTTCACATGTACCTTCTCAGCCTCTCTGGACTGCCATTAAAGGTGAATATTAAGTTAAAGTCGTTCATTCACTTTCGTTAGTATAGACCTTCTTTAATTATCCGTCAATCCTTATTTCTTAATTCGTCTAATAATTGTACATAATCAACAGGAAGTAGTGCTTCAAACTCCATATATTCGCCAGTAGTCGGATGCGTGAATCCTAAAACACCTGCGTGCAATACTTGTCCACCAAAATCAAGGGTCTTTCTTGGTCCATATTTTGGGTCGCCAACAAGTGGGAATCCAATATACTGCATATGGACACGAATTTGGTGTGTACGTCCCGTTTCAAGACGACACTCTACTAATGTGTAATCACCGAAGCGTTCAATTACTTGGAAGTGCGTCACCGCATGTTTCCCTTTATCCACAACAGCTTGTTTTTGACGGTCCTTTTGATCACGTCCAATTGGTGCATCAATTGTCCCTTTATCGTGAGCAATATGTCCATGCACAAGCGCTGTGTATTTACGTGTGACTGTTTTATTCACAAGCTGCTCAACTAATGATTCATGTGCTTTATCATTTTTCGCTACCATAAGCAAACCTGATGTGTCTTTATCGATTCGGTGTACAATACCTGGACGCATGATCCCATTTATGCCCGATAAATCTGTGCAATGATACATTAAACCATTTACCAGTGTACCCGTCATATGCCCTGGCGCAGGATGGACTACCATTCCTTTTGGTTTGTTGACAACGAGTACATCTGCGTCTTCATACACGATTTCAAGGTCTAAGTTTTCAGCAATAACGTCTAAAGGTTCTGCCTCTGGCACGATGATTTCAACAACATCGCCTGCTTTCACCTTGTATTTTGCTTTTACTGCTTCACCATTTACTTTAACAATTCCTTCTGTAATCCAATTGCTAATTTGTGTACGAGACCATTCATTCTGTATACTCGAAACCGCTTTATCAATGCGCTCTCCTTGTTGCTGTTCTTCAATTGTATATGATACTTGTGTCATTGTTTCACCTGTTTCTTTTCTTTTTTATCTTCGGCGATTAAACCAATCATTAATACGACAACGGCAATTGTTAATGCTGCATCCGCAATATTAAAAATCGGGAAATCGTAATTAATAATAGGGATTAATACGTCGGCAAAATCTACTACTTCTCCTCTAAATATACGGTCAATAAAATTACCAATGGCACCGCCCAATAACAGCATTAAGCCCACTTGAAAAAGAGGCTTGCCCTTTGCCTCTTTATGATAAAAGTAAATGATGGCAATAATAACACCTATTGTCACGATAGAAAATAACCACATTTGCCCTTCAAGCATCCCCCAGGCTGCACCTCTATTACGATGCGATAAAATACCAAACCAAGGATCCCATACGGCAATACGTTCACCAAACTCCATATTTTTCACAATTAGCCATTTTGTCCATTGATCGAGAATAATGACAAAAGCGGCCAATCCATAATATTTATACACAGCTATTCCTCCGTTCACTCAACATCCTACCTATTCTACCATAAGAGCTTATATAGCAATAACTAATATAACATGAAAATATGACAGAAACACACGCTGTAGTCCAAAAGTAAAAATCATAGCCTGCCGCTATCCTACTAAAGCCATTTCCTAATAAACAACAAGTTGTCCCTCTATTCGAGGAAGCTTTCCATTCAAAAATAGAAAACCGTTGATTTCCGTTCCAGGCGCTCCCTTTCCGCAGGCACGGCTTCAACTAATTTTTGCGGCAGAAGCCGCAAAAATGGATTTTCCGCTCGTGCTGTTCCTGCAGGAGTGTCGCGCCTTCCACTCCAATCAACTAGTATCGACTGCTAATATGATATTCTGGTTTGAAAAAATACATCAAGATGGTGACGCTTTTCAACAGCGGTCTCACTGTTTAGTCTAGCCGTCTTAATATAGTAAGCTTTTACGTTTTTCGTACAATTTTTATAGAAATTTAAAAAACGGTAGACCCACTCAAAGAAATTTGAATGGGTCTACCGTCTATGCTTTCTTCACTAAAAGAACTAACGTGCAATGTTAATCATCTATGCAGTTTCGGATTCCTTCGAGTGCACTCGCTTCATAAAATCGTTTACATCAGCAGGTACTTTACGATCTAATAATGACACAACAATAACAGATAGGAAACCGACTGGTACTGTTACGATGCCAGGGATTTTGAATTGTAGGAAACTTGGAAGTGTTCCTGGTAAGAAAATCATCCACATCGACACGAGGAGACCAATCACTAACCCTGCAATTGCTCCTTTTTCGGTCATCCCTCTCCACCAAATACCTAATATAAAGATTGGTGTAAATGTACTTGCGGCAACCGTAAATGCTAAAGCAACTAAATGACCGATGGAAGCATCCTTTACGAGTAACCCAAGTCCGCCATATAAAATACCTAAAATAACAATCGCCACTTTTCCAGCAACTACACGCTGTTTTTGTGTAATATCTTTTTTCATAAAGCTAGCATATAAATCATGCGCTAATGCACCAGAGCTTGTAATAAATAATCCTGATAAGTTAGAGAAAATAGCAGCGAATGCCCCTGCAATCACAAGACCAAGCAGCCAATCGCCCCCTAATGCAAGCGCCGTTGTTGGAATAACCATATTATTGCCACCAAGCACTAAATCTCTCATTACTTCCTCACTCGCAGTACCTGAAATGAAAATAGCACGACCAACAACCCCTAAAAATACGGCTAACAAGAAGAATGCACTCGCAATACCAATCGCCATTAAAGCAGATTTACGTGCAGCCTTAGCACTCGGATTCGTATAAAAACGCAATAAAATATGCGGTAGCCCTATCGTACCTAATGCTAAACCAATGGTCATACTAATCGTTTGCCAAAACGTCGGGAAATAGAAGCCTGTCCCCGTCCATGCGGCACCATCAAAATTTATATCGCTTCCATCCAAGGCATACGGTGATGTCCCAGTAATAGGTCCATTAAAGGAATTGATGGCTGCTAAAATTTTATCGTAATGCAAGCCACCATACATCGCTGCAATAAGCATCACAATAAATGCACCTAGACGAATCCACAGCTCTAATGCTTGGTTGATCGTCGTGCCCTTCATACCACCGATTCCTACATAGAAAATCATCACGACACATGTGAAAATAATACCAAATTCATAAGAAGTCCCAAAGAACATACTTAATATTTGTGCTGCGCCTAGTAGCTGTGGCGCCGCATAGAAACCTGAAATTGCTAAAACTACAATGACTGCGGCTAAACGAGCTCGTCTACTATGAAAGCGATAGGCTAAAAAGTCTGCTACGGTAAATGCACCAAATCTTCTTAATGGCCCAGCAACAAAAATAGCTAATAGCGTCAAACCAATCGAGAAGCAAAATGCATAATAGGCTCCATCATAGCCTAATTGAAAGGTTAAACCAGCAATCCCTAAAAATGTAGCTGCACTTAAATAGTCTCCCCCTATAGCTGAACCGTTCGTAAACCATCCAAAGCTCCGTCCCCCAACGAAGAAATCAGATGCTGTTGTATTTTTTTTCGTTAAATACGTAATGTATACAATCGTTCCCATTAGGGCAATTGTTAATAACATTTTTGGTTCTAAAATTGTCTCTAACATTCAACCTACCCCCTTAAGTTGCACTACTTCGTTGACATCTTATATTTTTTCAAGCGCTTTTCATACAATGTCGTATGCACAAAGGCAATGACAAAAGCCATCAACATCATGACGATTGTCGTAACAAACCAAGTAACGGTCATACCGCCCCACAATTTCTTAAATGCAAATTCAGGAGCAAACCAATTCATCACTGGAATAGTAAAAATTAAAATAAAATAAAATACCGTTAAGCTAAATCCTGTAGTAAACTCATCCTTCATAATTTTATGTGTTGTCGGATCTAACGGTGGCAAATCTTTCACATCTACAGTTCCAGCTTCTACATACTCGTAATCATGACTTCCTGCCATATTACTAACCCCCTTTTGTATAGATGAATAATTATCTGAAATTTCAAATTATTATTCGCTACAACTATTCTATTCTATTTTTCCAATAATATAGGTACAATATTTTGCTGTATTAGTACAAAATATTGCTATTTTAAGTTAAAATATTTCTAGTAACCTTCATTATATTTTTTGACTTTAGAAAGGGGCTGTTTAGTATTTTAGGCGTCGTATGGTACGTTGAGAATTCAATTGAAAAACAGCAAATGCTAGGGTGGTTAGAAGAATTCCTCCCTAACACATTTACTGAATGTACACAACCAAGTGCACATGAAGTAGTTATATTCGTCTATGAAATTAGGGGATTATTTGATTGGATTAAGGTCAATCGTTTAAAGAAACATTATCCTAACAGTATAATTGTCCCGA